>PDWI01000974.1_pt1 | contig 83074 bp, 74 predicted proteins | sample 1430891 | NCBI WGS metagenome assembly PDWI01 (sample SAMN01162508, study PRJNA174530) | Oral metagenome, whole genome shotgun sequencing project. | biome: Marine environment; feature: Marine mammal; material: Swab sample of the gingival sulcus; isolation source: swab sample of gingival sulcus... | reverse complement strand
GATAGACTTCGGTCGTTAAAATCAGGTTAAGCGATTTGTTTGATAAAAATCACTTTTGTGATTTTTATCATTCTCTCCGGTGTTCTGAATAAGCACCCCTCCTTAAAACCGGTTAGTGCATCGATAAGGTTTATGTTGCACGATGTGTTACAGTGTGGGGGGGAGCGGAAAAACAATTGCCATGTTTAAATTCAGGCTTTAGGTTTTCTCTGACGGTTAGGAAGAGGAAACTTTAGCTTAATAATTTACATGGCAATTTTTTGCAAGCGAGGGGGAGTCTCCCCCTTTAAATTTGTCGTAATTTTATTCCAAGTAAGATTCCGATTGCTATCATTGATGTCCATAAAGATGAGCCGCCGTAGGATAGAAGTAAAAGAGGGATACCCATTACCGGCATTATTCCCATTACCATACCTACATTTACAACAAAATGAAAAAAGAACATTGTTAGAATGCCTATACAAATTAGTTTGCCGTACATGTCTTCGGTGTGTTTTAATATTGCTATTATGCGAAAGAATATGAGGGCGTAAAATCCGAAGACAGCAAGGCCGCCTATAAAGCCCCATTCTTCTGAAAGTATGCTGAATATGAAGTCGGTGCTTTGTTCGGGTAAAAATTTATAGTGGCTCTGGGTTCCGCCCAAGAAGCCTCGACCTTTTAGTCCGCCGGAGCCGATTGCCAGAATTGACTGTGTAATGTTCCAACCGGATCCGAGTGCATCTACTTCAGGGTTTAAGAATACAATCAGTCGCATCATCTGATATTCTTTAAGGACTTTTAAGCCGGCGATGCTTGCTCCTATTGAAGTGGCAATTATCGACATGGTATATGAGAGCCAATAGTAATATTTTTTTTTGAACAGGTAATAGCCAAGAATTGAAACTGCTGTTGCGGAGAAAAAAGTTATAAACAGTATTAAACTATAGCTTGTGTTGGTAAAAATTTTTGAGATAATTGATGTTCTGTGTGCAATTAAAGATTCCCACATTGGAAATAAAATGCAAAGTAGGGTACCCAGTAAAGCTAAAATTACAAAGGCAATGTATTTTACGGGAATGCCGGCGAGAAATGACATAACAAGAAAAATAGGTATGTATACTGTTGCAGTCCCCATATCAGGTTGCGCTAAAATTAACAGTGTCGGTATTAAAGAAATAATTCCGGCTTTAACAAATCGCTTGAAGGGAGTTTCATTTTGGGAGCGATCTAAGTAAAAGGCCATGTATAGTATATAAACTATTTTTACGAATTCAGAAGGTTGTATTCCTAAGTCGCCTATTCCTATCCAACTTCTTGCGCCGTGTGAATATTTTCCGAAAAAAACCGTGTATAGTAACAGTCCGATACCGCCAATATAAATCAGTAATGTTCTGTCTTTTATTTTTTGATAGTCATACAATGCAACGATTACCAAAAGTATTAGACCGACAGATGCCCATACAATTTGTTTTTTGTATTCATTTGAAGTAAGAATTCCTTCCGAATTTATACCTGATGAATATATAAACATAATACCAATAATACTCAGGAGTAATGTTGTTAAAAATAATATATAATCAAAGTTGTTTATGTTTCTATTCATTTTGCTCTCTAATTCTTCTTATTTGTTTTAGGTTGTCAAAGCCCAATGCAGTTACTGCTTCATCAAAGGTCTGGTTTTTTAACGCTCCCTGTAAAATAATGTTTGCACAGTACGGTGCCCACCATTCCCATTCGTTTACGGCTTCTACGATTACAGCGACCACGATTGTATCTTCAGGTTTTGCCCCATAAGGACCGTAGGCTACCATCCATGAGTGCCATCTGTCTTGATTTCTTCCAATTTCTGCGGTTCCTGTTTTTCCGGCAAGTTTTATATACGGATTGTTCATAGGGTATCTTGCCTCTCCTTGTGTAGTAACCGCATACATAGCTTGACGGGTTTTAGCGAATACCGATGCCGGTATATCGGCTTTGTGAAGTACTTCCGGCTTAATTGTTTCGATAATTTCGCCGGTGTCGGGGTCAATGATTTCTTTTAAGACATGTGGTTTATATATAATACCATCGTTTACAACCATTGCCACCATATTCGCTACTTGCAGCGGTGAAACTTCGGTAAATCCCTGTCCAATTGACATATTCATTGTATCACCTGCAAGCCACTTTTCATGAAATTTACGCTCTTTCCATACAGGATTAGGAACTCTACCTTTTGATTGTGTGGGTAAATCAATTTGGGCAGATTGTCCGAGTCCGAACATTTCCGCGTATTCGATTATTTTTTCTATGCCAAGATAATCACGGCAAACATTCCAAAAGTATATATCACATGATTTTGCAAGGGCTTGTTCAAGATTTAAGTACCCGTGTCCGGGCTTTCGTATATGGCATCTAAAGGTCCTTCTACCGTATGTTATTTCACCGGGGCAATGCACCTTTTTTTCAGCAGGGAAAGCCTTCTCGTTTAATATTGCCGCAGTCATTATAACCTTAAATGTAGATGCCGGCGGGTATTTTGCGGCAATGGATCTGTTTAGAAGAGGATTTGTTTTATCTTTTATTAGCTTGACATATTGTTGGGATAGCTTTTCTTGCACAAAAATATTTTGGTTATATGCGGGATATGAAACAAGTGCCAAGACTTCTCCGTTGGAGGGCTTTAAAACAACGGCTGCCCCTATTCTAGGTCCCAAGGCTTTTTCTGCTAGTTTTTGAATATTTCTGTCGATTGTCAGTATAAGGTCTTTACCCGGTTCTGCCGGTATAATTTTTACGGTATCATCTATGCGCTTTCCTTTTACATCGACAGTTCTAAACTCTTTACCGGTTTTTCCTTTTAGTATTTCATCGTATTGTTTTTCTATTCCTATTTTTCCGATTATGCTATTAGAGGTATATCCTTTATTGTAGTAGCTTTTTAGCTCGTCACTTGTAATGTCGCCGACATAGCCTATAATATGTGCAAACGATCCTGTTTCTACATAGCTTCTGATGGGTTTTGAGCGCCAAGAAACACCGGGCAGGCTGTCAATATTTTCTGCTATTTTAACTATTGTTTCGTATGGTACGCTTGATTTTACTTCTATAATTCTAAACGATTTTCGTATTTTTGCAGGTAATTTTTTTTCAATATCATGTAAAGGTATTTGTAAAATATTTGCGAGCCTTGCTATTACTGTTGGGAATTCTTTTTTTTCTATTTCACCTGGGGTAATATTTACTGCGAAGGAATCTATATTAAATACCATTGGTAAATCATAATGCCTGTCGAATATCTCGCCTCTTTGTGCCGGAATAATTTTTACCTGCTGAGAATTGTTTTCGGTTTGACTTTGAAATTGTTCACCTTGCAAAATTTGTATGGAAAACAATCTTGCTGTAAACAGCAACATAATTACAATTAATATTTTGTTGAAAATTTTAAGTCGCCTGTTTGCATCAATTTTAGGATCAAACATAATTAAAATTCCTCTGCTTTTAAGGCTGTTAAAAATAAATTTAATATAGCGAATTCTATAGGTGCAAATATTACTGTTACCCCTGTTTGCATCCAAAATTGCCATTTTGAAATATCATATATAATTATATTTTTGCCAAAAATTGAGAGTACAAATACGATTAACACCTTCAATCCAATTGATATTAAAGTTAGGGTAGCCGGTATAATAATTTTATTTAAGTTATATTTCCTGTGTAGTATACCTATAATATATCCAATTAAAGTGAATAAAAAAGAATGCAAGCCAATAGGCGAAAGGGACATTAAATCCAGCAATAGACCCGATATAAAACCGCAACTTGTACCAATAGCCGTGCCATTGTGGATTGCAATGTATATAACTAATATCAGTATAAATTCAGGCCACGCAGTAAAAATCTGTATGTGAGACAATATAGCTGTTTCAAATAAGCAAAAGAATAATGCAATAAGTGATGTCCAAAAAATAACCTTTTTCATTCTGTCTGTCCTGTATTGGTAGTATCCAGTATAAAAACATACTCCAGTTTAGAAAAATCGATAACAGGGTCTACTTTGAGCTCTAAAGATGTTTCATAGTTGCGTATGATTATTTTTGCTATAGTTCCGATTGAAATATTTTTTGGAAAAATAGAACTGTCATCAAATCCTGATGTTACAATCTTATCGCCAATTTTTATTTCACTTTGGGCTCGCTTTTTTATGTATTTCATTGTCAGTGGCTTGTCGTCTCTGCCTGCACCTGTAACAATACCTTTATGACGGCTTAATTCAATCTTACCGGCCACAGAGCATTGGTAGTCATATATTGGAATTATTAGTGATGTGTTACGACTGACTTCAACTACTTTTCCTACTAAACCCATGTCTGAATTTTGAAAAGCGACTACGGGCATATTTTTTCTAACTCCCTGTTTTATCCCTCTGTTGACCAGTATTCCCGAGTACAGATGATTTGGGTCAAATCCAATAATTTCTGCAGGTATGTTTTTAATTGATATTTGCTTTGAAAATCCGAGCAATGATTTCAGCTGCTTATTTTCTTTTAGCATATTTGCATTATTTCTCTGAATTAATTCATAATCAGCAAGTTTCTGCACAGCTTCTTTGTATTTTTGTTTTATTTCTGCAAGCTCTCTAACTGATGCTATTGTTTCACCAATGAATGACGAAGCAGAGTAAACAGCTGATTCGGTTTCCGATATGAACGAAAACCCGACTCTCTTAAAATTCAAAAAAAATCCACCGCCGGAAAAAAACATTAATCCTGAGGAAATCAAGAGAAATATAATTAAGAGGAAAACATCAAGTTTGAATTTTAAACTCGGCTTTTTCATATACTAATTGTTCAAACTATCGTACAGACTTCTACTGATATTCATTCGTTTGTTTACATCATAATACTGTCCTGCCCCTATAGCCACACATTCAAGAGGTTTTTCCGCTAATATTACAGGAACTCTAGTTTCTTGTGAAATAAGTGTTTGTAAACCTTTTAATAAAGCCCCCCCTCCTGTCATAACTATACCGCGCTCAACAATATCCGCAGTCAGCTCAGGTGGTGTTTGTGCCAATGTTCTTTTTATTTCTTCAACAATTTGATTTACAGGCTCTTTTAGAGCTTCACGAACTTCTACCGAGTCAATTTCTAATCTGCGAGGCAGACCTGTAATAGCATCTGTTCCTTTTATTTCCACCTTTTCAATATTCTTTTCAGGAGCCGCATTACCTATACTTATCTTCACTCTTTCAGCCATCTGTTCACCTATGATTAAATTATCAACCGAGCGAACATGTTTAACTATAGCTTGGTCAAACTCATCACCACCAACTCTTATAGCATTTGTTACAACCATATCACCGAGTGAAATAACAGAAACTTCTGTCGTACCTCCACCTATATCGCAAATCATATTTCCTGCCGGCTCGTGGATAGGAATATTCGCTCCTATTGCAGCCGCTTTTGACTCTTCAATAACTTCAACAGCACCTGCACCGGCTTTTAATGCACTGTCATTTACGGCTCGTCTTTCAACATCTGTTATACAACTGGGAATACCTATAACCATTCTAGGTTTTATTAACCTGTGTCTGGGTAATATTTTGGATATAAAGTAGCGAATCATTTTTTCGGTTGTTTCCATGTCTGCGATGACACCGTCTTTTAAAGGGCGTATCGCCATAATATTTCCGGGTGTTTTCCATAGCATTCGTTTTGCATCTTCACCAACGGCCACAACCCTGTTTGTGCCTTTTTCCACTGCAACAACCGAAGGCTCATTTACCACAATTCCTTTTCCATGAACGTATATAAGCGTATTACACGTTCCCAAATCAATTCCAATATCAGTTGAAAATTTACTAAAAAAGCCCATTTTGCCCCCTATTTTAGATCATTATAGCTTTAATTTCATTCGTGTATCTGCATGCAGAGGATCAATTTTTAAAGCCTTTCTCCATTTGGCTCTTGCTTTTACTAAATCCCCTTTGATTTCATATATCAAACCTAATCCATAGTATGCATTTGCGGAATTAGCATTTTTGTCAAGTATTGCTAAATACTCCTGCTCGGCTTTTTTTATATCGCCTTCATCTATGAAAATAGTACCCAATAAATATCTTGCATCAATTTCAAGTAAAATATCCTCTGTCTTCTTTATCGTTTCCGATAAATACATCTTTGCATTGCTAGTATCGTTAATTGCCAAGTAGTTTTGAGCTAATGCAAACAAAACCAAATCCGATGGGTTATCCTCCAGGGCTTCCGTAAAAGCTGATATAGCCTTTTGAGGTAATTTTAACAATGATGCTGACATGCCTCTAAATTCGGGCAAGTCATCAAATTTTTCATCGCCCTCATATGCTATATCAAGATATTTTAATGCAAGGTTAGAATAAAAATACCCCTTGTGGTAATATGCTTTTCCAAGTATATATGATATTCTTTGTTTTTCTTTTTCCGGCACATAAATCAAAGCCTTCCGCAAAGAGGCAATACAATCCGAAAGATATGTATAACCCAAAGACTTATCGGTTTCCTCTGAAAAAAGATAATAAGATGAAAACCCGTGTATTGCCAGAATTTCCGCATTCAAAGGCTCTTTAGCCAAAATTTGTGCGGACGCATCATAAACATCTGCGTACCTTTGTTCATTCCACATATCGGCAATCTCATTTGGGGAAGGTAAACTTGAATGTTTTTTTCGGTATCTCAAAAAAAGAAAAACACTCAAAACTAAAACAGTGAATATAAAAATGATTAACGAAATTCTAAAAGCGTGTTTACTGTTTTTAAAAAAAATATTTTTTCGTTTCATAATGGCTGTCCTTAAACTAAAATATTCCTGTAAAAATCAAATTCATTATGGCGAATTTTTGAATTGCGATTTTTAATTACAGTAACCGGTTTGCCTGTTTTACGCAATTCAAAAAACACTCATTCCACGACTTCGCTTTCGCTACGGCTAATTTTGCACACAAATAGTGTGCAAAATGGATCTTTGAGCCGACTTTTGCAAAAGCTCGGCTCAAATCGTTACAATCGTTTTCGCTCGGCAACGATTATAACATAAAAGCAATAGCTTTACCGGCTGGTTAAAAGCCTAATGCTTTCCGGCATTGTAAAATATAAAAAGGAGACTGATAAGCCGGGTTCTGTATTTTATACCGGAGCCATCTATCTTGTTTACCCGTTTCCCGGTAAATCTATTGCGACCAACCCGTAAATTATAGAATCGGATATTCTTTACTGCTCGGTCTTGCTTCAAATGAGGCTTACACTGCCATTTTAGTTACCTAAAATGCGGTGGGCTCTTACCCCTACCATTTCACCCTTACCACTGAATGGCGGTTTATTTTCTGTTGCGCTAAGCTGTAAATAAAAATACTACTTTTTATTCCCCGGTTATTAACCGGCATTTTTCCGACGAAGCCCGGACTTTCCTCTGCATAAATAATTTAAACAGCGACTCCCTCAGCCCCCTTATTTTAACCTGTTAATTAGAAATATCTAAGTCTACTAAACCTCCTATATTTGCGTCATCAAATGCTGCTTCATTTTCTTCATCTGAAATTTCATGTTGCTCATAAAACAACACCCTACTGCAATACGGGCAGTATTTTAAATCAGTACCGTTTTGAACTTCATTTGCAAACTGTGCAGGCAGAATCATATGACAACCCGTACAGACATTGCCTTTTACCGAAACGATTCCCTTACCTTGCTTGTTTTTTATAATACGCTCAAATTTAAAAAGGGTTTCATCTTGAAGTCCTTCCGAAATTTTTAATTCTTCAGCTTCCAGCTCTTTTAATTCGGATTTAAGGTTATCTATCTCTTTATTTGTTTTTTTCTTACTTTCCAACAAATCATTTTCACTTTGAGCGATAAAGTCTTCCTCTCGTTTTATTTCGTCATCAAGTGCCTTAAAATCATCCATCTGTTTTTGAATTTGTTTTCGGACATTGTTTTCTTCTGCAATCGCATCATTTATTTCCTTTTCAAGAATTTCATACTCTCGTTGCGTATCAACACTATCCATGCCTTTTTCTGCATTTTCTCTTTTGCTTTCAATTTCAAATAAATCTGCTTTTAAGCGGTTAATATTTCCACGCATATCTTCATATTTGCTGTTTTTTTCTACATAACTGGTTTTTCGTTTTGACAGTAGTTCTTCCTGATTGCTCAGCTGCTTTGGTACTTCCGTAATTTGATTTTCTACTTCATTTTTTCTTGACAGTACATCTTGCAGTATTCTAAGTTTTTCAAATAATTCATTCATAACCATAATTCTCTCCTTAGCTATTTAGATGGTCTTTAAGTTTTATACTTCTTTTTGGATGTCTCAATCTTCTAAGAGCTTTTGCTTCAATTTGTCTTATTCTTTCTCGAGTAACATCAAAATACAAACCAACTTCTTCCAGAGTCAGCTGATATCCCCCATCCAGCCCAAAACGCATTTTTAAGACATCTTGTTCTCTTGCAGGTAAAGTTGCCAACACTGTTTCCAGTTGTTCTTGCAATAAACGGTGCTCCGTTTTGCTGTACGGATCTTCAGCACTTTTATCTTCTATGTAATCACCCAAGAACGAATCTTCTTCTTCGTTTATGGGTGTTTCAAGTGATATTGGATCACGAGCTACATTTTTCACCAGTTTTACTTTATCAACAGTCCAACCCAATTGTGTAGCGATTTCTTCGTTTGTAGGCTCCCTCCCCAGTTTTTGCATCATCTGACGGGATTCTCGCGAAACTTTGTTAATCTGCTCTATCATGTGAACGGGAACACGAATTGTTCTGGCTTGATCTGAAATTGAGCGGGTAATAGCCTGACGAATCCACCATGTAGCATAAGTTGAAAATTTGAATCCTTTTCTGTATTCAAATTTTTCAATAGCCTTGATTAAACCTATATTCCCTTCCTGCACCAAATCAAAAAGCTGCAATCCACGATTTACATATTTTTTTGCCAAAGAGACAACTAATCTCAAATTAGCATTTATCAGTTGATCTTTAGCTTTTTTTAACATCTTATGTCCGCGTTGTATTTCTTCGCATAAACTGATTATACCGTCCACATCCGATTCAAAATAATACTCTATTTTTCTTATTTCTCTGATGTACGACTGAATTTGTGTATAGCTTTCTCTGATTTCACTGGCGCTCATGTATAATCTTTTTTCCAGTTTTTCTCTCTCTCTCGGTATAGCTAAATGCTTACCTAATTTGCGTAAATCCGCATAATCTTTTATACCGAGCAACCTTTCCTGCCTTTCTTGCTTATTTCTATACTCTTCAATCAGCTTGGCAGAATCAATGAATTTATTAGACCACAATTCAATTTCTTCAGGTTGCAGCTCTATTTTGGCCAAATTGTTTAAGAGTTTTTTTCTGAGTGTTTTAATCTTGGGTTCACTCAGAAAGCTTTCAATATTCTCTCTGTCATAAAATTGCTTTTTTAATGACAGATAATTTTTCATATCAGGATACAATTGCTTTAACTGTTCTCCGTATGCTTGTTTTAAGCGCTTTTTTTCAGCCATTTCATCATTAAGCTCTTTTCTTGTTTTATTACTTTCCGCCGGATCTGTTCTACTAAAGGCTTTTTGGCTTAAAGTGAAGAATTCAATTATTACAATCCCTGAATTTTTTACAACTTCTTTGATGATATTCTGTCCATTTTCGATTTGCTTTGAAAGCTCAACTTCCTGCTCTGCAGTCAGCAGCTCCTCTTTTCCTATTTCACGGAGATACAACTTAATAGGATCATCGATACTAACATTTTTCGCTGTTTTAACAACGCGTCTTTCTTCCGTGGTCTTTGAGTCTGTTGTATCATTATTTTCTTTCTGCGATGGTTTATGTGATTCTAAGTAATCATTTACATTTTTAATTCTGCTGTTGGAAACATCATAGTCAAGTGAATCTTCAACAAATTGAATGTTTTCCATTTCAAGCATATCTAATACTGTAGTAAGCTCATCTGTAGTAAAAATATGTGTTGGAATCAAATCGGCAAATTCGTCCCAAGTTATCATTTTATCCTTGCCTGCATATACAAGTAAACGAGCAATTGCATTATCAATCGCAATATTTGTCATACTGTTCTACCCTTAAATTTTATAATTTGGTTGTCAATATTTCTAATTTCTAACATAAGTTCATCGGCAAGATTGCTGTCTTCAACATTTCCGGTTACATTCAATAATCTTAATTTACCTAACAAATTTTCTCTCTTTTTTTGTAATATATTAGATTTTACATAGTTAATGCCATCGCTTACAATTTCTTTAGCCTTCATTGTAAACTCTCCCTTGGTAACCGTTTTTGTAATAGCATTTCGCAAACTATCATTTTGACATTTCGCCAATATATTTTCACAGATAAGTGCATCATCTCGATAACACTCCTCCAAAATAATAAAAAGCTCGCGTGCATGAAGATTTTCAAAATCATCTGCAGTTAATTCAGAGCGCATCATCTTAAATAAATCCGTATTTGCCACTACAGCCAGCACAGCCCTCATTTCAGCGTTGTAATCAATTTTGTCGGTTATGTCTTTATCTTGAACTATTGCATTCCAAGTCTGCTTGACTCTGTTTTTGTAATCAGAGTACAGAGCACTTTGACTAATACCCACAGTAGCGGAAATCTGAGCTATTGTCGACTCTCGTTTTATATCCGAATCCAAAGCTTCGAGATAAGGAAACAAAAATCTGCACGCCCTTAATTTTCCGTCAGGAGTAGAGCCAAACCTTGTTAAGGCAATTTGAATAAGATAATCCGCCGTGATTATAGCATTTTTAAATATAAAAATCAAGCCTTCAGCTCCATCTTTTAACAAAATATCAGCCGGATCTTTCCCGTTTTTTATACTGACTATTTTTGTTTGTATGCCCAATTTGGCACAGATATTAATTGCCTTATAGCTTGCGTTTTGTCCTGCCGTATCAGAATCAAATGCTAAATAAACAATGTCGGCAAACGGTCTTATCATCTTAATTTGCTCACCGGTTAGAGCAGTACCAAGTGGTGCCACAGCTATTTTTATTCCTGCTTGATGAAAAGCCAGAACATCCATATACCCTTCACAGATTAGAGCCGCTTTTGATTTTCTAATTTCCTGTATTGCTATATTAAAGCCAAACAGACTTTCTTTTTTTCGGTATTGAGGCATATCCGATGAGTTTAAATACTTAGGTTTTTTTTCGTCATTGGAAAGAGTTCTTCCTCCAAAAGCAATTATCTGTCCGTGTCTGTTTGAGATAGGAAACATAACCCTGTTAGAAAAAAAAGCTATTTCAGGATATTTTTTTGAAAAAAGCCCTGTTTTGCTTAAAAATTCCTTATTAAACCCTTTTTCTTTTAGAAATTCAAAAAGCCATTTTCGGTTTTCGGGTGCAAACCCCAATTTGAATTCTTCTATAATTTCGGGGCTTACATTGCGTGAGGTTAAATAGTCTAAGGCTTTTTTCCCCGTTTTTGTGTTTATAAGAATATGATGCAGACTTTTTGTAACCTTATCGTATAAATCCAAAATATCTTTTTTTAATTTATCCTCACTTGATGGTTTGTAATTTCCGCCATCATACACGACAGGAATACCGGATTTATCGGCTAACCTTGTTACGGCTTCGGTGAATGAAATATGCTCTATTTCCATCAGGAATTTTAAAAGCCCACCACCTTTATTACAACCAAAACAGTGAAAGAGTTTTTTATCGGGTTGAACCTGGAAAGACGGAGTCTTTTCATTATGAAACGGACAACACCCCCACCAAGTATACCCTCGCTTTTCCAGATGAGTATAGTTTTCAACGAGAGAAACCATATCTGTAACATTATTTACCGCATTGATTGTATCGGTACTTATTTTTGGCATCTCTAATTTCCTGCTGATTTTTTTAAGATAAGATCACCACCTGCATTATTATGCTCGCTCAGTGTTTTGGAAAAAGCATGCTTGCCCGTTTCAACATTTATGAGCCTGAAATAAAGATAGTCATGCGTTTGAGGATTAACAGTAGCCTGAAGGGACACCAATCCGGGATTGGAAATAGGTGCAGGCGGTAGACCTGAATACATATAAGTGTTATACGGATTGTCAATTTCCAAATCAATATTGAAAAGCCTATTGGGGTGGGGCTTTTTAAAAATTTCCGTGATAATGTATTCTACCGTAGCACATGATTGCAATCCCATATTGATTTTTAAACGATTGTGGAACACGCCTGCAATTTTTGGAGCCTCTTCTACAATGCGATATTCTCTTTCAACTATGCTTGCCAGTGTTACAGCCTTAAAAATATCCAAAGGATTTTTTGGAAAATTAGGTATTTCGGAAGTCTTTTCAAAGAAATTATCCAAAATGGTTTTTACAACATTTTCAGCTGATTCTTCTTTTCCAAAAAAATAAGTGTCGGGAAACAAAAAACCCTCACAGGTAGCGGATTGTATATTATAATACCCGAGTATTTCAGGTGATCTTGTCAATCTTAAAAAATCGTCTTTTGAAATAATTTTTGCATTGTCTAAAAGTTCAGCCGTTTTACTTAACGTCATACCTTCAGGAATTGTTATCTTCACAAGTTCTTGAGTTCCCTTTGTCAGCTCTTTTAGTATCTCTTGCATTGTCATTGACTTTGAAAGCCTGTATGTACCGGCTTTTATGCCCAATTTTGTCTGGCGGACATATATATACGCCAACTCCGTTGAATGAATAAATCCTTCGTTTTTTAGATTATCCAAAATAAACTTTGTCGATGTCCCCCTCTCTATGGAGAAAATATGCCTTTGAGTATCATTTTTATTGACCGGTTGTAATTTCAACCATATTAAACCGCATGCACTTATAACCAAAACCAACAGAAACAAAACTAACTTAAAAGCAAATTTGTGCTTTTTTCTTCCCATGAGACCTCCGAAACCGGTAAAATAGCTATAAACAAACAAATAAAGCATTTAAAAGGTTACAAAAAAACAAAATATTTTTTTGTATAACCCCGCTCCCTCGCATAATCTTTTAGTCTTTTCAGAAATATATAAACAAAGTCTCAGAATGAGCCTTCTTTTCTTAAAAATATAATCGACTAAAAGGATAGACTTCGGTCGCCAAAATCAGGTTAAGCGTACTGCTTTTCACTCCGGTGTTCTTTATATTTCCCGCTGTATTATGCCAGAATATTTTTCATTTTAACAATAAGAGCTTTTTTTGTACTGTCGGTGTAGTTTCCTGCAAAAAAATCAGGCAAAAATATGTTTAATAATTCTTTCCAGGAATTTTCCTCATTTCCCGGAATGATAGGATAAAACAAAACTCCCGTATCTTCGGCGGCTTTAAGGTCAGACAGAGAATCACCAATCATCATTGTTTTGGAAGGTATATAATCTAACGCAATCAATTTTTTAAGGCATTCTGTTTTTGTTCCGTCTTCTTGGGCAAAGACCAAAGACGGATAATTTAATAGTTTTGTGTTTTTCCATTCGCTTAAAATTGCACTTTTATTTGCAGAAGAAACAACAGCAATATCTGCCGAAACTGAAGCAAATTTTAAAGCATCTTTAACCCCCTTAAAAGCAGGTTTTTCACTTAAGCTTAAATTCAAAATAGCTTCATTAACATTATATGACCATTGTAAAATTTTGTTTGCAAGCGGATTTTTGGAAACTAAGCTGTATTGTTTTAAAGCTTCATTTGAGTACTGCTTTGTGTTTTTTATCCAATTAATATAGTCTGATAGCCCTTCTATTTTTATTCTACCGCAGGTATATTCTTCAATATCCGATAGTATAATTGCAGCTCCTTTAAAACGGTTTATTCCGCGATGCCTGCTAAACAAATTTATTTCGCTCCAGCGTTTTAAAATATATTTTTCATTTTCTTGCAAACCAAATTGATTGACAAAACATGGAGCGAAACATTTACTGTGCTTAACGGTCATGGTGTCCATTGCACAACCGTCTGAGTCAATACAAAGAATAAAATCTTTTGTTCGCTTAAAATTATTAATGTGTTTTTCGCATGTTTTGCCCTTCGGTTTATTCATTATATAAATTCCTTTGTTATATTGATGGCTTCACTTGCAAGCTCGGATATTTTTTCAAAATTTGATGATTTAATTAAGTCTTTTTTTACTATCCAACTCCCGCCACAGGCAAGTACATGCTTGCAAGATAAATAATCCCGTAAATTTTTGTTTGAAATACCGCCTGTGGGTAAAAATTTTATTCCTTGAAACGGTGCTGATAGGGCTTTTATCATGGGTACGCCTCCAAGCAGGTTAGCAGGAAAAAATTTTACAACTTTCAATCCCAGTCTAATTGCTAAATCTAATTCTGTAGGTGTGGCTATACCCGGCATAATGCAAATCTCTTTTTTAATGCAGTATTCAACAAGTGTGGGATTTAATCCCGGTGCTACAATAAATTTAGCACCGTTATCATATGCTCTGTTGACTTGCTCAACTGTCAAAACAGTTCCTGCTCCAACCAACATATCAGGATATGTCTTAGCTAAACAGGCTATTATTTTTTCTGCCCCTTCAGTGCGAAAAGTAATTTCAGCACAAGGAAGCCCTGCATTACATAATGCCGCTCCGACATGTTTTATTTTTCCGACTTCAGCCGTTACAATAACAGGGACTAGCTTTATATTGGAAATAAATTCAAATACATTCATATCCTTATAAATTTCGGCGTGTGAATAAAATGATTAAGGCTTTTTGAGATATGGTAAATAATTTTGTGTCAAAACGGATTATATTATATGTTGCGATTATGAAAAGGTATCGAAGTGAAAATTTAGATTTATTTTTTTTAATTTAGGTGTTTGCTTGTGAGTGACTGGGCTTTGACCTGGCTTTGCACGTGTTTTACTCAAGCTAAGCGTTCCATAAAGGCTGGATATTTTTTGTATTATGTGGTATATTTTTTTCGATGCGAACAAGACTTTTATTGCCTGCGATTTTGTTTTTTTGTCTGGCGGTGTCAGCGGAAGAAACCGATCGTGAGCGGCTTTTTAATGTTTTTAATTCTGTAGATTGGGCTGATAATGAAGTTGTAGAGAATCGGCAACTTGCTATGCCTTATCGACTCTATGAAAATGACGGTTTGGCTTTTGGATATTCGGAATTTTTGACAGGGGAATCCAGTTTTCCTTTTCTTGAAGGCATCGGTGTTTTAGATTATTCGGGTGTTGACCGAGTGGTTTTGAATTTTTTTATATCTGTGGGGCGTGGAATAAAAGCTAAAAATATTGATGCAGGTCTTTGCTCTTCCAAGCGTAGTTTTCTTCCGGATTTAATTGCTTTTTTGCTGAATGAAAAACCTGCGTTTAAAGATGTCTTTTTTTCAATACCTGAATTTTTTGCGGGGAATGTAAGTTGTAAATTCAGGGTAAATGTTAATTCAAGTTCGAGTGAGTATTTTTTGCTGGCAGTTACGGGGAAATTAGAAGACGGAAAATGGGTAATTTGGGAATTTGAAGTTGTAGAGGATGTGGCTCTTGAAAACACCGATGAATAGAATAGAGCGAGATTTTGTTTTTGAACATTTTATGAAGGATAAGCCGGATTTGGTGTTTTTAAATGGAAATCGAATTTTTAATTTAGCTTCAGATGATTATTTAGTGGAAGGTTGTTTTGTGATTTTTGAATGTTTGCAATCTTTTACAGATGGAGAAGTGCAGGTAATATTTGAGCACAAAAAAAGGGCTATGTTCATTTTTGTTGACTTGATTATAACCGGTAATAAGGTTAAGTTTGAATTCCCCCATGTTGTTTTTAAGTATGATGAGACAAATGACAGGGCAAGTGTTATTGCAAATTTAATATTATCATCAGGTGCAAATATTTCTGTTAAAGAATTTTCGCATTTTCCTCTAAATGCGTTTTTTAATGATTTGTTTTATGATAATACTAATACAGACGTTTTACGGCGTATTAAATTTAAATTATTACCGGAAGATGACTTGGCAAATGATTTGGCTGTCTATAGGGTGTATAATTTTTTGCTTTATTATGAGCGTTATAAAAAAAAACAATTCGAGTTTCTAAATAATCTGCTTCTTTTTGTTGATGATAAATTGGCTGTTGTTTTTTTGCCGAAAGGAACGATTGATTTGATTTTTAGTAAAGTCGATTTTAATATGCGGATTCAGATGTATTTTCCCGGAAGGCAAGTGTCTATAGAGGTGGAATCAGTAATTGGGTGTATGGATTTAAATAAAACACACAGCATTTTAGCTTTTTCTTGCGAAAAAGCTAAAACAGAAGACAAACGTTTTTTGTTTGAGCGCGTGTATAATGTTAAATATGGTGGTTAAAAAGCCGGTCTACTTGGCAGGATGCTGTCCCTCGACAGGCTCGGGAACCGCTTGTCGAAGTCGTACGCTGAGCTTGTCGAAGTGCGGGAACCGGTCGAAGCAGGGGACTGCCTGCCGAAGTGGAATGCTAATTGTTATTCAACAGCAATACCGGCTCTTTTTTTTGGGTGTTTTTTAAGCATAGCCACGGCATTTCTTTTATTGTTAAACAAGAAGCCGCCGTTCCAGTATTCAAGTGCCGCAAAAAGGGCGTTACCGCCATCATGGTCATCACTTTGTTGTGTTCTGAATGAAACATAATTTGCCAAATTAACAAAATCTTGGTCGTGCAGACAGCTAAGGCGCTTTCTGTTAAATTCATTCCATTTTTCAATGTCCTGAAAGCCTTCGCCCTCATCTTCAACAATTAAATGTGCATGGGTAGGGCTAAATTCATACCAAACTTTTATTTTTTTGTTTACATCTGATTTATTGCCATGCTTTACGGCATTTTTTATAACTTCACTTATTTGCTGTTCCAGCAAGTTTATGCCCTTAATTTCAAGAGGGGCAGATTGAACGATAAGCAGGGTAAAATATCTAATCTGTCGAAAGTCAGACGGAAATTCTTTGTACAGCATTCCTGTTTTGTCAAACAAAGGACTGTTTTCATCAACACGAAGCTCTTTTAATACAGTAGTTTCTTCAGGCATTCTAATCCTCCATTTTTTGTAAGGCTTCTTCCAAGCTATTTGTAATAGGGAAAAAGCTCATTAGTTTCGTCAATTCTATAACTTTTTTTACAGAGCCATGTATATTGGTTATAAAAAATTTTAGATTTGACTTCTTCATAGTGGAGCAAATAAAAATTAATGCACCAATACCGGAAGAATCTATGTATTCTACTTCTTCCATGTTGATGATCATACATTTTATCTGACGCTCCACCATCTTCATAACAAGGTCTTTCAATTTGTAGGAATTATACAAATCCATTTCACCTGACACATCAATTATAAAGATGTCTTTGTTTTTTCTGGCCTTCAGTTCCATATATGTTCTCCTTTACCGTTTTTACCTGTTTACCGGTTTTAGTATCAAAATTGTTTGGTCATCATGTGCCGGATTCTTGCCCATGAAGCTATTTATATTGTCTTTTACTGCTTTTGCAATGTCCTTAGGCTCTTTGTCAATGTTTTTTACTAAAACCCGAGCCAGATTTTTTAGACCGTATTGTTTGCCGTCGGTGTTTAATGCTTCAATAATTCCGTCTGTATACATTGCTACTATATCGCCCTTGTTAATTTCAATTTTCGTACTTTTATATACTGAACTTGAGTCAACACCGAGTGGGTCTGTTTTATTTTCATAAATATCAACTTTTTTGGTTTTTTTTCTGAGAATAAGCATTGAGTGGTTTCCTGCTGTTATGAATTCTGCATAGCCTTTTTCAGGGTAATACGACAAGAAAGTTATATCCGCAAAGTGGTCTATTCCAATTTTACCTGTAATCCCTTTGTTTAACCAGTCTATGATTGCATCTGTTGTCTGTCTTGTGTTTGTAATAAGGTATAAAAGGGCTCTAATCATACTCATAATGATACAAGATTCAACACTCTTACTTGCAATATCCGCAACAGTTAAAAATATTCTGTCTTTTTGGTTTTGAATTGCATCATAGTAATCACTGCAAACACCGCGAGTCTGCGTAAAGTATACTCCAATATCAAGATTGCCCATTTTTTTGAGTTTTTTGGGCAAGAGCATTTTTTGTATTTGCTCTGTGATATTTTTGGTGTTATTTATATTAACCGCTTCTCTGGTTTCTTTCAATGTTTCTGCAAGGTTTAAGACCGTTCCAGCATAGCTGCATAAAATATCGAGTATTTCTATATCAAAACCTGTATATTTTTCTTTGCCTTTTGCTCTCGCAACACCTATAATTCCGGTAAGTTTTTCGTCAAAGATAATAGGTGCAAAAACCATAGGTCCGTGTTGCAGTAATTCATCTTCACTGTTTGTTACAACAGATGAATTGGTCTCAGGCTCGTTGATTATCCATGTTTTTCCGGTAGAAAGTGCATTTCCAAAAATATTCCCTTTCAGCGGGAATTCGGCGTATTTGAAATTAGTTATGATTCGCTCTTTCTTCATTGGGACATCTTCCGGCAATGTGTAAGGCGGTGGAAAATAACCCGTGTAGCCTGTTACTTTTAGAACATCATCGAAAGCATCAAGTGAGAGCATGACGGCACCGTCTGCGTTTAGCTCTTTTTGAACTGTTTCCGCAACAACTTCCGATACTACCCTTACTGAATCTTCGTCTTTCTGGATAGCTAATACAGAGTTGTGCAACAATAATTGTCCAAGTGGCAATAATTGCTTCATTTTTCTTACTTCGGCTTTAGGTTTTTCAAGTCGGGCTTCCGTTTCTTTTTCTGTTTTTATTTCCTTGTCTTCAGCTGTTTTTCGCTCGACTTTATGCTGTTTTTTTGAAATTAATGTGAAAGCAAAAATTAAAACTGTGCCTAAAAGCAGACCGGCAGGTATTAAAACAGGCATATCCATAAAGAAGTCTAAAGTAACAACTATTAATGCCGTTAGAAGTGCCAAGGTACTGCCAAGTAACAAACTCCCCGCCGACTTGTTCAGATAATCTTTAGATCTGTAAACGAGTAAATAAATAACGACAGCAATGTCAAAAATAATAAAAGCAAAACTTAAATATGCCAAAGTACCCATACTTATCATATTCTATCACTAATTATAAAAAACGTCAATATGCATAATTGCTTATTATTGATTTTTATGTGATATTTTATTTTTACTTAAATAAAAAGAGTTATTTTTATGGTTGAGGAAATTGCACACGTCAGACAAGTTTTGTAATTTCTTGCAAAATGTACCAAAAAAGTGCAATGAAATGAGCTTCTTTGGGAGCAAAAGTAACTAAACTTTTGCAAGAGGCTCTTTTAATCAAAAAATTCCCTGTTTATAATCTATTGGGGTATATAATTTTATCCGGTAGATATTTGCAAAAAAATACCCTTTTAGGGTAAAATTAGAGCATCTATGGACAAAAAAAATTCTTGTGCAGCCTTGCTTAGTTTTAATATAAAGCGACTTCGCAAATTAAGAAAAATGTCACAACTTGACCTGTCTCTGAAATCCAAACTTTCTGTTACTTTTATCAACAGTATAGAAAATGAACAAAAATGGGTATCTGCAGAATCATTGAGAAAGATTTCCGAAGCTCTTCAATCTCAACCTCATGAGCTTTTTTTGCCAATGTATTTAGATGATAACACTGCCAGAAATCTTGCAGATAGCCACCAAAAAATGATTTTAGAAATAAAAGAAATAGTTGAATCTTATGAAAAAAAGTTACCGGATTAATCAAAACTGTCGCTGTCAATTTGGCGTGGTTTTATGCAGAAAACCGGCGTGATAAACATTACGCTTGCACTGATTTTAAGTCTGACGGTATCCTTTGTTCCGCTTGTTATCAATCAGAAAAGAAGGCTCGATTATTGAGACTAAAAGTATCTATCGAGACTTTGATTATTTCAAGCAGTTAAAGGAACAAAGATTTAAGTCAGACGCTGGTTGAGAGCAAAAGCCTTTGAATTGAAGCCTGTGTAAACAGGCTCAATTCAAAGGCTTGCGATAAAATAGATAAAATGCCGGCTTTTTACTCTTTTCAAAATTGAAAAAAATGGTTATAATTTGTTTATGGAAAATAAAAGCGCTTTTGAAGCCAGTCTTGAGTATATTTTAAACAGCTCTACTGCACGGGAAATTGATGTTTTTGAAGCTGCTGTTGAAAAACGAAAAAATAGGCTTTCTAACGGTTTGATGTTAAACGGAGAGGAAGCCGGAAAACAGATGGCGGAAAATATAAATAAGACGATTATGGCAAGTGTGTCGACCATGACAGATACGATACGCAAATTTTCGGCGGATTTAATTGCAAAGGAAGCGCCAAATCTTTCAAGTGAGCAGGCAGAAGCGTTGCTTAATTCATGGATACCCGAAGATATCTCATATAATGGTGATGTTAAGCCGATAACTAAAGGTGATAAGATAAACGGGATACCAAAATCCGTGATGCTTGATATGACTCATCAGTTTGTAAGTTACGGTATAGGCAAAATGTCAGATGCCGAAAATAAAGGGCTTAGAGACGCAATGGGTGATTGGTCTGCCAAGTATTGGGAGAGGTTTCCCGTAAAATTGCAAAAAGCAATTAAGGATTTTATAAACGGAGAAATTGCTTCCGATGAATTTTGGAAAACAGTGAAAGGTCTTTTAAGTTAAGTTGAGGGAAAGATGAACAGTGAAGATATAATTAAACTTTTTGACTCTTTTGGGGGCGGCAGGGTAGAAGACAGTTTTAGACAGTCTGAAGTTCAGGAGCTTGATTTTGAGCAGGTTGATACGGTTTTTGATAAGCTGCATGAAATTCAAAGTGGTATTGTAAATAAGAAAATTCTCAAAATTGAAAAAGATCTTTTACAACTGGAAACTGATTTGGATATATTTTTAGATGATTTTGCTGACTGAAGGAGAGCGTTGTAATTGAAAAATATCGTTAGGATTTTTTGCATAGTTAGTATTTTATTTTCGTTGTCGGTTTCAAATGCTTTTTCACAAATCACTTTTACTGATTTTGATATGAACGATAACGGAGACTTGCTTTTTGTCGTAAAATCTGAAACTTATAACGGTAAAGAGTTTGATACTCTGTTTTTGAAAAATCATAATTCCGCCGGATTTGAACAATTGACTTTTTTTCCCGAAGCGGTAGAATCTTTTGATAACGGGGCAATTCTTCAAATTATGAACCGCTTCGGGCTTTTAACTGTTGATGTGAATACAGGCAGAGTAATTAAAGACAGCGTGTTTTCAAATTTTGACTTAAAGGCAAAATCCAATTCGCGAATGTTTATGCGAATGCAAACAAGCCCTAATTCTCGTTGGGTAAGTTTTGTTGAAGCTAAATCCGGCGTGTTGGGTAAGTTGGTTTTATACGATACAAAAATTAATAAACAATTTACACTTTCTGAAAATGTTCCCTTAAATGCAAAGCCGGTTTTATGGGCTGCGGATTCTTCTGCATTTATTTATGAGGTAAATTCAATTTTATATTTTGCCCGTCCTTCGTGGCTTTCACAAACTAAAACCAAGCCACTGTGTAAATTGGGCGAGGGAAATATTTCTGCAATTAAATGGCTTAAGTCGGGTGATTTTTTGTTTGTTTCAGGCTCATCTGTTTACAGGATAAGCTCTACGGAGATACTTACCCGGGTGTTGTATAACTCATTGGTCAGTATCGGACAATCAATCGGTAATTTACCTTTTGCTGTAAATCCTGCAGACGATGATTTGTTTATTTCGGAAACCGGAAAATCAATTCTTTTTGTACGTAATAAAAGACATGTTTATCTTTTAAAAGCTGATTCTAATTCGTTAAAATTTGCAGCAGGAAATAATATTATTCCGTATTTGCTTTTGCCTGAAACAACGGCGTTTGTTGATGTGTTTTGGAAAAAAGAAATTCCGATTATATCTGTTTCGGGAATTGAATCGGGAAAAAAAACTTTTCAAACTTGGACATTGGGCAAAGACAATTTTAAAAAACTTGAAGAGTTAAACAAGGCGGAAATTTTAAGTGCCAATCCGGCCGGAACCCATATAGCCGTAAAAACCAATAGAGGTCTTGAGATTTATGATATCGGGACAGAAAAAACGGCTACTGTTGTTCATACAAAAAATATAATCTCTTCGTGTTGGGGTAATGACAATATTTTTTTTGCAGGAACCGATAATGCGGTTTTAAAAGTTAATACAAAGACTAACTCAGTAGATATAATCACTTTATCTGAAGTAGAAGATTTTTCATGGGATAAAACAGGTAAAACAGTTTTGGCAGCTTCTGTAGAGGATGCAACCGGAATGAAAACTAATGTCTCTAAAATTATAAAATATGCCGGCGATAAAAAATGGATACTTGCGGATGACAATGAAAAAAAACTAAATAAAAAAAACAGCCGAAGCCTAAATTACAGGGTATATGTAGATTCAGGTTTCGGTGATTTTAAGAATATGATTTTTGTTCGCTCCTTAAACGAAAACAGTACCGTAAGCCTGATTTCGGAAAACATAAAAGCTCCGACCAAAAAAACAGATTTTTCAAAAACAATACAACAGCAAAAAGGTGTGTTTTCCAACGGTAACAGGCTTAATAATAAAATCGCCCTTGTATTCGATGTAATGCAAACTACGGAAGGACTTGCACAAGTGCTTTACATTCTGGATAAATACAACATTAAAGCTACATTCTTTATAAATGGCGAAGCAATTGGAGCGAATCCGAAACTGATTTCTGAAATACCAGCGGCATCTCATCAATGCGGCTCGATGTTTTTTTCAACATGGAATTTCAGCGACAGTAATTACCGAATTGACGGGAATTTTATCAGAGCCGGTTTGGCAAGAAACGAAGATAACTTTTACAACGCAACCGGATATGAGTTGTCTTTGATTTGGCACAGCCCTTTTTATATTTTATCGCCGACAATACTTGAAGCGGGGCGTTGGGCCGGTTATACTTTTATAGTCCCCGATATTCAAGTACCCGACTGGATAACGAGTGAGAATAATAATTCACATCCGAAATTATATAAGCCCTCTTTGGAAATAATAGCCGACATACTTGACACTGTTAAAAACGGTTCCATTATACCGATTTACATAGGCAAGACAGGTGCTCCGCGTGCGGACTATCTTTATACTTCGCTTGAGCTTTTGATAATCGCATTGCTTGAAGAAGGTTATGAAATTACAACCGTTGGAAATTTGATGCAAAGCCAATAAACGACTTATTGAATGAAAATAATTCATTTGGGCGTTGCGGTTTGAGATTAAAAAAATAAAAGTTTTTCTTAAATCAAACCGCCGCTCATTTCGGAACTCCGCTATCGCTTCGGCTAATTTTGCACAATAAATTATTGTGCAAAATGGATCCGTCTGCCGTGTTTTTAAAAAACACGGCAGACGTTCCTACAATCGCTAACGCAGGTCGTGGTTATCAAAAGAAATCCCTTTATTGCCCAATAAATCGTTTAACCTGATTTTGAGCCGGACGATATCCTTTCTTCCGATTAAAATTTAAGAAAAGTTGGCTATACTTAGACAACGATTATAATCATCATATAAGGAAGAAAGATTTAAGTCCGGCGAGGGTTGCTTTAAACATATTATCATTAAGCTACTTGAGCTACTTGCATTTTTTTTTAAAATATGGTATAGTGTCGATTATCCTAAGCCGAGGGGAGGTGATGTAAGAATGGCACATGTTTTAGTTGACGATACTGAAAATTTAGAAAAAGCGTTGAAACGCTTTAAGCGTCAAGTTGAAAAAGAGGGTATAATTCGAGAGTGGAAAAAGCGTGAATATTACGAAAAGCCTTCGACTATCAAAAATCGTAAGCAAAAAGCTCTCCGCCGAAAGCTTATGAAAAAAAGCAGAAAATCCAATAGAAATTATTAAGATTTTAAACTTGGATAGTTTAATGTTGAAAGAGCAGGGTGTTAGTCCTGCTTTTTTTTGTGCTTTTAAAATTGCTTTAACTTTTTTTTAATCATCCCTCTTGACTTAAAAAGAATTTAATGATAGTTTGTTTAGTATTATTTTATTTTTAAGGATATATTTATGAGTTTTATTTCATTATTACAGGGTGCAAGCGGTTTTGGCAGTATATCCATGCTTGTTACAATGGCAGCCCTTTTTGCTATTTTTTATTTTTTGTTGATTCGACCTCAAAAGAAAGAGCAAAAAAGAATGCAACAGATGATCTCCGAAGCCAAAAAAGGCGACAAGATTATTACAATTGGCGGTATTCACGGTGTTATCAGTTCATTGAAAGAAAAGTCGATTATCATCAAAGTTGATGATAATTGCAAAATTGAAATTAACCGCTCTGCTATTGGTTCGGTTGTCAATCCAAAAAATACGACAACAAACACCACTTCTGAAGAAAAAGCTAAAAGTTAATTCAAAACTGAGTCGCTTGCAAAGGTTTAGTTTACTTCGACTGTATTTAAGTAAATCACTTTGGCAAGCTCCTCAATAATATGATTATTCTGTGTTGGAGATTTTTATTATATGAGAAAAACTAGTAGACTGTTTGTCATTATAGCGGTTTTGGGTATGTGTTTTATGTTCTTATACCCGACTGTAAGATGGTATTTTTTAACGGACAAAAAAGATTCTTCTTTGGCTTTCGGCTCAAGAGAAAAAATCAGGGATTATGCAATTAACATGGCTCAAGACGATGTCAACGAGTTGATTGATGCGGCAAAGGCCGGTTCGACTGATTCGGTAGATGAGCAAAAGTACAGTGCCGTGATTAAAAAGGCAAAACAAAACAGAAAAAAAATGAACAAATCAATGCCTGAATCATGGACGGCGATTGATTTGGTTGCATCATTCCCCGCCGGCTCAGAGCAACAGGTTCGAGATGAGTTGCGACCTCTTTTGGAAGATTATTACAGAGAATCAATTTTAAAAACCAAAAGTCATCAGGCAGGGGCAGTAAAGCTGGGCTTGGATTTATCCGGCGGTATGAGTTTGATTATTAAAGCTGATTTGGATTCGATTACTGCCGTTAAAAAAAGCGAGTCGGTTGCTGATGACGGTAAGTCAAAAGAGTCTAAAGACGATAAAGCCAAAACTGTCGATGATAAAAAGAATATCGATGTAGCTCAGGCAAAAAAAGATGCCATGAGTTTGGCAATTGAAACATTGCGGGGCAGAATCGACAAGTTCGGTTTATCGGAGCCTATTATAAGACAACAGGGCGAAGACAGAATTTATGTGGAGTTGCCCGGTGCTACTGATACCGACCAAATTAACTCAATCATTATGGGTCGCGGTCTTTTGGCTTTTCACATAGTTGATAATGAAGCAACTAAAACATTCCGCTCATATTATGCGGCTAACCCCGGTAAAACATTTGATGCCAATTATAATTTGCTCGATCCTTCTATTATCCCTGAAGATACAATGCTTTTGGGTGTTTATAAAAAAGATGCTTACGGTGTTGATGAAAGAAACGAAGACGAGCCTTTTTTGGTAATAAAGAAAAAACCCGGATTGGAGGGCAGATACCTTACCGAGGTAAGAACCGTTACTGACCCTACTACAGGCGAGCCGCTTGTTCTGTTTTCACTTGATTCGGAAGGTGCCGAAATTTTCAGGAAATTGACCCGAGAAAACACGGGAAAGAGGTTAGCTATCGTTTCCGACAATAAAGTTAAGTCTGCCCCTGTCATAAATACAGAGATTGGTGCAAGCGGCTCTATTAGCGGGTTTTCCGCCAAGGAAGCAGAAAACCTTAAAACTGTTTTGAGGTCTGCATGGTTGAATGTTCCATTGAGTTTGGAAAGCCAGCAAAGTGTTGGTGCGACTATGGGAAAACAGGCAATAGATCAAGGTGTTATGGCTTTGTTTTGGGGCTTGATTGCTGTTTTGGTATTTATGCTGGTTTACTATTTGGAGGCAGGTATAAATGCTTGTATTGCACAGGTTTTAAACTTATACATAATGTTCAGTGTTCTTTCAGCCTTTAATATGACATTGAGTTTACCAAGTATCGCCGGTATGATTTTGACTATCGGTATGGCAGTTGATGCAAATGTCGTTATATTTGAAAGAATTAAAGAAGAGTTGAAATTAGGCAAATCGAGAGCTGCGGCAATTGAAGCCGGCTTTGACCAAGCCTTTTGGGCGATTATGGACTCCAATGTTACAACATTTATTGCGGCAGTATTCTTGTCGGTCTTGGGCTCAGGTCCAATTAAGGGATTTGCATACAGTTTATCTATAGGTGTTGTTTCATCTGTATTTACTGCCTTGTTTGTTTCAAGACTTATTTTTGATTTTGGTACACAAACGCTCGGCTTGAAGAAAATAAGAATGAGCTGGAGGAAATATAACTAATGAGCAAAATTTATAAATTTAGCAAATTATTTTTTGTTGCAATTATTTTAAGCCTTGCATTGATTGGTGCAGGCATATTTGGAATGTATACAAAGGGGTTAAACTTAGGTATTGACTTTCAAGCCGGCTATATAGCAAAAATAAAGTTGGCACCTACTGCATTGAAGATAACATATATCGGCCCAAAAAATGTTTCATTTTCGCAGGACGATAAAGGGTTATACTTGGTTATAACCTCTGTTGACTCTGAAAATGAGGTTGAAACATTTTTGTTTGCCGAATACGGCACCTTGGGTAGTTTTGTTCAAAAGGCTTCCGAGCTTGAAGGTTTGTCAGTTACTTTGATAGGCGATGCTTCAGTACAGCTTTCAAGTGTTTTTGCCGGCAGTCAACAATTATCAAGGCTTTCGGAAAAACCGTTTGTACTGCATTATTCAGATGACAGTTTACCTGTTGTATCTGCAGACCAAGTCAGAAATACTCTTGCATCAATCAAAGGTATTTCCGTGCAACAGGTTGGAACTCCTAAAGATCGAACTTTCCAATTAAGACTCAGAGATGACGGCAAAACCGAAAACAGTAGTGAAGTCTTAAACAGAAAATTAACAACGGCTTTGAATGCCGCTTACGGAAATGATAACTTTGCGTATTTGAGTACCGATTTTGCCGGCTCACAGTATTCAAGCTCACTTGTAAGGCAATCTGTCATACTTGTGCTGTTTGCAGTTGTACTTATTTTCCTGTATGTTATGATTCGTTTTAAGTGGGACTTCGCTATGGCAAGTGTTTTGGCTCTTATACATGATGTTACAATAATGACGGCATTCATTGTTTGGATGCAAATTGAATTTTCGACATTGGTTGTTGCGGCATTGTTGACGATTATCGGATATTCAATTAACAACACGGTTGTTCTTTTCGACCGGGTCAGAGAAAACACAAGACTGTTCCCTAATTTAATCGGTGTTGAAATTCTTAATCGTTCGCTTTCGGCTGTTTTGGGTCGAAGTATTATTACGAGTTTAACAACGCTTTCTGCCATGGTTGCATTGTATATATTTACAACCGGCGGAATACAGAATTTTGCGCTTGCGTTAATTGTGGGTATTGTAATTGGTGCGTATTCTTCACTGTTCATTGCACCTGCAATTTTGTCATTTACCTGCGGCAAAAAGAAAGGAACTGCAATTATTAAATTTAAAAAGCCCGGACAGTCTTCAGGTGCAATAGTATAACCGTTAATAAAGGTCAGTTGTATTTTGCAATTGACCTTTAAGGCGGATTACAAATTATTTTTCATACATAAATCTTCCAAAAAGCAGTTTTGACAGTCGGGTGTGCGTGCCTTGCATATATATCTGCCATGCAGTAAAATCCAATGGTGTGCGTGCATGAGATATTTTTTAGGCGTGATTTTAATTAAATCTTCTTCGACCTTAACGGGTGTCTTAGCGCTTGAAAATCCGAGCCTTTGTGATGTCCTTAAAATATGAGTGTCAACGGCAATGGTCGGTTTTCCAAAACCAATATTCAAAACAACATTTGCCGTTTTACGCCCGACCCCCGGAAGCCGTATCAACGCCTCTCTGTTATCGGGGACAATCCCGTCATACTCGTCTTTTATAATTTTACTTAATGCAATAATTCGCTTTGCCTTTGTAGGATAATAATTTATCGTTTTAATCAATCCCTTTAACTTTTCTTCTCCAAGCTCAACCATTGCTTCCGCCGAGTTTGCAACTGCAAATAGCTTTTCAGTAGCTTTGTTTACCCCAACATCTGTTGCCTGCGCAGACATTACAACTGCCACAAGCAGCGTAAAAATATTTGTGTATCGAAGTTCTCCTTTCGGATTTGCATCTCGCTTTTCCCAACGCTTAAAAACTTCGTAAACCTTATTTTTATCCAACAACATAATTAAGAATATATGCAAATTAGAAAAACCTTTCAAGGCTGTTAAAAAAATATTCAAATTTTTTTTAAGAGGGGGAAGCCTCCCCCTCGCTTGCAAAAAATTGCCATGTAAATTATTTACATGAGTTTTCTCTTCCTAACCGTCAGAGAAAACCTACAACCTTAATTTAAACATGACAATTGTTTTTCCGCTACCCCCTCCCTCGACAGGCGGTTGTAAACAAAAATCTCTTATGTTCAGAAAACCGGCCGGATTTTCAGAATACTTAACCTGATTTTGAAGCCTGCCGGTATCCTTTTGTTTTGTGTATTAAAAAGTAGAGCCGGCTCACGGTAGTGAGACGGTGATCGTTTTTAGAAGAAGAAAACAAAAGATTTAAGGCAGGCGAGGGTTGAAATGCAAAAGCGCAAGCGTTGCATAATTTATTATTATATAAGCTTTAAAATCAGTCGCGAAGTACTGGAAATTTTTAAGAAAAAATGATATAATTCGGGGTTATTTTTGATTAGGAGTTTTTGATGTATAAAGATGTGAATTCTAAGGTTAATTTTCCAAAGCAGGAAGAAGAGATCTTAAAGTTTTGGAAAGAAAATGGAATTTTCAAGAAGTCTGTTTCAAATCGTGAGGGCTGTAAAGAATTTGTTTTTTTTGACGGCCCTCCTTTTGCAACCGGTTTGCCTCATTACGGTCATTTTGTGCCGTCTACGGTGAAAGATTTGATTCCAAGATATAAGACTATGAAAGGAATGAAGGTTGAGCGTAGGTTTGGTTGGGATTGTCATGGTTTACCTGTTGAGAATTTGATTGAGCAGGAGTTGGGACTTAATTCAAAAACTGATATTGAAAAATACGGTGTTGAGAATTTTAATAATGCTTGTCGGGAAAGTGTTTTACGCTATGTTAATGAATGGGAGCAAACCATTACGCGGCTTGGACGATGGGTCGATTTTGAAAATGATTATAAGACGATGGATCCTGATTTTATGGAGACAATTTGGTGGGTTTTTAAGCAACTCTGGGATAAGGGCTTAATTTATGAGGGGCATTATATTTTGCCTTATTGTCCTCGTTGCTCGACTGTTTTGTCAAACCATGAGCTTAATTTAGGCGGTTATAAAGATGTGTATGACCCTGCAATTACAGTTAAGTTTAAAGTGAAATTCGCGGTTGATTCTTTTCCGGCTGATGGTGTTTTATCCGATGATGAAATTGCTGATGCGTATTTGCTTGCTTGGACAACAACGCCGTGGACATTGCCGTCTAATTTAGGGTTGGCGGTAGGCGCCGATATTGATTACTGTTTGGTTAAAGATGCTTCTTGCGAGGGTGAGCTGTTTATTATAGCCGAAAGTCGTATTGCCGCTTATTATAAAGAAGATGCAAATATTGAGGTTCTTAAAAAGTTTAAAGGCTCTGATTTGGAAGGCTTGAGATACGAGCCTTTGTTTCCGTATTTTGCCAAGTTGGGTGCAAATAAGGACGGCTCTTCCAAAGATGCAGGACAGGGGGCTTTTAGAGTTTTAATTGGTGATTTTGTTTCAACGGAAGACGGTACAGGTATTGTTCATACGGCTCCCGGTTTCGGTGAAGACGATAACAGGATATTTAAGAATACAGGTGTTCCGACTGTCTCTCCCATTGATGAAGAGTGTAAGTTTACAGAAGAAGTTTCTGATTATAAGGGTGTTTTTGTAAAGTCTGCCGATAAGGCAATAATTGCAAAGCTCAAAGATGAAAATAAACTTTTTAAGCGGGATCAAATTTTACATGCGTATCCTCATTGTTGGAGATGTTCGAGCCCTTTGATTTACAGAGCAATCGGAAGTTGGTTTGTTGCAGTTGAAAAGTTTAAACCAAATCTTTTGAAGGCAAATTCAAAGATTAACTGGCAACCGGCTCATATAAAAGCAGGTCGTTTCGGAAAATGGCTTGAGGGCGCAAGAGATTGGGCAATAAGCAGAAACCGATTTTGGGGTAATCCTATTCCTGTTTGGAAATGTCCGTCTTGCGGAAAAAAGATTTGTATTGGAAGTAGGGCAGAGCTAAAAGAGCTTTCGGGAGAAATGCCGGAAGATTTGCATAAACAGTTTGTCGATAAAATTACTGTTCCTTGTGAATGTGGCGATAAGATGCACAGAGTCTCTGAGGTTCTTGATTGTTGGTTTGAGTCAGGTTCCATGCCTTATGCACAACAACATTATCCGTTTGAAAATAAGGAAAAATTTGATAAACATTTTCCTGCTGATTTTATTTCTGAGGGTTTGGATCAAACAAGAGGTTGGTTTTATTTGTTGACGGTTCTTTCAACCGCTATTTTTGATGAGCCGGCTTTTATGAACTGTATTGTAAACGGTTTAATTCTTGCTTCCGATGGCAGGAAAATGTCGAAGTCTCTTAAAAATTACACCGACCCTGTTGAAGTTATAAATAAGTTCGGTGCCGATGCTCTTAGAATGTTTTTATTGCATTCACCCGTTGTTAAAGCAGATGATTTAAAGTTTTCAGATGACGGAGTGCGAGATGTTTTAAAAGATGTATTAATTCCGCTTTGGAACAGTTACAGTTTTTTTGTAACATACGCAAATATAGACGGATTTCAATCTCCTACAATCTCAACGGCTGAGTTTGTTTCAGAGTTGAATAACCCTCTTGATTTGTGGATTTTATCCGTTACGGAAAAATTGGTTTTAGATGTTACTCAATCCCTTGATGATTATGATTTATTTTCGGCAATTGATCCTATTGTAACTTATATTGATTTATTAAATAATTGGTATATACGAAGGTCAAGACGCCGCTTTTGGAAAAGCGAAAATGATTCGGATAAAATTCAGGCTTACGGAACTCTGTATAGAGCGTTAAAGACATTTGTTTTGGTAGCGGCTCCTATTATACCGTTTATTACGGAAAGCATCTGGCAGAACTTAAAAACAGAAGATGATGCTCAGTCTGTTCATCTTGCGGATTATCCTGAGTACAACGAAAACATCAGAGATGAAGCGCTTGAATTTAAAATGGAAACGGTTCAAAAAGCTATTTCAATGGGGCGCTCTTTGCGGTATCAGTTTAATTTGAAGATAAGGCAACCGCTTAAAGCTGTCGAAATTGTTACCAAAAATTCTACCGAAAAAAAAGTATTGCTTGAAATGCAGGACAGCATTATGGAAGAGCTTAATGTCAAGGAAATTGTTTTTCATGAAAAAGAAGACGAGCTTGTTGAGTATTCCGCAAAAGCTAACTTTAAGGTACTTGGAAAATTGCTCGGCTCATCAATGAAGAAGGCTGCTAAGCTAATAGAGGATCTAAGCTCTAATGATATTCAGAATGTAATAGATGGCTCTGTTTTAAGTTTGGAAGTAGACGGTAAAACTTTTGATCTTAATACCGATAATTTAATTGTAAACAGAATTGAAAAAGAATCTTTGAAAGTAATAAATGATGGTACTTTAACTATTGCGTTAAATACTTATCTTACAGATGAGCTTTTGATGGAAGGATATGTGAGAGACTTAATTCGCGGAATACAGAATTTACGAAAAGAATGTGGTTTTTCGGTTACCGACCGAATAGAGTTGAAGGTATGGGCTGATTCATCTGATGCAGCTTCAAATGAAGCATTAAAAAGAGCTTTTTCGATTCATAAAGATTACATAATGAGCGAAACTCTTTCAGCAAAAGCTGATTGGCTTTCTGCTAAAATTAACTTACCACATTCGACCACAGTTGATTGTGATAATAAATTATGGAGGCTAAGTATTGAAAAACAGCAATCTTAACAAAATTATTGTGGCAATGATTTTACTTGCCTTTTTATCAAGTTGTGCAACACAGAAGATAAAGTCTCACCCTGTTCAGCCATTCGGGGTTATCGGTTCAGATGCTGACTTGTATATGTATCTTCCCGTGAAAAACAACAAAATTTTTATTGATGCATTACTAGGTGATATGGCAGAGGATAAATACATACAAATGGCCATTGACAAAACTGATGTAATCCATTCCGGTTTTTTTCAAAAAAGAAGCGATACGGCAGTGAGGGTTTGTGCAAACGGAACATACCCCGCCGGTTTGACAGATGTGATTTTTAAGCAATCTTACGGGTGGAAGAAAAAAACAACAGTAGATAATCACGAATATTACGAGTCTTATGATTTAGACGTATCTATTCCGCATCCTAAATTTGCGTTTCTTGTCATGGGTGAAAAAAAAGCCGGAGATATGGATATGACACTTGCAAATATAAGCAATCCTGATGCCCCTGATTTTAGCCCTGATTTTAATAAATTTATTTCTTTAGGCGAAAAAAACGGAGTTGCCCTGTTTTCCGCTAATCCTAATTTTATAATATCTAAACTTTTGGGAACGGATTTGGGGCTTCCGGTAAAAACTATCGAAGTGTATTTTTTCAATCAAAAAGATGATGAAATATATACATATTCGTTTATTGCAAAAACAGGTAATAAAGGAACGACAGCAGCCCTTGCCATGATATTAAGTAGAATGCTTGACGGTGAGATAAAGATCGAAGATTACTTGGTGAAAGTTGAAAACGGCAAAATTAGTTATGCTGACCTTGCCTACCTTTTAAAAGAAGTTTATTAAAAAAATGTGGATAGAATAAAATTATCTGTCTAAATTTATGAGGATATAAAAATGCCAACTTACGAATATTCATGCAGTTCATGCAATCACAATTTTGATGTTTTTCAAAAAATGTCTGACGAGCCTACAGCAGAATGCCCTAAATGCGGTAAAAAATCCAAGAGGGTCATTACCAGCTTTTGTGCAAATTTTAAAGGCTCAGGTTTTTATGTTAATGACTCCGCCGCAAAATCATCTTCTTCTGAATGCAGCGGAAAATCTTGCGGCTCATGCAGCGGTTGTAGCTCTTAATGAGTAAGATACCCAAATTTTTTTGTGAATTCTGCGGTAATGAGGTAAAGCGAAATACAAAAATTTGCCCTCATTGCGGCAGGTTTTTTGCGTCTATTAAATGTCCTCAATGTGGATTTACCGGTGCAGAATCCAAGTTTAAAGGGGGGTGTCCAAAATGCGGGTATGCTGTGCATAAAGGGACAAGACAAAAAGAAACAAAAAAGTCAAAAAAACGATTTTCTCTAAGATTAAGCCGAAGCGAAAGAGGTGCTCAAATCAATATTTCCGATGATGAAAGATTGCCTTTATGGATTTATCTGGTTGTATTTGGAATGCTGGTGCTGGTCATATTTTTGCCTATTTTAAAATGATTTAACTTATTATTGATTAGCTTTTTTTCTACCCTTGTAATACCCTCAAATGAAAATTCAAACAAATTCCCGTTTTTATTTGTAACTTTACATTGTGGAGTAAAACGATTTTTTCCGATTTGAAGAAGAGTATTGCTTAAAATTTCACCGGCTTTTAAATTGAATACGGTTTCGGAATTCTCCGGTAAAAATCTGATTGAATTGTCTGCTATGTCGTTTACGGTTCCTGTAACAATTTTATTTGATTTAGGCTCAGTGAATAAAAAATTTATCGCTTTCATTTCCTCTTTTCCTTTTTCTTTGCAGGCAAAAATATGATTTAACTTCTCGTATTCATCAGGCTTTTCGTCTTCGATATTGATAAAAGTATCGATATTTAAATGTGACGCTTTATCAAAATCATCATTTTTGAATGAATTGTTTATAAGTAATATAATCGTCGGATATTTGTACTCATCTACTTTTTTGATATACGTGTTTATATATTGAACTATAACTTTCCAATGTCTGGGAAAATTAATTGCATTTATGATGACAACATCGGGTGAAATTTCTTCTATATTGTCCAATGCCTTCATCGGAAACCTGTAATTTACCAAAGCAATGTTGTGCTTTTCAATTATCCTGATAACTTTTTCACAGCTTTTTATATTTTCAGAAATCAACATTACCTTCATTATTTACCTCAAAGAATATTGAAAAACTTGCAAAACTCATCTGACTTTTGCAAGTAGATCTATTACTCTGTTCCTAAGTTTTCAACAACATAATCGTAAACTGTCCAAATTCCGTCCCGTGATGAAAGATAATATGTAAATCTCTTTTTTTCACGGAAATCCTTGTAAGCGAACCATTCGATAACTCTAACTTCTGCTTCTGTTCCGGTATAGGTGGTTCTTTCAATTTCAAAATCAACCGGAATTGCCACAATATCTTTTTCAATTCTTGCTTGCCTTAACTCGTGGCGGAAATTTTCAATCATTCGGTATCTACCCATTTCCGATTCTGCTTTATATTGCTTATTTCGAGCCGGATTTCTTTCTATCATCCTTTCAATATCCAAATACAAGAAAAACTGCTCCCATCTTGATTTTTGCCTTGCCGCCAAAATGTATGTTATAACTTGATCCGGCGGTATCATTTGTGCTTCTAATACTTCACCGGTGTTTTCGCTTACAGGAATAGAACCTAAACCTGCAGGACCCGGAGCCGGTTTCACTTCAAAACTCAACCTGTTGGATGTATTATGAAAATCAGAGGCATCGGGACTATGCTTTAATTCAGGAAAAAAGTTTGACTGCAAAATATAAACACCCGGTAACTCCAAATGAATATAATCTTTTAAATTCTCAATAAACGAATAAGTTTCACCCGGCTCAAGACTGACTTCCCTAAAGTAAATTTTACGATTTGAATTCTGCTTTCTTAACCAATCTCTTGAATGTTTAACAAACCTATTCTTCGTATCAATTACCGAAAAATCCAAACTAAAAGAATGCTCATCTGCCATCTTAAACCTGAGAGTTGATGCTCCGCTATTCGTAATACTTACACGCACAAGAATAGGCTCAGAGTTCCCATCACCCGGATAATAAATATGTCTGTCATAAAAATTTATAGAAAACTGCAACCCCGAAGAATTAACCGGAATTTGTTGTGCGAACACAGTTATAAAAAAACAAAAAACAAGCAAAACAGTCAAATTTTTTTTCATTTTACCTCTCCAAAATGTTTATCGGCAAAAAGAAACGAAAATTAACAAAAAATTATGTAGAACATTTTATTTAAACTTTGTGCAACGCTTTCGCTTTTGCTGTCCAACCCGACATCTGCCTTAAATCTTTTGTCCTTTTTTATAAACACAATAGACGCTTTTCCCTCCGGTCAAAGGTCTTTTTGCCTGAATTTAATCGGACAAAAGGATACCGGCAAGATGTCCAAATCAGTTTAATCGTTTTGATTACCTTGTTGGGATTTCTTTTTTTATTCACGCAATAATTTATTCATGGTTTACTTTACTTTTTCAATTTCCTCAATTGCAATTTTTTAAACTTTTGTATAAAATCACTTAGGAGGAACTATGCTTGAGAATAATTTACCAAAATTTAATGCCGCAGTTTTAGACGGCTATACATTAAACCCGGGAGACCTTTCATGGAATGAATTATCGACACTATGCGATGTTAAAATTTACGATAATACATCTGAGAAACAAATTTTTGAACATGCTAACGATTGTGAAATTATTTTTACAAACAAAGTTGTTATTTCAAAAGAAGTTATAACAGCCTTGCCTAAATTAAAATATATTGGAGTTTTGGCAACCGGCTTTAATGTTGTTGATATAATTGCCGCCAAAAATGCCGGAATTGTCGTAACCAACATACCGTCGTACAGCACCGACAGTGTAGCACAACTGACAATTGCTTTTATATTTAACTTTATGTGGAATGTTCAAAAACACAGCGATGAAGTTCATGAAGGCAAATGGTCAAACTCAAAACACTTTTGCTATCAATCTTTTCCTGTGTACGAGCTTGTCGGAAAAACATTGGGAATTGTCGGCTTTGGAAATATCGGACAAGCTGTTGCCCGTATCGGTATTTCTTTGGGAATGAATGTTGTTTATTCAAATCGTTCTCGAAAAACTGTTCCCGAATTATCATCGGCAAAACAGGTTGAACTTAACGAGCTTTTTTCCATTGCGGACTTTATAACTTTGAATTGCCCTCTAAATGACGCTACATATCATCTTATCAATTCGAGTACATTGTCTAAAATAAAAAACACCGCATATATTATAAACACGGCTCGCGGGCCTATAGTAGACGAAATAGCAGTATCAAAAGCTCTTAAAGAAAAAACTCTTGCAGGCTACGGAACAGATGTACTTTCGACTGAGCCGCCGTCTGCGGATAATCCGCTTTTAGGCGCTCCAAACTGTGTAATAACCCCGCATTTGGCTTGGCAAACATTTGAAGCACGAAAAAGAATGAGTGAAATTCTTGTTGAAAATCTAAAATCTTTTTTGAGCGGTAACATTAAAAACCAAGTGAATTAAAAAAAAAAGCCGAGATAATGTTTTATCTCGGCTTTTTTTTAATTTACAATTACTTTTTGGTTATGGAAATCTTACGGGGCTTTGTTTCCGGCTTTCTCGGAATATTTATAGTTAAAATGCCCTTTTCAAATTCTGCCTTTACATCTTCAGAATTGATGTCTTCAGGGAGTGTAAATTTTCTTGAAAACGATTGTGAGGTTCGTTCTCGGATTAAATATTCTCCCAATTTTTCATCACTCTTTTTTTCATTTTCAATTATTTTGTTTGAAGAAATTGTGAGAACTTTGTCGTGTAGATTTAATTCCACATCTTTTTCATCTAAACCGGGTAACTCAATATCCATGATGTAAGCATCTTCTGTTTCGCGTACATCTACACTGGGCATTGCTCTTTTTACGGGAGCAAACATTCCAAAACCTGTATTCAAGTCGGAAATCAGCTCATCGGCAAAACCCGGACTAAAAATTGATAATGTGTTTTTCATATTCTTACCTCCAAAATGTAAGTTGTTTGTTGTTTATTAAATAAATAGCAATAATCGTGCCAAGTTTTATATTATAAAATAGGCTATTTACAGCTAAAAATCATCTGTTTTGAGGTAAATTTACGGGTGAAAACTTTAAAAAATACAGTATTAATAAAATACCTGTGTCAATTGTAATAAACTGTGTCAAATTTTCCGGTTAAGTGTGTCAAAAATACTCAAAAAATGTTGAATTTGCCTTGTTAATGAGTTTTTTTGTATTATGAGCCATTTGCAATGATGCGTTATTTATTAAAATCGGGAAATATTTCCCGAACGACATAATCGGCAGATTTACCGTAGTAAAGATTCGCATAAATAACAGCAGTCGCCATTACTCTTCGACCATATCCTCTGGTTTCAGCGAAAGGCATTTTCTCCAAAATTAAATCATCACATATGTTGCCAAATTTTCTTTTCCATCTTCTAACACTACCCGGCCCTGCATTGTATGCAAAAATGGCTTGCATAATTTTATCGTCATGCCTTTCAATCATATTAGAAAAATAAAATGTGCCAAAGTGAATATTTGTATCAGGGTTATTTAAATCATATTTGTCTATCTTTAATCTTCCGGCAACATCTGCGGCAGTTGGTCTCATAAGCTGGGTTAAACCAATAGCCCCCGCATGTGAAATTACACTTGGCTTAAAGAAACTTTCAGAGCGCATCAATGCGAACATAATGTATTCAGGCACATTGTATTTTTTTGTATATTTTCGCACTATTGAAAGCCAAGGTCTCGGGTATGCTAATTTTAAGTGTCTGTTGTTAATTTTTGCTCCTTCAGCTCGCATAGCAAACTGCATACAGCTCATGCTTGAGGCATAATATCCGGCATCGTTTAGGCTTTGTGAAAATTTCATTGCCTCATCGGGAGAAATATTTGGGTGTAAAATTTTCATTTGGCTGTATATGTGTCTGTAAAGTTTATACTTTACATATCCTCGCAAAATTCTCGTAGCTTCGTCTTCCGAAAAGTCCGGGTTAGTTTCTCGCTTTGTCTTAATCGAATAGCCTTTATAGGAAGTAGGCTTGTTTAGAAAATACGATGCCATAACCTTGTAGTATAAAGAGTTATGATTATTTTCAAAGGCGAGTTCAAAATTTTTAGTTTTGTTTTCAGGATTACCTGTTCTTGCAATAATATACGATAGCCGAGCCTTTGCTTCCTGAAGTTTGGTAGCATCGAGAGCATTCTTTAATTCTTGCAATGATACTTCATCTTCTTGTTTTGTAAAATCCACTATCAGACTGTCAACCAAATCTTCGTACCAGTATGAATTTCGCCAAAGATGTGTTGACCTTTTTAATTCAGCAAAGTAATCATTGAAGCTGTCCAATCGCATCGTATCCAGTCGATACCAAAGTGCATTATCATAATCATAATTTGATGTAGCATTTTCTTCAGCTTTTTTAAAATAGTGGATTGCCAGATTATAAAAACTGTTTCCTGATTTTGTATAAAGTCTTGCAGTATAAAAACTTAACACAAAAAGTAAATCGCTTTTTATATTTCCAATCTTTTCTGCTTTTAAAAAAAGTGTTTCAAAAATATTTGCGGCATTTACAAAATCGGTTGCACCATAAATAGCGACTCGCCCAAAATCAGATATAATTTGTCTTGATAGGTTATCAAGACTTTCAGACTCCAGTATTTTTTTTGCAGAAATCCATGCTTTTGGGTAATGTTTTTTGTAAAAAAGAATTCTGGCATTCGTAATATCGAAAAACTGTTCAGGCAAGTTTGTTTTAACGGAAGTGGTTTTTTCCGAAAAACCGGTGAAAGCGGTTATAAGCTCTTCATTCAGTTTTGTCTCTGCAAAAATTATAGGAATTTCTTTTGTAAGATTTTCATACTTACCTTGCTGAAAAAATAATATGTTTAAAACATCTTCCAACTCGGTTATTTTTTCTTTATCGCCGGAGGACTTTGCTTTGTTAAGCCGTTTTTTTAAAATATTTATTTTTTCTTTATCGTCTGTTATTTTATACAAAGCATCTTCGCATAAAAGTTGGTATGGCATTTCGTATTTTTTTGCCCCGTATCTAAAATATTTTATTGCATCTTGAGTGTAACCTCTATCTTGCAGATGAGTGCCGGTATAAAAAAGGCTTCCGTCATTTAAACCTTCCAGCTCTGACAATAGTTTATGCTTAGGATTAAGAAAGCTTGAAAAGTCATTACTGTCAATTGCAGATAAAATTGACTTTCGTATTTGTTGATCGGTTCTGCCCATACAGGAAACGGGGAATACAAAGATTGCAAAAAAAACAAACGTCAAAAAACTCTTTTTGATTGAGTAGAGTTTTGGTTTTAATTTCATAATAAGTCGCCTTTCAATTCTGTTTTATGTGTTATTTAGGCGGAATATTTATATAAGTTCCCGCGATAACATGACTCGGATTTTTTATATTGTTGTAGTCAGCTATTTTTTTATAGTCCCACGGGGTTTTATAAAATGTTTCAGATAAGTCCCATAATGTATCTCCCCATTTGAGTTTATATCTGACCGCACCCGAAGCTGTTTTTTCAATAGGTGTTTTTTTAGCCTTTTTGGCATCTTCAGCTTTCTTGGCATCTTCAGCTTTCTTGGCATCTTCTGCTTTCTTGGCTTCTTCATCCTTTTTGGCATCTTCAGCTTTCTTGGCTTCTTCATCCTTTTTGGCTTCTTCAGCTTTCTTGGCTTCTTCAGCTTTCTTGGCATCTTCTGCTTTCTTGGCTTCTTCTGCTTTCTTGGCTTGTTCATTCGCACTCGGTGTTGGCGGAATGCTTGTTGTAGTATCAGCCGGTTTTGTTGCAACAGGTTCCTTTTTGTTAAGCTCGGCAGCAGGGTCTTTTACTCTACAGCCACGCGTAAACAGCAATACCGCTATTACCAAAGCGGCAATTCCCGCCAACAAAAATAATGCCAAAAGCCATTTTGGCAATCCCGAGCCTTTTGTTTTTTCATTATCTTCATCGTCAAAGTCGGGTGAAAAATTATAATCAAAATCCGTCTGAGTTTCTTCAAGTGAGGCTTGTGAATCAATTAAATCAAAATCTGTATTTTCGCCGATTTCTCCGGCCGGCTCAAGAGAAACCTTTAATGCCTGCTTGGCATTTGAATCCAAATCGACAGCTTCTGCCGAAAGATTATTGTCTTCATCAATGTTTAGGTTTAAGCTAATTGTAGCTTCCCCCGCATCTTTTTCGGCAATTCCTTCAACCATTAAGGAGCCTATATACTCAGGCAAAGCATCATCGTTCTTTCTGAATAAATCAATTTGAACTGTCTCCTGATTATCGCGTACAGTAGTTAATTCAAGCTCTTGGTGGACTGCCCCATTTTCCAGAATGGGATAAAAACTTCCGTCTGCTAATTTTATACCTATTGACTTTGCCATGTGTCTCTCCTATTAAAATATTTTATACTTAAAAATTTAATTTGTCAAGTAAAATATAATGACTTGGCTCTATTTTATTTTAAAGGGGGTGTATCCCCCTCGCTTCAAAAAACTGTTTTTGCAAGTGAAACACTTGCAAAAACAGTTGTTTTTCCGCTACCCCCCAATTTTTATTGACGATTAACATAAAACTGAGGAAATTGGAAAAGTCAGACGAATTGTGTAATTTCTTCCAAAATCTACTAAAAACCGCAATGCAATGAGCTTCTTTTTAAGGCACTTTTAAAAGTAACTCAATTTTTAAAAGTGCCTGAACTGATCGTGAGACATAAGATTAAATTAAAATAGCTTTATTCTTGGTTAGTGGAGTTTATTATTTTTTGTATTGTATTTTTTGAATACTCGTAAGTTGAAGAGCAGTTATGGCAGTATACTTCAACCGGGTCTGGGTTTGTTTTGCAGATATTATTAAGCTCATCTGTAGAAAAACTTTTTAGGTGTCCCAGAAATTTCTCGTAAGAGCAAGGACAGTGAAAAATTACATCGCGGGTTAAAAGTAGTTTTGGTTTTAGTTGGCGAAACAAACCGACTGCAATGTCTTCGTTATCTCCGCCTTCCGAATACCATTCTCCCAATGAAGGACATGCAGAAAATGCTTGCTCACTAATTTGCAGGTCTTCTAAAGAGGCATCGGGCATTGCCTGAAGATACATTCCACCGGCACCGAGTACACGCCCTTCGGTATCAAATTTTATACTTGCATGGAAGGCGGTTTTAGTTTGCTCTGATTTTAAAAAGTATTCAGCCAAATCAAGCGGAATATTTTTGTGAATAATTTCAGTAGTGCCGGTTGTAGGAACTCTTGCACCTTCCGGAAATCGAACAACAGAAACAATTCCGTCTCCAAGAAACGGACTTACATCCCAGGATTCAAGCGGTTTTTCAATTTGGATAGGGTTTTTAAAAAGATAGCCTCTTACCCTGCCTTCGCTAAAGGCTTCCAAGCTAAAACCTGCCACAGGGCCTTTTGTATCGTATCTAAAAACGGTGCGGTCATGTCCTTTCATTGTGGGAATTAAAAGAGCAGTACAGATTCCTGCTTGCCCTAAAATATAGGTTTCCAGAATACCCAAGTTATGTTGCACTCTCATTTTGTTTACAAACAATGTTGCGTCAAAAATTGCACCTCGAATGGTGTTTTCTGCGAGTGTAAAAATTGTCATTCCGTTATTTTTTAGACTGTTTAGATGAGTTAAAAGTTTTTCGTCAGTTATTTTTGCATCTATCATAAATATATATTACTAAAAAGAAAGCAAAAAAACAATAGAAATGTTTACAAAAAAAAGCTGATTGCATTACAATTTTTTTATGTATCAGGCGATTTTAGAAATGATATTTTAAGATTGTTTTTTTTTCTTACTTGTGCTAGAATAATTTTGTTGTGTACAATAATCATTAAGGAACTATTATATAATGATGAAAAAAATTATTCAAGATAAAAAAAACAGTGTCTGTATTTTTTGGTTTAGACGTGATTTACGCTTAGAGGATAATTTTGGTTTATACGAAGCTTTGAATATCGGTTTGCCTGTATTACCGCTTTTTATTTTTGACACAGATATTATTTGCAACTTACCCGAAAATGATGCTAGAATTTCGTTTATTTACGACAGTCTTGTGATTTTGAATAAGGCTTTAGGAAAATACAATAGTGTAATTTATTGTAAAAAAGGGAATGTGCTTGAAGTATGGAAAAATATATTAAATGAGTTTAATGTCAGGGCTGTGTATGCAAATGAAGATTATGAGCCTTATGCAATTATGCGGGATAAGTCAATTTCGGATTTACTTTTAACTCATAACATTCTTTTTAAGTTATGCAAAGATCAAGTTATTTTTGCAAAAAACGAAGTATTAAAAAATGACGGAACTCCTTATACAGTTTTTACGCCATACAAGAATAAGTGGATGAGTATTTTTCAAACTATTGCTCTAAAGGAGTATAATACAATAATAAAAAATGATTTAAACTTTTTTAAATATCCTTTTCAGGTAGAGTATAATTTTCCAAGTCGTGAAGAATTTGGATTTTTAAAATCGGAAATAAAAGTAAAAGATTATAAATTGGATAATTTGGAAAATTATAAAGGCATACGAGATTTTCCGGCTTTAAATGGAACTTCTTATTTATCCGTACATCTTAGATTTGGTACAGTGAGTATTAGAAAAATAATTAAGAGCATAATGCATAATGAGGCTTTTTTGTCGGAACTGATTTGGCGGGAGTTTTTTATGCAGATATTGTTTCATTTTCCAAGTGTTGCTCATGCTTCTTTCAAAAAAAAGTATGATGCGATACAATGGCGAAATAATAGAGAGGAATTTGAAAAATGGAAAAACGGTAAAACCGGCTACCTGCTGGTTGATGCGGGAATGCGTGAGCTTAATAAAACCGGCTACATGCATAATAGAGTCAGAATGGTCGTTGCAAGTTTTTTATGTAAGCATCTGCTTATTGATTGGCGTTGGGGTGAAAAATATTTTGCAGAAAAGCTTTTAGATTTTGATCTTTGTGCAAATAACGGTAATTGGCAATGGGCTGCCGGAACAGGTTGTGATGCGGCTCCTTATTTTCGCGTTTTTAATCCAAGTATGCAGTTGAAAAAGTTTGATTCTAATTTTGAGTATATCAAAAGGTGGGTTCCCGAGTTCAATACGCCATCATATCCTGCTCCCATTGTAGAGCATAAGGTTGCCAGAGAGAGATGTTTAAAAACATACTCCGATGGTATTGCTTTTTCAAAAGTATTTTAAAGGATAAAATGATTTAAAGACGGTGCGTGATGATTTTTCATAAAATCCCAAAATGAAAACAGTACGCTTATTCTGATTTTGAGACTGCCGATATCCTTTTGTTTGATTGTGTTTAGAAATAAAGCCGGCTAATGGTAATTAGACGGCGATTGCTTTTATAAGAAAAAAACAAAAGATTTAAGGCAGGCGAGGGGTGGATGCAAAAGCGTAAGCGTTGCACTTAAAAAATTTGACGCTTGTATGTTTATAAAAATAATGCTATAATTCAAAAGTTGTATGAAGTGTTTTTCAGTAAAATTATTTTCAGTTTTGCTTTTTGTTTTTTTGTTGTTTCCGATACAGGTTTTCTGTGAAGATGATTCGGAAATTGACAGGGTTTCGGAGCCTTATACGAAAGATGAGTTTCCGTTGTGGCAAAGAGAAATTCGCCGTTTTGAGATTTTGACTTTTGGTGCTTTGCCTTTTGTTACTATGCTTTCTTTTTGGACTTATGATATTTCCCGCTCTATAAAATACAGTGGGGATCCTCGTTATTATCCGTGGTCTATGAAAAATGCAAATATATCTGTTTCGCTGACACAAGATGAGCAGATAAAAATATTCGGTACGGCTGTCGGTATTTCTTTGGGCATTGCTTTGTTTGATGTTTGTTATAGAGCGATAAAACGGGATATTGAAGCAAAAAAACTTGAAAGGGAAAATCTAATTCAAGAGGAGCCGATTCAAATTATTCCAATCATTACTGATGAGGCGGGCGTTAAGTTGCCTTCTGAAGAAGAAGCCGGAGAGTAGTTTGTGGTAGAAAACTTTTTTTTAAAAGCCGATGGTCTTGAGGAGCCTGTTCGCCTTGATGTTTTTTGTACCGGTAAAATTGCCGGTATGGTTCGCTCAAAGTTAAAGGCGGGGTTGGTTGAGTTAAAGCTAAATGGTGTGAAAACCAAACTTTCCAAAAATGTGTTTAATGGCGATGAGGTTGAGCTGAAATGGGAAAATCCGATACCGACTGTAATACAGCCTGAAAATTTGAAGTTAAAAATTGTGTATGAAGATAAAAACATAATTGTTGTAAATAAACCCTCCGGTATGGTAACTCATCTTGCTTGCGGAAATTACAGGCATACTTTAGTAAATGCACTTGAGTATTATCGCAGGAATGTGTCGGATTATAAAGACGAGTTTTCAACTATGTCGCTTGAGTTGACAGATGAATCTATAAGACGCGGAATTGTGCATCGTCTCGATAAAGATACATCGGGGTTGATTATTACGGCACGAAATTATAAGACGCAAAATTTTTTAAAAAGCGAATTTAAAAAGCGGTGTGTAAAAAAATATTATTTGGCTATTTTATCCGGTATTCCTGCTATGTCGCAGGGAAATATAAAAACTTCTGTTTTTAGGTTAAAATCAAATGCACGCAAATTTAAAGCTTCATCTGATTTGACAAAAGGCAAGTTTGCATATTCAAAGTACAGGGTGTTAAAAACATTCGGTAAATATTCATTGGTGCTGTTTAGGATTTATACCGGAAGAACACATCAAATTCGTTTGCATGCTAATTTTTTGGGGCTATCTGTTGTGGGCGACAGCCTTTACGGAAAAAAGTCCGATGACGGTTTTATGCTTCATGCGGTTAAAGCTGTTTTTACGGAGCCGGATGCGAAAAAAAAGTTAAGGCTTAAAATAAAAATGCCCAAACGGTTTTTGCATTTTATAAACAAAAATAAATAAGGCTTTTTGATTTAGTTTTTTTAAATCTAAATTAAATGGCAGGCTACAAAATGCCCTTTGCAGGTTTCTTTTAATTCAGGGTAGGCGGATTTACAGATGTCTTTTGCCATAGGGCATCTTTTATAAAACCGACATCCTGTTGGAGGATTGATAGCGTTGCTGATTTCTCCGTTCAGATGAATTCGCCGTTTCATCATGGGGTCGTCTAAATCCGTACTCGGAATGGCGGAAATGAGTGCTTGCGAGTAGGGGTGTAGCGGGTTTTTATATAATGAATTGCTGTCTGCGAATTCGATTATTTTTCCCAAATACATAACTCCGACTTTGTTTGAAATATATTTTACCACCGAAAGGTCATGTGCAATGAACAGATAGGTCATGTTAAACTCGCGCTGAAGTCGTGTCAGAAGGTTTATAATTTGTGCTTGGATTGAAACATCTAACGAAGAAATAGGCTCATCACAAACAATAAAGTCGGGATTTACTGCCAACGCTCTGGCAATGCCTATTCTTTGTCGTTGTCCGCCTGAAAATTCGTGTGGAAATCTGTTTGCATGCTCCGGTGCCAAGCCGACTGTTTGCAATAGAAAATAAACGGCTTCTTGTTTTTCATGTTTTGTTTTAAAAATTTTATGAGCATCCATTCCTTCACAAATAATTTGTGAAATTGTCATTCGGGGGTTAAACGAAGCGTAAGGATCCTGCAAAATAATTTGCATTCTTTTTTTAATTGCGTGTGCTTCTTTTTTTGATGCAAGACTTAAATCTTTTCCGTCAAAAATAACTTGACCTGATGTTGGCTTGTATAAGTTTAAAATACTTCTGCCCAAAGTTGTTTTTCCACAGCCCGATTCGCCGACTATGCCTACAGTTTCGCCTTTTTCGATACTGAAACTGACATCATCAACAGCATAAATGCTTTCTTTAAAATTGAGTTTGAAATATTTTTTTAAATTTCTTACCTCGACAAGCGGAGTTTTGTTTTTTTGTGACCGGGTTAAAATAAAAGACTCATTCATTGATTTTTAAAAGTCCTGTGTTTTGCATTCGGCAATTATAGCATAAGTTGTTTTATTGGTCAATTACGGTTGGCAAAATGTGTCAATGACCAATGAAAATTTCACCCTAAAAAGTATGAAATTGACCAAACAAACAAACAAACAAACAAACAAACAAACAAACAAACAAACAAACAAACAAACAAACCCTCTCTCCCTTCTTTTAATATTCACTCTATTTTTATTGCTGTTTTCCGGCTGTAAACTGGAGCTTGAAAACCCGAACGACCTTACCCTGACCCTTTCCGCCGGAAGGAGTATCACCGAAGGGCATGCAGTAATTCCTAACCTTACGGATGCAAATGCCGTAATTTTAAAAATTAGACAATACACAAACGAAGTTAAAACATACAAAAAAGAAGATTTGGTTATATCGAAAGATTCGATAACAGTCCCCGGCGGAATAAAATCGGGGCAGGGTTTTGACATAGAGCTAAAGCTTATGAACTCTGTTTGCACATATATCGCAAGGGCTAAGGCCGTTACAATTGAGCAGTATACAAACAGCGTGATTACCCTTACAGTAGAAGATATAAAGCCGCATATAATATTGCCGGGTGAAAATCTATCCGGACCTCCTAGTAAACATACTTTTTTTGCTGTTGCAAACCCCGAAAAAAAGGACGGTCTTGTTTTTAAAAATGATGGTATATGGAGACAATCTAGTATGTGTGAAATTTTATTTGATAAATACGGTAGACTTTTGTATCTTTCTTATGATGGTACCCCTCCAGGGGGGATGTATATTGCCGACTATGGTTCTTCATTAAAAATGAAGCTTCATGATCAAACTACAAGTGCTTGTATTGACACTGAAGAAAATATGCTCTATTACATCGACAATAAAATTCTTACAAAACAGCCCGTTTTTTGGGAATCATTCGGCGAAAAAATGCAGGGAGCAACTTTCCCTTCTTACATGAAAGAAATATCCGTGGGTAATAACTATATTCTTACCTACAATAGAACAACGACCAATTTTGATACGATTCATATTTTTTACTGTATAGACAAATTTGATATAAACAGGGTTTTAAAAAAGTTTGTCATTACTAATGAAAGCGGTGGCTATATGGTTAGAAGCGATTTTATAGTTGACGGAGATATAGCGTATGTCCTTTTATCATCTTTTGGCATGTCATCTACAAATTGGTCTAAAATGCAAATGTATTCGCTTCCCGATTTTAAGCTGCTTAAAACGGTTACGGGCTTTTACGGGCCAAAAAAAATTTTGGGAAAGCGAGACGGTAAGCTTTACATACTCGATATGTATGGCAATAATAGCACCAAACGAAGGCTTGGAATATACGACATCCTTACAGGTAAACTGAAATTTATTCATGTAAAAAAATTCAGTGATGAAATAGAATTTGATTGGTGGTAATTTTTTTGATTGTGTTAAAGCATTAGTGGATATCTTGTCCGCGTTTATACATTAGCCAGCATGCAACCGAATGCTCTCCGCCAACATTAAACTCAAGGGGGGCGTGCTTTAAGCAAATTTGCATGCACCTATTGCATCGGGGAGCAAAGGGACATGATGTCGGCTTTTTTAACATATCAGGATGCGAGCCTTCCGGTGCGTAAAGTGCATTGTTTTTTAATTGCGTCAATGAGGGTACTGAATTCAACAATGCTTGAGTGTATGGATGAGAGGGGGCTTTGAAAATGTCTTTTGCACTTCCGCGCTCTACAATTTCGCCTGCATACATAACTTGAATTCTGTCGCCAATTTCTGCGGCAACGCCTAAGTCGTGTGTAATTAAAATAACTGCCGTGTTTGTTTCGGTTTTGAGGTTTTGAATTAACTCAAGTATTTCTGCTTGAATTGTTACATCTAAAGCGGTTGTAGGCTCATCGGCAATTAGTATTTTCGGATTACAAGCCAAGGCTATTGCAATCATTACTCGCTGCCTCATACCGCCTGAAAATTCATGTGGATACTGTTTTAGTCTTTTTTGCGGGCTTGAAATTTGTGCAAGCTCTAAAAGTCGGAGCGCTCTTTTTTTTGCCTCATCTTTGCTTACATTTTGATGAATTAAAATGCTTTCCATAATTTGCTTGCCGATTTGCATAGTCGGATTTAAATAGCTTAGAGGGTCTTGGAATATCATTGAAATTTCATTGCCCCGTATTTCTTCCATTTCGTTTTCGCTGAAATCTAAAATATTTTTATTTTCAAAAATGATTTGTGAATTTTTACTGACTGCTGTTTTTTTTCCGGGAAGTAATCTCATTATAGATTGTGCAGTAACTGTTTTTCCACAGCCCGATTCTCCAACTATGACCAGTGTTTCGTCTTTATGCACATCGAATGAAATTCCGTTTACGGCATAGATTGTGCCGGCGTAGGTTTGAAATGTTACGGCTAAATCTTTTATTTGTAGAATAGGCATTATTTATTTTTCCTTAAATGCGGATCCATGGCATCACGAAGGGCATCACCTATAATGTGCAAAGACAGAATAGTTAAGCTGATAAATAATGCCGGAAAAAATAGTTGATACGGATAAAACAACATTGCTCCTTGTGCATTTGCGGCAAGTACACCCCAGCTTGTATGAGGCGGTTGAATACCCAAGCCAATATAGGATAAAAAAGCTTCGCCGAAAATAAAAGAGGGAATATCGAAAGTTAAAGCAATAATCATAATGCTGACTGTGTTGGGTATTAAATGTTTTAAAATAATCTTTAAAGGTTTTGTGCCGAGTGCTTTCGCCGCCAAAACGAAATCCTGATTTTTTATTTGAAGGATTTGCCCGCGAACAAGTCTTGCCGTAAAACACCAACCGGTAATAGTCATGGCAATTATAATTGAAAAAATACCTTTACCGAAAATTAAAGAAATCAAAACAGCAACAATTAAATACGGTATGCTCGAAAGTATTTCCACAATACGCATCATAATATTGTCTACAAGGCCGCCTGCATAGGCTGCAATACCGCCGTATATCAAGCCTATTGTCATATCGATAACAGCACCGAGTATCGCAATTAAAAGTGAAACCCTTCCGCCTAAGCAAACCCGTGTAAATAAATCTCTGCCTAAATCATCTGTGCCAAACCAAAATTGTAAAGAAGGGCTTATGTTTTTTAATTGCAAATTTGTTTGAGAACCTGAGCTTCCTTTAATAATCGGGCCGATTAAACAGATAAGCAAAACAACTGACAGCACAATAACAGAAAACCAAGCACGCTTACTTTTTTTTAATCTGCGTCCAACATCTTCCCAAAAGCCTATGCCTGCTATCGTAACTTGCAGGTTGCTTTTGTTGTATTTAACCGGCTGAAAATCCTCTTCTGTCAATTCAAGAAAGTCAAGGCAGGATTTTGTTTCTTTTACATTGTGCATGGTTTTTGTTTCCATCGTATTTGTCCTATTTATATTATTTTTTCTACCTAGTCTTACCGGTTATACCCGCTTTAATTCTTGGGTCGACCAAGGCATAAACAATATCCACAATAATCAACGAAGTAATATACAAAAAAGCGATAAACACTGTTTGTCCCATTACCATTGTATAATCTCGCTCTGAAATTGAGCTTACAAAATACGAGCCCAAACCCGGCACGGAAAATATACTTTCTATAATGAATGTCCCTGTAAACGCAAAAGCAATTTGAGGTCCAAGCATCGTGATAATCGGAAGGGAAGCGTTTCGTAAAATGTGGCTCCGTATTATTCTGCTCTTTTTTGCCCCCTTTGCCCGTGCCGTTAAAATATAGTCCTGATTTATAATATCCAAATAGCTTGAGCGCATATAGCGGGAATACTTTGCAATAGGCCCTATCGCCAATGCCAAAGACGGCAGTACCGTATATTTAAAACTGCCCCAACCGGTTATCGGCAAAATGTTATACTTAATGCCAAAGTAATACTGCAACAATTGTCCCATTACAAAACTCGGTACGGAAATACCTATAATTGCAATTAAAATCACGGCGTAATCCAACTTTCGCCCCTTATTTGCCGCTGCGATAATACCGAATACAATACCGGTTGTAACTCCGAACAGCAATGCCTGCAAACCCAATTTTGCGGAAACGGGCGCATGTGTCAAAATCACATCGGTAACCTTTCTGCCGCGATAATAAAGCGAGGTGCCAAAATCGCCTTTTGTGAATATATTTTTTAGAAACATTGCATATTGTGTAACAAGAGGTTGATTATATCCGTACTGCTGATACAACTCGGCACGCCTGCTTTCAGGTAAATCCTCCGCAATCGTTTCAATCGGATTTCCGGGAATAATGCGCATTAAAAAAAAAGTAATACTTGCAACCGTGAACATCGCAAAAAACCCGTACAAAAGCCGCTTCAAAATAAATTTCAACATAACGGAAGATTCATCCTTGTCTTAAAAACTTCATACAGCTTAACATAAATTCAATAAAAAGTGAAGTGGATAAAATATTTATCGCTTGTGAAATCTTGAAATTGTCTAAAAGTCAATTTCAAGATTTCACGCGGACAACCCGAGCGGCTCGCATAACTTTTTTGTCTTTGGTTAATATATTAATCGGTGTTCTTCGCTCTTTTCTCAGACCACCTTTTTTGTTTTTTTTAATCGACAAAAAATGTAGACTTCGCCGCTCCACGCACGCGATTAGCGTACTGCATTGCACTGTGGTATTCTTTTTTTTCTTCACGTTCCGGCTACGGTTTGTTTTTTTAAGAAAACCTGTTTTCAATCAGAAAACCGGCGGAAAAAGTGTTAATTATAGGCTGATTTTAAGAAGTGCGGTATCCTTTTTGACGCTTATAAAAGCTATCTGCAAGGTTTGAAATGGAAATGGAAAAACTTGCTTATAATGCAAAAGTAAAGTCAAAAAGATACAAGCACTTCGTGGGGTTGGAAGGCAAAAGCGAAGCGTTGCACAAAATTTGATAAATTGCATAAAAAATAGAAAATTTCTTCTAAAATTTAAGTTTTTTTGTGTTATTTTTGATTATTGTAGTGAAATTTTGAGATTTGTATGATATAATCTTTGTTGTAGTGATACATTTTTAAACTATGAGGAGGCAAAAATGTTTAAAAAGATTATGACCTTATTGGTACTGGTTTCTTTTATGTTCGTTGCTTGTAACAAAGACAATGCTACGGATTCAGGTTCAACTTCTGCATCAAGTGGTTCAAGTATGGAAAAACCATGGAAGATCGGTATTATGACCGGTACTGTTGCTCAGAACGAAGAAGAGTATCGTGCCGCACAGAATGTATTGAAAAAGTACGGTGATGAGCATGTTATTCTGATGACTTATCCTGATAAGTTTCAAGATGAGCAGGAAACAACTGTTGCTAACCTTGCGTCAATGGCCGCAGACCCTGATGTTGGTGCTTTGATTATCTGCCAAGGTGTTCCCGGAACATCTGCCGCAATTGATAAAGCCAGAGAAATTAATCCTGATTTGTTAATTTTGGTAGGAACACCCGGTGAAGATCCCGGTAGTATTGCCGCAAGAGCTGATATAGTATTTGCGGCTAACGAATTGGCAATGGGACATACTGTAATAGAGCAGGCAAAAAAAATGGGAGCAAAAACTTTTGTTCATTATACATTCCCACGACACATGTCATACGCTTTATTGGCGGCAAGAAGAGATTTGTTCAGAGAAAACTGTGAAAAGAACGGTATTCAATTTGTTGACGCTACAGCTTTAGACCCAACAAGTGATGCAGGTCTTTCAGCCGCACAGCAGTTTATTCTGGAAGATACTCCAAGGTTGATTGAAAAATACGGAAAAGACACAGCGTTTTTCTCAACTAACTGTGGTCTTCAAGTACCTCTAATCAAGGCTGTATTTGAAGGAAAAGCAATTTATCCACAGCCATGTTGTCCATCACCATATCACGGTTTCCCTTCTGCTCTTAATATTAAAATCCCTGAAACAAAGCAAGGTGATATTCCTTTCTTGGTTGATGAAATCAGAAAAGTAACAGCCGCAGGTGATATGACAGGCAGAATGTCTACATGGGCTATTCCTGTTGCCATGATGTTCATTGAAGCAGGTGCTGAATATTGTAAGGGTTATATCCAAGGCGATTTTACGGAAAAATTTGATATGGGTAATATTAAGAAATACTTCGATGAATATGCAGGTGTTAAAGTTGAGTATGAACCATTAAATGACAATGGCAAGTTATACAAAAACTACATCTTCGTGTTAATCGATTATGTTAATTTCTAAATTTAGTAAAAAGAACAAAGTATAAAACAGCGAGGTTATCTTTTTTTTAGATAGCCTCGTATTATTGTAGGTGGTATAATTGTGAGTGAATATGTTCTTGAAATGAAAAATATTAAAAAAGATTATTACGGTAATCAAGTTTTAAAGGGTGTTGATTTAAAAATAAAGCCCGGTGAAATACACGCAATAGTCGGCGAAAACGGTGCCGGAAAATCAACATTGATGAACATCTTGTTCGGAATGCGAGTAATTCATGATACAGGTGGATTTGAGGGAGAGGTTTATATTGACGGAAAGCAAGTTCATCAAAAGGGTGCAACTGATGTTATGAACTTGGGTGTCGGTATGGTTCATCAGGAGTTAATGCTGATAAAGGATTTTTCCGCAACCGAAAACATTAAGCTTAATCGTGAAAAAACAAGACCTAACTTCCTTGGTAAGATATTTAAAAACCCAGATTTTGAATTTTTGGATAAGAAAATAATGGGCGAAGAAGCCAAAGCCGCTATTGAAAATGTCGGATTGAATATTGATGAAGATACTTTGATAAAAGTACTTCCGATAGGGCATAAGCAGTTTTTGGAAATAGCCAGAGAAATAGATAAAAAAGGTATAAAGCTCTTAGTTTTTGATGAGCCTACTGCTGTACTTACTGAAAGTGAAGCGGCTGACTTGTTAACTACTATGAAAAAACTCTCGAGTACGGGAATCGGTATTCTGTTTATTACACACCGTCTTGATGAGGTTGTATCGGTAACGGATAACCTGACTGTAATACGAGATGGCGAGCATGTTGATACATTGAAAACATCTGATGTAACAGTTGAAGATATTGCCGCATTGATGGTTGGCAGAGAAATATCAATACAAAATAAAGACATGGGGCAGGAAGATAAATTTGCAAATGCGGAAGATGTCTTGAAGATTGAAAATTTCTATGTTGATATGCCCGGTGAAGAGGTTAAGGGTATAGACATTGAAATTAAAAAAGGTGAAATCTTCGGTTTTGCAGGACTTGCAGGACACGGAAAAATAGGTGTAGCAAACGGTATTTTAGGACTTTATCCTGCAAAGGGTAATGTTATTTTTGAAGGTGAGCCTTTAAAACTCGGCGATACAAAAGATACGCTAAAACGGGGCGTAGCTTATGTCTCTGAAGACAGAAAGGGTGTAGGACTTTTGCTTAATGATTCAATTGAGAATAATATTGTCCTTACTAGTATGCAAATAAAAAACGGGTTTTTACGCGGTATTTGGGCTAATGGTGCCGCTATAAGAAAGCATGCCAACGATATGATAAAACAATTGGATATAAGATGCACGGGGCCTACACAGCATACCCGAAGGTTAAGTGGCGGCAATCAACAAAAGGTTTGTTTGGCGAGAGCTTTAACATTGAAACCAAAATTATTGTTTGTATCCGAGCCTACAAGAGGTATTGATATAGGGGCGAAAAAACTCGTTCTTGATTATTTGGTTAAGCTTGCTAATGAAAATAACACTACTGTTATTGTAACTTCAAGTGAGCTTGCGGAGTTGAGGTCTGTTTGTGACAGAATTGCAATTATAACTGAAGGCAAATTGGAAGGTATCTTAAAACCTGATGCACCTGATGTTGACTTTGGGCTTATGATGTCCGGAGATTACAAGAAAAATAAGAAGAAGGGGAACAAATGACAAATGTTAATGAATTTGTAAAAAAAGTCGGGTTGCCTCGAATAATTATCACTGCATTTTTTATTCTGCTTTGGGTTCTGGCGATTACAAATAAACTGCCGATCAATTCATTGGTTTCTGATTCTATTGTCAGAATTGGTATGAATATGTTGTTGGTTTTGGCAATGGTACCTAGTATTAGATGCGGTACGGGATTAAATTTTGGTATACCCATTGGTATAATTGCGGGGCTGTTTGGAACACTTTATACGGTAGAGCTTCAAGTAGCCGGTTTTTATGGACTTATGGTAGCTTTAGTAATAGCTGTTCCGTTGGCTATTGCCTTCGGAATTCTTTATGGACTACTTTTGAATAAAATCAAAGGCTCGGAAATGCTGGTTTCGACTTATGTCGGATTTTCAATTGTCTCCCTGTTTTCGATTATATGGATTGTGTATCCTTTTGCATCCAATGCAATGCGTTGGCCTATGGGTAGAGGGTTAAGAAATGTTGTGTCGGTTGAGTCTTCAATAGGGCAGGTTCTTAATGACTTTGCTGCATTTAATATTGGTGGTGTAACCATACCTACAGGGCTTATATTGTTTGTAGTGTTTATATGTTTGTTGTATTATGGTTTTTCCAGAACAAAATTCGGATATGCTATGAGGACAGTCGGAGAAAATCCTCTGTTTGCAAAGTCGTCCGGTTTGAATGTTGATAAATATAGAATTCTTGGAACAGTACTGTCAACAGTATTTGCGGCTATAGGTATAATTGTATATTCCCAATCATTTGGATATGCTCAGTTGTATCAAGCACCTTTGATGATGGCTTTTCCTGCTGTTGCCGCAGTTCTTATAGGCGGTGCAGATGCACGAAAAGCAAATATTTCACATGCCATTCTCGGAACTATTTTATTCCAAGGTATGTTGACAATTGCTTTACCTGTAGCACAGAGTTTTATAACAGAAGGCAACTTATCGGAAGTAATCAGAATGATAGTACAAAATGGTATTATACTCTATGCGTTGACACAAGGAAAGGAAAGTAAGTAATGGAAAAATTGAATAATAATCTTGACAAAAAAGCGAATATAAAAGATTTCTTGATAGACAATATAGTAACTATTTTGTTTTCAGTTATATGTGTTTTGGCTATAATTGCTTCAAAAGAGCAACCGTTTATGTTAATATCGGCTGTTACAGAGCGTCTTACCAGAAATTCTTTTTTGGTTCTTGCTTTGTTAATTCCTGTTGTAGCGGGAATGGGACTTAACTTCAGTATAACAATTGGTGCGATGGCCGCTCAGGTCGCAATTATAATAGTTGCGTATTTTAAGATACCTACTTTTTTAGGGCTTGCAACTGTTTTTGTTATTGCAACACCTCTTGCTATACTTCTGGGATGGCTAATCGGAAGAATGCTGAATAAAACGATAGGTCAGGAAATGATTGCTTCGATGATAACCGGTTTTTTTGCTGACGGTATTTATCAGCTTATATTCTTGTTTTTGGTTGGTACTGTCATACCTGTATCAGGAGCGTTGGTTATATCAGGAGGCGTAGGTCTTAGAAATACTATTAACCTGAATGTAAAAAATGATGCAGGAGAGATTGTTGGAATAGGAAAATCACTGGATCACATTATTCAGTGGCCTTTGTTTACAATGCTTTTGGTAATATCTTTATTAGCCATAGGTTTTTATGTATATCAGCTAATAAAGAAAAAGGGTAATCAAAAAAAGAATATCTTTAATCTGGCTATTTTGATAGCGCTTTGTGTATTCAGTGCAGTGGTTGTGTTTTCGGGAAAATCAATGCCAAGATCTATACTTATGCTTAAAAGGGTTAAAATATCGGTATTTACGGCTCTTATAGTTGCGGCTTTTGCTGTGTTTAATATTATATTCCTAAAAACAAAGCTTGGGCAAACATTCAGAGCGGTCGGTCATAATATGCACATAGCTGAAGTCTCCGGTATTAACATAAAGCGAGTTCGGGTTCTTGCAATTATACTCTCTACAATGTTTGCTGCATGGGGGCATATTATCTTCCTTCAAAACTTTGGAACGCTGAACACATACGGCTCACATAAACAGGTGGCATTGTTTGCCGTTGCCGCTCTTCTTATAGGTGGAGCGTCTGTTTCAAGAGCAACAGTAGGACAAGCTTTCTTAGGTGTGTTGCTTTTCCATACATTGTTTATTGTATCGCCTAAAGCCGGTTTGAATTTGTTTGGAGACCCCCAATTGGGAGAATTCTTTAGAACTACGGTTGCTTATGGGGTAATAGGTGTTTCGCTCGGATTATTTGCGTGGAAGCAAATAGTTATGAACAAAAACAAAAAGGATAAATAAATCCCCGTAGAATAGAATAAATCAAGAGCCTTTCCACACAGGAAAGGCTCTTTTACTTATCGCTATCTTGTTTTATCTGACTTTGAAAATAATCCGGTTGTATTATCTCGTGATTGGACAATGATGCTTGTATTCATATCTTCACGGGTGTTTATTCCTTTTTGTATGAACTGATAGATTTTTGTCATTTCACTTTGGTTTTTGTCAAAAATTAAAAGCAGAGAAGAATCCTTAAATTCATTCATCATATAAAAGTCGCCGTCACTGTCTCCTGCTATTAAGACAGGTGGCTTGCTTTTATGTTTTTGCATAATGCAATTTTTAATAGTTTCCGCCTTGCCGGGTCCGTGTGTGTAACCTAAACTGAAATCGTCTTCTACGGTAATTATATTGTTTTTGTCAATTACCCGTCTTTGTCCAAAAACATTTTCGGGTTTTATATTATACCCGTATTTTGGAAGGCTTGCGAAAACTCTGATATTATCGATTTGTGATGCCGTGCAAATATAGGTTTCTATTCCGTTTTCCTTAAAAACTTTAATTAAGTTTTGTATTTCAACTTGTGAGCGAATTCCCTCTTGTCGTCTAATACTGCATTTGCCCGCATTGCCACTGTCGGTTGAAGCAAGAAAAGCCGTGTCCAATTTTGCCTTTAAAGCAAAGTCTATTGAAGACTCTGCAATTGCATTGTATTCGTCTAAATTAAAGCCTGTAGAAACAAGTTGTCCAATATCTACTTTTGCAACACGATGTCCCCCGCACATCAGTAAAAAGAGCTTGACCCGAAAGTCATTAAATTCCGGCATATTTTTGATTTCAGATAAAGGCAAATTCCCGCCCAGCCCTTCAAACCGGTGATATAAAAATTCGTAAAGATAGTCCAAATCTTTTGATAAAAGCTCGGCAGTAAGCTCTTTTCCTAAATCGTTTTGCAGTCCAAGCGGTTTATCCTGAGGGATATTATGCCTAATAACCTTTGAAAATCGAGCCGGAGTTAATTTGAATAAAAGATTATCAGTCTGATAAATAAACAGGCTGTCCTGTGTATCATAAAAAACACAGGTATAATCCCAATCCAAAACAGCGTAGTTGTCTTGATTTGCATTTTCTGCAATCATTTTATTAAGTCGCTCTCTGTTAAAAGGTAACCAGTTAAGTTTATCTAAATTCATAAGTGAGAGTATGCAAAAAAAATTCGTTTATGTCAATAAAAAAAACAAAACTACAAAAAAAAAGAGCCGGTTTGAAACAAACCGACCCGCCCATCAGGCTCTCGACTACCGGAGGGTGGGAGGGGAACCGGTCGCCGATATTTATGTATCGACTTAAAAACAAGAAACTTAACAAAATTATTGAATAGTTGTAAATTTTTTTTAAAAAAACTAAATAATAATAAAAAAATATTGTCGCTATCGCTCTGCAACCCGCGCTCGCCTTAAATCTTTTTGGCTTTTTTGATTATTTTGATTTGCCGTTCTTCTACCGGCGACCGGCTTGTGTTATTATTTTAAACGCCAAAAAGGATAACGGCGAGCTTAAAATCATGTTAAACAAATTTGGGTAACTCTCTGGTATTCTGATATCCTCTATTGCAAAACAGGGGATAATGGTTTATAATTTTAAGTAATCAATCGGAGGGAAAATGATAAAACTGATAAATGACGGAAATAAAGTAAATTACGGAGTAATTGATTCTTTAATAGACTGGAACTATAAAGATTTTAAATTATACAATCTTTTCGGTAAAGAAATAAAAGGTCTTAAAAAAAAGTTTAAGTATCATCAGTTTAACTATATTGGGTTTTCTTCTTCTGATTTTGTTATCGGAATTGGAATAGTAGACCTTTCATACGCAAAAAATATCTTTACTTTTTACTATGACCTTAAAAAAAATCAGAAATATTATTTTAACAGGCGATTTATGCTTCCGACAAAAAAATTGCAATTTGACAGAAATCCCGATGATTATATAATTAACTTCAAAGACAGTAAAAGCGAATGTTCTATTATAAAATCGCATAATAAAAAAGAGTTTAGCATAAATGCTAATTTTGAATCGAAGTTAATAATTAAAGCATACTTTTCATACAGTTTAGATGATGAGCCTTTGAGGGTGATAAATCCTGTTACGACTACTGCGTGGATGTTTACGGAAAAATACCCTTCTTTGAAGCCAAGTAAAATCAAAATTACATTCAACGGAAAACTCCTTTCTGATTCTGAGAATGATGTTACTTGTGTGTATGACTGGAGTGGCGGTTATCCAAAGCGGGAAACAAATTGGTATTGGTGCTGCTTCGGGGGATATAATTCAGAAAAATTGCCGATTGGTGTTAATTTTGCAACCCTTGTAAATGAATCTTTTTATCCTGAAAATGCAGTTTGGATAAACAAAAAACGAAAAAGACACTCTTGCATTATATTCGATTTTGACGCTAATGATCCGTTTAAGACATGGACAATTCATGATGAAGGAAAGCGTGAAGTTTGTCTTAATTTTGAGCCTTCAGGAGAGCATAAAGAGCAACTTCATGCAAAGCCAATTACTGAAATTGCTTTTAGGCAATTTGTCGGATATTTTACAGGTTGGATGCTTGATGCAAACGGGCGTAAAGTTGATATAGGACGAATAGCCGGTTTTACGGAAATACATAATTCGATTTGGTAAAAATAAATAATTCAAGATAAAACTAAAATTTTTGGAAGCCGTGATTTTTATAAGCATACCGGACTGTTAGTCAGTACGATAGTGCGTGCGTGGACGGGCTTAGTCTACACTTTTTGTCGATTGGTACATCAGATAAGAGCGGTCGAAGCGAAAGCGTAGAACAGCGATTGGAACTAAACGGTAGAGACAAAAAGGTTATGCAAGCCCGTCGGGTTGCACGCTTGAAATGTTGTAAGTATTTATCAATCCTTTTGGGTATTCAATTAACATTTCAAGCGTTTAAAAATTAAATATAAAGCCGGTTGAATATTTTTTTGTTTTTTGTTAAGTTATTTTTATGGATACGATAAAGGAAAACTTGGCGGTAATTCGTAAAAGAATGGCAAGAGCTTGCAAGAATGCCGGACGGGAAGTTGATGAAGTGCGGTTGTTAATGGCCACAAAAACTGTTGAGCCGGAGCGTATTTTGAAGGCTTTTTCGTGTGGCGAATTTTTAATTGGCGAAAATAAGTCGCAGGAGTTGGTGGAAAAGTACGAGGCTCTTTCGCCGGTTCCGCATGAGAGCCATTTTATCGGGCATTTGCAGAGTAATAAAATTAAAGATGTAATTCCGCGTGTTCAATGTGTTCAATCGATAGACAGGTTAAGTCTTGCAGAAAAGATAAATCGGCGATTGGAAAGCGAAGGTAGGGTGTTGGATATTTTGGTTCAGGTAAATACATCTGCCGAAGAAAGTAAGTTTGGATGTAAACCTACTGAAGCGTTGGACTTGGTTTTTGAAATTTCAAAGATGCCTCACTTGAATATTAAGGGGTTGATGACAATTGGGCTTTTTACCGATGATTCTGAAAAGGTAAGAAAGTGTTTTAAGCTATTGCAGGAAGTGCGACATGATATTATTGACAGGCATTTTAAAAATGTCGTTATGGATGTTATGTCTATGGGAATGTCCGGCGATTTGGAAGTTGCAATTGAGGAAGGCTCGACTTTAATTCGGGTTGGGACTGATATTTTCGGAAAGCGAATTTATCCTGATTCTTATTATTGGAACGAGTAGATTTTGCATAGTTTTTTTTACAGGAGTTTTTATGAAAAAAAATATTTGGGTTTTGGTTCTTTTGTGTTTGTTATTTATCGGTTGCTCTAAATCCGCTGATTATAATTCAGGCGGAAATATGGCAAAAAGTGAGGCGGGCTTTGATAACTATGAAGAAGCTGAAGAAGTTCGCAGTTTAGATGATGATATGGGGGAGCCGGCTGTTTATGTGGAAAAGAAGTTAATTAAAAATGCTTTTTTGACATTTAAAACAGATGATGTAAAGGCATCTGCCGAGAATATCAATCTGGCTATAAAAAAGCATAAAGGTTATGTTGCAAATGAATCATCGGAAGACCGTGGCGGGCGTGTTGATGTTTCCATAACTGTAAGAATTCCTGCTAAATCGTTTGATGCTTTTATTGCGAGTATTTCAGAGGGTATTAAGCGTTTTGACAGAAAGGAAATATCGACAGATGATGTTACAACTCATTTTGTTGATATGGATGCCAGATTGCGGGTAAAGAAAGAAGCTGAAGAGCGTTATTTGCAGATTTTAAAGCAGGCAAGGGATGTAAAAGATATTCTGGAAATTGAAAATCAAATACAGATGCTTCGCTCCGATATAGAATCACTGGAAGGGCAACTCAGGTATTTGAGTAATCAGGTTGGCTATAGTACAATCAATATTAGATATTATTACTATGGCGAAAGTAGTACAAATACCGGTTTTTTAAATGATGTTTTGTATGCTTTAAAAAAAGGTGCTCGCGGATTTTATAATCTTTTGATAGGACTTATAACAATTTGGCCTGTGTTTATTATTGCCGGAGTTGTATTTTTTGGATTACGAGCATTTTTAAAAGGCAGAAAAATTAATCGAAAAAAATAGCCCTTTTTTTGTTGCTGTCTTGATTATGATTGATTTTTCACCTTTCATTTATTTTGGTTTTGTGATATACTGTAGAGCGAGGGTTGCGCATGGTTCAAAATAGTTTTTTGCAAAAAATGGAATTTCATATCAATGCGGATATTCGTAAAAAATGTAAAATCGATAATTCACTTTTTTCCTCAACAGGTAATGTAATTATTCGTGATGTTGTTGAAATTCATAAATTTGTTTACAATTTTAACCAGGTATTAAAAAATGAAGGCATTGAAGAAGAAGGAAGAGCGACTTCATTTTTAAAATCAGGCGAGCTTAACGGTATGGGCTTACTTGATGAAATTTTTCATTATGTTTGTAGAATTTATCGAAGAGATAAAAATCCTCAATTTTTTGAAAATGCGTATAATTATATAAATGAGGAGTTATTAAAAAAGTCAGATTCTGAAAATCCTCTTTTTGATTTATTACTTGTTTTTTGCAATGAGTTCCCGTCTGTAGAAGTATATAAAAAAAATATTTCCGCCAAAGATTGGCTAATGGGTGTAGATCCTGCTTCCGGTGTTGAAAATAAGTTAATTGCTTTGGAAGAGCTGTTGATGCTTAGATTGGCAAATGATAATCCTGCTTTTGAGCCTTTTTCTCTTCTTTTTAATGAAAATAATTTACGAAACGAAAAAGCATACTCTAAGTTTTGGAGAGCATTTAAAGAATTTTCAAGTGAGCAGGTGCTTGGGAATGAAAACAAAGATTTAATTTCATTTCTTAAAGCCCCTGCTGAATTTTCACCCTTTAGTATAAAAGGTCAGCTAGAGTATGTTTTGCAAAACTGGAAAGATTTATTGGGTGAATGGCTTACTCTTCTTTTAAGCGGACTTGACTTAATTGCGGAAGAAGAAAAACTTGGTTGGCTTCCCGGAACACCTGAAAGTACTCCTGTTTATCACTTTGAAAATATATTGGAAGAATATGAAAAATTTTCAGATGACAAAGATTGGATGCCGAATGTTGTTTTAATTGCTAAAAGCACACTTGTGTGGCTTGACCAATTGAGTAAGAAATACGCCAGAAAAATAACGCAACTGTCACAAATACCTGACGAAGAGTTGTTGGAGCTTTCATCTGCCGGGTTTAATGCTTTATGGTTAATAGGTCTTTGGGAGCGATCTAAGGCAAGTGCCAGAATTAAGCAAATATGCGGTAATCCTGAAGCGGCAGCCAGTGCTTACAGTTTGGCTTCTTATGAAATTGCTGAAGAGCTTGGTGGCTGGTCATCCTTGATTGATTTAAAAGAGCGTGCAAAAAAATACGGTATTCGAGTTGCCGCCGATATGGTGCCTAATCATACCGGTATGGATTCAAAGTGGGTTATAGAGCGTCCCGATTTGTTTATGCAGGTTAAAGATGCCCCATTTCCTTCTTACGGCTTTTCATCTGAAGACCTCTGTCATGATGAGAGGGTAGGGGTTTATTTGGAAGACCATTATTATTCCAAGCAGGATTGTGCTGTTGTTTTTAAGCGGGTTGACCATCATACAGGCGATGTACGATATATTTATCACGGTAATGACGGCACGGGATTGCCGTGGAACGATACGGCTCAACTTGACTTTCTTAACCCGCAAACAAGGGAAGCTGTTATTCAGGAAATATTAAATGTTGCTAAAAACTTTCAGATTATTCGTTTAGATGCGGCTATGGTACTTGCAAAAAAGCATATACAGCGATTATGGTATCCGCAACCTGGTGTAGGTGGCGATATTGCAAGTCGCTCAAGGTTCGCATTGACTAACGAGGAGTTTAATCAGAAAATTCCTGTTGAGTTTTGGAGAGAGCTGGTTGACAGATGTACAGCCGAGTTGCCCGATACATTACTGCTTGCGGAAGCTTTTTGGATGATGGAAGGCTATTTTGTTCGTACTCTTGGAATGCACAGGGTATATAATTCCGCATTTATGAATATGCTCAAAAAAGAAGAAAATGAAAAATATCGGGCAACAATTAAAAACACAATGGAATTTGACCGTGAAGTTTTGAAACGCTATGTTAATTTTATGAATAACCCTGATGAAGATACAGCCCTTGCCCAATTCGGAACAGGTGATAAATACTTCGGGGTATGTACTATGATGATAACAATGCCCGGTCTTCCAATGTTCGGACATGGCCAAATTGAAGGATTTGAAGAAAAGTATGGTATGGAGTATAGAAAGGCATACTATAATGAAGAAGCAAATCTTGGACTTATTGAAAGGCATAAAAAAGAAATATTTCCATTAATTCGTCGCAGGTATATTTTTTCAGGTGTTGAAAATTTTTTCTTGTTTGATTTTTGGAATAATGATCTTGTAAACGAAAATGTATTTGCTTGGTCAAATTATTGCCATGGGCATCGTTCAATAGTTATTTACAACAATACTTATGAAAGAGCTTTTGGTTGGATACAAATGTCTGCCGCCTATGCAGTAAAAGCACCCGGCGGAGAAAAACAAACCGCACAAAAACGACTTTTACCGGCCTTGAAATTAACGGAAAAAGAAAATTTTTTCACTATATTCAAAGAGCAACGAACACAAAAATGGTATATTAGGAGTAATAAGGAGCTGGCAACTAAAGGTTTTTATGCCGCATTGGACGGTTTTCAATGTCAAGTTTTTTGGGATATATATGAAGTAGAGGATACAAAAGAAAAAACATACAAAAAACTTTATGAAAACCTTGCCGGAGCCGGTGTTGAAAACATTGACAACGCTTTAAAACATCTTGTTTTTGCAGAGCTTCATAAGGTTCTTGCAGATTTTTTGGATGATGATTATTTTAACGGGATTGTTGAAATACTTAATGATGCTGAATTAAAGGGAAAAACGGAACTTGTAAAGGAGAAAACTAAAGCCTTTACTCAAAAAATACAATCAAAGGTGATTGCATTTTTTGAAACAGCCTGTAAATTTAAAAAAGAAGTTGATACGGAAAAAGCAATGATTTCGCAAAAAGTTAAAATCGAAGAAATTTCGGCTGAGGAAATTTATACGGAGTTTTGCAGGATAATGAAATGCTTTATGGCTTTTGGAACCGATACCTTTGCCGTATCCACAAAACTTACATCAAAAGAAAATAAATACTTGAAAGCAATAAAAACAAAACTGTTTGCTGACAGAAAAAATATTATGGTATACAGCTCAAGCGCTGTTTTATACGCACTTAAAAGCATAACGACTTCGGGTACAGGAAAGGATACGGCAAATCTTATTTCCTACTGGAATTTGGACGGAGTGCTGGTTAAAATCATAGAAGAAAAGGGGGCAGTACCTAAACAGTCTTCTCAGATTATATACCTAATTAAAAATATGCTGACACTTGAAGACACTCGCTTAAAAAAGAAAAGCCTTAGTGCTGTGATTCATGCTTGGTTTGCAGATCCTTATTTTGCCGGATTGTTGAATGTCAATGAATGGGAGGGTGAGTTGTGGTTTGAAAAAGAAGCCATTGAAATGCTTACCTTTGTTTCCACAGTTTCCAACTTGATAGTAAACTTTGAAGGCGAATGCCAAACCGAAAACCAAATAGAAGACTTAAGATTTTATGCCAACATGTACTATGAAGCCTTGAATCTACAGGAGAAGTCAAAATATAAAAAGGAAAAACTGTTTGAATTGTTGGAAGAAACTTCCGTTTAAAACCTGGGAAAAAGCTCCAAACCACATTACGGCCACGCAGTTTAGAGCGGTACATTAAACCAGCAGCTTAAAAAATTAGCTTTGCTCTGCATTTTCATTAGCATAAGCTTTAAATTCATCTTCACTCATCTGGTCTGCGAACATCGGATATAAGGCCATAATCAGCTCTTCCATTGTTTCAAATTTCGCGCCATTAAGTTTATATGCCATCTCACCACCTCTTTAGTATCAATTATACAGTATATTATATCATATTTTCAGGATAGTGTTTAGTGCTTTTTTAAAAAAAATCAATAATTTATGGATTTTTTAGCTTTTTGATGGAAATTTTGCATTATTTTTAAATTTTTATCGCTATTAAATCTTGAAGGATTTGTAAAATCCTTCAAGATTTAATGCTCTGCAACCGGCGCTCGCCTTAAATCTTTTGTTTTTTTCTGCCATAATAATCAGCGTCTCAAAATGAGCCGCTTTTAACTGAATAAACCAATCAAACAAAAGGATAACGGCGAGCTTAAAATCAGGTTAACCGAGTTTGTATAGCACGCCGGTATTCTTCTTAATATCTCGTCTTAAAACTAATGAGAGGAAATTGGAAAACTAACCCGGCTTTTGCAAGCGACTTAAGAGTATATCGTGCCCTTTATGTAGCACTATAATGAATCGTTGGGGGGTAGCGGAAAAACAATTGCCTTGCTTAAATTTATAAGAAATCGAGGCTGTAGGGACGAAGACTCGATATAATTTAAAAAAAGAAAAAAGGCAATTTTTTGCAAGCGAGGGGGAGGCTCCCCCTCTTAAAATAAAAAGTATATTTTTGCACTTTATTAAAGTTTGTTTTTAGTGTATAATTCGGTTTTGGTTCAAGGAGTTTTTATGGTGGAATTATTGGCGCCCGCAGGTAGTGTGGAGGCGATGAATGCTGCGGTCAGTGAAGGTGCTGATGCCGTTTATCTTGGTTTGAAAAGTTTTAATGCCAGAATGCGCTCTTCCAATTTTTCTTGGGCTCAGTTTCAGGCGACTGTTGAGGCATTGCATAAAAGAAATAAAAAGGTTTATGTAACCGTGAACACAGTGATTACCGATGATGAAACGGCGGAGCTTTTTTCGCTATTGAAATTTTTGAATTCAGTCGGACCTGACGGGGTTATTGTTCAGGATTTTGGCGTTGTAAAAATGATACGCGAATATTTTCCTGATTTAAATATACATGCTTCAACACAGATGAATATTGCAAGTGCAAAGTCAGCCAATGCGATGAGCCGTTTCGGGGTCTCCAGAGTGGTTTTGGCAAGGGAGCTTTCATTAAACGAAATCAGAGAGATTAAGCAGTATACATCATGCGAGCTTGAAATGTTTGTGCATGGAGCTCTTTGTATAAGTGAGTCGGGGCTTTGTATGTTTTCAAGTTTTTTGGGCGGTAAGTCTGCAAACAGAGGAATGTGTACACAAGCATGCAGGCGGATATATAACATAGACAAAGGCGATAAAAAGCAGTCGGGCTTTTATTTTTCGCCCTATGATTTACAGCTTTTGGATTATATTCCTGAGCTTATAGATGCCGGTGTAAATTCGTTTAAGATTGAAGGCAGAATGAAGAGTGCCGAATATGTTGGTACGGTTGTGTCTGCCTACAGATATGTTATTGATAATTATCATTCTGATGCAAAAGCCGCTATTGAGCATGGAAAAAGAATTCTGGCTAATGATTTTGCTCGCTCAAAAACTTCTTTTATGCTTGTAACTAAAAAACTTGATTCTGTACTCAATCCAAAACAGGCTGCCGGCACAGGTTTGTATTTAGGAAAAGTTTCTGAAACAAAAAAGTTTGATATTCAAGAAGTTTCCGCAAAAGGGGAGGATAATTTAAAACGCAAGGTTCATTATGCTTTTTTTACAGGCGGCAGTGGGTTTATCCCCGTTATAGGCGATTCGCTTCGCTTACATTCAAAAAACGATACGGTGCGTGAAAGTTGGAAAATACAAGATGTCAAAACGGCAAACGGTAAAAGCTGGATACAAATACCGGTACAGTTTGGGATAGACGATAATGTTTATCTTTTACAAACTAAAGCGATGACAAAAAGATATTCGAATATATTGCCTAAGAGTTTAACGAAGTATAAAAAACGCCCTCAAAGAGCAGGCATGCCCGATATTGAGCTTGATTTAAACTCTGCTCTACAAAATGATGATAAAAGAAATGAAAATGGCAAAAAGCATCGCTCAAAAAAAAGAGGAAACAATCCTTTTCCTGACGGTTATTATGTTCAAGTTTCATCAATACGCGATGTTCATGCGCTTTTAATTGATAAACCGGTGCGTGTAATTATAAATCTTAATGAAGATACCGAAAACGCTCTTTTATCCAATAATACAGCCGCTATGATACCATTTGCAAGGTCAGAAGTTTTGATTTCACTTGATCCTTTTTTGCCTCAGGAAATCGAGTCGGCGCTTTCAAAAAAGCTTAATTGCTTGATTGAAAACGGGTATAAGCAGTTTGTTTTAAATAATCCGGGGCATATTTCAATGTTGCGAAACAAGAGCCTTAATTTAATTGCAGGTCCTTATCTTTATTCGTTTAATAAGTGGTCGGCTTCCTGGTTGACAGAAAATGGTTTGAATAAGTTTGTTTCGCCCATTGAGAATTCACAAGATAATATTGAACAAACATTTAAATTAAAAGACAGAAGCGAAGTTTTATGTCCCGTTTTTGCATATCCTGTTTTGTTTCGTATCAGGCAAAAATTACCGGAAAAATATGACTTTTTATATTTTTCAGATAAAACCGGTGAAGAATTTAGAGCTTTTTCGACACCTTCTGCGGCTTTTGTGTTACCGGAAAAGCCTTTTTCAATTACGGAAAGAACAGGGCTGCTTGCAAAAAAGGGGCTGAAAAAGTATTTAATTGATTTTTCTCATACTTCGGTGGAACGGCATAATTATCGGTTAATTCTCAATGCCTGTAAAAATGCCATGCCTTTACCGGATACATCTAAATTCAATTGGAAAGAGGGTTTTTATAATCCACAAAAAATTGAAGCTTTAAAAAAGCATTCTAAAAAGCAACAAGATGAAAGGCAAAAACAACGCAGGGCAGTAAATACAAAACACACCCGAAAATAACATTCTAATTGTGTTTAGCTGTCTTGGCTAATATTTGTTTTACCGAGTTGTCCGCATGCCCCTCCAATTTTTTGTCCCCGACTTAATCGTTTGGTTACATTGAGCCCTGCATCGGTAAGATATTTTTCAAAATTTAAAAGCTCGCTGTGGGTCGGGCTTTTGAAATTAAGCTCAGGAATAGGGTTCCATGGTATTAAGTTTATATGTACATTTAAGCTATCGGTAAAATCAATGATTTTTTTTGCAGATTTAAAACTGCTGTTTACATTGTGCATCAATGCAACTTCGAGAGTTACACGCTTTTTTGTTTTTTGATTATAATATTTTATTGCTGTTTTTAATTCATTTAACGGGTTGTTTTTTTCAACCGGCATGAGTTTTGCTCTGAGGTCTTGGTCTGCTGTAGTCAGTGAAACGGCAAGCTTAATTTCAGGTAATGTATCTGTTAGTTCGTAAATTCCCTTTATGACTCCGGCTGTTGAAACTGTGATACGCCGTTTTGAAAAATTACGCCCTTTGGGGTGGGATAGTATTGCTATCGCTTTTTTTAATTCGTTTAAATTAAGTAATGGCTCTCCCATACCCATAAAAACTATGTTATCAAGTTTACCAACGGATTGCTCCAGATAAAAAAATTGTTCGACTATTTCACTCGCATCAAGATTTCTTGAAAACCCCAACTGCCCTGTTTTACAGAATGAGCAGGCAAGAGGACACCCTGCTTGTGAGGAAAGGCATGCTGTTTTTCTTTTGGATTTATCTTCTAAAAGGACGGTTTCAACTTTGTTGCCGTCATTTAAGTTTATAACAAGCTTTACTGTTCCGTCAGGGTCAATTAGTTTGTCCTCAACAACTGTTTCTCTAACTGCAAATTTTTCAGAGAGTCTTTCGCGCTCCTTAATGGACAGGTTTGTAAGCTCTGAAATATTTGCAACACCCTTTGCGATGTTTTCAAAAATTTGTTGCCCTCTGAAATTTTGTTTTAGATTACATTCATTAACTATCTCTGTCGGAAGCATTCCCGAAAGTGATTTGATGTTAGTGTTGTTCAAAACATGTATTCCTCAGGGCTATAAAAGCGAATCATACAGCTCGTTTATTGCTTGATTTCTAATTCCAAATTGTTTGAATGTTTTTAATATATTGATTGCATCGCTTTTTCGGTTTGTTTGAATATAGCAATCTGCAAGCTCTAAATAAACACGATAGTTTTTTCTATCTGCTTGTATTAGTTGTAATAAACTGGTGATTGCTTCTTCGTACATACCCTGTCGTTTTTTTAATATTGCCAATCCCAGCATAGCATAAGAATCATAAGCAATGTCCAATGCTCTTTGATAGCACTCTTCTGCCTTTTTGTATTCTTTTTTGTTTCTGTAAGCATCTCCGACCCTTGTCAGTATAACCTTGTTGTTTGGATCCTGCTCCAGTATTCTGTTCCAGTATTGTATAGACTGACTTTGCTGATTTAACCCTCGATAACAATCGGCAAGTCCGAACAAAGCATAGAAATTATCCTCGTCGCGTTTCAAGGCATCTTGAAAGAATGGAACGCCTTTGTCGAATTGTTTTATTTTTCGGTAACAGTTGCCGATTGAGGTTAAGATTCTAATATCTACATGATCTCCGCTTATTTCAAGCACTTTTTGCCAATATCCCAAGGCTTCACGGTATTTTTTGAAATCATAATAAAGATGTCCTAAACCTATTAAGGCATAGGAGTTTTCTTCTGATAATTCCAGAACTCTTTGATATAACCTTTTTGCATTGTCAAAATTTCGGATTTTTCGATAGGAGTCTCCAATTCTGGTTAAAACTGTAATATTTGTGTCATCAAACTTTAAATATTTTTCCCAAACTTCAATCGCCCTGTTGTATTGTTTTAGGAATTTATGACAATCTGCAAGTCCAAAAAGTGCATAATTATTATCAGGATGATGAGTTAAACACTCTGTGTAGTATTTTATGGCATCTTCGCATTTATGTTCTTTTCTGGCTGCATCTCCCAAGCCTACCAGTGCATAGTTATTATGCTCGTCTAATGTCAGTATGCGCTTAAATTCTATAGTTGCATTAGCCGTGTCGTTTTCTTTTAAAAATGCATAGCCTTGTTTTGAGATTTCTGCAATTTGGTCAAGAAGTTTTTCTTTTTCTGTTTTTTCATTTTCAGGTTTATCGCTTTTTTCAAATTCCGGTGTTCCAACCATGCTGAAGTCATCTTCTTGCTTTGTGATTAAACCTTCTTTATTTTCAGATTGTGCTTTATTTTTTTTATTTTTCCAATCAAAGCCAAACATATTTTCTCCTAATTGTTAATCATGACTTTTATTAATTGTGCAATTTCTTCAACAATTAAATCTACATTCGCTTTATTATGAGCAAGTTTGTAATATTTTAATGCAGTCAGCTTTTCATTTTTTAGCATGTAATAATCGCCAATTCGAGAAAGCCCATCAGAATATCCGGTTGTCATAAAAATTCTGGCAGCCGAAGCAATATCACCTGAATTAAAGTGCTTATTGCCTTTTCTGTTTAATTTAGCCTTTTGTTCACGACTTAACGACTCAATAGGCACATCAGAAGTTTTTATGAAAAAATTTTCATCTTTGTTTTGCATAAAAATCAATAAGTAGTCATATTTTGAGGCATTTTTTAAAATGCTCAAAAAAAAGCAGCTTATTTACTTACTTTACAACCACAAACAACTTTAGCAGATTTTTAAAAAAGATGCAAGTGTTTTATTTGAATATAGTCGTTTAAATGAAGTTTTTTTGATAAAAACCTTTAAAATACAGATGTTTTAACTGTTTTTTGGGACTTTAAACTTCTTTAAGGACAACATTTTGAAACGGGATATTTACGCTTTCTGTACGGACATTTAATTTTTCGTTTAGCATTTTTTTTGATTTCAGTTTAATATTATATTCAAAAGCAAGCTCGGGAATTATTATATGTGTGTAATTAACGGTATTTTCGAGAACTATGGCTTCATAGGTTATATTCGGGTTTTGCTGCATGTATACAAGCGTCCAGTGCAGTTTTGAAGAGCGGGTGGCTAGTATTGCCTGTCGTGTAGCCTGATCGCCGAGTGCAATTCTGTGCAGAAAATCATCTTTTGGAATTAGACTTTCACCGTCAATAAATTTTAGTAATTGCTGATGAGAAACCAAGTCTCCGTATCGTCTAAGCGGGCTTGTAACCTGTGCATACATACTTATACCTAAAGCGGCGTGTTTTGACGGAGTTGTAGATACGGTTCTGGATTTCATAGACTTGCGTTTTTTATATTCACCGGCGAGTCCTTCAGGCAAATCATTTGGGAGGGTAGGTTGCTCCTGACTTACATATTGAAACGGTATTCGGTTTTTGAATGCAAAAGTTGCACCTGCCTCACCTGCTATTAGCATCATCTCTCTAATCATAGCCTGTGAGCTAAGAATTGCCGAAGGCGTAATACAGACCGTTTTGTCCATTACCCTTATGTAGACCTCAGGCATTTGAATTGATACTGCTCCATTTTTTATGCGTCTTTCAAAAAGTGAATTTGCAATATCAAACAGGGGTTTTAATTCTTTGCTGTCTTTTTTCGCCTCCGCTTCATCGTATGTCATTCGCTTTACGGTTATTTTTGTACGCATAATTTCGGTATTCTCAATTTCAAAGTTGTCATTTAATTCAAGTCTAAACGATAGGGCATAACATTGTTCGGTTAATCCTAAGGCATAATATTTAACGGCATCAGAGCCGAGCATTCTTGCCGTGCCATCAGGAATGTATAGAGTTACCCCTCTTTTTCGCGCTGATAAATCGCTTGTAGAATCGCAGGTTACGGTTTCTGCCGGATTTGCGACATGAATCCAAAGATATTTTCCGTCATAACAAACAGCATCGTCAGGATCAGTACTGCCCCGGTTGTCTATTGCATAGGCAGTCAGGCTTGTTAAATCCAAAAAAGGTTTATTAAAATCAGGTGGAATAATTTTTTCTTTTGAATCATTTACCGAGCAGCCGTATCTTGCAGGATACGGGTTTTTTTCGATATTCCAATATCCAAGTTTAATTAAAACATCATGTGCGTTTTCAGGGGTTTGTTTAACTTTTGCATCGGAAAGAACTTTGGATTTTTCCATTTTGCCCAATGCAAACGATTCAATTTCCTGTAGGAATGACGGGAATTCTTTTAAAAGCAATGTTGAATTAAAATCATCTTCAGTTTTTTTTAATTGCTTTTTTAGCACATCAATAAATTTTATATATTTTTCTTCATGATTGGCTTTTTCTTCTTGTTTTGATTTTAATTCATCAATTTCGGATTGGTTTCTTATTTTAATGGGTGCAGTCGGTATGCTTGTTTCAAAATAAACAGAATCGGAAACAGTTTGCCAAATTTTCCAAATTTGCTCCGGTAAATACTTCCCCCAAACTAATTCGACAATTTCATCAAAGGTCGGCTCTTCATTTTCAAAAAATTCAAACACATCGGAAAAGTCAGGCTCGCTTATTGTAGCATTTAATAAAGCTTTTAAATTTGTTACCGGAAACTTACTTAAAATTTCAACATCTTTATTTCTAACTTTTTTTTCTCCATCTTGTAATTCAATTATAATTTTATCTGCCACTGATTCTTTAATGACGGCAGGTTTATTTTTATATAAAACAACAAAACCTTTTTGCATAATGCAAACTAACATAAATAATTTTTTTTTTCAATAGATAGCGGCACTATTTATTATAGGGCTTCTGTCATTTTATATTTAAGTTTATATTGAAGTTTTATGAAAAAAACATTTCGCTTTGTAATAGTGTAGTGTATCGTTGACTTTATGTATAGCTGTCTTTTACTTTGGGGGGTAGCGGAAAAACAACGCCGTTAAAAAAAACATAACCGGAGCCACTTGCAAAAGACCGGCGTTTTTTGGAGCTAGGGGGATACACCCCCTTTCAAAAATTTTAAATGGTTCTTGACAGAATTGAACAATATGTTATAATAAAATTAGATTACATAATATTTTGGAGGTATTTATGGATAGTGTAAAACTTAACCGCATGAAAAATGACAAAGGTTTTATTGCTGCACTTGACCAAAGCGGTGGAAGTACGCCTAAGGCTTTGGCGGCTTACGGTATTTCGGAAAGTGCATATTCAGGTGAAGATAAAATGTTCGACCTTGTACATGAAATGCGCACAAGAATTATTACAAGTGAAGCATTTAATTCAGACAGTATTTTAGGTGCCATATTATTTGAACAAACAATGGAACGGGAAATCATGGGAATGCCTACCGCAGACTTTTTGTGGGAAAAGAAAAAAATTCTGCCATTCTTAAAAGTTGACAAAGGGCTTGCCGATTTGAATAACGGTGTTCAGCTTATGAAGCCGATTCCAAATTTGGACGCAACTCTAAAGCGTGCCAAAGAAAAGAATATCTTCGGTACAAAAATGCGCTCTGTTATAAAAGAGGCAAATGCAGAAGGTATTAAGGCGATTGTCGACCAACAGTTTGAATTTGGCATTCAAATTGCAAAAGCGGGTCTTGTGCCAATCATCGAGCCTGAAGTGGACATTAAATCACCCGATAAAGCAAAATGTGAAGAAATCTTAAAAAAAGAGCTTGTCGCACATCTTGAAAGTTTGCCTAACGACTTAATGGTAATGTTCAAACTTTCGATTCCGACTGAGGCTAATCTTTATCAAGAATTCACAAAGCACCCTCAAGTTGTACGCGTGGTAGCATTGTCAGGCGGATACCCTCGAGCAGAAGCAAACGATTTACTTTCAAAAAACAACGGAATGATTGCAAGTTTTTCGAGAGCACTCGCCGAAGGTTTAAATGCAAATCAAAGCGACTCTGAGTTTAACACAACAATTGCCGATTCAATCAAAGGAATTTATTCGGCATCAATTACATAAAAAAATATAAAGTAAAGTGTTGAAATGAGAAACAGTATTAAATTGTTGTTTCCACAACACTTTACTTTGCAACCCGCTCCAACCGCATAATCTTTCGTCCTTATATGTTTTTCTTAATCGGTGTTTTCCGCTTTCGCTACAACCACCTTTTCTTTTTAAATTTTGAGCGGACGAAAGGATAGACGGTTTTCGCCACGCACGCGCAACGATATTAGCAGCGAAGGAATGAAGTATTTTCAAAAAATACTTCATTCCTTTCCCTTAGCAGTCCGGTTTTCTGTTTCTTTTTTCGAGCTCAGACTAACTCTTAAGTAGTATAAAAAACCATACATAAAAATATCTTTTTCCTGTTTTTCAAGCTCTAATGCGTCTACAAAATCATACATGTTAAGAACTGTTTTGGATTTATTTTAAAATTTTTTATTAAAATGAGCCGCTTGCAAAAGGTGAGTTACTTTAGCAATTTCCTCAAATTTCTCTTTTTTTTTTGGAATAAATTTTGTATACTGTTTTTATGAAAAAGTTTAATGTCCCCTATAAATTAAAAGAAGTTGCTTCAATTTTTCATGGGGCAGGATTTCAAGTATTTTTGGTTGGAGGTGCTGTTCGCGATTTTTTTCTTGGTAAAAAACCGCCGGATTATGATTTAGCATCTGATGCAAAACCTGAAGATGTTATGCGTATTTTTAAAAAAGTGTTACCGACAGGGATTGCTCACGGAACAGTTACAATTCTTTATAAGGGATTAAACATAGAATGTACAACTTTTCGAGCCGATGGAGATTACAGTGATGCAAGACACCCTGATAATGTAAACTATGTTGCATCAATCGAAGAAGATTTATCCAGGCGTGATTTTACTGTGAATGCAATGGCTGTATCTTTGCCAAAAGGTAATATTGTCGACCCGTTTAACGGAGCATCTGATTTAAAAAAATGTATAATTCAAACAGTCGGAAACCCTGATAAACGCTTTTCTGAAGATGCTCTCAGGTTGATGCGGGCAGTAAGATTTGCAACAAAATTGAATTTCCAAATTGAAGAAAAAACCTTTGATGCCATTTCTAAACTGCATGAAAATATTAAATCTGTATCAATTGAAAGGGTTAGAGATGAATTTTCCAAAATATTGCTTTCGGAAAAACCTATAATAGGGTTAAGGTTGTTGGAGTCTACGGGGCTTCTAAAAATTATTATACCTGAATTGTCCGAATGCAGGGGTGTTGAACAAAAGGGTATGCATCGCTTTGATGTTTTAGATCATAGTTTTTTGGTCTGTAATCAAACGCCCCCTGAGCTTCATTTGCGTCTTTCAGGATTATTCCACGATATTGCAAAACCTCAAACTCGGGCGCAGGACAGTTACGGGAATTTTACATTTTACAGGCATGAGGTCAAGGGGGCTAAGCTGACAGGTAAAATTCTAAAGCGTCTTAAATTTCCAAATCGGCTGATAGATAAGGTTGTGCTGTTGATAAGAGAGCATATGTTTCACTATGAAGAAAATTGGAAGAGCTCTACAGTCAGGCGATTTATTGCGAGGGTTGGCAGGGAAAATATTGATGACCTATTTGCTTTAAGGCAGGCTGATACTTTTGGGCTTCAAGGAGAACCGGTTCCCCCAATTTTGCTTTCAGAATTTGCTGAGCGGATAGATACGGTTTTGAGTGAAAGTAATGTCTTGGGCTTAAAGGACTTAACCGTGAACGGTAATGATTTAATTAAAATAGGCGTGCCAAAGGGAAAGATGGTTGGAAGAATTCTCTACGATCTTTTGCAAACAGTCTTAGATGACCCTGCACAAAATAATAGAAAACAGCTTTTAGAAATTGCCGGTAAATTAAAGGAAAAATATAGATGCAATTAAATTTACCGACAGACTTTACGTTATTTTGGCATGTATTTTTTAAACTTTTTTATATCGCTTGCTGTTTTTAAATCGCCCATTCTGTCAATTTCAAATACACAAGCAGGCGGGCTTGAGTTTTCTACAAGTTTGCCTAATCTTAAAACCTTGAATCGTGGTGAAGATTCGGTAGCCAACTGTCTTCCGTATACATTTGGTGCTTTATATATTAAATTTATGTCATTTTCAATTCTATAGGCATTGTTGATATAAAACTGAAGCATATATATAAAGTCGATGGCAATGTTTTTCATCATATTGTTGAACGGAATGTCCTGTCCGTATTCACCTAATATTTTATCTCCACGCAGTTCTTTGGTGCTGTCATCAACAAGCATTGTGAAAATTAATTCATCTTTTGTTTTTAGATTTATCCATCTAACCAAAAAGGCCTTACTTTTCCCCGATTGTTTCGGCAAGTAGGTAATGCCTGTATAATAGACTTCTCCTTCATCACGGCGGTCAAAAAAATAGGCATATTCACCCGGCTTTAAAAAATCCAAAGAGCCTGCAACAAGTTGAAAACTTAAAGTTACAGCCAATAATGATAGCAAAAATATTTTTTTCATAAAATTCCTCCAAAACTAATATATTGATATATAAATATTAACATGTATACAACAAAGCAATACATAAATAGTTACTTTTTTTTAAAATTATCTTTTTTAAGCAGGATACCGGCCTTATTCGCAAAATATTTAACCTGATTTGGACGGGCTTGTCTATCCTTCTGTCCGATTTTTATTTAAGAAAAGTCGGCTCTGTTAGAGACGATATTTTTATTTTTCAGTAAAGGACAGAAGATTATGCTAGCCCGTCGGGTTGTAGAGCGGGAGCGATAAAAAGTTATTTTTAAGATACAGAGTTATACTTTCTTTTTTTCGTCTGCTTCTTTGCAAGCAATGCACTTTAATGCGTATGGCAGTGCCTTTAATCTATCTTCAGGAATATATTTTTTGCATTTTATACATCGGCCGTATTTGCCGTCTTGTATACGCATTAAAGCTGAATTAATTTGTTGTATTCTTTTCAAATCTTGTGAGCCCATTACTTCAAGGATTTGTTGATCTGTATACGATGATGCAATATCAGCAAAGTCTTTTGGGGTATCATTTTTTATAATTTCTTTGAAATCATCGTTTTTTTGGTCAAGGGCGGCAAGAATTTCTTTTTTCGTATGTAATAACTTATTACGCATTTCATCAATAAATTTTTGATCCATATCAGCTCCTTCATTGAATATGACATAGTTTTTATAAAACAGGTAATGTAACCCGTTTAATTAAGTTTTCTATATCATATTGACAAAAATAGAAAAGTAGCTATAATTATACAATGAAATTATAAAAAATACAATCGGTTTTTAAAAATTGATTAGTATTTTTTAGTTTATTTTATGGAGGCTTTGTGGAAAAAGAAGAAGCAATTGAGGTTGAAGGTAAAGTAGTGGAAGCCCTACCTAATACGATGTTTCGTGTAGAGCTAAAAAACGGGCATGTAATTCTTGCTCATTTATCAGGAAAGATGCGCAAGCACTATATTAAAATTGTCCCCGGTGATAATGTAAAAATAGCATTATCTCCCTATGACTTAAACAGGGGAAGAATAATTTTTAGAGAGCGATAGTTTCGGTTTATCCCTTTTCACCTTTTAGAATTGTCCATGCTTTTGAAATGCGGGTAATACCACCTGAAATCAACAGGAATGAAGTAGCTAGTCCAAAAAAACCGAAAAATATCAACAATCTAAATGATATTAACCCTAAAAATACCATAACGGCACCTGCTAACAACATTGACAGAGCATCGCTTTTTGTATATCTGCGATTTTGTTTATTTGTATTATATGCTGTTCTTTGGTATTCGTTCCAAAATGAGCGGAATTCTTCTTCAAATTCGGAGTTTGTGTTACGGTATGTTCTCTGTGATGTGTAGTCATCTCTGTACCCGCTAAAATCGTAGTCGGAGCGCTTTTGAGGATCGGATAATACGGAATAAGCATCATTTATTTTTTTGAATTTATCTTCTGCATCTTTATTGCCCTGATTTTGGTCAGGGTGATATTTTTTGGCAAGGTTTCTGTACGCTTTTTTTATTTCATCATCACTTGCATTTTTGGGAACGCCTAAGATATCGTAATAGTTCATTTTAGCTTATTTTTGTACCTTCAAATTTTTTATTATTCAAAATAGCTTTTAAGTTTTCGATGTTTTTACCTGCGGCACATATTACTTCTAAGCCCATTTTTTTTGCTCTGGCACTTGCAATGGGGTCAAATGGAAGATTTTTACCGGGTATCCAATCCGTGCCGACAATTTTGATAAAATCGTCCCAAGATATAGAATCAATTGGTTTTGCATTCGGGTTAGTGTTAGGATCATCAGTGTAGACTTTTGCAATGTTTGATAAATTTACTACTCTGTCTGCAGAAAATCTTTCAGCCAGAAGTACTGCATCATTGTCGGTAGAAAAACCCGGCTTCCAGCCTGAGGCAACTAAGACTTGACCTGAAAAAATACTTACTTCCGTGGGATTATATACTACGGGATTGGGGCATAGGTCTGAAAAAATTGCTTTTATAAGTTGTGCATTTAAGTATGTTGCTGTGATGCCTATCCAGTCGGCCTCATCATTGATGCTTTCGGTTGAAAATGCTTTGCATACTTCTCTGTAGGCTTTTTGGTATGCTCTTGCAGGGCCGCCTCCGCCTATTACCAGTATGATTTTTCGTGTTGAGTCTTCTTGCAACCATTCACGAATTACTTTTGAAAAAGATGTTAAAAATTCAATATCAGGTTTTTCGGGTGCTACGATAGAGCCTCCAACAGATAAAACAGTTACCATATTTTCCCCTTTATAAAACAGCTTTAGCACATTTATTTAAGTGCTAAAATTAATAAATTGTTATTACTTTTGGTATTCCCCAAAATGAGGTATACGCTGTAATTTTTGATGTTTCTTCAAAATACTGACGCAAGGCATAACTTCTTTGCTTGCGTACCATTTTTCCTCCCGGTGTCATCTGGGTTTGTGGCATTATTCCGCGGGAAAATGCTATATGATACCCGTCAAGATAACCAAAAGTTCTTGGTAATTTCTCTTTTGCTGTGGCAAAAGGAAGTCCTAATGACAACGCAGGGTCAACAGGAATCCAGCCCAAGCCGTCAATATAAAATTCCGCCCAAAAATGCGTGTGTGACTTTTGATTTAAGTCTACCATAATTCCTGCAATTGGTACGGCAGGAATATTTGCGGCTCTTGCAAGGGCACAGAACATTATTGCTATATCATACGAATCTGCAACCTTTTGTTCAATAGCCGACAATAAAGAAGTTTCAAAATTAGTTGTTGTTGATAGTGGTTTTGGCTGTATATTTTTTATAATGTATTCGTGAATAAGTTTTGCGTTATTGTATGGGTTTTTACGCCCCTTTATAATTTCTGCAGAGAGTTTTTTTATTTCTTCATCATTTGATGGAATGTACATATCAGGCTTTGTATAAATCAAAATTTCAGGCTTTAACTTTATTCTTGCATGCACATTAACCGGATTGACCTTCGTTGTAACATCGTAGGTATCAATACTGTATTCTTGATAAATGGATATTTTTGATTGAGAGTTTAGGTTTTCAAATTTATGTATAATTCCACCTTGATAATTAAGGGCAAAGGCTTGGGGCTTGGTTGTTAAAAGTTTGACCTTATTTTGTCTATAACTTACAGGAGGAATAGGTACTGAAACAAATAAATTGTTGTTTTCTTTACATTTGAAATTAGAGAAGGTTGCTTCTGAAACAAGAACATAGGTTCGTTTATTTGTAAGCTCTTTTTTTCCTATTTTATTTGAAACCATAAATGGAACAGGATTACTCATTGAAAAACCTGTTACCACAACTATATTACCTGTTACAGCTGCATCGGGCACTCTTATTTTTATTTCTGAATCAGACCATTTTATAAAGTCAAACTCGGATTCGGAGCATGATGCTCCTGTAAGTCCCGAAATCCCCGTAGATTTTAGAATGTTTTCAGATTGTTTTGTAAAAATAACTTGTGAATTTTCTCTGGAGTTTCCGAAACCGCTTCCGTAAATACTCAGCAATGTGCCAACCGTTCCTCTGCCTGCACTTAATGATGTTATTTCGGGTGCTGCAGAAAACTGTTTATTTTCGGAAATAACAGGTAAGCGATTTTTTGCTGTCAGCATAACCGGTAATGAAACCTTTCCTTTTACGGATACATCTAAAAGTGCCGTATCAAAATTTTTTGGTGTTTTAAATACTATTTCGGTATCTGACCAAGAAGTGCAGTTAAAAGATGAAATGAATAGATTTCCAATATGTAGAATAGATTCATCTTCTTTGTCTCCAAAGTTAATGCCTTTTATTTTTACAGTATCATCATCTGAAACAATATGAGGTGTAACGGATATAATCTCCGGAGTTTTTCCTGTTGTAATTTGAAGTAAAAAGTATATTATAAAAGAAACAATTCCCAAAAAAATCCAAAAACACAGGAATCTAAACAGAGATGATTTTTTAAAATAATACGAAAACCAATTCATTATTCTGAGGGTTCTTTAGTTGTGATCGAAGTTTGCTCATCGGATAGTAAAGACTTCAAATCTATATTGCCATTTAAGGTATTAAGTTTTGATGACGGTATTTTTATGATTATAATATCCTCTGATTCGTTTGAAGACGGCATATACATATTCGTAAATTCACGAATACTTGAAGAAAACCCTCCTGTATTCATGGCAGGATTTGATGTTTCAGAAACATTATAACCTGCTTGTGAAGAAGGAAAAAATGGCGGGTAGTTTTGAGCAAAAAACTGTTGTTTCCCTATATTTTGGTTTTTTGACACAAAGAATACAGTCGGTAATAATACAACTGCCAATACAGCGGCTGCAATAGCCGGCAGGGGTAGTTTAATTGAAGATTTCCAAAAAGATTGAGACCTTGTTTCCGGTATATATGTTGTATATCCTTGTTTAAATTTAACTTTTAATCTTTCGTAAGAAGCATCAGAATCAAAATTTTCTGATACATCATCTGAGTGCATTGCCTCACTTATCATTGTAAATTTTTTCAAAGTTGAGTCGCAATCCGCACATTCTTTAATGTGCTTTTCCATTTTTTCTTTCCATGGAGATGGAAGCTCATCATCTAAATACTCGGAATAAATAATTTTATCAGGACAAATAGACATCTGTTTCTCCTATCAGCTTTGATAACTGCTCACGAGCTCTAAAAACCCGTACCTTAACATTACCCTCGGTAATACCCAATATGCGACCAATTTCTTTATAATTTAAATCGGTATATTCTATTAGCTGTAAAACTACACGAAGCTTTTCGGGTAGAAGGTCTACAGCCGCTCTGACGGTTTTGATTGTTTCGTCTTTCAATAATGTTTCCTCGCCGGTTTCAACCTTGCGAGTGTCCTCTTTGAAAGCTCTGGCATAGGCCTTACGCTCCCTTCCGGTTCTTTTCGCATGGTTTAGCGAAGTATTTTTTACAACCCTTATAAGCCAATACTTTGCATCGTTTATCGAAGGGAACTTCATTTCCTTTTGTGTCATTTTAATCAAAGCATCATGGCACAAGTCTTCAGCTGCACTTTCATCACGAACAATGTTATAAGATACCCTGTACAGGGTCTTCATTGTTTCTTCGTATATAGTTTTAAAGTCATTTTCCGATGTTGCATCCAACATCTTCATATCATCAAACAAAAAAACCTCCAAAATGTTACAACCCAAAAAAAATTAAGTATTATTTTTATATTTTTTTCCATTTTGTTCCGTTTGGGCTGTCCTCCAGAACAATTCCCCTTGCTTTAAGCTTATCACGAATATCATCGGCAAGTTGGTAATTTTTATTCAGTTTTGCCTCATTACGCAATTCAACCAAAGCATCAATTTCAGGGTCAACAGTATCTTCATTTTTGGCAATTGAAACAGCTGTTTCAATTAAATTTAATCCCAGCACTGAATCGCATATAGCAATAAAGGTTAGTATTTCATTTTCCTGCATGTTTTTGTCTTTTATGGCAACTTGCAATACCGAAATAGCCTTAGGTGTCGAAAGATCATCTTTTAAAGCGTCAAAAAACTTTTGTATGTATTCTTTTCCGGCATTTGTTTTCATTGTGGATACGGCATCCGTAAACTTGATGTTTTTAAGTTCTGTTACGCTTTCTAAAAAGGAAGGACCGGCATTTCCAACAATGCGCGCAATTCTTTGCAGAAGGCTTTTTCGTGAATTCTTGGCTGTTTCCATTGCAGCCCAAGAAAAAGCCAGCTGGCTTCTGTAATGTCCGCCTAAAAGCAAAAATCGGTAATCCAGCGGGTCAAAGCCTTCTTGAATTAAATTGTCCAAAATCAGAAAATCACCGGCGGATTTTGACATCTTGCCTTTTTCCATTACCAAGAATTCATTGTGGAGCCAGTAGTTCACCCATTTTTCGCCTGTAGCTCCTTCGGACTGTGCAATTTCGTTGGTGTGATGCACCCTGATATGATCAATACCGCCGGTATGAATATCAATTCGGTTGCCCAAATACTTCATACTCATTGCAGAGCATTCAATATGCCAGCCGGGATATCCTCTGCCCCAAGGGGAATCCCAAAGTAGGGCATGGTTTTCAAATTTACTGTTTGTAAACCAAAGCACAAAATCGTAAGGGTTTTTTTTGTTTTCGTCAATTGCAATTCTCGCCCCTGCCTTTAAATCATCAAGGTTGATATTGGCAAGCTCGCCGTAAGCCGGAAATGTTGAAATATCATAGTATAAATTACCGCCGGAAAAATAAGTATGCCCGTTAGTTTCGATTTTTTTTATAAGCTCAATCATATCGGCTATGTGGTCGGTAGCCTTGCATACAATGTCGGGGCGATTTATATTAAGTCTCTCGCAATCGTAAAAAAAAGCACGCGAATAAAAATCGGCAATTTCCAAAACAGATTTGCCCCGCTCTTTAGCCGAGCGCAACATTTTATCTTCACCGTCATCTTCGTCTCCTGCAAGATGACCTACATCGGTAATATTCATTACATGAGTCGTATCATATCCTGCAAAATTCAAAACCCGCTTTAGCGTATCCTGAAAAACATAGGCACGCAAATTTCCTATATGTGCATAATTATAGACAGTAGGGCCACATCCGTAAAAACCGACCTTATTTTCACTTACAGGCACAAATTCTTGAATACTACAACCTAATGAATTATACAATCTCAAGCCCATGCAACCCCCTAAGCACAGTAAAATTACAGATAACTATACTAAAATAACCAAAAAAGTTCAATAGAAAAATGTCTTAAAAGAAAAATGTCTTTAAAATTTATATTGAGGGGGTGTCTCCCCCCCCCGCTTCGGCTCTTAAAAGATTTTTTTAATAAAAAAATCTTTTAAGTATCCTACGCTCCCCCCCAAACTAAACTCATCGTGCGACATAAAACTTGAACGTGATACTAAGCAGAAAACCACCCTGGAATGCAATTCGTTTAACTCGTGCGTGGCGACCGATGTCTATCCACGATATTTCTTAAGATATCCCTATCGGAGGGTAATAATCACCCGTCCTGTGTGATTATTACCCTGCCAAGTTTTGGCAAAAGCCAAAACTTGCTAAATTATTTTCACGAAACATC
>PDWI01000255.1_pt1 | contig 83182 bp, 81 predicted proteins | sample 1430891 | NCBI WGS metagenome assembly PDWI01 (sample SAMN01162508, study PRJNA174530) | Oral metagenome, whole genome shotgun sequencing project. | biome: Marine environment; feature: Marine mammal; material: Swab sample of the gingival sulcus; isolation source: swab sample of gingival sulcus... | reverse complement strand
TAAATAATTAAAGATGTAGTGCAGGTAATTTTTTTTAATAAGCTATAAAAGGCTTAGATAAAGGGTTTAGTTGAAATTGATGGCAAAGATGGGTTAAGTATTGTTTTAAAAAGTACTCTTATTTTAGGGGTTGTGTTGTCTGTAATATTAGCGGGTATGAATATTTTTATTGCAAGATATACAGGTGATGTTATTTCTAAACAAGTTACTTCTCAATTGGAAGATAGGCTTCATCAGATTAAAAATACTTTGATTGTATATGATGATTTATTGAAAGATACTGCAAACAACTTATTTGGTGCTTTTCAAGGTCAATTTCAAAATATTGAATTAGACTCTTCCAAAACTGTTGATGTAAATGGAGTAAAGACTCCTCTTATTATGAATAATTCTACTGTTTTAAATAATAATTTTGATTATGTAGATAATTATACAAGAATCAAAGGTTCCACTGCAACGGTTTTTGCAAGAATGGGAGATGATTTCGTAAGAGTCACAACCTCATTGAAAAGACCTGATGGTTCTAGAACTCTTGGTACTTTTTTAGGTAAAAAATCACCTGCATATAAGTTTATAATGGAGGGGAAGAGATATTTTGGAACTGCCCATTTATTTGGTTCAGATTATATGGCTGTGTATGACCCAATCATAAAAAATGGTGAAGTTATAGGAATTTTATATATAGGATATAATAATACAAAAAATTACAGTGAATTTAAAAGAAAACTTAAAAGTATTAAAGTTGGAGATACGGGGTATTTTTTTATAGTGGATACCAAAGGAAAACTTATATTACATCCTACAAGTGAAGGGAAGCAATCTACCATACAAAAGAAATTTACAGGGAAAAGTGGTATTTTAGAGTATGAATATGTAAATAAAAAAACAAAAAAGAAAGAAGAAAAAATTGCAATTTATGAAGAATATAAATCAAGAAATTGGGTATTAGTAATAACTTCTGTGAAATCGGAATTTTTAAAAGAAAGTAACAAAATAGGTTTTATACTCGCTGTTACAAGTATATTTGCTATTTTAATAGTAATTGCTTTGATTTTTCTTATTATTAAAAAAATAATTGTAAATCCTTTGAATACCTTACAAATAGGACTTATGGATTTCTTTTCTTTTGTAAATGGAGAAAAAGAAGATACAAAAGAGATAGAGGTTAAATCTACAGATGAAATAGGAATGATGTCTAAAAGCATAAATGAAAATATTTTAAAAACTAGGGATAATATTAAAAAAGGAAATGAATTAATAGAAGATACAGTTCATATAGCAAATTTAGTAAGTCAAGGTTTTTTAGATAAAAAAATTATCAAATCATCAAATAATAAAATGTTAAACAGATTAAAAGATGTTGTAAATGAAATGTTAGAAAATATAAATAAAAATATTTCAACTGTGGAAAATTTATTAAGTTCCTATACAAATTATGATTACACTAAAAGTTTGGAATTATCTGGTATTGAAGCTGATATGAAAAAGCTTTATGAAAATAGTAATACACTAGGAAAAAGCACTACTGAAATGCTGAAAAAAAATCTTGAAAATGGTGTCTCTTTACAAAATAATGCAGAACAATTAAATCAAATAATTTCAACTTTAAGCAATAGCTCAAACCAGCAAGCAGCTTCCTTAGAAGAAACAGCAGCCTCCCTAGAAGAATTAACTTCAACTATGAAAAATAGCCAGGATTCTATGCATAAAATGGAAAATAACTCTAAAAATCTTTCAAGTGAAGTTACCAAAGGTGAAGAACTAGCTTCTACTACTGTAAATTCTATAGATGAGATAAATGAACAAACACAAGCAATAGCAGAAGCTATTACAATAATTGACCAAATTGCATTCCAAACAAATATCTTAAGTTTAAATGCAGCCGTTGAAGCGGCAACTGCGGGAGAAGCTGGAAAAGGATTTGCAGTTGTTGCTCAAGAAGTACGAAATCTTGCTTCTAGAAGTTCTGAAGCAGCCAGTGAGATTAAAGCAATAGTTGAAAGTGCCACAGTAAAGGCAAGTGAAGGTAAGCAAATAGCAACGCAAATGATAAATGGTTATGGATCTTTACGAAAAAATATTGAAGAAACAATACAAATTATAGAAAAGGTAACATTTACAGCAAATGAACAAATGCATGGTTTGGAACAAATAAATCATGCTCTAAATGACCTAGATAAACTCACTCAAGAAAATGCAAATGTAGCAAGAGAAGCAAATGTTATTTCAGAAAACACAAATCAAATCTCGCAAGTAATTGTAAAAGATTCACAAAAAGCGAAATTTAATAAATAATTAAATACAGGGGTAAGATCTTTTTACTCTTCCCTTGTTACTAAAGCTAAATTATCAAAAGAGTATTTTTGTAAAATATCTAGTACTTTTACTACTCTTTCATATTTTACATCTTTATCTATTCTTACTATTACAGGTTTGTCTTTTTTCATAGTATTTGAAAGTTCAACATCAAATTGTGAAAAACTTATTTTTTTTCCCAAATATGCTAAGCTATTTTTTGAAAGTTCAATAGTGAGTTGTTTTAATTCCACTTCTAACTCTTTAGCACTTGCATTTGGAAGCTGCAATTTTAATGCTAACTCCTCTTTTTTAAATACTGAACTCACTATAAAAAAAATAAGTAAAATAAAAACTATATCTATAAGTGGCGTTATATCAGGAGTTAAAGCTTCTCTTTTTTTTCTCATTTTATTTTATCTAAAACAATTTTTTCTAATTTTATTTCAAGTTTATCTAAATTACCTACAAAATAGTTATATCCTACATAATGTGGAATAGCCACAATAAGCCCAGCCACAGTTGTAATAAGAGCAATACTGATACCACTAGAAAAAACAGTTGGATCCCCTAATCCTAAATGAGTAATACTATCAAAAGAGTTAAGTATCCCTATAACTGTACCTAAAAGTCCAATCAAAGGGGAGAGTGAGGCAATGATTTTGATTGTATTGAGTCCACTTTCAATATTACTTACTTTTAAAGCAATAGTTGATTGTATCTTGGCAATTTGATGATTTGTTTTATTTTCTAACTCATTTACTATTTCGTCAGAAATTTTTTCTATATTTTTATTTGTAAAATAAAATACAAAACCTTTCCACAACATAATAGTAAAACCTATAATATTAACTACTATAAGTATATTTACTATTATCCCACCTCGTTCAATATAAAGAAGTAAATCCATACTATCTATTTATATTTTCCAGAAACTCTTGTGGATTTTTATATCCTATAATTCTTTTGTTTCGTTCCTCTTTCCCATCTTTATAAAAAATAAGTGCTGGTGGTCCAAAAAGATTAAATTTTTTCATCAAAGCTTGATCCTCTTGTCTATTTTTTGTTACATCTACTTTTACTAATAAATATTTTGATAACTCTTTTTTTACCTCTTCATTTTTAAAAGTAATATTATCTAACTCTTTACAACTGACACACCAAGAAGCCCAAAAATCAACCAGAATAGGTTTTTTTGATGTTTTTACTACCTCATCAAGTTCACTTATACTTTCTACATATAGCCAATCAATTTTTTCTTTTTTCGCTACAGTAGAACCACCTTTAAAATTTTCTAAGGGATCTAAAATATTTGTAGAACCACTTACAGCTCCTACAAATACAATCACTCCGTAGATAAATATAATAGTAGTAATAAGTTTAATAATAATATTATCAAATACTTTTAAATATAGTGCAGTTCCTAATAAAAGAGATGAACTTAAAAACATAAATACAATAGACGGTATAATTCTTTCTAACATCCATAAAGCAATAGCCAACATCACTATTCCAAATATTTTTGTTACAGTTTCCATCCATCCACCTGGTTTTGGCATATATTTCCCTGCACCAACACCTATAGCTAATAAAGGAAGTCCCATACCTAAACTCATCACAAATAAAGCTGCTCCTCCTAAAAAAGCATCACCTGTTTGTCCTATATAGACTAAAGCTCCTGCAAGTGGTGGTGCTACACAAGGTCCTACAATAAGTGCTGAGAAAAATCCCATCACAGCAACGCCAATAATACCACCATTTTTACTACTATCTTCACTTGTTTTATTTAATTTTGTTTGCCAACTTTGAGGTAAACCTATTTCAAAATATCCAAACATTGAAAATGCTAAAAGTACAAAGATAGCAGCAAAAACCATAATTACTATTGGGTCTTGTAACATAGCTTGAAGGTTTGCACCAAATAATCCAGCTAACACCCCTGCTACTGTATATGCAATACTCATAGATAATACATAAACTAGAGATAAAAAAAGTCCTTTTGAAGCAGACATCTTTCCACCCTCTTTATTTGACTGTTGTACTATAATACTTGATAAAATAGGAATCATAGGGAAAATACAAGGTGTCAATGAAAGTAGAAGTCCAAAACCAAAAAATGTAGCTAATACAAGTAAAAGACTCCCATCTTGTAAAGTTTGAGTAATAGCATCTGTTTCATTTTCTACTTTTTTAGGAAGTGGTGCTTGTATCTTTTCTGATTTTACAGATAAGGACATAGGGGAATAACAAAGTCCTTTTTTGGAACACCCTTGATAATTAAACTGTAATTCATAAGGTTCATCGCCTATTTTCTCTTTTATTAGAGAAAAAGGAACTTCTACTTTCATACCATCAAAATGTACTATAAAATCATCATAATTTACTGGCTTTGGAAATTTCAGTTCCTTAGTAATATCTATTTTTTGAGGCAACAGAATAACACTTAAAAACTCATCGTATAAATAGATGGTTTTATCTAGTTTTACATTTATCTCATAAGCGCTCTGCTTTTTATCTATAGAAACTTTAAATGCCTTTGATGGTTCTAAAAAATCATTATTATTTGCAAAAATTGCTGTTATAAATAAAAATACCATTAAAATACTTTTCATACATTATCTCCAATTGAAATTTTAACAATAATAGCAAATTTAGATTAAGACAATATGAAATAATTATGAATAAAACAAATCTTGAATAAATATCTAATCTTAATCTAGCTATAATCTTGACAAGATTAATTAAAGTTTGGAATTCTCAATGCAACTATTAACAAATAAGAATATTCTTGTAGCCTGTACTGGAAGTATTGCTGTATATAAGACTTTAGAGCTTATAAGACTTTATATAAAAGCTGGAGCTAATGTAAAAGTTATTATGAGTCAAAGTGCAAAAAAGTTTGTTACTCCTCTTGCATTTGAAACAATCTCACAACAAAATATTTTAGATGACACTTATGAAAATTGGAATAAAAACAGTATAGATAACCATATAGCCATAGGAAAATGGGCAGATATACTTATAATAGCCCCAGCAACTGCAAATACTATTAATAAACTCTCACATGGTATTGCTAATAATATTTTACTAGAAACTGTTCTTGCTTATCCTCGTATAAAACTGCTATGTCCAGCTGCTAATACAAATATGATAAATAATCCAATTACAAAAGAGAGTTTACAAACCTTACAAAATTGTAATTTTAAAATTATCCAATCACAAGTAAAAGAACTTGCATGTAGAGATATTGGTGATGGAGCCATGGCCAATATTGAGGATATTTATCATGCAACACTAAAAGAGCTTTTAAGCCATAGCTACTGGTTGAATAGAAAAGTAGTAGTTACAGGTGGAGGGACTATAGAAAAAATAGATGATGTGCGATATATCAGTAATTTTAGTAGTGGGAAAATGGCAGCTAATTTGGCTACTGCTTTATACTATAAAGGGGCAGATGTATATTTCATCACTACAAAACATTTAGATATTCCAAAAGAGATAAAGGTAATAGATGTTCAAAATACAAAAGAGATGTTTAGATCTGTCCAAAAGAGTTTAAAAGATATAAAAACAGAGAAAAAACCATACTTTTTCTCTGTTGCGGCTGTAAGTGACTATATACCAAGTACTCCTAAAAATGGAAAACTAAAAAAAGCTGATATTGGAAAGGTATGGAGTTTACAACTAAAAAAAAATAGGGATATTTTAGATTCTATTGATAAAAAAGGAATTTACACAGTTGGATTTAAAGCCGAACTTGATAGCAGTATTGCACAAGAGAATGCTATAAATATGTTACATAACAAAAAAATAGATGCGGTGTGTTTAAATCTTATAAATAAAGAAAATCACTTTGGTTCTAGTACAAATGAGATTGATTTAATAAGCCACAATTCAATCACACATATACCTAAAAATTCAAAACTCAATATCTCGTTTAGTATCTTAAATTCCTTAAAAGAGCAATTTCATGACTAGAGAAAATATACCAACACATATCGCTATTATAATGGATGGTAACGGCAGATGGGCGAAAGAGAAAGGATTAAAAAGAACAGTAGGTCATGAGCAAGGTGCTAAAATAGTAAGAGATATCACTACTCATTGTAGTTCTATTGGTATAAAATATTTAACTTTATATGCTTTTAGTACAGAGAATTGGTCTCGTCCAAAACTGGAGATAGAATTTTTAATGAAACTTTTAGAACGCTATTTTAAAAGTGAATTACCTATGTATCTTAAACACAATGTAAAATTTAAAGCCATAGGTGATATAAGTAAATTTTCTAAGAATCTTCAAAAAATCATCAAAGAAACAGAAGAGAAAACTTCATTTTGTACCGGGATGACTCAAATTTTAGCATTAAATTATGGTAGCCGTGATGAGATAACAAGAGCAGTACAAAAACTTCAAATAAATAATATAAAGATAACAGAAGATAATATTGAAAGATTTTTGGATACTGCTGGTATCCCTGATGTAGATTTACTTATTCGTACAAGCGGAGAGGTAAGAGTTTCAAACTATCTTTTATGGCAAATTGCGTATGCTGAGATGTTTTTCACAAAAACCTATTGGCCAGAATTTGATACAAATGAACTTGACGATATAATATCAGATTTTAATACTAGAGAAAGACGATTTGGTGGCATTTGAAACACTTTTTATAATCATTTTAGGACTTATTATGGGAAGTTTCCTAAATGTACTCATTTATAGAGTCCCTTTAGGTATATCATTATTTAATCCAAAAAGATCACAATGTACACACTGTAATAGTACAATAGAATGGTATGAAAATATTCCAATTATTTCATATATACTCCTGAAAGGAAGATGTTCTAAATGTAAAGAAAAAATTTCAATATTTTATCCATTAGTTGAAGTAATAACGGCTATGGTAACCCTATCTTTATACAAAAAAATTGGCTTAACAAGTGAATTTATTTTTGTACTTATTATTTTTTATCTTTTAATTGTTTTATCTTTTATTGACTTTAGATATAAAGCGGTTCCTGATTCACTCCTTGTATTAGTAACTAGCATTACATTACTTTATCTTATTGTAAATAAACCTGAACATTTATCAACATTTTTTATATTTGCAGGAGGGATTATTATTCTTGAATTATTTATATCATACTATATTCAAAATATAAAAGCAACTCTTACAAAAGATGATTCATTAAGAGATCAAAAAGCCTTAGGTGAAGGAGATGTTCCTATTGTTGCAATTATAGGAGGAGTCTTGGGTTTACAATTTGGACTAATAGCTATATTTTTATCAGCAATTTTAGCTATAATTCCGTCACTAATAAGTCGATTGTACAAAAAAGATATAGAAACACCATTTGTTCCCTATCTAAGTTTGGGATTTTTTATCACTTATATAGGTACACAAAGTATACTCAAAATTTTAGAAGGATTAAATATAGTATGAAATTATTAAAAAAATATTTACTTTTAAATTATTCAGAAACATTTTTTCCTATTTTTCTTACATTATATACTATTACATCTATTGTATTTTTAGTAAAAATTGCATCACTAACTTCAATTATACAAATTGATTTTTTAGAGCTTATTGAGCTTTATGGATATTCTGTACCCACAATATTATTTTATACTTTACCTATTTCTGTTTTTGTTGCATTATCATTAACATTAAGTAAATTATCAAGTGAATATGAACTCATCGTAATTACAAGTTTTGGTCTTAATCCAATAAAAATCATAAAACTTATTCTTCCAACTATTTTATTATCAAGTTTACTCTTACTCTTATTATCCTTAGCACTCATACCGAAATCATCTTCAATGAAAAAAATATTTTTAGAAAATAAAAAAACTGAAGCACAATTTAATATTAAAGCAAGTGAATATGGTCAAGCCTTTGGGAAATGGCTTATATATGTAAAAAAAGAGAATAAAGGGGTATATAAAGATATTGTTTTATTTCAACAAGACAATAAAAAAGATACTTTTATTATTGCAAGAAATGCCACTATGAAGAATAATGGCTCATCTTTAAGTCTTAATTTAGATGAAGGAAAAGCTCTTAATATAACAAATAAAATGAATCAAATAGATTTTAAAAAAATGATTATAAACAATGAGTTACAATCTGCACCTAGCATTAATAACATCGATGATTTGATTCTCTATTGGAAAGATATGTTTACACAAAAATCAAAAGCCAAAAACTTCTCTTTTAGTGTTTTATCTTCCCTTTTCCCTTTACTTTCGATATTTTTTATTATCTATATTGGATACTATAATCCAAGATATCAAAAAAATAATTCAACTATTTTAGCTATTGCTTGTGCTACGATATTTTTAATTATATCCCATAGATTATCTAAAGAGTTTGGATTAATAACATTAGTGTATATACCAGTTATTTGGTTTATAATTAGTTTGATTATTTACCATTTTAAAATCAAACCACATTATTAAGGTAAATTTTGAAAATTAAAATTACTCTTTCCTATGATGGTACAATGTTTAATGGTTCCCAAATACAACCTGATTTTCCTACTATTCACTCCCAACTATTAGAAGTATTACACACCTTAAATATACACTCCACACTTGATTTTAGTGGAAGAACAGATAAAGGTGTACATGCATTTAAACAGGTTGTATCATGTGTTATACCACCTTTTTGGAATGATCTGAAAAAATTAAAAAGAACACTCAATAGACAACTTCCTCATACAATTAAAGTAAGGGATATAAAAAAGGTCGCTAATGATTTTCATGCACGGTTAAGTGCAAAAAAAAGAGAATATAGATACCTGATCACATCCCAAAAATTAACACCTTTTAATTGTAACTATATAAGTTATTATGCAAACGTAGATGCAAAAAAAATAGATGAAGCTATTAAATTGTTTATTGGAGTACATGATTTTGAATATTTTAGTAAAAAAGGGAGTGATCCCATATCAACAATAAGGGAAATTTATACAATAAATTTTTACAAATATAAAAATATATATGTTTTTAATTTTAAAGCAAACTCCTATTTAAGAAGTCAAATTAGAATGATAGTAGATTTTATAATGAAAATTTCCAGTGACAGACTAAGCCTAAGGGATCTTGAAGACCAACTTAACAAAAAAAGGCTAGTCTCCTGGACACTAGCCCCTGCAAATGGTTTATATCTCAGTAAAATACACTATTAATAGTTTATAATCGTTGCGGCATCTCATCTTTAAAAGCAATTTTTTCTGCTTGATTTAAAATATCTTTTGCCCCATCATTGATCATACTATTGGCTAATTCTAAGCCTATTTTTTCACTCTCTTGTATATTTTTTGATAAAGACTTTTGTAAAATATGTGTTCCATCGGGATAACCTACCATACACTGTAGAGTTACTACACTATCTTTAATTGTTGCATTACACGCAACTGGAGCAGAACAACCTGCTTCTATGGTAGAGATAAAATCTCTTTCAATTTTTGAACATAAAAAGGTATGTTCATCATTTACACTCAATGCAATCTCTTTTATTTTTGGATTATTAGAAACAATCTCTATACCTAAAGAAGCTTGACCCATAGGGGGAATCATCATCTCCAAAGGAAGTTTTTGTGTATATGGAATATCTTTTAATAGATCCAGTCTTTTTAGTCCAATCCACGCTAAAATAATAGCATCGTATTGACCCTCCTCTAATTTTCGTAATCGTGTATTTACATTCCCTCTTAAATCTTTTACTTTCAAATCTGGTCGTTTGGCTAAAAGTTGCATTCTTCTTCTAAGACTTGTAGTACCTACAGTAGCACCTCTTGGTAAATCATCTAAGATTTTATACTTATGTGATAAAAAAACATCACTTTGGTCTTCTCTTTTAGTAATAGCAACTAACTCTAAACCTTTTGGAATAGATGTAGGAACATCTTTTAAACTATGAACCGCCAAATGGGCATTTCCAGCTAACATCTCATCCTCAAGTTCTTTTGTAAAATGTCCTTTTCCTCCCACTAAAGCAAGAGGTTTATCTAAAATCTTATCCCCTTTACTTACTATTTTATTGAGTTCAACAGTAATATTGGGAAATGATAATTCAATTTTATCCTTGATATGATACGCTTGCCAAAGTGCTAGATCACTAGCTCTCGTTGCTATTATTAATTTTTCCATCTAAATTTTACCTATTTTAAATATTGTTCATACTTCATTCTTGTTTTATCTATCTCTCCATCAAAAAATAGTGTTGGTGTACCATTTACAAATGCTTTATCTGCCATATCCATATCGTATTGTAATTTTTGATTTAATAGTGGGTCATTAATTTGTTTCATGGTAATATTTGTTTTAAATACTTTATTAAAATGCTCTAAAGCTTTTTGATTATCAGTTTCTTTATACGCATCATAAAAGTTACCAAAATTACTTGTATATACTTTATAATCAACATCTTTAATACCCATCTCACCCACAATCATCGCTGCTTTTGATAGTGTTCTTGCTGTTGGATGCATATCTAATGGCATATGATAATAATATAATGCCATATTTTTTGGATTATCCATAACTTTTTTAATAATATAAGGTACTTCATCTATACATATTGGACATAAAGGATCTGAAAATAGTACTAAAGTATGTTTAGCATCTGGATTACCTGCTATAAGATGTTTTTTATCAAAATATTTTTTACTTAACTTTGGATATAAAATATCTTTAAATGATCTTTTTGTTTTTGCATTAATTAATTCAGGCGCAATAAGTGTGCCATTTGCAAATAAGAGATCTTTTTGAGTTATTTTCTTTCCTTTTATTGTAAACGTTAAATCAAATACATATCCAAACCAACCATTTTGATTTAAATCTTTTTTCAATGTAATTGAGATATCATTTAACTCAATATTCTGTCTTTTTAATATACTCGATACTTTTCTTTTTTCATATTTTAAAATATTCTCGTCTATTTGTTTATTTGCCAATAAGCTAGTGCTTAAGAGTGTTGTTATCATCAATAACTTCAACATCAATAATTTCATCTGTATTCCTTTTATAATTTGTATTATTTGTATTTTTAGTGTTTGTATTTCTAAATTTATGCATATCGTATCCAAAATCGGATGTGCTAAAAGTTGTAGAAAATGTAGTTCTATTATTTGGTGTTTTAAAGGTAAAGATTTTACTTAAAATCAATACAAAAAAAGAAAATTGTAACATTATTCCAATAATATCTGTAAAAAATCCAGGTATCATTAATAAAAAAGCTCCTATTGCTCTTCCAGCATTTGCTTTTATAAACTCTTCTTGTGTTATCTTTCCTGTTCGCGCTTTTTGTATATTTTCCGTTAAAGATAATTTAAAGTTTTTTAGTATAAAAACACCAATTATTGCAGTAAGTAAAATCTCAAAAAATACATTGAGTCCACCAATTCTTCCTGCTATTTCTGAAGAGATAACCACTTCTAAAAACAAATATATCAAAAAATAAAGCATTAAATATATTCTCGCAGTCGATTTAAATTTGCGTCTATTAGACGCAAATTTACTTTAATCATCTTTGCTATTAAAAGCTGCAAAAATTTGTAATAAAGAGATAAATAGATTTAAAAAATCTAAATACAACGCAATTGCAGCCTCAATTGGAGTAGAAAAACCACCCTTAACTATTTGTTGTGTATCGTAAAGAATAAAAGCACTAAAGACTAATGCTCCAATCATCGCTATACCCAACTGCAGTATTGGTGAACCAATAAATATATTACTAATAGAACCAACTATTAATATTATAAGAGCAATCATTAACATCTTACCCATACTTGAATAATCTTTTTTAGTAGTTAATCCAAACATAGATATCCCACCAAAAGCAACAGATGTCATTAAAAATGCTTGAGCTACTATAGAAGCTCCACTTGGCATATTAAAAACACTACTTAATAAAGGTGTAATAGTTAATCCACTTACAAAAGTAAATGCAAATAATACAACTAAATTTATCCCTGGCTTATCTTTAACAGCATAAATTCCAAATAATAAAGCAAATTCTAAAATCACCAATCCCCAGTACCAGCTAGATATGAAACTCACCATACCTAAACCAATATATGCCCCAGCAGTTGCTGCTAACAACGAACTAGCAAACAGCTGGTAAGTACTCTTTAAAAAAGCTATCACATTAGTAGGTGCTGACTGCTGTTCACGAGATGAACTATACGCCTCACCTTTTTCTGAATAACTTGAACCATTATTATTAGATAGATAATCTCTGTTGTACATTAATATTCCTTTTAATTTTATAGGGGAATTCTATAGTTATTTTCTTAAATCTATCTTTAAAAATCTTAATTAATATTTCCTATTTAATATCTTATTTTACTTTATACTTATTATAAACTTTTTTGGATATAATATTTTCAAATTTTAAAGATGTAAAATACTTAAAAACCATTAATAACTTAGGAGAGAAATATAATGTTAGATGTTGTAGAGATTCAAAAAATACTTCCACATAGATACCCATTTTTACTTGTAGATAAAGTAACCCAAATAGATGAGGGGAATAAAATAGATGCTTATAAAAACATCTCTATTAGTGAGCCAGTTTTTCAAGGGCATTTTCCAGGACATCCAATCTATCCAGGGGTAATGATTTTAGAAGGTATGGCACAAGCTGGTGGAATTTTAGCATTAAAAAGTGCTGGTTTATCTGATGAAGAGTTACAAAATAAAGTTATCTATTTTATGAGTATTGATAGAGCAAAATTTAGAAGTCCCGTAAGACCAGGTGATAAATTAGAATATAAAATTGAAGTGATTAAGTTGCGAAAAAATCTTATTGTTCTTGATGGAAAAGCATATGTTGGTGACACTTTAGTAAGTGAAGCGGAACTTAAAGCAATGGTTGTAGATAAATAAAAAACAATGAGTATTCATGCAACAGCAATCATCAAAGATGGTGCAATAATAGGAGATAATGTCTCAATTGGTGCTTTTACAATTATTGATTCAAATGTAACAGTTGGAGATAATACAGTTATAGGAAGTCATACTTTTATTTCTGGACATACAACGATCGGTGAAAATAATACTATATATTCACATGCAGTTTTGGGAACAGATCCTCAGGATCTTAAATATAATGGTGAAAAAACATATCTTATTATTGGTAATAACAATACAATAAGAGAGCACACGCTTATTAATACAGGAACTGCTGGTGGTGGGTTTAAAACAATCATTGGTGATAAGAATCTTATTATGGGGCATGTTCATATGGGTCATGATTGTATTATTGGAAATAATATAGTAATTGCAAATTCAACAGTATTAGCAGGTCATGTTCAAATTGCTAATAATGCAGTTATTGGTGGTATAAGTGCCATACACCAGTTTTGTAAAGTTGGTGAATTTGCGATGTTAGGTGGAGGTTCTATTGTAGTTCAAGATATTCCTCCTTATTGTATTTGTGAAGGGAATCGTGCATCTTTACGAGGCTTGAATATTAATGGATTAAGAAGAAATTTTGAAAATAGAGAAGATATAAATGAAATAAAAAAAGCCTATAAAAAAATCTTTGAATCAGGTAATCCACTGGCACAAAGTGCTAACGAACTATTAGAAAGTTCAAAAAATAAATATGTAAAATTATTATCTCAGTTTGTACTGGATACAAAAAGAGGAATACCTTTTACAAGAAAGAATAAGAATGAAAAATAAAAAACTAATTTGTGATTTTTGTGAAGCAGAAGACACTGTAAAAAATCCTGTAATTGCAGGTAAAAAAGCTACTATTTGTCAAGCTTGTGCAAAATCAGCTTACGAAATAATCGAAAAACATAAATATGAATCGGGTGATACAGATGAACTTATTAATGTATCAGATAATAAAGTAGTTCAACAAAATATTTTAACTCCAAAAGAGTTAAAAGCAATTTTAGATGAATATGTAATTGGTCAAGAAAAAGCAAAAAAAGTTTTAAGTGTTGCTGTATATAACCATTATAAAAGAATATTTAAACAAGAAGAGAGTGAAGATATTACAGAATTAACAAAGTCGAATGTTTTATTAATAGGTCCAACTGGTAGTGGTAAAACTTTATTAGCACAAACTATTTCTAAATATCTTGATGTCCCTTTAGCTATCGCAGATGCCACAAGTTTAACAGAAGCTGGTTATGTTGGTGATGATGTAGAAAATGTAGTTACTAGACTTATTCAAGCAGCAGATGGTGATATTAAAAAAGCAGAGCAAGGTATTATTTTCATAGATGAGATTGATAAAATTGCAAGAATGAGTGAAAATAGAAGTATTACAAGAGATGTAAGTGGAGAAGGAGTACAGCAAGCTTTATTGAAAATAGTTGAGGGAAGTCAAGTCAATGTTCCCCCTAAAGGTGGTAGAAAACACCCTGGACAAGAGGCTATACAGCTTGACACTACAAATGTATTATTTATTTGTGGTGGTGCCTTTGATGGAATGAAAGATATTATCTCTAAGCGTGAAGGTGGAAATATCTTAGGTTTTAATCAAGAGAAAAAAACAAAAGTTGAGCAAGATAATATTATGGAAAAAATTGAAGCTGATGATCTAGTCAAATATGGATTAATTCCTGAGTTAATAGGACGGCTTCATATGACTGCAGTCTTAGAAGAGATCGATGAAGAGGCTATGATTCATATTTTAAAAGAACCTAAAAACTCTTTAGTGAAACAATATACAAAACTTTTTGCTATGGATGATGTTAATTTGGAGTTTGATGACAAATCGCTAGTAGCCATTGCAAAAGCTGCGATTGAACGAAAAACGGGGGCTAGAGGATTACGCTCTATTTTAGAAGATATTATGCTAGATGTGATGTACGAATTGCCTGAATATAAAGGTAAAACCGTTACGATAACAGAAGATGTGGTAAATAAAACAAAACTACCAAAAGTAGTGTAAGGGTATAAAAATGATTTTTGATAAATTTATTGGTTGGTTTTCAAATGATATGGCAATAGATCTTGGTACTGCAAATACGATAGTATCTGTAAAAGGAAAAGGTATTATTATAAATGAGCCTTCTGTTGTTGCTGTGCAACATGATAGATATGGTAGAGATAAAATTTTGGCAGTTGGGAAAGAGGCAAAACAGATGATTGGTAAAACGCCTGTTAATATACAAGCAGTTCGCCCAATGAAAGATGGAGTTATTGCTGATTTTGAGATGACTGAAAGAATGATCAGATATTTTATTGAAAAAGCACATGGAAGAAAGTCTTTTTTACGACCAAGAATCATTATTTGTATCCCTCATGGAATTACCCAAGTTGAAAGAAAAGCTGTTAGAGAATCTGCATTAAGTGCAGGAGCTAGAGAAGTCTATCTTGTAGAAGAGCCTATGGCAGCTGCTATTGGTGCTGGTATTCCTGTAAGTAGTCCAAATGGTTATGTAGTTGTTGACATAGGTGGTGGAACAACTGAAATTGGTGTTACAAGTTTAGGAGGATTGGTCTTAAGTAAATCTATCAAAGTAGCAGGAGATAGATTTGACAAATCTATAGTTGACTATGTAAGACAAAATTTCAACCTTTATATAGGTGAAAGAACTGCTGAAAATATCAAACTTGAAATAGGTACAGCTATTAAACAAGCAAAAGACACTACTATTAAAGTAAAGGGAAGAGATAGTTCTGGATTACTTACTACTATTGAATTAACAAGTGAAGGGGTAAGAACAGCTTTACATGAACCATTAAAAGAGATTTCACTTGCCGTAAGACAAGTACTTGAAGAGATGCCACCTGATTTAGCTGGTGATGTAGTTGATAATGGTGTTGTATTAACAGGAGGTGGTGCTTTGATTAGAGGACTAGATAAATATCTTGCAAGTGATATTAAACTTCCTGTACAAGTAGCTGACGATCCATTATTAGCAGTTGCTTATGGTACAAGTAAAACATTAGATGAAGAGTCACTCCTTAAATTAATCTCTAATGAATAAAAAAGTTTTACTTTTTTTCATAATACTGACGGTTGGTGTTTTATATACTTTTAATATAGAGAGAGTTATTCAAAAAAAACTTTCTATATTAAACAAATCTGTCCAGTCAACCTATTTTGATATATATAATTCTATTAATAATATAATTCTTACATATATATATCAAATTGACTATATCAATCAGTTAGAAAAAAGCAACAAAATTCTACAGAAATATAAAATATTATACGATACCACCTTTAATAAATTAGAAGAATTAGATAGAAATATAAATATTCTCAACTTTCATACCTTAGATTTACCATTAGAAAAAGTGAAAGTAGTATCTTATTACAAATTTAATGATTATTCTAGAGTTCTTATTGATAAAAATGATTTAGATAATTCAAAAATATATTCTCTTATTACTCTTGATGGTTATAGTGCAGGGATTGTAGTCAATAAAAACAACACTTCTGTCGCATATTTAAATGAAAATAAACGTTGTAACTACACAGTTTTTATCGGAAAAGAAAATGCCCCTGGAATTACAAGTGGGGTCAATAATGATGGTAAAATAGTTATAAAGTATGTTCCTATATGGAAAAAAATATCTTTAGGAGATGAAGTGATTACTAGTAGTATGGATAATATCTTTCCTTTTGGTATAAAAGTAGGTAAAGTCATCAATATTGATATTCAAGATAATATTCAAGAACTTTTAGTATCCCCTTATGCTAAAACATTAGGAAATAGAGACTATTATCTATATGATAATTCTCATCTAACTCAAACTCTTAATAAGTAGACATAATCTTATCGACCGTATCCCAAGATAATGATTGAGTTTCCTTTTTATTAAAAAGATTATAAATATATCGGGCAAACATATCTGTTTCTATATTTACCCTTGAACCAAATTTATAATTTTTAAATAGGGTATTTTCAATAGTATGGGGAATAATAGTAAGTCTAAAACTATCTTCTAAAACTTCATTTACAGTTAAAGATACCCCATCAATAGTAATACTTCCTTTTGGAATTATATATTTTATATACTCTTTAGGGATAGATATATAAAAATCTGCTGAGTTTCCATTTTGTACTATATTTGTAATTGTACCAATACAATCTATATGTCCTTGAACAATATGACCTTCAAATCTATCTCCCATCATCATAGCAGGTTCTATATGAACACTATTGATATAATTTTCCATTGCTAAAAGTGCTTGTGATTCCGGTGACAACTCTACAGCAAATTGATCTTTATCTATGTTGATTACGGTTAAACACGCACCATTTATCGCAATACTATCACCAATTTTTGGTTGATATTTCGCTTTTATTGTTAATATATTATTTGAGAAGTTAATAACTTCTGCCATCTCTCTTATAAGTCCTGTAAACATCTTTTGATTATACCATAATTTTTATTTAAGTAAAAAATTGTACACTTCTTTTAAAATATAGGGGTGATTTATTAAAAAGGTTTTGCTATACATTTTTTTATTTTTGCTTGTTGGTTGTTCCATTAAAGAGCCTAATAGATCTCTTAGTTCTACAATCATAATCAAAACCCCAACTATGAAATTTTATGATAAAGGGTTTATCTCTTATTATGATAAGTATATACAATTACAATTATTTAATGTTGGAAATCTTATACTTGATTTATCAATATATAAAGATAAAGTATGCGAAAGCACTTTTAAATGTATAAGTGCCAAGCAATTTAACAGTAAATATCTAAATAGTTCTTATAGTGATGATTTTTTATATACTTTATTTAGTAAAAAAAATATCTATTTTAAAGATAAAAAAAATCATATTTTAATAAAAGTCAAATAAAGGAATATAAATGTCAAAATTTGTTGGTGCTCATGTAAGTGCAAGTGGTGGAGTTCAAAACGCCCCTTTAAATGCTATGAAAATAGGTGCAAAAGCCTTTGCTCTATTTACAAAAAACCAAAAAAGATGGGATGCAAAACCATTTGATACAAAAACACTAGATGCCTGGTTTAAAAATCTCGATGAGAGTAAAATATTACCTCAACACATTTTACCACATGATAGTTATCTTATCAATTTAGGAAATCCAGATAGCCAAAAACTGGAAAAATCAAGAGATGCTTTTATTGATGAATTAGAAAGATGTCATATTTTAGGATTAGATAAACTTAATTTTCATCCAGGTAGCCACTTACAAAAATTTCCTAAAAAAGACCCTGAGTATAATGAAAAAATATATTACGCTGAACTAGAGTGCTTGGATCTCATAGCCGAATCAATCAATATAGCACTAGATAAAACAAAAAATGTAAAAGCCGTTATTGAAAACACAGCAGGTCAAGGTACAAATCTAGGATATAAATTTGAACACCTAGAATATATAATAGATAGAGTTGAAGATAAAAGTAGAATTGGGGTTTGTATAGATACCTGTCATATGTTTACATCAGGGTACGATATAAGAACTAAAGATACTTACAATAAAACATGGAATGATTTTGATAAAATTGTAGGTCGTGAGTTTTTAATGGGGATGCATTTAAATGACTCAAAACCAGCCTTAGGAAGTCGGGTAGATAGACATCATAGTTTAGGTATGGGTGAAATTGGATGGGACGCTTTTAAGTATATTATGAATGACTCAAGAATGGACAATATTCCACTTATACTTGAAACAATCGATGAAAGTATTTGGGAACAAGAGATAAAAGATTTATATAATTTAGTGGAATAATTCCTACTAAATTATACAAAAGATATTAAGCAAAACTCCCTAATGACATCAATCTTTCGTATCTTTTCTCTTCTCGTTCTTCTTTAGATAATTTTTGTAACTCTGCAACTGCGTCTAAGAAATAATCTCCCAAAACAGATATTGCTTCATCTTTATTTCTATGAGCACCAATGAGTGGCTCATTGATTATGTCATCTATTAATTTAGCTTCTAATAGGGCAGATGGAGTGATTTTTAATGCACTTGTGGCAGTTTCTACCATATCCTGATTTTTCCATAAAATACTAGCACACCCTTCTGGTGAGATTACAGAATAAACACTATATCTCATCATAGCTAGTTTATCACCAACAGAGATAGCAAGAGCTCCACCTGAACCCCCCTCACCTATAACAACCGAAACAATTATAGTATCTAAATCACTCAGTTCAAACAAATTTCTAGCAATAGCCTCACTTTGAGATCGCTCTTCTGCACCAATTCCTGGGTATGCACCCGGAGTATCTACTAAAAATAAAATAGGTAAATGAAACTTTTCTGCTAATTTTGCAGCTCGCAATGCCTTTCTATACCCTTCAGGATTTGGCATACCAAAATTTCTTTTTATTTTATTTTTAACACCTCTCCCCTTTTGTTCACCAATAACCACGCATTTTGTGTCACCTATATATCCCAAATAACATACAATAGCTTGATCATCTGATAAGTGTCTATCTCCATGAATTTCGTATTCATGAGTCATAAGACCTCTAATATAATCCATAGCATATGGTCTGTCGATGTGTCTAGCTAATTTTAGCTTTTGAAAATCGGTAAGATTTGAATATGTTTTTTCTACAGCTTTAGAAAGTTTTTTCTCTAAAATTGACACTGCATACTCATCCGCCTTTGTTTTTGCAACAATTATATCATCTTCAATTTTCTTTAAGTCTTCTTCAAAATCTAAATATGTAGCCATAATACACACCTACTTTTTATATTTTTTCATAATTACAACACCATTAGTTCCACCAAAACCAAATGAATTGCTCATAATTACATCTAAATTAGCTTTTCTCGCAACATTTGGTACATAATCTAAATCACAATTTTCATCTGATTCAATTTGATTAATTGTTGGAGGAATAATACCTTCATCAAGAGCTTTAATAGAAATAATAGCTTCAAGTGTTCCAGCAGCTCCCAAACAGTGTCCTATTTGACCTTTTGTTGATGTTACAGGCGGACACTCTTGATTATTTTCAAACAATGCTTTTAGTGCTGCTGTTTCATTTTTATCATTTACAGGAGTAGATGTACCATGAGCATTTACATAATCTATATGTAACTCTCCACCATTATTTTTCTTAGCCATATTGTAAGCGGCTCTCATAGCTCTTAGTGGTCCATCCATAGTAGGAGTTGTAATATGGTTTGCATCACCACTCTCACCAAAACCTAAAATCTCTGCATAAATTTTTGCACCTCTAGTTTGGGCTGATTCTAAAGTTTCAACCACAAGTGCTCCAGCACCCTCACCCATTACAAAACCATCTCTATTTTTATCAAATGGTCTTGATGCAGTTTTAGGGTCATCATTTCTTGTACTTAAAGCTTTCATTGAAGCAAATCCACCAACACCAGCACCACATATAGCAGCCTCAGCACCAACCACTAACATCTTTTCAGCACCACCAAGAGCAATTGTTTTATAAGCATCTGCAATCGCATGAGTTCCAGCAGCACAAGCAGTTACAGCAGAGATATTTGGTCCTTTTAAATTATGTTGAATAGTAATAAATCCACCTAACATATTGACTAAAGATGATGGAATAAAAAATGGAGATATTTTACTAGGTCCCCTATTTCCACAGATTAAAGAGTTTTTTTCAATATTTGTAAGTCCACCAATTCCCGAAGCAGCTACAATACCAAATGATTCAGCAATATCATCACTTACTTTATTTTCACTTACTAATCCAGAATCTTCCATAGCCTCTTGAGCCGCATGAATACCTAGCTGAATAAATCTATCAGCCTTTTTAGATTCTTTTCTCCCCATAATTGCCGTTGGATCAAAATCTTTCACTTCCCCTGCAATTTGAGTAGTAAAATTACTTGCATCAAAAAGTGTGATTGTATCAATTCCTGTTTCACCATCAACAATTGCTTTAAACGAATCTTTAACATTAGCCCCAAGTGAATTTATCATCCCTATACCAGTTATTACAACTCTTTGCATATCTTTATCTCCATTACTTATAATTTAAATAAAATTAAACCTATATTTAACTTTATTTAAATCATACCACACCTTACAGATAAGATCTACTCTTACCTGTAATGATTTTACTATGCTTTATGATCTTCGATATATTTTAGTGCATCTGCAACTGTTAAAATACCCTCTGCATCTTCATCAGGAATTTCAATATCAAACTCTTCTTCTAAAGCCATCACTAACTCAACTACATCTAATGAATCTGCACCTAAATCCTCAATAAACTTTGAATCTTCTTTTACTTCTTCTGGATTACAATCTAGTTGTTCTACAACTACTGCTTTTACTTTTTCTAACATTATTCTTCCTTTTTATTAAAATTCGTAAAATTATAGCACACTTTTTTTAAAAGCATTCTTTTTACACTCTATTATACTCTTCTGTATTTATAATTATACGTATAATCCACCATTTACTTTAAGAATTTCACCTGTAATATAAGATGAGTGATCACTGAGTAAAAAAGCAACAGCATCTGCTACATCTTTTGCTTCTCCAAATCTTTTAAGAGGGATATTTCTTGTATACTCCTCTTTTACTTCATCTTTTAATTCATCAGTCATATCTGTTCTTATAAATCCAGGAGTTACTGTATTAAATCGAATATTTCTAGCAGCTCCCTCTTTTGCAAAAGATTTTGTCATACTATTTACTCCACCTTTTGATGCAGCATAATTTGTTTGTCCCGCATTTCCCATCTCTCCAACTATAGAAGAGATATTTACAACAGCACCAAATCTTTTTTTACCCATTGCTTTTAAAGCGTCTCTACACCCTATAAAAGTAGATCTTAAATTTGCATTTATTACATCATCAAAATCATTGACACTCATTCTTAAAGCTAATTTATCTTTGGTAATACCCGCATTATTAACAAGATACGATATAGCACCATCAGAATCAACAATAGTTTTAATGATATTTGCCCAATCTGCTTCAACAGATACATCACCTTTAATAACAGCAGCCGTTCCACCTGCATTTTCTATTTCATGTTTTACAGCATCTGCTAACTCTGGCTTACTTCTATAATTTATCCACACTTTTAATCCATACCCTGCTAACTCTTTTGCTATCTTTGCACCGATCCCTTTACCTGCACCTGTAACTAATACATTTTTTCCTGTAAATTTCATACAATCTTTCCTTTTAATTTAATCTATATATCTTTTTGTAATCTCATTATAACATTCTATTCTTCTATCTCGTAAAAATGGCCACCACCTGCGTATACTTTCATTTTTATTTAAGTCTATAGTAGCATAAAGTATCTCTTCATTTTGATGATTTGCATAGGCTAAATACTCCCCTTGTGATCCAAATACAAAGGAGTTACCCCAAAAATCTATACCATCTAAAACATCTGAATTATCTTTTTCAAAGCCTACTCGATTTACTGTTATAACAGGTATTGTATTTGCAACCGCATGCCCCCTTTGCACCGCTATCCAAGCATCTAATTGTTTTTGCTTCTCCTCTTTGGTATCACTAGGAAACCAACCAATAGCCGTAGGATATATTAAAACCTCTGCACCTTTTAATGTCATCAATCGTGCAGCCTCAGGGTACCATTGATCCCAACAAATTAAGACTCCAAGTTTCCCTACACTCGTTTGGATTGGTTCAAAACCAATATCTCCAGGGGTAAAATAAAATTTTTCATAAAATCCAGGGTCATCAGGTATATGCATTTTTCTATATTTTCCTTGCATAGTTCCATCTTTTTCAAAGACAACTGCTGTGTTGTGATAAAGTCCTGCTGCTCTTTTCTCAAAAAGGGAAGTTACTAAAACTATACTATTTTTTTTCGCAATATGAGACCAAAATAAAATATCCTCTTTCCAAGAGTTTGCCAAATCAAAATTATCTACATTTTCATTTTGACAAAAATAATGTGTTTGGTGAAGTTCTTGTAACACAACAAGATTAGCACCATTTTTACTAGCCTCTTCTATTTTTAAAACCGTTTGATTGATTGTTTCGTTCATTGAACCATAATATTTTTGTTGTATTAGTGCTGTTTTCATCTTAAAATCCTTCTATACTTTTGGATACTGCATCGTAACACAATGTAAACTTCCATGTTGTCTAATAAGCGTTTGACAATCTATAGCTATAATATCTCTTTTGGGAAAAAGCTTTTTAAAAATAGCTAAAGCACTCACATCATTTTTATCATCATAAGTAGGTACTAACACTGCACCATTTATAATCAAAAAATTTGCATAGGTAGCAGGTAATCTATCATCACCATCATATTTTGCTTTTATCCAAGGTAAAGCAATAAGTTTAAATCTATTTCCATTTAATTGTGTAAAATGGAAAAGCTCATCCTCCATTTTTTTTAACTCTTCATAATGGATATCATTTTTATCATCGCAACTTTGATACACAATAGTATCAACACTAATAAATCTAGCTAATGTATCTATGTGACCATCTGTATCATCACCCTCTAAGTAACCACTATTTAGCCATAAGATTTTTTTTGCACCAAAATATTCAATAAGTTTTTTTTCAATTGTATTTTGCGTTAAACCCCTATTTCTATTTTTCTGCATTAAGCATCTTTTTGTTGTTAGAATAACTCCAGCACCATTACTATCAATAGAACCGCCTTCTAATACAAAAGGGATCGATTTATGTTTATATAATTTTAGTAAACCTTTTAATTTAAGTTGCTTTGTTACTTGATCATCTAGTTTATATGAAAACTTTTTACCCCAACCATTAAATCTAAAATCTAAAATAAACAGTTCATTATCATGTTCAACAGTAATACCACCGAAATCTCTTGACCAAGTATCATTACTATCTATTTTTACAAATATAAGATTTTTTTTATTTGAAAATAATGACTTCGTAAAGGATAAATTTTTTGCAACTATTAAACATTTTTGATATTTACTAATTGCTTTTACTATATCTACAAAAGTGCTTACCGCTTCTTTTAAATACTTATTCCAATCTGTATTTTCATGAGGGAAAACAATTTGTATAAACTCTTGCTGTTCCCATTCTGCAGGTAATCGCATCTATTGTACATTCCCTTTTAAAAATGATTTTGATCCATTCGTTGTATCTCTTTTAGATTTTTTAGATTTTTTTAAAACAGATTCTAATCTTTCTTTTTTTGCATCTTGCTGTTTTTTTATATACTCTTTTGTATATTTTCTTTTTTTATGAGCTTGTGCTTTCATTACAGTTTTTAAGCTATTTAATTTTGTAAGGATAGAAAAGAGATCTCTTTTATCTTCCACTTTAAAAAGATATGTCTCTTTTTTTATTTTATCTATAAATTCTAATTCAAACATATTTCTTAAAGTAAAAAATGCTCCAATACTATTAAACTTTACCTCCATAAGATTATCAAAAGTATAAATCTCTCCCTTTTTATTGATATAATATGTTTCATCTGCTTTTGCTTGATAAATACTCATTTTATCAAAATATCTATAGTAACATATTTGATTTACTTTATTAAAATAACACTCTTTTGAAAATAAAAAAGTGTTCAAAAGAAATAAAACTATAAAAAACTTCATCTTTTACATACCTTTTGATTATTTTTCCAAAAAATAAAGAAAACTCAATTTAATTTATTTTTTATTGAGTAATTTTTTATTTTAATTGCAAAAAGATAGAATAAAGGAGTATCTAACAAGGCTAAAGTAAGTTTTACTAAATAATCTCCTATGATTAATTTTATGATTACATCTGTAGGTAAAATAAAAGCAAAAGCTAAAAAGAAAAATAATACCGTATCAAAAAATGAAGATATCATTGTACTCATATTATTTCTTAACCACCAGTATCTACTATATTTTTGTTTTAAATAGTGAAATATATGCACATCCATTCTTTGAACTATAAAAAAGGTCAATATTGAAGCAAATGCTATTCTCCAATCAGAAATAAGTATTGTTGGGATAACTGCAACTATTATACCTGTTTTTACAACACTCAAAACCTCCTCTTTTGAATATTTTTCACTTAATACATCTGTTAATAAAAATGTAAAAGGAAATAATAGTGCTCCGTAGGTAAGCCACTCATTAATCGAAAATTGCACTGTATAATTAGCAATAATTATCAAAAATGCAAATATTAAAGTTGATACTATTTTTACTTGTTTTGTCATCACTATCTCTTTCATTATATTCTATATGGTTCAATTTTTTCTTTTGAAAAAATCTTCTCTATCGCAGCTGGAATAACTAAGCGAAGTTTTCCAAAACTTGTTGCTTTGAAAAATCTAGTATATTCAAAACTATCCTCTTCATCTTTTACTCTATCGTAAATAAAACCTATCTCTTTTCCTGATTTTTTTGCCCATTGGGCTATATTTGAAGCATATAGAGATATCTCATTATGATGCCTATCGAACTTATGACCCCAAGCAAAAAATATAAACTTCCCATTGTAACTTATATTTTTTGGATCATGAAAATTATCATTTTTAGAAAATACAGTCAATTGACTAGAGTGTAACTTTCCAAGATCCATATCAAATACTTCTAGTACAGATGTGGGTTCAATATTTTCTTTATTGTAATTAAAGAGATATTTAATCTCTATAAGTTTTCCTCTATATCTTTTAAGATTTCTACCTATTACTCTTACCTCATTCTCTACATGAACCTCATGGAAATTATCATCGAACGAAAAACCTTGATTTCTAAGTTTTTCTCCTACTTTTAAATTTAGCGGTGCTGTGCAAGGGTTATATAGAAAAATCGTTCCTGCTACATTTTTATTTCTTTTTTTTAATAAAAGATTTAATTGTTCAACATCAATTGTTATATCTTCATTATTCTCATCTTTTAGAGGAATATAAAGATACGATTTTACAAGATACTCAATATCGTGAGTTTCAGTAAATTTTCCGAAAACTTGCATTACACTAATTTTCCTAATTGTTCACCTGCTAATAGATGAAAATGGATATGTTTTACCTCTTGATTACCATTTTTTCCAATATTTGTAATAAGTCTATACCCATCACTTTTAACACCTAAGGTTAAAGCAACTTCTTGTATAAACGGAGTCATTTGCGCCATTATATTTGGCGTCATCTCATTAAATGACTGGATATGCACTTTTGGTATTATTAAAGCATGAATTTTCGCTTGTGCAGATATATCCTCAAATGCTAAAAAATTATCATCCTCCAGTATCTTTTTACTAGGTATTTTACCCTCTATAAGGTCACAGAATAGACACATTATATTTTCCTTGTTATTTTTTGTATATAAGTATACCAAAACCATCATAAAGGGGAAATTATGAAAGAATTTATGAAAAAATAAAATTTAAATATAGAGTTTATATTAAAAATTGCTTTTAAGTGTATAAAGTATAAAATTCTAGCATACAATGATTTAAGAAGGAAAATTATGGAAAAAACTTTTGAAGAAGCGATGGATTTTAGACATGCTTGTAAGGTATTTGATAAAAATAAAAAAATTTGTGATGAAGATATACACTATATTTTAGAAGCAGGAAGAAAATCTCCATCTTCATTTGGTATGGAACCGTGGAAGTTTTTAGTTATTACAAATGAACAATTAAAAGAAAAATTAAGACCATATTGTTGGAATCAGCCACAAGTTACTACTTGTTCGCATCTTTTTATAATATTAGCAGCGATTGATGGGGTAAAACCAAGTTCAGGAATACCTAGGAAAAAATTTCTAAGAAGAAACCTAGATGCAGAACAAACAAATGCTTATTTACTTCGTTATGGGAAGTATGTAGAAGAAGTTTTAGGAAATGATGAAAATATTTATAATTGGACCTCTTTACAAACTTATTTAGCTGCTGCAAATATGATGACAGCAGCTGCAGTAAAAGCTATAGATTCTTGTGCTATTGGTGGTTTTGAAAAGGAAAAAGTTGAAGAAGTTTTAAATCTTGATACTTCAAAATATCAATTATCTTTAGTTTTACCTTTTGGATATAGAGTAAACCCTCAATCTCCACAGTTAAGAGAAAAATTAGAAAATATTGTTGAATTTATAAAATAATAATTATCAGATATAATATCAATTTTTTAAAAAGATATTGATAATTATTATTTATTAAGCTATAATGTTCTTATCTAATAAAAGGATGAGAGATGAGTAAAAATAGTTTAGAGATACGAAATTTATCAGTAAAAGTGGGAGACAATACAATTCTTGATGATATTAGTTTATCCATCGAGGAGGGTGAACACCACATTCTTTTTGGTCCAAATGGTTCAGGCAAGTCTTCTTTGCTATCAACTATTATGGGATTGCCTCCCTATGAAATTATATCTGGAAAAATTATTTATAACGGGGAAGATATACAAACCCTTGGGATAGATGAACGTGCAAAAAAGGGGATTGGGATGACATTTCAAAGACCTCCTAGTTTAGAGGGTGTTACTTTAAAAGACCTATCATCAGTTTTAGAATCTGAAACTACTTACAATATAGAATCTTCAAACTTAGATTTAAAAAATTTTGAACAACGTCAAATTAATATGGGATTTTCAGGTGGAGAGATTAAACGGTGGGAAGTTTTAAAGCTATTTTTACAAGATCCCAAAGTCTTGTTATTTGATGAACCTGAAAGTGGGGTGGATCTTCAGCATATTGCAGCAGTAGGCAAGTCTATTGAACGTTTACTCGATAGTCCAAAAAATGGAATTAAACGATCAGCACTTATTATTACCCATACAGGTTTTATCCTTGATTATATTAAGGCTGACTATGCCCATATGATGATTGATGGAAAAATAGAGTTTTCAGGTAAACCTGCTAAGTTATTGAAACGTATTAAAGAAAATGGTTATAATGTTTCTAAAGAATTACGAAAGTAAAGGAGTCATAAATGAATACAGATATTAATAGTAATACACCTCTATCAGAAGAGGAAAGAGAGCTTTTATCTCAAGTTGGTTATCAAAAAGATGATGAAAGTTGTGGTACAAGTGTGATTGTTGATCATAAAGTGAAATATTCAATGAGTAATGATAAGGATCACCTTGAAATATTGCCCCTGAAAGAAGCTTTAGAAAAGTATGATTGGGTTCAAGATTTGATGTTTAAACTTATTGATCCTGAAGAAAATGAGCATATTAAACAAGCTTTTGAAACCATAGATGAGCCTTTAGGACATTTTATCTGGGTAAAAGAAGGAGCAGATGTTAAACTACCTATTCAAAAATTTTCACTTATAGAAACTCCCCAAAGTCGTCAATTTACCCACGATATCACTGTGATTGATAAAGGGGCTAAAGTTGAACTAATTTCAGGCTCTTCAGTACCAAATAAAGTACATGCAGGTCATCATATTTCCGTATCAGAAACCTATATTCGTGAAGGTGCATTTTATAAATCAACCTCTATTGAGCATTGGGCACCTAATATGGAGGTATATAGTTATGAACGTACACAAATGGATATGGATGCACACTCAGTCTCTAAATCAATTATGGTTAATCCTATAAAACATCATTATTCCCAAAGTAAAGAATATATTGGAAAAAATGCTAGCAATAAAGAAGAGACTATTATCAGTGCACAACCTGGAACTCATTATGAAATGGAGAGTGAAACTTATTTACAGGGGGAAGATTCACAATCAGAACAGTTAACACGGATGGTTTCAGCAGGAGGAGATATTATAAATCGCAACCTCTTAATTGGTGATGCCAAGAATTGTAAGGGTTTTGTAGGGTGTGATGGGATTAAACTTTCTTCTGAAGGGGAGATATTATCAATACCTGCTTTATTAGCAAAAGATCCAAATGCACAACTTTCCCATGAAGCTTCTATTAGTATGATTAGTGCTGAAAAAATATCTTATCTTATGGCAACAGGAGTGAGTGAAGATACCGCTAGAAGTTTATTGATTCAAGGTTTTTTAAATCTTAAGGAAAAAAATATACCAGTTTCAGTTCGGGACTCTATTGAAAAAGTAGTTGAAATGGCTAAGTCAGGAGGTATGTAAAATATTTTGGAGTATTTACTCCAAAATATTCTCCTTTATTCTATTTTCTAAGAAAATATTAAGTTTTATTCCCTAAATGGGGTCTGACCCTTATAAAGTAAAAAAAAGACACTAAAACAAAATAATAAAACATATTCAAAAATAGAAAAACTTATAGTATTAAAAAATGGTATTATTAGCATTGCTAATAATGGAATTATAGGTAAAAAACTTGAGGTTTCATGTGAGCCAATATTTTTTACGGATCTTTGCAATAGAAATAATGGCAATACTGTAGAAGATAATGATATATAAAATAGTATTTCCCATTCCTCAAAAGTAAGTTGATGAATATTATCATAAGAAAAGGTATAAAATCCGCAAAATATTATAACTAAAAAGAATCTTATTGATAATAATTCTGAACTAGTAAAGTGAGTTTTTTTATGCAATATTTCACTTTGGTATAAATAAATGGCTGCAAAAAAACTAGATATCATCGTTAAAATAATTCCAATTAAAGAATCTAAAAAACTTACCTTTGAAACTAAAAACCCAAGAATAATAGAACTAAAAAATAGTAATATATTTTTATTGTACTTTATATTAAATTTTTTACTTACTATTTGTGTAAAAAATGGTAGGGTTCCAAAAAATATAATTGCATAAATCAAAGCAGACTCATATGTCATTACAACAAAAGCTAATAAAGTATTCAATAATGTTGTAAAGTTTATATTCCAAAATATTACAGGATATTGTAAACTTTTCTTCAAAATACTAAGTATCTTAGATATATTTATACATATAAATATGATAGCAGCAAAGCCATAGCTAATGAAAGTTGAAGTTACAGGCGAGACTGTTTTAACAACTTCAGCCATTAATACAAAGGATACGGCAGATATCAGACAAAATAATATAATTTCTTTATATTTCATAAATTCATTATCCTAAAGTTTATTGTGCCTTATTATAGCTAAAAATTGATGTTACCTATTGTTTAAATTTTGTAGCATAAAACGAATTCAATGTATAAATATAAAGGAAATATTAAGTTTTATTCCCCAAATGGGGTCTGACCCCTAAAAAATAAAATGATAAAAATGCAAAAATGACAAAAATAGTCCTATTAAGCTTTAATTAATATAGATAAAGAGATACTTACATAAGTAGTAAAAATAAAGGAGTATGTAATGATTAAAAAAATAGTTTTATTAGTGAGTTTTGTTTGTTTAACTATAAACTTAAATGCAAAAGAAAAGCTTGATAAGTTAGTACTAGCGGGACCTTCTGCTTCTATTTCTCATCCATTTTTTCGTATGATTGAAACTGGTGCCTTAAATGATATGGCAAAGAATGTAGAGTTTAAACTATGGAGGACACCTGCACAGTTAAAAGCTATGATAATAAATAAAAGCGCTGATTTCATTGCTGTTCCTACAAATGTAGCGGCAATTTTTTATAATAAAGGTCAAGATATTAAACTTCTTAATGTTTCAATTTGGGGTTTGATGAGTATTTTATCAAGGGACAAAAGTATTAAATCAATAAAAGATTTAAAAGGTAAAAGTATAGTGGTCCCTTTTAGAAATGATGTTCCAGATACAACCTTTAAAGCTTTATTGGATAAAGAAGGAATTGATGCTAAGAAAGATATAAAAATCAAATATACTACAAATATAGTTGATGCAATGTCTCTACTAGTTACAAAGATAGATGACACTGCTTTTATGCTTGAACCAATTTCATCTATGGCTTTACTTAAAGATAAGTCTTTAAACAGAAGTATTGATATTCAAAAGGAATGGGCAAAGTTATTTAAAAAAAGTGATGAGATCGCACAAGCGGGGATTGTAGCAACGTCAAATGTAAATAAAAATAAGAAATTAGTTGCTAGATTTTTAGAAGAATATGGAAAAGCTATTAAATGGTATAAAGAAAATCCAAATAAAGCAGGGAAACTTGTGGGGGAAAATTTAAAAATGCTAAATTCAAAAGCGGTTGCTAAGTCTATACCTTTCGTAAGATTTAAAAATGTTCCTATTGCTCAAGCAAAAGAAGAGTTAGAATTTTTCTTTAGACTTTTAGAAAAAGAAGAGCCAAAGAATATAGGTGGTAAATTGCCTGATAGTGGATTTTATTTTTAATTTAAACCTTTTCATAAAGAATAACATATTATAGTAGACAGAGCCTGTAAAATAACCTTGTCTTTTGACCTAGTCAAAGAATTTATTCTTTGACTAGATTATATATTTACTTCTCCATATAACTTTTGTTTTAACTCAGGATTTCTTAATCTCTGTGTCCTATTTAGTATAGCCAGATTATATATCAAATAATAACTTACTAATAGTTCCTTCATTATTTATTAGAATTTGCAACTTTTATTGTAAACAATGCCCCATCATCTACATTTCTTACATTTATATAGCCATTCATATTTCGCTCGATTATATTTTTTGACATATATAGCCCTATTCCTGTACCTTGAGTTTTATGTCTTGTTGTAAAATATGGTTCAAAAATTTTATCTAAAATGTCTGGATTTACCCCACCTGCATTATCTTTTATTTTAACGATAGCATAGTTTTTACCACCTTTTATTTCAACATCAATTTTAGGATTTTTTATATTTCGCTCTAATAGTATATCTTTTGCATTACTAATGATATTTAAAATTACTTGTGAATATTCATTTTTATATCCTATAACTTGAACATCTTGCATGATATCAAAGTTTAACTCTATGCCATGATATTGTAAAGAGGATTCAACTATAAAATACGCATCTCTACACGCTTGCTCTATACTAAATTCTTCTTTTCTCCCTTGAGGATTAAAAAAGTTTTGAAAATCACTTATAGTTTGAGACATATAGTTTGTAAGGGTATTAGCTTCTTTTATTTTCGAATTTAAATATTCCTTTGAAAAATTATCAAAATTATAAGTAACTTGTATATTCATTAAAATAGCTGAAATTTGAGCTAGGGGTTGTCTCCATTGGTGGGCTATATTTCCTATCATCTCTCCCATGGCTGCTAGTTTACTTTGTTGGATCAAAAGCTGTTCTTGCTCTAATCTTTTATCAATTTCTTCTTGAATTTTAAATTCTAAATTATCTATCATATCATTAATCATATTTTTTAATTCATTTAAAGATTTATTATTAGTAGTCTTTGTAAGTCTCATTCCTAGATTACCAATTTTAATATTTTCTAAAACTTTAGTGGCATTTTTTATTAGGGCTTCATTTTGTTCTATATTATTTTGAATATTAGATACATTTTGATTTATTATCATTGCCATTTGATGAAATTCATCCTTGGTATTTAAATCTATTTTTTTTGCTTTATCTTTTTTATGATTTAAATACTCAAAAAACTCCTTTAATCCATTTTGTACTATATGTATAGAATTTATAATATTACTAGCAACTAACCAACCTATCAAAGTTGCTAAAAATAAAATAGATAGAATAAAAAGAAGAGTCTCAAATTTAATCTTTTTAGCTTGTAAAACTGCCTTATTGTAAGCAACTTTTGAATTATTTAAAGCCATTGCTTGGATACCTAAAAGCTTATTTACAAGTAAATGAAATTGTTTTCTACTAGAAGTACTAACATTTATATAAGCACCCTCTTCAAAATCTTGCTTTAAATACTCTTTTGTATTTTCTATTAATTTTTTATAGTTTTTCCACATAGAAAATAGAGTTTTATCTTTATTTTTATATTTTTTAAATTGTTCATCAAGCTTAAATAGTAAATAATCTAAATCATTTTCTATAGAAGTTCTTAGTTCTTTATTTGGTGCCATGACTAAAGATTGACTAATTTCTCTCAGACTATATAATGGACTTATAATAGTAGATTGTAAATCCAAAGCTGTTTGAGATTTATTATATATTAATTTCAGTGTTTTTTTATTTTGTTCACTAATCTCTATAGATTTATACCCCAAAATAGCGGTAGAGATACAAACTATTAAAAATAAAATTCCTAACTTAAACTTAATATTTATATTACTTGTCCTAATCATCATTTACTCTTTGAGGTTTTATAGGTTTTTTTAATGCCTCTTTGTATTTTTTATTACCTCTTAGTGACCAGTGGTCTTGTGTGATTTCTATTTCCCATAAAGGGATAATTCCTCCTTTATAAGGATTATAAATCACCTCCTTATTTACTGCAATTACCTTATTTAAAGATGGTACCCTTAAAGTATATGCCTGATCTCTTGCTCTAAATAAAATATTTTTTACAACTTCTTCATATCTTACGCTTCCAATTTTACAAATAAATAATTCTTTGATATATTTTTGCATAAGATTATCCTTTTTAATAGTACTCCAAGGACTATCATTTTCATAAATAAAAAATACAGTCCAAGGATTTTGATAATACCAGTCATCATCCCCCCACATTAATAAATCCCATTTTTTAGTATTTTTATTTTTATTTGTTGCTAATAATTGGGTATAAATATCCTTTTCACTTGTTGTAATTGTATAATTAAATGTAACCCCATACTTTCTTAACTGATACTCAATACCTTTAAACAAGAACATAAATCTATCTTGAGTCAGCACCTCTAATTGTAAACCATTTAAAAGGCTTTTTAATTTTTTTTCACTAAATCTTTGCTCTCTTATTTTATATTTTTTTACAATTTTATTTACTATATCATAATTTATAGAAGCTGTAAAAGGCGAAATTTTACCTTCTTTTTTATATACAAAGTTTAGTAAATTTTCTTGATTTAAAGCTTGATTTAAAGCTTGTCTAACCTCTTTGTTTTCTAATTCTTTATTACCATTTATAAGATTAAAAAATATTATAAAATTATTTGTTGATTTTGAGCTTATAAGTTTTGCATAAGAAGATAAAATAATTTCAAGTTTTTTATTAAAAGGTATTGGCATTAAATCAAGTTTTCCCTCTTCTTTGGTGATTTTATTAATAGCATCATTTACATCTAATTGGGTATAAACAGTGATTCTTTTTATTTTAGGATATTTTTTATTCCAATAATATGGATTTGCTACTAATTCTAACTTTGGCGTTTGCTTATCTCCTATAGCATAACCACTTTCTAAAATATAAGGTCCCATTCCAAAAGCACCTGCTATTTTATTGGCTGTTCCTGTTTCTTCTCCAATAGGTTTGTATTTTTGGATATATTCTTTTGTGTAAAAATAAACCCTTGCTAAATCACTTAAAAACATCTCATATCTATTTTTTAAAACTATTTTAATTCTTTTTTCATCTAATTTAAAAATATCAAAATCTATTTTATCAATATTTGTATAGAGTATGGGATTTTTCTTAAAAAAATTTAGATTATATATGACATCATCTATTGTAAAATCTTGTCCATTTTGAAACTTCAAATCATCTCTTAAAGTAAAAATATAAGTATAGTCATCTACTCTTATATGAGAAGATGCTAAATCATAAACCCAACCTTGTTGATTATCATAAGAGCGAATAAGTCCAGCATTGGTAGATTTTGCTATATAGGAATAAGGAATTGAAGGTAAAAAAATATTTATATGAGATCTCGGATGAAGTTTCTTGGCTACTCTATTTTTAGAATCATCAACTCTAAAATCAAATTTTGGAATAATACTCGAATTTGCATAAATAAGTGAATTACATATAAAAAAAAGAAAAAATATTTTTTTATACAAAACGATAACCAACTCCTGATAAATTAAATATAATATCTGTTGGAAGCTTTTTTCTTAAATTCCTCACAAGTGAGCGTAATGCACTGTCCGTCATAATATCATCACCCCAAACTTTCTCTTGTAACTCTTCATAAGACACTATTCTATTTTGATTTAAAAGTAAAACTTCAAAAAACAGCATCTCTTTTTTATTTAAAATAATAGCTTTATTTTTATATAAAAGTTCTTTTTTATCATAGTCATAAACATAGTTTTTATCAATTTCTAAGGTAAAAACTTTATTTATATTAAGTAATTTTATACAATCTTCCAAAGCTTCAAATAAAACTTCAAGTTCTATTGGTTTTACAATATACTTTTCCATATGTAACTCAACTGCATCAAGAAGATATTTTTTATCTGTATGAGCTGTAATCATAATAACAGGAATATCCCTATCTTCTTCTCTAATCTTTTTTATAAAATCAATACCATTTAAAATAGGCATATGAATATCACTTAAGATTATATCAGGCTTTTTATCTTTATAAATCTCAAAAGCTTCACTTCCATTTGATGCTTGATAAACCTCTTTTACATAGTAGCTCAAACTATCAGCGATATTCTCTCTTATACCTATTTCATCTTCAGCATAAAGAATTCTTAACGTTTTTAACTTCTCTAAAAATTCTTTTTGCATTGGTACCCTCCCTTCTTTTATTTTATCGTATCAAATTATTTTTTATCTTTAGCATACAATCCATTAGATGCATTTGACTGTAAGAATCTTAAAAGGGGAGTTGCTTCTTCATCATCAAGTTGCGCAAAACCTTTCATAGTTCCAAATACAGATGCCCATTCATTCATGGTATGCTCTTCTAACTTATGTGCTGCATGACACTGAGTACAGGATTCAAAGTAAAATTCTTCTTGCTCACTCCATACATCTTTGATATCATCAGATAAGTCATCTTGTGCTATTATTCCTGTAATCTTTACTTTACCATTTGCTAGTTTTTCTGTTTTTGTTCCTTTTGGAACATTTGCTATTTGTAAAGCTTTATTTTTAGAAGAAAATAGTTTCTCACCATCTAAATACCCCTCTAAACTTGTACTTTTCTTTTCTACATCTACAGGAACTCCCATAAATACAGTTACATCTGATTTACCTGCTTTCAAAGTACCTTCTTCACCAGCTACATACATTTGCCCTGCAAGCACTTGGGAAAAACTCCCAAGTACCAAACTTGTCATTACTATTTTTGTAAATAATTTCATTTTATTATGCCTCTTTTATTTTTGGTGGTAAATGTGCAATATTTGGTTTTACGACACCAGCTTTTCTAACTGCAACTAAAACACTATTTGCTGTTGTTGCACTTGCCATTTGTGAAGTTGGAACATTTGATGTTAATACATTTGGTTGCCCTGAATTACATCTTGAATTATCATCCATAGGATTTTCAGGAGAATACCATGAACCCTCTTCCACAGAGATAACACCAGGTCTAATTTTATCAGTAACAACTGCACCAACTAAAATAGCCCCTCTATCATTGTATAATTCAACAATTTCACCGTCTTTGATATCATATTTCTTAGCGTCCTCTACACTTATCATCATAGGCTCTCTACCTTGAATTTTATAAACATCTTGTATCCAAGTGTTATCTAATTGAGAATGAGTTCTGTACATTGGGTGAGGTGATACCATATGTAAAGGATACTTTTTAACTAATTGTTCATCACCTAACCATTCACTAGGTGTAAACCACATTGGATGACCTTTAAAATCACTATATCCAAAATCTGCAAATTTTTGAGAGAATATTTGAATTCTTCCACTTTCAGTATTTAGTTTATTTTTAATAGGGTCTTTTCTAAACGCTTCGTGTCTATTAAAATTATATGCTTTTTTAGGTATTGTATATTTCACAACTCCCTCTTCCCAGAATTTTTCAAATGGTATTTTCATTTTCTTCTTAGCATAAGATCTTTTATACCATTTTTCAATCCATTGCATTGGTGTTCTACCCTTAGTAAATTTTTTCTTTTTACCAAATCTATCAGCCAGCAATGCAAAAATTTCATAATCATCTTTAGATTCATATCTAGGTTTTACAATTTGTTTCATAGCATATATTCGATCACTTGAATAAGACATAGCCCCCGTTGCATCATCTCTTTCAAGAATAGTTGTTGCAGAAAGAACAATATCAGAATATTTAGCAGTTGGTACCCACCAAGGATCAATAGTTACAATAGTATCTAGTTTTCTCATCGCCTTAATAGCCATATTTAAATCAGGTTGATGCCCAATAGGAGATGCACCAGTACTTAACATAAATGAAACCTCTGGATAAGTAATCTCTTTCCCTTTATATGTTACTTTTGTATTTGGATGCAGGATTAAATCACTCATTCTTGAAGCTGGAATTGCAATACCCACTTTATCTCCACCACCTTGGCTTAATCCCCCTACTGTTCTTTTTCCACTAGCTGCATCTCCACCATTTTCATAGTGCATAGAGAAACCAAAACCACCACCTGGTAGTCCAATTTGTCCTATCATAGAAGCTAAAACCATAAGTGTCCAGTCTACTTGTTCACCATGACTTGCTCTTTGCATAGCCCAGTTTCCAGCTAAGAATGTTCTATTATCAACCATAATATCAGCTAATTCTTTGATTTGTTTTTCAGGAACTTCAGTAATTTTTGCTGCCCATGCAGGAGTTTTTTCTATTCCATCAGTTTTCCCTAATAGGTATGGTAAAAACTTATCAAAACCATCAGTATATTTTGCGATGAAATCAGCATCATATTTTTTTGAAGTATATAAGTAGTTCATCATCCCTAACATCAAAGCAACATCAGTATTTGGTCTAATTTTTATCCAATCAGCCTTAAATTCTTGTGCTGAAGTTGTGTATTGTGGGTCAATAGAGATAAATTTAATTCCAGCTTTTTTAAAATCTTCATAGGCATCATAACAGTTATGAGATGGAACTGAGTATCCAATTCTATTATTTTTATATAAATCAGCTCCCCAAAGAACCATAACTTTTGTATTTTGAACAATTTGTGGGAATGCAGTTTGAATAGAATAAACCTCCATATCTCCCATAATAGTTGGATTAACTGGACCTGCCGCCCCATTTGAAAACTCACCTGCAGTTCCTACTGCTCCTCCAATTAGATTGAAAAATCTTCCCGCACATACATTTGGTTTAAACCCACCTGGATGAGACCACCCACTATAAGCTGCATTGTATAACGCTTTATTTCCATTTTTCTTTTGAGCTTTTTTAATTCCTTTTTCAACTAGATCCAAAGCCTCGTCCCAAGAAACTCTTACAAATTCTTCTTTTCCTCTAAGTTCAGGCTTAACATCATCGCTACCATTTCTAAGTGCTTCTAAATAACTTTTTCGCACTGCTGGGAATTTAACTCTTGAATTTGTACTATTTCTATCTGCTAATGCCTTTGTCATCAAAGTTGGATTAGCATCACTATCTTGTGCAGTAATATCAACTATTTTTCCATCTCTAACATGTGCATAAAAAGGTCCAAAGTGAGAAGCACTAGGAATTTTTTCAGTTCTAGTAGCAAACTCTTTTGCAAAAGCACCTGTAACTGTACCACTTCCTGCTATCGCTGCTGAAGTAGCAGCCCCTACTTTTAAAAAGTCTCTTCTTTTCTTATCCATCTTAAATCCTTCTTTAATTTTACAGTAAAAGTATAAGAAAAAAAAAGGGAAAAAAAATCGAATTATGAGGTGGGGAACAAAAAATTAACTTTTTTGTTTCTCTAACTCTTTTTCTAACTCCTCAATCTCATGCTCAAAAATATCTTCTTGCCTCATACTAATACCTTTGACATGGCTAATAGGTACACAAAATGCTACACCATCTCCACTCGTTGTAATATGTAGCCTTCTAATAATCTCTTTGATAATATTATCAACAATCATACTAGGAACGATAAAGAGTAATAATACATCTGTTTCTTCATGTGAATGTCTAAAAATATTATCAAGTTCAGCAAGTCCCATTCCTGAAGCATTTAAAACAGTAACACCACTAGCACCTGCATCACGAGCTGCATGAAGTGCATCTTCTTTTTTATCTTTTGGTACGATTACAATAACAGCTGAAAAATCAAGATTCATAGAGTGTCTTAAATCTGTTGCATCAAGATTAATAGTAGATAGAGTCATATCATCAGCACCCTCTAAAGAGCCATGAATTTTTACTCTACCTTGTTTTTCATCCTCTTCTGCTATCTGGCTATCTGTTTTAATATGAAGTTTCTCAGCAATAATACCATATAACATAACAGTAATCATAGGAAATAATGAAGCAAATGCAATTAATCCAAATCCATCAAGGAGTGGATCTCTTCCTTCGATATTTGTAGCAAGTCCAATACCAAGGGCTGCAACTAAAGGAACAGTTACAGTTGATGTTGTTACCCCTCCTGAATCATAAGCAATGGGAATAATATGTTTTGGAGCAATAAAAGTAAGTGCTACAACGATTGCATATCCTACAATAATATAGTAATGAATATGCCCACCATCTACAATTCTATATGCCCCTAAGGCAATACCAAAAGCTACACCAAAGGCTACAAATAAACGCAATGTCATATCATTTATTTTACCATCACTTATCTCTTTTGCTTTTTTAGCAATAGCCATGAGAGCAGGTTCTGCCATAGTAGTAGAAAAACCAATTGTAAATGCAAATGCAAATATAATCCATACATTATTCATATGAGTTAATTGATAAGCCATAGACTCACCTAAGGCAAATAACCCCATCTCTAACCCAAGAATAAATGCATATAAACCTAAGATAACAAGTAAAAATCCTATAACTACTGTTTGTAAATTTTCTATTTTTTTCTTAAGAATGATATATTGGAAAAAGAAAATTACTGCTAAAATTGGAACAACATCTTTAATTACAGCAATAATACCTAATGTAACTGACTCCACTGTAATAACAGCGGACTGTGAAACTGTAGCTTCTACAACAATTTTTGCAACCTCTGTAGCATCTATGAAAGTATAAACATAAATTCCATATACTTGAACAAAAATCATAGGAGTCAGTGAAGCAAATGCAATTAATCCAAATCCATCAATTATAGGATTTCTGCCTTTAATCGTAGATGCAAGTCCAATCCCAAGAGCAGCTACCAAAGGGACAGTTACAGTTGATGTTGTTACCCCACCTAAATCATACGCAAGACCCACAATTTCTGGTGGTGCAAAAAATGTTACAGATACAACAGCAATATAACCTGCAATGATATAGTAGTGTATTGGATGACCTTTTATAATCCTAAATACACCTAATAAAATAGCAAAACCAACAGAACCTGCCACAACAAAACGAAGTATATCAGAATCTATTCTACCGCTACTAATGCTAGCGGCCTTCTCTGCAATAACAGCAAGGGCTGGTTCAGCTATAGTGGTACCAAATCCAATCATAAAACTAAAAAGAAGTATCCAAAGGGTAGACCCACTTTTAGCAAAATCTCTTGCTAATCCCTCTCCGACAGGGAATATACCTATTTCTAAACCTTGTAAAAAGATTGCAAGACCTATACCCACTATAATCAATCCAACAGTTGTTCTCATCCAATCACTAGGAATATCCTGAATGATAGCTAACTGAAAGAATAAGATAACAATAACTATAGGGAGTAAATCCCTAAACGACTCTTTTAAAAGCCGTAGGAAAAAATAAAACTGCGTCATCCAATACCCTTTATTTATAAATTAAATTATTATATCTAAAATTACTCAAAATGAGATATAAATCTTCTAATTACTATTATCCAACAGTAATGTAAAGTTTTCCAAATCTGTATTTTTTCCCATTAAAACGATCGTATCACCCTCATCAATTTTATGATTAATTCCATTTGAATAAAAAATAAATTTATCTTCAATCTCTTTATCCAAAATTCCCAGTAATATAAGATTATTGTCCTCTATTATATCTATATCTTTTAAATAAACTCTGTCTAAAATAGAATCTTTTTGGATCGTTATCTCTGCAACTTCAATATTTGATTCACTAAATAAAATATTGTCCAATATATTTAAAATATATGGTTTATTCAGAAGTCTAAAAATTCTTAATGCTCCTATCTCATAGGGATTTATTATTTTATTTGCTCCTGCTAAATGCATTGTTTTATTATCCTGAGTGGCAAATGATACAGAGATAATTTTAAGTTTACTATAGAGTTTTCTAACACTTAGCGTTACAAACAAATTTATATTTTTATCATCGCTTACACAAAAAAAAGCTTCGATGCTTGGATCATCCATTTGCAATGATAAAATATTTTTATCATCCATTAAAGAGGTTTCCACAACACTATAATTAGATAATTTAGCTTCACTTACAAGTTTAGGATCTTCTTCTATAATGATAATATCATATCCTTTTTGACCAAGAATATGTGCTATTTGGACTGCTAATTTTGAAAAACTAAATATAATAATTTTATTTTTTTTCATCTATAACTCTTTTGGGTTTATTTGATAGTAAATCAATTCTAAGTTGCAATATTGACTCTTTATGCCCAATAATAATAAAAATATCTTTCTGTTTAATAACATAATTACTTTTTTTAGGATTGAAAACAAATTTGTTTCTATTGTCTGCTTCGATAACACCAATGAGTGTAAGATTATACCTTTCAAGAGTAATATCATCTAGTCCATACCCTATAAAACTTGATTGATCTAAAATTTCAATCTCGTCCATAACAGCACCCTGAGAATTTAATAAAATATCATCAATCGCCTCAAAAACAACAGGCTGACCAATATATTCAGATGCAACAAGTGCCGTGATCTCATTAGCTAAAATCACCTCTTTAGCACCTGCTAAAATAAGCTTATCTTTTGCTTCAGGATCATTTGCCCGTGCAATAATAAAAATATTTGGATTAAGTGACCGTGCCGTTAAAATAATAGATAAATTAACAGCATCATTATCTGTAATAGCGATAATTGTTGTAGCTCCTCCACTATTGATTCCTACACTCTGAAGTAATTCAGGATCTGTTGCATCACCATTTATAAAAAGCATTTTATGCGTATCTGTATGCTCAAATGTTTTCTCATCTTGATCAATAATAATAAATTTTTGACCTATTTTCATAAACTCCTGAGCCAAAACTCTACCCATCCTTCCAAAACCACAAATAATTATAAAATCTTGTAAACTATTTGCTTCCCCTATAACTTTTTCCTCTTTTAAAATCAAAAGTTTTTCACTCAAAGCAGTTGTAACAATAGAGGTTGAGAATGCAATAACACCCATCCCCACCACAACTAAAAAAAGAGTTGCAACTCTTCCTTGAATAGTCACAGGAGTTATATCTCCAAAACCTACGGTGGAGATAGTTATAATCGACCAGTATACCGCATCAAAGTAATTATTTATATTTGGATTGACCCCTGCACCTTCATAGATAAAAACTATAGTAGAACCAAAAGCGATAGCCATAAAAAACATAATAGCAAGGGTAAAAAATTCAAATTTCTTCTCTAAAAAGACATGACGAAACTGTTTAATGGAGTTTGTATATCTTAAAATTTTAAAAAGTCTAAACAACATTAAAATTCTAAAAATTCTTAAAGGCCTATAGTAAGGTAAAATAGCAAGTAAATCAATAATAGACATAGGAGAGATAATAAAAGTAAATTTTTCTTTTATAATTTTCTTTAAAGAGGTACTAAAATAATAAGGGGTATTCATAAGTTGACTTTTTTCATAATCATTGATAACATGTTTATGGGCATGAGAACTTACCCATAACCTACTAAGCCACTCAATAATAAATATGATAATAGCAACGGTTTCATAAACATCAAGCCATGGTAAAAGTTGATGATTTACTTCATAGATAAGTATTGCAACAGTACTAAGAACTAAAAATATCATAAAAAAATCAAAATATTTTCGTTTTTTTGAATTATTGTCTTCTAAAACCTCATAAACAAAATGTTTTATATGATAATACTTTATGGAAGACTCTAAAAAATATGCAAAATTTATCAAAAACCTATTCAATAGAGTCCTTTTTCCAATCTATTTTTGTTTATTTAACATATTTTGAATACTTAAAAAACTATTTAAAGCTCCCACATACGCTCTAGCACTTGCTATCATGGTATCAAGACTCAGCCCATGACCTAACATTATGTGTGCTCCATCATCAAAGGTAACTTTACAATTTACTTTTGCTAAGGCATCTTTCCCTTCACTCACAGAATTTACTTTATAATCTACAAGCGTTCCATTGTATCCTGTAATTCTATCAATAGTTTTAAAAATAGCATCCATGGCACCATCTCCGATACTTGCATCCGTCATCTCTTCACCATTGTGTTTAATCGTAACAACCGCACTTGGAAAACCTTCCGAAAAATCTGAAATCTGTATAGCAGTTACCTCAAATGTTTTATTATCATTAAGTTGTTCATCTGCAACAATCATTCTAATATCATCATCAGTGATCTCTTTTTTCTTATCACAGATCGCTTTAAATCTATTAAAAGCTATAATCAATTTATCATCATCAAGATCTGCAAACCCTAGATGGGAAATAGTATCTTTAAATGCTGCACGACCTGAATGTTTACCTAGTACAATTGAGTTATTTTTTTCTATACCTATATCTTTTGGTTTCATAATTTCGTATGTTTCTTGATGTTTTAAAAAACCATCTTGATGGATACCACTTTCATGAGCAAAAGCATTTTTCCCCACAATTGCCTTATTTGGTTGTGGTTCTATCCCTGTTATATTAGCTACCATTTTAGAAGCTAAATAGATCTCTTTTGTATTTACATTTGTAGTAATCCCCGGAAATAGATCTTGTCTTGTTTTAAGTGCCATTACAATCTCTTCCATAGCTGCATTTCCAGCTCTTTCACCTAAACCATTTATAGTACATTCAACCTGTCTAGCACCAGCTTCAATACCAGCTAAAGTATTTGCAACCGCTAAGCCTAAATCATTATGATTATGTAAAGAGATAATAGCATTTGAGTGTATAGAATCTACAAATGATACCATCTGTTCAACCATATATCTAATCTCTGAAGGTAATCTATACCCCACTGTATCGGGAAGATTAATAGTCTTTGCTCCTGCTTCAATAACAGCTTGTGTTATCTCTTTCATAAATGGCAATTCACTTCTTCCTGCATCTTCTAGCGAAAACTCAACATCATCTACAAATGTTTTCGCATACTCAACAGCATGAACAGCTCGTTTAATCACTTCTGCTGAATCCATTTTGAGTTTATATTTCATATGTATTGGACTTGTTGCTATAAATGTATGTATCCTATTTTCTACTCCACCTACACTTACAGCCTCTCCTGCTGCTTTAATATCCCCATCAATAGCTCTTGCTAATGAACAAATAGAACTATTTTTTATTGTTTTAGAAATTTGTGAGATAGCATCAAAATCACCAGGCGATGCTGCAGCAAATCCTGCTTCAATAACATCTACATTTAGTTTTTCTAATTGCTGAGCAATTTGTATCTTTTCTGATGTATTCATAGAAGCCCCAGGTGACTGCTCACCATCCCGTAACGTTGTATCAAAAATTATAATATTGTTATTTTTTTTCATCTCTTCACCTTTATAGTTCTTTTATTATATAGAAATAAGATTAAAAGATATATGAAATAAATCTATAAAGTATTATTTAGATATAATAAATACAAAAAAATACACAAAAAAGAGAAACTAATGACATTTAGACAACTAGGATTATCCCCACAAATTATAAAAGCATGTGAAGATAAAGGGTATAAAGCACCTACAAAAATACAAGAGGAATCGATCGTTCATCTTTTAAGGAAAAAAGATCTTTTAGCAATAGCAAAAACAGGTACAGGAAAAACAGCAGCCTTTGTATTGCCCCTTTTACAAGATATTGAAAATCAAAAAAAAGTACAAGATAATGAAAATATTATTTTAACAAAATTAATTATAGCACCTACACGAGAACTTGTACTACAATTAGAAAAAAGTATAAAATCATATTCAAAATATTTAGATATTAAAATGTGTAGTGTATATGGTGGTGCAAATATTAAACCCCAAATTAAAAAACTTGAATCTAAAGTTCATATTGTAATAGCAACAACAGGTAGGCTTATGGATTTGATTAAAAAAAATAAAATCAATCTCACAAAAGTTGATACTTTAGTTTTAGATGAAGCAGATAGTATGTTAGATATGGGTTTTGTAAGTGATATTCAAGATATCTTAAGTACTCTTACATCATTGCAACAAATTATACTTTGTTCAGCAACACTAGGACCAAATATCAAAAAATTATCAAGTCAAATTATGACAAATCCTAAAATCATAGAGATTAAATCAAATGATAGAGTCAATGATAAAATTGAACAAATAGCATATCCAGTTACACTTGAGAAAAAACTTGAGATGCTTTCTTATTTAATTGGTTCAAAAAATATGAAACAAGTTCTTGTTTTTTGTAAAACAAAAGCAAATGCAGAAGAGATAGTAAAAAATTTAAAACTAGATGGCTTAAAAGCAGCCTCTATTCATGGAGATAAAACACATGGAGCTAGAACGAAAGCTATTACTCAATTTAAAGAAAATCAAATAAGAGTTTTAGTAGCAACTGATGTAGCTGCAAGGGGACTTGATATTGTAGATCTATTTTATGTCATTAACTTTGATTTACCTTTTATGCCTATAGATTATATTCATAGAATTGGAAGAACCGCAAGAGCTGGTAAAAATGGTATTGCTATTTCTTTACTAGATGAATATGACATTGCACAAATTAGAGAAGTTGAAAAATATATAAATCAAAAAATTCCTCAATTAGACCTAGAAGGATTTGAAGTTGGAACTCGTATTAAAATGATAGCAACAAAAAAAATAGTAGAAACAAAAGATGATATTAAAAGAAAAAAAACTAGTGGGGCATTTGGAAAAAAGAAAAAAAGAAAAGAGGAGAAAAAAATTGCAAAGCAAAGAGGAAAAAGGATTATAGGGCAAAGAAAATAGTAATTTAACCATATAATAATAAAATTTTAGATACAATCGCAAAAATAAATAGTTCTAAAAAGGAGTTGTTGTGGATAAAAGAGTTCTTGTAAAATTTTCTGGCGAAGCATTAGCCGGTGAGAATGGATATGGAATAGATACTAAAATTCTAGATTATATCGCTCATGAAATAAAAGAGTTAGTTGATAACAATATAGAAGTTGGTATTGTTATAGGTGGGGGTAATATTGTAAGAGGTGTTACAGCTGCCGCTGACGGGGTTATTAAAAGAACAAGTGGTGATTATATGGGTATGTTAGCAACGGTTGTTAATGGTATAGCTATGCAAGAAGCTTTAGAACATATTGGGGTAAGTGCAAGACTACAAACAGCAATTAAAATGGAACAAATTGCCGAACCTTATATAGTAAGACGTGCAAAAAGACATCTTGAAAAAGGAAGAGTTGTAATATTTAGTGCAGGTACTGGCAATCCATTTTTTACAACAGATACCGCTGCAACTTTAAGAGCAAGTGAGATTGAAGCTTCATTGTTAATCAAAGCAACAAAAGTAAATGGTGTATATGATAAAGATCCTGCAAAATATTCTGATGCAGTAAAATTAGATACAATTACTTATGATGAAGCATTAAAAGATCATATCAAGGTGATGGACGATACAGCAATTGCTTTAGCAAAAGACAATGAACTACCAATAATCGTAGCAAATATGAATACAAAAGGCAATCTTTTAAGTATAGTAAACGGTGATTATAGTCAATGTTCAATAGTAAAATAGAGGAGAATTAAAATGAGATTAGAAGAGATATTAGCTCAAGCATTAGAGAAGACAAACAACGATAGATATATATTAAGTGTAGCAGTTGGACAAAGAGCGGACGAATTAAGTAAAGGGGCAAAACCTTTAATAGATAGTGAACAAACTAAAAACATGAAATACACGGATATTGCGATTAAAGAGATTGCATCTGGAGTATTAGTGATTGATGGTGTTGAATAAGTTTTTTACAACTATTAAATCTATCACTACCATTGATGGTGCGGTAGATTTTTTAAAGTCAAATTTTGATTTTACCCCTAGTGTTGAAAAAGCACTGCACTATTCTATACAGTCTCATGAAAAACAATTTCGTAAGAGTGGAGAACCTTATGTAGTCCACCCTATATTAGTATCTGCTATTACTGCATATTATAGTAATGATGAGCACATGGTTGTATCTGCATTATTACATGATGTAGTAGAGGATACAAATGTTTCTATAAAACAAATAGAAAATGAATTTGGTATTGATGTAGCTTGTATTGTTGATGGTTTAACTAAAATTGTTGAAATTAGAGAAAATGAACTTTCAAGCTCAGGTGATGAAAAAAAACTTTTATCTTCTGCTTTAACTTTTAGGAAAATGTTAATTGCCTCTATTAAAGATGTCCGAATCATAGTTGTAAAATTATGTGATAGACTTCACAATATGCTTACCCTAGATGCCCTACCCCCTGCAAAACAAAAAAGAATCGCAGAAGAAACATTAGTTGTTTATGCTCCAATTGCACACCGTCTTGGTATCTCTACAATTAAAAATGTATTTGAAGATTTATCATTCTCTTTTTTATTCCCAGAAGAATACCTAAAAATTGATAAACATATAAAAGAGTTTCAACAAAAAACACAATTAAATCTCAATTCTTTTTTATCTCAAACAAAAATTTTATTAGAAAAGCATGGGTACGTAGATGAAAAAATTAAAATATATAGTAGAGTAAAACATTATTATTCTATTTATTTAAAAATGCAAAGAAAAGGTGTAAATATTGATGAAGTTTTAGATCTTTATGCTGTAAGAATTTTAGTAAAAGAACCACTTGATTGCTATAATGTTTTAGGACTTATTCATCTTCATCATAAACCTTTGATTGCTCGATTTAAAGATTATATTGCTGTACCAAAAGAAAATGGTTACCAAACTCTACACAGTACAATATTTTCTAATTCTAAAATTTATGAGATACAAATACGAACTTTTGATATGCATGATATTGCAGAATATGGGGTTGCAGCCCACTGGAAATATAAACATGGTGACAATAATTCAAAAAGTCCTAACTTAGACTGGCTACACTCTTTAGCATCAAATAAAGAAAATGTAGAAGAGTTTTATAGCGATGCCAAACAAGATTTATATAGTGAGGATATAGTAGTATATTCACCTAAAGGTGAAATATTTACACTTCCTAGAGGGGCAACTGCCTATGATTTTGCCTATAATATCCATACAGATGTCGGGAATAAGGCAATTCAAGCCAATATAAATAAAATAAAAAAACCCTTATTAACACAATTAAAAAGTGGTGACATTGTTTCAATCGAAACTGGGGAAAATATTATTCCTAGATGTAGTTGGAAAGATATGGTTATTACTACAAAAGCTAGAAAATCAATAAAATCATTATGCCATAGTAGAATAAATAATATTGATCAACTTACAAGTAGAAATATTATCAATACTATATTTTCACGATACAAAGATTCTATTTTGGATAATATAGAAGGTTTACAGCTACAAAATCTACAAAAGATCGTTTATAATCTTGATTATTTAAAACATGTAAAAAAAACAATTCTCGCTTATATACGAAAAAAAGAGGGATTAATAGCAAGATTTAAAATACAAACATTAAATTTAAAAAGAATACAATTTGATAATGTTTTAGTATATTCAAATTTTAGTATAAATTCAGTATCATTTGACCATTGTTGTCACCCAAAATTTGGAGATGATATAGTTGCATTAAAAGAGGCAAAAGATGTTGTCGTACATCATAAAATGTGTGAAACTGCATATAAAAAGATTATTAACGAACAACAAATGGTTTATTGTGATTGGGTTAAGGATAAATTCTATAAATACAAAATGGTAGTTAGTATTCCTAGTATTCGTGGAGAATTAGCGAAGTTACTCAAACACTTATCAGTTGATCATGAAGCAACAATTTTATTTATAGAATATGGGAAAGATAAATATGCTACGCAACAGTATTGTAGTATAGACTTTGAAATTAAAAACGACAATAAAAAAGAAGTAAGAGAATTAATAGAACAAAAAGTAAAAATAGTTGAATTTTATTTAAATATTGATGCTTACAAGTAGGAAAAACATGGAAACGAAAATACAAGAAGCACTAGAAGAGATTACAAGAGGATCTTCTGAAATTATAGATGATGTCAGATTAGAAAAGTTATTACGTAATTATTTTGAAAATAATGAAAATTTTTATGTAAAAGCTGGATTTGATCCAACTGCACCAGATTTACATTTAGGGCATACAGTTTTATTACAAAAATTATCTGTATTTCAAAAATATGGTGGAATCGTTCAGTTTTTAATAGGTGATTTTACTGCTATGATTGGTGACCCTACAGGCAAAAGTGCTACAAGAAAAGTTTTAACTAAAGATGATATTTTACAAAATATTAAAAGTTACACTACTCAAGCATTTAAAATTTTAGATAAAGAGAAAACAGATATAGTTTTTAATAATGATTGGCTAAAAAATTTAGGAACTGCTGGTATCTTAGAGTTAGCTTCAAATTTAACAGTAGCTAGAATGTTAGAACGAGATGACTTTTCAAAAAGATATAATTCCAATACGCCAATTGCCGTAAGTGAATTTATGTACCCTTTACTGCAAGGTTATGATAGCGTTCATTTAAAATCAGATGTTGAACTAGGTGGTACAGATCAAAAATTTAATTTATTGATGGGACGACAATTACAAAAAGTTTATAATGTAAAAAAACAGCAAGTAGTTATGATGATGCCAATTTTAGAAGGTTTAGATGGCGTTCAAAAAATGTCTAAGTCTTTAGGAAATTATATAGGTGTTACAGATGAACCAAATGATATGTTTGGTAAAATTTTAAGTATCTCCGATGAATTAATGTGGAGATATTTTGAACTTATCTCATCAAAAAGTTTAAAAGAGATTAAAGAGATAAAAAATGGGGTTGAAAATAAAACTTTACATCCTAAAAAAATAAAAGAGTTACTTGCCATTGAAATTGTTGATAGATTTCATGGAGAGGGAACTGGTATAATTGCAGCAAAAGAGTTTAGTAAAATATTTGCAAAAAAAGATATACCAACACAAATGAAAGAATATACTTTAGAAAATGGTATAGGAATTTTACAAGCAATGGTGGATTGTAAATTGGTTCCATCAACCTCTCAAGCAAGAAGGGATATGAAAGGTGGAGCAGTGAAAATTGATCAAGTAAAAATTATAGATGATAAGTACTGCTTTGAATCTGGAGAGTTTATTTTACAAAAAGGTAAAAAAAACTTTGTAAAAGTGATAGTTAAATAAAAAGTAGAGGTTCAAAATATGAAAATAGGGAAGTATGAGATAGAAAAACCGATTATTCAAGGTGGTATGGGTGTTGGTATCAGTTGGGATAAGCTTGCTGGAACTGTATCTTTGGAAGGTGGACTTGGTGTAATTAGTGGTGTTGGTACTGGTTATTATCAAAATAAAAAATTTTCTGCAAAAAATAAAAAAGATAAACCTTATTCAGAATTAAATTTTTATTCTAAAGCAGGTTTAACAGAGATTATTAAAAATGCTAGAAAAATTTGTGGAGATAAGCCCTTAGGATGTAATATATTATATGCTTCAAACGACTATGGAAGAATTGTAAGAGATGCCTGTGAGGCAGGGGCTGATATTATTATTACAGGAGCTGGAATCCCTACAAATATGCCTGAATTTACTCAAGACTTTCCAGATGTAGCACTTATTCCTATTGTTAGTTCTGCACGTGCACTTAAGCTTATTTGTAAAAAATGGAAAAGATATAATAAATTACCTGATGCTGTTATTGTTGAAGGACCTTTAAGTGGTGGACATCAAGGCTTTAAATATGAAGATTGTTTTAAAGAGGAGTTTCAATTAGAAAATATTATACCACCTGTCATTGAAGAAGCTAAAAATTGGGGAAGTATGCCAATTATTGCAGCTGGTGGAATTTGGGATAAAAATGATATAGATAAGTTTTTAGCTATGGGCTGTGCCGGTGTTCAAATGGCAACACGTTTTATTGCAACACATGAATGTGATGCCGATATTGCTATGAAAAATCTTCTTATTCAAGCAGAAGATAAAGATATTAAACTTCTTAAATCCCCAGTTGGTTTACCTGCAAGGGGAGTTATGACAAATCTACAAAAATCCATAAAAGAGGGAACTGCCCCTAAAGTTGCTTGTATAAGTAACTGTGTAGGTCCATGTCATAGAGGAGTGGAAGCTAAGATAGTGGGTTATTGTATTGCTGATAGGCTCAGTGCTGCTTATATGGGTGATACAGAAACTGGATTGTTTTTTACAGGAACAAATGGATATAAAGTAAAAGAGATTATAAGTGTTAAAGAGTTAATGGATAAACTTACTAAGGGTGAGTAAGTTTGAAATCAATAGTAAAAGTTTTTATAATTTGCATATTATTATCTCAATCTATTTTTGCTATTGATACTAAATACTATCAAAATAAATTTAAGGCTACCAAAAAACTTTACTTAGCTTCTATTTTATCTAATAATAAAAAGAATGAGATTTTATATTTAAAACAGCTTGTTAAATATGGAAAAAAACTTAATGTAGATACTCTTCAATATAGAAAAGAACTTAAAAGATTAGATAAAACTTATGTTTTTCAAAATCATACAAAGTCAAATATAAAAAATAGTATTATCTCTGTTAAGCAATCTAACAATAGTATAGTAATAAATTTTAATCATAAAATCAATAGATCATATATAAATTTTAGTGAAAAAAAAATTGCTCGTACTTATACTGATATATTTAATATAAAAGGATATTTTAAAGATGCCTATCCTACAAAAATCTCAATAAAAGGGGTGGATAAAATAAAAATATTTCAAAAGAACAGTAAAATACTTTCACTTATTTTAGAGCATAAAACAAATTTAAAGACCATCTATCTTATTAATAATAATCAAATTATTATAAAGATTTTAAATTTATCTACAAAAAATAAAAAAGTAATTATGAAAAAAAATTCTACAAAAAAAAGAAAAAAGAAAAAGAAAAATAATACTAATCAAATAAAAATGATAAAAAAAGATATTTTGTATCCTTCTAAAAAGACTATTGTTATAGACCCTGGACACGGCGGGAAAGATAGTGGGGCTCGTTATAAAAGAAAGAGACTTGAAAAAGATATAGTTTTAAAAATTAGTAAATATTTAAAAGATGAATTACAAAGAAAAGGTTTTAAAGTTTTCTTAACGCGAACACGCGATAAATATATAAAATTACCAAATAGAACAAAATATGCAAATAAAAAGCATGCTGATATTTTTATTTCTGTCCATGCAAATGCTGCAAGAAAAAATAGAGCTAATAAAGCTCATGGAGTTGAATCATATTTTTTATCACCTGCTAGAAGTGCAAGAGCTAAAAGAATTGCTGCTTTAGAAAATAAAGGTGATATGTCAGGAATGGGTTGGAGTAGTAAAAATTCATTATTGACTATTTTAAATCGTGCAAAAATTACAGCTGCAAATAAAATGGCTATAGATATTCAAAAAAATATGTTATATACTTTAAGAAAACAATATGGTAAAAAAAATATTCGTGATGGGGGAGTAAGAGAAGGACCGTTCTGGGTTTTAGTAGGAGCACAAATGCCTTCAGTTTTAATTGAAGTTGGATATATCTCTCACCCCAAAGAAGGATACCGTATATCTACAAAACGGTATCAAAAACTTATAGCCAAAGGTATTGCAAACGGAATTGAGAGCTACTTTTTAAAGAATTAAATTATTTTAACAAGAGTTTAATAATTTTACACTATAATACGCAATTAAATTAAAACAAGGACATAAAATGTTACAAGGTATACTTAGAGATAGTATCGTAAAACAATCAACAAAACAACTAAGACGAGATGGTTATCTAATTGCTAATATTTATGGAAAAGGTTGTGAAAATATCAATGCAGCTTTTAAATTAAATGATTATATTAGATTTTTAAAAGCAAAAGAAACATTAGCTTTTGATGTAGAAATAGCAGGAACTGCTTATAAAGTAGTAGTGCAAGAATATCAAAAACATCCAGTGACTTCAACTTTATTGCATGTAGATTTAATGATAGCACAACCTGGTGTAAGAGCAACATACAATGTACCAGTTACAACCGAAGGAACTCCTAAAGGGCTTAAAAACAAAGGACTATTAGCATTCCATAGAAATAGAGTTGCTGTTAAATCTACAATTGAAAATTTACCAAAAAGTTTTCATTTTGATGTTACAGATTTAGACACAGGTGATAATTACCTTGTAAGAGATCTTACATTACCAGAGGGAGTAGAGTGTTTTCTTGATCCACGAGTACCAATTGTTGGTGTAATTAAAGCTAAATAGTATAAAGTTTTAAGAAAATGAACTTAATCTCTGGACTTGGTAACCCAGGTGATAAATATGAAAATACCAGACATAATATAGGTTTTTTAGTTATTGATGAGATAACTAAAAATCTATCAACAACAAATATCAATAACTCCAATTTCCAAGCTAAAATTCAAAAACATTTAGATTGTTTATATGTAAAACCACAAACATTTATGAATGCTTCTGGAGAAGCTATTTTAAAAATTGTAGATTATTATGATATTCCAAATGATAATATTATAATAATACACGATGATTTAGATTTGCCATTTGGTACAGTAAAATTTAAAATAGGTGGTGGACATGGTGGACATAATGGTTTACGATCTATAGATAGTCACATCGGTAAAGATTATATACGCATTCGCGTAGGAATAGGTAAACCAGAAGATAAAACAGAGATTGCAAATTATGTTTTATCTAATTTTTCAAAAGAGGAACTTCTTGAAATAAAGAATATCATAACTCATGTAGTAAAAGCAATAGATGCCTTAAAACATTTATCTCTTGAAGAGGTCAAATCTACATTTACCATAAAAGCTAAAAATTGAAAATTATTACTAAATATTTAATAAAAAAATATATTAAGTATTTTTTTATTATTTTAATCTCACTAGAACTATTTTTTGTTGGTATTGATATTCTTCAACATTATAAATCATTACCTAACTCTGCAAATTTACAACTTTTATATGTGATGTACAATGTTTTTTTTACCCTTACTATTGCCTTACCACTATCACTTGCTTTTTCGTGGATTGTAACCCTAACTTTTCTTATTAAAAATAATGCACTTGTAAGTTTTTATGCTTTGGGAATCTCTCAAAAAGATATTTTAATACCAATTTTATTCATCACCGTTTTATTTACATCCATATTAATCGCTTTACAAAGTACCCCATTAGCATATTCCTATGAAGAAAGAAATAAAATTCTTCAAAATCGCTATTTTGTAAATGAACAAAATAATATTTTTTTAAAATATAATGAATACTTTGTCTATTTTAAAAAACTTTATCCTATCGAAAAAAAAGCAATTGATATTCATATTTTTAAAATAAAAGATAATGATATAGTCCAAACTATTGTAGGAAAAAAAGCTTTTTATCAAAATAATAAATGGTATGTTACTGATACAAAAATCACTACAAAACCTTCAAATATAAATTGGGAAAACTCTAAATTACAAGTAAGTTATGAAAAATTTTTATATACATTAGAAGGTTTTGAACCTAAAATAATCAGCAATGTTTACAAAGGGAAGGCACAATATTCTATAATTGATGCTATAAGAACAATTTTACTTTTAGATATTCAAGATTTTAATACAAATAAGATAAAAGCAATTCTTTACGCCCAGATAGTAATGCCCTTTTTTGTTCTACCTCTTATTGTTTTAATATTTCTTTATACAACTCCTAGTAGTAGATTTTTTAATAGTGCTTTATTTATTTCAGGAATGGTTTTTTTAAGTTTATCTATATGGGGAGTTTTATTTTTATTACAAAAACTAGCACTAGGAAGTATAGTTTTAGCAGAAGTAGCTATAATATTGCCCGTAATTTTATTTTTTATTACTGCTTATATTATCTATAATAAAAAAACAGTATAAAAGCTGTAAGGGGAGTATCATTGGAAAAAATAAAAGCGTATGGAATATGTTTATATAAATATAATAAAAACTCAACTGAGGTATTACTTTGTAAATCTGTAAATAGCAGTGATAGATGGGGCTTTTTAAAAGGGGTGGCTAATAGTAATGAAACGCCAGAAGAAACCGCAATAAGAGAGTTCTATGAAGAATCTGGGATCACGATCAACTCTAAATATTTAGAAAAATTTTACCTTCAGAAGAATGATACTAAGGATATTGGGATTTATATGGTAAATTATAACTCTATTTCCAATATTGATATATATTTTAATAATGGGATTTTATATCCAAAATATCTCTCATCTGAAAATAGTGAAGTTCGTTTTTTTGATATTAAAAAATTACCCCCAATCAAAAAAAAACAAAATACCATAGCACAAGATATCATTAAATACCTTAGTAAATTGTAGATCAATAGATAATTATCAAACTATAATAAGACTTTGACTATAATTGCACGATATAATGATTTACAATTAAATAATTTTAGGAGATACATTTGCAAGATTGGATAGAAAAGATACGAAATAGTACATCTTTAGAGCAACTAGAGCAATATAGAGTTGATATTTTGGGTAAGAAAGGTGTTTTAACACTGGAGTTTGCAAAAATGAAAAGTGTTCCAAATGAAGATAAAAAAACATTTGCACAAAATTTAAATAAACAAAAAACTCAAGTTAATGAGGCTTTAGAAACTCAAAAAACAATTTTAATGGCAAAAGAATTAGAGATACAACTAGAAGCTGAAAAAATTGATGTAAGTAAATTTACACCAAATTTAAATAATGCAGCAAAACATCCAGTTGCAGATACTTTAAATAAGATAACTACATATTTTCAAAATCTTAATTTTAGTGTTGAAGAGGGTCCTTTAGTAGAAGATGACTTTCATAACTTTGAAGCATTGAATCTACCAAAATACCACCCGGCAAGAGATATGCAAGATACATTTTACTGTAATGATGGTGCAGTTTTAAGAACACATACTTCTCCTGTTCAAATTAGAACAATGATGAATCAAAAACCACCTATTAGGATGATAGCACCAGGAAGTGTATTTAGAAAAGATTTCGATATTACGCATACTCCGATGTTTCATCAAATTGAAGGGCTTGTTGTTGAAAAAGAGGGTGTTGTATCATTTGCTAACTTAAAATTTGTGATGGAAGAGTTTTTACTGCATATGTTTGGTGATGTTGCAATACGATTTAGACCTTCATTTTTCCCATTCACTGAACCCTCTGCAGAAGTAGATATCTCTTGCATTTTTTGTAAAGATGAGAGTACTGGTCATAGTGATGGTTGTAGGGTATGTTCACACACTGGATGGTTAGAAGTTCTAGGCTGTGGAATAGTAGATGAAAATGTATTTAAAGCCGTAGGGTATGAAGATGTGAGCGGTTATGCATTTGGTTTAGGTATTGAGCGTTTTGCTATGCTTATACACAGAATTGGAGATTTACGATCTCTTTTTGAAAGTGATATTAGACTGTTAGGACAATTTAGATGATAGTTACAAGACAATGGTTACAAGAATATATTGATTTATCAAAAATAAGTACACAATCAATGTGTAAAGCACTAAATTCTATAGGTTTAGAGGTAGATAATGTACAGAGAATACTCATTCCAAATAATGTTATAATCGGTTTTATAGAATCTAAAGAGAAACATCCTAATGCTGATAAACTTAATGTTTGTCAGGTGAATATTGGAACAAAAGTAGAACAAATTGTATGTGGTGCAAAAAATGTAGAAGCGGGACAATATGTTGCAGTTGCAACAGTTGGTGCAGTTTTAGGAGAAGATTTCAAAATTACAAAAGCAGAACTTAGAGGAGTACCTTCAAATGGTATGATTTGTAGTTCTACTGAAATAGGTTTACCTAAAATAAATGATGGGATTATGGAACTTGATAATTCTATTGGTGAGTTAATTATTGGTAAAGAATTAAATGAATATTCATTAATAAATGATGAAATTATAGAGATAGAACTAACAGCAAACAGGGGTGATTGTTTAAGTATCAATGGTGTTGCCAGAGAATTAAGCACATATTTTAATATTCCTATGAAAAATGTTGATGCTATAGTAAATAGCAATAATAAGGGGATCGGTCAAGTATTTGATGTAACATTTGATATGAATTGTGAAGCAAACTTAATTTATAAAGCAGCTTCAATTAAAAGTTTTAAATTAGATCTACTACATAACTTAAGAGCAGGAACTATTTCAGAATTAAAAAATACAGATATTGAAACAGCTATTGCATATATAACCCACGCAACAGGGGTACTATTAAATGTCTATACACAAGCAGTAGCAAGAAAGCAAGCAAATGCCTTATCCACTTTTAGCATTACTAAAGATAAAAACAATTTTGATACGGTCGTGGGGAAAAAGCTTGTTAGTACTATTGGAATAGAGACGGGTAAAATTGAAGAGGTTTCAGATGAGGTTATTATTGAGGCTAGTTATATTCATCCAGAAAAACTTTCTCAACTTGTTTTTGATAAAAAACAAAAAACTGGAGATGTTTATTATAAAGCATCAAGAGGAAGTGAGCCAAATTTAGAGATGGGAGTTGATTCAATTATCTCTTTACTCTCTCAAAATGGAGCTACAATATACAATGGTAGTAAAAACTTTATTAATGATGTTTATTTAACTACGATTAATGTTAATAATGAAAAATTAAATGCTATTATCGGACAAGAGATCTCACCAAGTAAGGTAAGTCAAATTTTAACATCATTAGGTTTTTTTGTAAAGCAAGATGGGCAAAATACTATCAATGTAACTATTCCAGCATTTAGACATGATATAAAAAACATTGCAGATGTAACTGAAGAGATTGTTCGAATGATTGGTATTGATAAAATTAAATCTAAACCACTTCAAATAGAAGAATTAAATAATATTAACGATTGTTCAGATCAGCTTATTTTAAAAAATGATATTAGAACAAAAGCGATCCAAAATGGTTTTTTTGAAACGCTTAGCTATGTATTTACAAATAAAGAGCTATTAGAAAAATATCATTTTCCTACAGTTATTAAAAGTAAAGATATTTTAAATCCAATAGTAAATGAGCTTAATACTTTTAGAACTACAATGGCGTTAAATTTTGTACAAGCAGTATCTCATAATGTAAAACAGGGTTATAAATCGCTTGGTTTATTTGAGATTGGAACGGTTTTTACTAAAGATAGAGAAGAGATAAAAACATTAGGATTTATTTTTAGTGGTGAAGCCGAAGCTGAATCTATTGCAAATAAAGCTAAACCAAAAAATATAGATTTTTTTAGTTTTTCTCAAAAACTTAGCAGTATAATAGGCCAATTTGAATTAGAACCTATGAAAAAAATTTCTCATGATTTTATCCATCCATATCAAAATGCAAGAATACTAAAAGATGGAAAAGAGATAGGTCATATATATAAAGTACACCCTACTGTTACAAAAGATTTTGATATCTCTAACGATACTTTTATAGCGCAGATTAATTTTGATCTATTAAATATCAAAACTATTATAGCTACAAATATATCAAAATTTCAATCCTCAAAAAGGGACTTAAGTATAATTGCACCAAAAAATCTTGAATATAAATATATTAAAAAATCTATCAATGCTTTAAAGATTAATGAAATTAAACAATTTAATCTCGTTGATATTTATAGTGATGAAAAACTAGGAGATTTTGAAAGTTTAACTATTAAATTTATCTTACAATCAGAAACTAAAACTTTTGAGGAGAGTGATATAAATAAAATTATGGATAAAATTCTAAAAAAATTAGAGAAAGATTTAAATATTGGTTTACGATAATGCAAAAACTACACATAGCACCACTTAATAAAGCGTTTGATATCATTATAGATAATATAGCTAGTGATAAATCTATATCCCATAGATGTGCTATGTTTAGTTTATTAAGTGATAAGCCCTCAACCATAAAAAATTATCTTCGTGGTGAAGATACAATGGACTCTTTAAAAATTGCAAAAAAACTGGGAGCAATAATTGAAGATGATCAAAAAACAGATACAATTACTATTATTCCTCCTGCAACCCTAAGTGAACCTGATGATATTTTAGACTGTGGAAATGCAGGTACAGGAATGAGACTTTATGCTGGTTTATTAGCTGGAATTGAAGGAAGCTTTGTATTAACAGGAGATAAGTACCTAAGAGGTCGTCCAATGAAAAGAGTAACCACTCCATTACGTAATATTGGAGCTTCTATTGATGGAAGAGAAAATGGAAATAAAGCCCCACTTCATATTCGAGGAGCAAAACTTAGCTCTTTTAGATACCATAGTCCCATTGATTCAGCACAGGTAAAATCTGCACTTATTTTAGCGGCAATTCAAGGTGATGAAAAATCTTATTATAAAGAGGATTTACTTAGTCGTGATCATACAGAAAGAATGCTAAATGGTATGGGTGCAAATATTTCAACCAATCAAGATGACTGGATAGAGATAGAACCATTAAAAAGAAAGTTAAAGCCACTGCATATAAGGGTTCCAGCAGATCCTTCATCTGCTTTTTTCTTTGCAGTTGCTGCTGCAATTATACCAAACTCAAAAGTTACTTTAAAAAATGTTACTTTAAATCCTACAAGGATAGAAGCATATAAAATTTTAGAAAAAATGGGTACAAAAGTATCTTATTTTAAAAATGAAGATATCTATGAACCTATTGGAGATATAGTAGTTCAGTACAATGAATTAAATGGCGTAACAGTTGATTCAAATATTGCATGGTTAATAGATGAACTACCAGCATTAAGTATTGTTATGTCAGTTGCAAATGGTAAAAGCAAAGTAAAAAATGCAAAAGAGTTACGAGTAAAAGAGAGTGATAGAATAGCATCTGTTGTTTCAAATTTAAAAAAATGTGGTGTTTGCTGTACAGAGTTTGAAGATGGGTATGAGATTCGTGGAAATTGCGCTTTAAAACAGGCAAGTATAAATTCACATGGTGACCATAGGGTTGCCATGAGTTTTGCAATCGCAGGACTATTGTGTGGAATGAATATCGAAGATACTCAATGTATAGAAACATCTTTTCCTAATTTTACAGAAATTTTAGCATCACTTAAAGGATAATAATTGGAAGTAAAATTAGCATCTCATTATGGATTTTGTTTTGGAGTAAAAAGAGCAATTAAAATTGCACAAGAGCATAAAAACTCTGCAACTATGGGACCACTTATACATAACCAAAAAGAGATAGATAGGCTTAAAAAAGATTTTAATGTTGGTTTATATTCCACCATAAAAGAGGTCAAAGAACAAGAAACTGTTATTATTAGAACTCATGGTATACCCAAAAATGATTTAGCAGAATTGAAAAAAAACAATACAAAAGTGATAAATGCCACTTGTCCATTTGTTACCACGCCTCAACAAATAGTAAAAAAGATGTCTCAAGACAGATACAGTGTAGTTATTTTTGGAGATGCCGATCATCCTGAAGTAAAAGGGGTTAAAAGTTATGGAGATGATGTTCATGTTGTTCCTAATTCTGAAGATTTGGATTCATTAGTTTTTAAATATGATAAAATCGCTACAGTTGCACAAACAACAAAACAAAAAGAGAAATATTTAAATATAGTAAATAGCTTAATACTCAAATATAAAGAGGTAAGAGTATTTAACACCATATGTGATGCTACATTTGAAAATCAAGCGGCCACTAGAGAATTATCAGCAACCGTTGATATTATGATTATAATAGGTGGTAAAAACTCTTCAAATACCAAACAATTATTTAATATTTCTCAAGAAAATTGTGTAAGCTATTTAATTGAAGATGAAAGTGAACTTAACCCAAAATGGTTTGCAAATAAATTAGTTTGTGGTATCACAGCTGGAGCTTCAACGCCAGATTGGATTATACAAAAAGTGATTGATAAAGTGGAAAAAATAGAACCATAAAAAAAATTAAGTCAAGTTTCGCTATAATCACCCAATAAAAAACAAAAGGGTAGGCAAGCAAATGAAATTTGAAGATTTTGAAATAGAAGGTGAAGACTTCGCAACGATGTTGGAGGAGAGCGAAAAGAACACGGAAACAAACTCAGTGACAGACGGTGAAATAGTTATTATTGGCGATGAAAACTTTACAGTAAGTATAGCAGGTAAGGAGGGAAGAATCCCTTTAAGTGAAATTACAAATACTGATGGGACACTAAAATATTCTGTAGGTGATACAATCAAAGTTATGATTACAGGTACTAGAGGTGAGAATTTATCTCTATCTTACAAAAAAGTTTTACAAAAAGAAAAATTTGATGAGTTTTTTGCAAAATATGGTGAAGAACCAGAAAATGTAATCGTTGAAGGTGTTGTAACATCTGTGAAGCCAAGAGCTGGATTTATCGTACAAGATGAAGAGGGTATGGAATATTTTATGCCAATGGCACAAGGTTTCTTAAAAGCAATTGGGGCAGTTGGCAAAAAAATCAAAGCTGTTGTTCTTAAAGCGAAACCAGAAACATCAAGTATCGTTATATCAAGAAGAAAACTTATCGAAGAAGCTCAAAAAAATAAAGAGATTAAAATAGCTGAACTAATGGAAAATAATGAACCTAAAACAGGTATTGTTAAAAAAATTACTTCTTATGGTATGTTTGTTGATTTAGGTGGAATTGATGGTTTAGTAAACTATAATGAAATCTCTTACAAAGGTCCTGTAAATCCATCTGCTTATTATAAAGAGGGTGATGAAGTAGTTACAGTAATTAAGTCTTACGACAAAGAAAAAGGTCATCTATCTTTATCTATTAAAGAAGCTTTAGCTAATCCATGGGATGAGATGAGAGATGCACTTGAAGTTGGAGATACTATTACAGTTACAGTTTCAAACTTTGAGTCTTATGGTGCGTTTGTTGATTTAGGAAATGATATCGAAGGTTTATTGCATATTTCAGAAATTAGTCATAATAAAAATGTTAAAAATCCTAAAGATTACCTAGAAATTGGTCAAGAGATCAATGTTGAAGTTATAGATTTAGATTGTGATAAAAGAAGATTAAGAGTAAGTTTAAAATCTTTACAACCTAAACCATTTGAAACATTTATCAAAGAACATAAAGTTGGAGATATAGTTACAGGTACAGTTGCTACATTGACTGACTTTGGTGCATTTGTAAGTTTAGGAACTGTAGATGGTCTTTTACACAATGAGGAAGCAAGTTGGGAAACAACTACAAAATGTAAAGATATTTATAAAAAGGGTGATGAGATTGAAGTAAAAATTATTAAAATTGATACAGAAAAAGAAAACATCTCTTTAAGTGTTAGAGCACTTCAAGATTCACCTGCTCAAAAATTTGAAAAAGAGCATAAAAATGGAGATATTATCAAATCTACAGTAAAAGATATCAAAGATTTTGGTATTTTTGTTAAGCTTGAAAACAACCTTGATGGACTTATTAGAAAAGAAGATATGATGAAACCTGAAGAGGGTGAAGAGGAAGTTAAAATTGGTGACGAAATTGAAGCTGTTGTTGTAAATATTGATAAACAAAGAAATAGAGTAAGATTATCAGTAAAAAGACTAGCATCTCAAAAAGACAGAGACATATTAAAGTCAGTTAATGACAACTCAACCATGACCCTTGGTGATGCACTTGCAGGACAGTTAAAGTAATACACTTTAACTGTTAAAATGGAGAAAATTATGAATAAACCTACAGTAGTAGTATGTGACCATATCCACGAAAGTGGATTAGAGATATTAAAAAACACGAGTGATATTAATTATGTATATGCAGCCGATATAGATAAAACTACCCTTTTAGATGTAATCAAAGATGCTGATGTATGTATAACAAGAAGTTCAACAGATATTGATGAAAAATTTTTAAATGCAGCAAGTAACCTTAAAGCAGTAGTTCGTGCTGGTGTTGGTGTTGATAATGTTGATATTGATGGTTGTAGTAAACGAGGTGTTATTGCTATGAATGTTCCAACAGCGAATACATTAGCAGCAACAGAACTTACAATGACACATTTGCTTTCTTGTATGAGAAAAATGCCTTATGCCCACTCTCAACTAAAAGATCATAGAATTTGGAAAAGAGAAGACTGGTATGGTCAAGAACTTTATGGTAAAAAAATTGGTGTTATTGGTTTTGGTAATATTGGGCATAGAGTAGCCTTGCGATGTAAAGGTTTTGAAATGGATGTAATCGCTTATGACCCTTACATTGCATCATCCAAAGCAACAGATTTGGGGATAAAATATACTTCAAATTTTGATGATATTTTAGCGTGTGATATTATTACAATACATACACCCAAAAACTCTGAAACATTAAATATGATAGATGAAGAACAAATTGCAAAAATGAAAGATGGTGTTATTTTAATCAACTGTGCAAGAGGTGGATTATACAACGAAGAAGCCCTCTATAATAACTTGAAATCTGGTAAAATACATATGGCCGGTATTGATGTGTTTAATAAAGAACCAGCTACTGATCATCCATTGTTAGATTTAAATAATATTATAGTAACTGCACACTTGGGCGCTAATACTGTAGAGTCTCAATTTAAAATTGCTACTCAAGCTGCTAATAATGCTATAGAATCAGCACGAGGTATTGGATATCCACATGCATTAAATCTACCTATTGATGAGAGTAAAATACCATCATATGTAAAACCTTACTTAGAATTAACACAAAAGATGTCTTTTTTACTAGCACAAATGGATAAGAGTGTAATCAAATCTATAAAAATTGAAGCTGAGGGTGATATAGCTAATTATCTTGATAGTTTAGAAACTTTTGCAATTGTTGGTGCTTTAACACAGTCACTCACTAGTGAAAAAATAAACTATGTAAATGCAACTTTTGTAGCAAATGAAAAAGAGATTAAAGTTGATACTTCGGTTCACTCAAATACAAGCGCGTATAAAAATCAAGTGAGTATTAAGATTACTACTAGAAATGGTGTTAACTCTGCAAGTGGTACAGTTTTTGAAGAAGATGTACAGAGAATTATTAGTATTAATAACTGTATGGTAGATATTGAACCAACAGGAAAAATGATTTTATTATCTAATACTGATGTTCCAGGTGTTATTGGTACTGTTGGTACATTGTTAGCTAGTGAAGGTATAAATATTTCAGATTTTAGACTAGGACGAAATAAAGATGGGGCATTATCTGTCATTATAGTAGATGAAGAGATAAAAAACACAACTTTAGAAAAATTATCAAATATTGAAGCTGCGCGATCAGTTTCATATGCTCAATTATAGGGAGTTATTATGGCATTAGGAATGAGTGACTTAAAAAAAGGTTTAAAAATAGAAGTTGATGGTATCCCATACAAAATTATAGATTATGCACATGTAAAACCTGGTAAGGGTGCTGCATTTGTACGATGTAAAATCAAAAACTATTTAAATGCAAAAACAATAGAAAAAACATTTCATGCGGGTGATAAATTTGAAACTCCTGATTTACAACAAAAAACTATGCAGTTTTTATATGATGATGGTGAGATGTTACAATTTATGGATACTAATACTTATGAACAAATAGGTTTGACCTATGACCAAGTTGGTGATACAGAAAAATGGATTATTGATGGTATGAATGTTGATATGATGTTTTTTAAAGGTGAGGCAATTACAGTTGAACCACCTGCAACCGTTGAGATGAAAATTATTGAAACCCCACCGAACTTTAAAGGTGACTCACAAGGTGGGAAAAAACCTGCAACTTTAGAGTGTGGTGCAGTTGTTCAAATCCCATTTCATTTAGTTGAAGGTGATATTATTAAATGTGATACAAAAACAGGTGAATATATAGAAAAAGTTAAATAAGAGTTATTCAGCTTTTATTTATTTAGGAGGGGGGATATTATACACTTAGCATAAAGCTATCAAGTAGTGTATAATATCTCACTCTAACAGGAGTCAGACTCCGTTTAGGGGAATAGGACTTAATTCTTTCTAATCTCTTCATACTCAATTTTAGAAATATTTCTATCCCCTTTAGAAAACTCAATACCTACTAAATATATATCTTTATTTTCATCTAAATATTTTTCGTGGTAATTTTTCTCTTTTATTTGTTCTAAGGCTTTATTATCATCTACTTTAAATTCTATTATATAAATAGTATTATCTAATTTTAGACTTAAATCAATTCTTCCTTTATTTGTAATATCTTCAGCTATTAAATCAAATCCTAAGGCTTTTATATAAGCATAAAATACACTTACATAATATCCCTCATATTTATACATCTTATTATTTGTAAAATTACCATAAGGGATACTAGCAAATAAAGCTTTTATATTTATCTCTAACTTAGAAAAATCTTTTTGCATTAAAGCTTGTGAGATATTATTTGTAGTTATTGTTGAGTTTCCTATTTTACTTAAATATGAAGCTATATTTCGCAAAAGTGATACTCTTACCTCTTTATTTGGAATATTTAGTACATAGTGTAAACCACTTGGAGTATCAAAAGTATCTGTAATAGTTAGATATCCTGTTTGCCACATCAAAGTTTCTAACTCTATAAAATCAACATCAAAACTATCTAACATCATATCATCTTTGATAACATTTTCTAGGTTTGGTAAGAAGTATCTATTTTGTTCCATAATTTTTAGTAGAAATGTTGGAGTTGCTGTACTAAACCAATAGTTTCTATATTCAAATCCCTTAGATATAAAAAGAAGGATATCAAAAGGATTATAAACACTTTTTCCTAAAAATTTATATCCATTATACCATAGCTTTATTTTTTCCAAATCTTGACCTTTTAAATACTCTTTAAAAACTGTATTTATATCATCTTGAGTATAGCCACAAATAGTACTATATTTCCTATCTAGAGTAATATCATCAAGATTATTGAGTCCTGAAAATAAAGATATTTTAGAAAACTTACTCACTCCTGTGATAAATACAAATTTTACATAAGCATCACTTCCTTTTATAACAGAGTAAAAATTTTTTAATTCATCTCTTCTTTTTTTAGCCTCTTCTTTATTTTCTATATTATCTAAAATTGGTTTATCATATTCATCTATTAAGATTACTACTTTTTTGTTATATTTTTCGTAAGCTTGCCTTATAAGTCTTTGAAAACAACCAGAACTTGAAAAATCTTTTGGACACTCTATATCTAAATCTCTTTGATTTGTATCTAATATTTCATAAATAACTTGAGCAAAACTTTCCTTTGTAGAAAAATCACCATTATTAAAACTTATTCGTATAAGAGGATATTTTTCAAACTCATATTTATCATAGATATAAAGCCCTTTAAAAAGTCCTTTATCTCCATCAAAAATACTTGCTAAGGTATCTAAAAATAAAGATTTACCAAATCTTCTAGGACGAGATAAAAAGTAATATTTCCCACTATTTATTAAATCTAAGGCTATTTTAGTTTTATCTATATAGAGATAATCTTCTTCTATTATTTCTTTTAAGGTTGATATCCCTATTGGTAGTTTTTTTAGCATCTCTCACCCCTGTCTATTTTCACTTGCACCATAGCCATCGTAGACAAACCCCTTTTAGGAAGATAAATCCTTCCACAAAAGAGTTTATAAAACCAGAACCTTATAAAAAATTATTAAGATTTCAACTCCTCTTTAGCAACTACAGTTTCAATATCCATAATTACTAACATTTGGTTATCTTCAAGCCTTACAAAACCTTTTAAATATCTTGATGGTATAGCAGATCCCATATCTGATACAGGATAGAGTTGAGAAGTTTCAAGTTTTTGCACATCATCAACTTTATCAACTACCAAACCTATCATTCTATTATCTCCAGTTATAACGGCTATTACAGCGGTATTTTCATCATACTGTATCTCACCTGTACCAAATTTTACTCTTATATCTAAAATAGGTACAACTTCCCCTCTTAAATTTATAAGTCCTTTAACCCACTCACTAGTACCTGGTAAGGTAGTAATTAAATCTGGATATGTCAAAATCTCTCTGATTTTTGGTAATTCAACTGCATATTTCATCTCACCCAATATAAATGTCATATATTCATCTGAATTTGTACCATGAAATTCTTTATCTATTTTTGCCATCTTTTTCCTTTTATTTAATTGGATCTTTTTATTTTATGATTTTTATAAAAATTATATGTTACATTTTATCTATTATATTCTTTGAAATAACTTTGCAGTTTGCAGATACTTTAGAATTTTCTATTGTAATAATATTATCAACTTCAATATCCTCTATACTTATAATTTTTTCATTAATTGTAAGTTGTACAAAGCCTTTTTTTTCTTTTTTTTCTGGATGATTGGCTATAAAACTATTTTTAAGAAACTCTATATTATCAGATTTTTTTCGCACTATTTGTCTAAAAGAGTTTTTAAATTGCTGCTTTATATTAATTATTTTTGATTCTATAAACTCAAACCTTTTTTGAAATGATTGTTGTTCAAAACTTAGTTTAAGATGTTTTAAATGTTGCTCTTTTTGTAGTAATATTGTTTTATATTTATGATTAAAATCAAGCACCAAACTATCTGTATATTGTCTTAAATCATTAATATTTGGCGTAGATAACTCTATTGCGTTTGATGGGGTACTAGCACGAACATCAGCCACAAAATCTGAGATAACAAAATCATTTTCATGTCCAACTGCACTTATAATAGTAATTTTTGCTTGGTATATAGCATCACACACTATCTCTTCATTAAAAGACCAAAGATCTTCAATACTTCCACCACCACGACCAACAATTAAGATAGAACTATCTAACTCTTGAGATGCTATTGAATCCACAAATTTAATATTTTTAACAATATCCTCTTTTGAACCATCTCCTTGAACCAAAGTGGGAATTAAAAACATTTTTGCCAATGGATAGCGTGCATTTAATATTTTTTTCATATCCTCAATGGCTGCACCAGTATTGGAGGTTATAACATAAATATTTTTAGGATATTTTGGCAAACTTTTTTTAATCGATTTATCAAAATACCCTTTTATTTGAAGTTTTGTTTTTAATTGTTCATACGCTAAAGCTAAAGCCCCCACTCCACTAGGTTCTATTTTTTGACATAATAGTTGATAATTTCCTCTAGGGGTATAAACAGTTATATTTCCACTAATAACGATTTTTATACCCACTTCTAATCGAAATTTTAAATATTGTGCATTCCCTTTAAACATAACACAAGAAAGAGTTGATTTATCATCTTTTATACTAAAATAGATATGTCCTGAGTTATGATATGTAAGATTAGATATTTCACCCTCAACATAAATAAAAGAAAATGTAGTTTCTAAAACACCCTTGATTTGTTCATTAAGCGTACTTACTGTAATAGGAGTGTTCACTAATTTTCTATCTTTCTTGCTATAAAAGTAGTACTCATATCCATTGAGTAACTTTTTACAAATATAGGCTCTAATCCCACCTCTTTTAACTCTTCACACATCTGTTTTGTTGTTATAAAAGCTTCAATTGATTTAGGTAAATAGGTGTAAGCATCTTTATTTTTCGATATAAGTCCACCAATAATAGGCATAAGATTATTCATATAAAATTTTGTTAATTTTGCACAAAAATCATTTTTATCATTTTTTGTAAATTCTAAAATTACACATAATCCCCCTGGTTTAAGAACTCTTGAAAACTCTTTTAGCCCCTCTTTTCTTTGAACAACATTTCTAATTCCATAGGCAATAGAGATAATATCTGCGCTATTACTCTGTATTGGCATAGATTGTGCACCTGCTTCCATAAAAGTTCTATGAGGTATTTTTGTTTTACCCACTTCCATCATTCCCACACTAGGATCTACTCCAATAATGGTATCTATATCTATACCATTAGTATTTGCAATATTTTCCCAATCTATCATCAAATCGCCAGTTCCACAAGCGACATCAACAATTTTTGTCAAATGAGATTGACCATATAAAGTATATGCCATATTACAAGCTTTTTTTCGCCATGTTTTATCGACACCCATACTTAAAATTCTATTTGCTAAATCATAAGTTTTAGCAATATCATTAAACATTTTGATTATATCTTCTTGATTATCTCTATTTTCTTCTGCCAATTTTTTACCTTAAAATATATATTTTGCTACTATTAATCCAGAAATAAACCCAACATTCACTCCAATTAAAATTTTCATATATGTTAATTTTTTCTCACTATTTGGTATATAGTTTAAAATACTCTCTTGTTTTTTCAAACTTTTATTAAAATTTTCTGATGCTATATCAATTTTCTCTAGCGTTTGTTTTAGTGTTATTTCACTCAATTCAAGTTGTTCAGCCAACTCTTTTGCCTGTTTAAAACTCATATCGCTCATCATTAAAGCCCTACTTTTTTATCTTGATCCATCTATCTAATTCTACAAAAATACAATTCAATGTCCCTAAAACATAGTCTTTTGCTTCAGTTTGTAATCTTCTAAAAAAAAGATACTTTAAAGCAGCTTCTCTATCCCCTGCTTCTTTTGCCTCTAGTGCTTTTACTGCAAAATCAGTGTTATTATGTGCCATCTCCCAAACTGTACTACCAAGGTACCTACTCATAGTAATCACCTTATCATTTTTTACTGCAAAATAACGAGGATCTTTTACAAAATCTGTAATTGTAGAGTTACTTCCTAAATATTTATGTCCAAAAAAATTAATAAACTGCTCTTCTAAATAATCTTTTTCGGTACTTATTGCTCTATTTAATGCAAAAAATAAATTCTCTGTAGAATTTCTTTCAATTTTTCGTAGTTTTTTCATAGTAGCAATTGCATTTTTCCCATCAAGCTCACCATCACCCATAGGTACTATCCACTTTACATTTCCAAATGTCCCTACTTTTGCTATCTCATCAAGCACTAAAGAAGATGTTTTATTTCCACCAACATCAACAATAATTTCATGATTATCATCCATTAAAATCATCTCATCTAATTCCATAATTTTATTTGTTGATAACATTTTTTTATTTACTATTTTTGTTGCTGTAAAACTTCGTGAATCATTGTTTTCATCATCTATTTCTATATAAGTAACGGCTTTACCATGTTTTTTATAAAGATACGGTGCTATAACTTGCATGGCAACCGTTGACTTACCAACACCACCTTTTGTTTGAGGAATAATTATCATCTGTTTTATCCTTGTATATTTATGTAGTTTATCTAATTTTTAATTTTATCTTTATTATTTCAAAATATGTTCATTTAATTAATAATACTATGGGAAAGCACTTCATTTTTATCATCATATAATTTGATTTTAAATCCATCTGTGGCAACACCATGTTCATCGATATCTATAATAATAATTTGCATAATAGATTTACAGCTATTTGGCACATTAAAATGTCCCCCTATACCTGTGAGTGCTTTTTTTATAGGTATATCACTCTCCATACCTATTACATTGTCTCTACAACCTGTCATACCTATATCTGTAACATAATATGTTCCATCTGTTATCTCTTGATCATCTGTTCCAACATGAGTATGTGTTCCGCAAATGGCACTAACTCTGCCTTTTAATATTTGCATAAGTACTCTTTTTTCTGATGTTACTTCAGCATGAAAATCGATAAAAATATGCTTAATATTCTCATCTTCTAATTTTTCTACTACATCTATAACATGGGTAAAAGGATTAAGAACTTGAGGCATAGTATATAAACCCATAAGATTTATAATGGCTAATTTTTTACCTGCCACTTCAACTATTTTTACACCAGATCCAGGTACCTCTTTGGGATAATTATCAGGTCTTAAAACTGGTTTAGATTCAAGTAATGCAATCATATCTTTTTTTTTATCCCAAGAGTGATTTCCTCCAGTAATAAGATCAATTCCACAATTAAAAAGCTCCCTTGCATTTTCAATAGTTAGTCCAAAGCCATGACTTGCATTTTCTCCATTTGCTATTACAAACTCTATATTATGTAAAACTCTTAATCGCTTTAAGTTTTCTTTGATTATTCTTCTTCCTGGACGCCCTACTATATCGCCTATAAATGCAATTCTCATATTTTTTGTACTATTGTTTAACACACTATTCCTTCTGCTTGTAATTCTATTCTAAATTTTGCCCCTTGTGAAGTATTAGTAGCTATAATTGTACCAAGATTTTCCTCTACTATTTTTTTAGCAACACTTAAACCAATACCGATGCCACCTTTTTGTTTATTGCCTGAAAAAGATTCAAAAATATTTTTTATCTCTTTTTCTTTAATACCTCCAGCATTATCAATAAAATCAACAACTACTTTACCCTCTTCTATAGCAATATTTATATTTAAAATTCGTTTTTCATAATCTTCAATTTTGACTAACTCATCTAATGCGTTATTTATAATAATCATCCAAACTTGTTCTATCCTCTTTTTTTGTACTCTAGCATTAAAATACAAACTCTTTTTATAATTATTTTTATTTATATCAAATAGTTCACCATTTAAATATATTTTACTTATTTGTTTCGTACGATTAAAAGTGAATATTAGTGCCGTAACAAGAGTATCATATATATTAACACTCCGACTAGTTTCGGAAGATTGTTCAGAAACCTGCTTTATTGATTCAATAGTATTTGAAATTTTATTTACTCCATCAGAAATAGTTTCTATATTTTCTATTATTCTTTTTTTAGTTTCACCCTCTTCTAAATCTTCAATATCAAATCTCATTAACTCCAAATTTCCTTTTATATAGGTTAATGGAGTATTAATTTCATGTGTAATTCCTGCAGATAAATCTTTAATTGAATTTGATTTTACACTCGTTAATTGTTCCTTTTGTAGTAAAGACAACTCTTCAATATTTTTTTCAAGCTTTTTATGCATCTCTTCTTCTATGTTTTTATTTAATTCTTTATTTAAATGATTCATAGTACTAATTTTTTTTGCTATTTGCTTTGAGAATAAAAAGGCTATTATCAGTGAAAATAAAACGATATATATCAAAATAGATACCCAACAAATATGATTGAGAAAAAATGAAATTTTTTCGGGGGGGGGGAAATTTGATTTATCCCGCTTACTACTTGAGTAAGCGAATAAAAAGAAGATAAAGCTATAGATACGCCAAAAACTACAAATGTAAGAAATAATCTTAAATTAAATACCATATAATCACTAACGATGATTCAACACTTCATCTATCTTCTTTTGGACTTCCTGTAAAGAACCAAAAGGTTTCATAAGATACTGTATAGCACCGTATTTTTGTGATTTAAGAACAGTATCCAATGTTGAATAAGCAGTCATCATCACAACTTTTTGCTCTGGATTTTTCTCCACTATTTGCTCTAAGGCGTCTAATCCATTCATTTGAGGCATCATTATATCCATAAGTACAACATCATAATTTCCATCATTATTTATACTAGATATTGCTATTAATGGATTAGAATATGTTACTACATCATAATTTGGGTTTCTACTTAAAAACCCCCGCAACATATTTAAAATCTCATTTTCATCATCAACTATAGCAATTTTATATCTCTTGTCCATTTATCCATTACCCCTTATATAAATAATTCTTTTGCAGCTATTTTCATAACTATATCATTTTTTTCTTCTAACATCTGATCTAAAATTCTAGATACATCATCACTTGCATCTTCTATTAATTTCATTTTATCCTCAATAACAGATTTAGAACATACCACTGCATTACCAGAACACTCTTTGGCTAGTTCATTTGCTTCCTTATGCACTATAGCATGCGGTTTACTTAAACTTGCATATGATTTTGTTTTTGAAAACTCTTTTTTACCAAGTCCTGTATCATACCACTTACCAAGTCTACAATCCTTATGTTCTGTATGCTTAAACTCTTTATTATCACCAAACAACAACTGATATAAATTGTTTTTATAAATAACATGATCAATTTTTGCAAGATTAACAAAAATTTTATTACTTATAGATTCAACTTCATAAACACTTCTTCCTGAATTTTTTTGAAATGACTCCATTAATTTACTTAAAACACCGACTCTCTCTTTTGTTTGAGTAACGACGGTTGAAACAACATCTGAACTCTCTTTCATTCTTCCCGTTTCTTGCTGAATAGAGAGAACTACATCTTTTATCTCTTTTGCAGCATCTGATGATCGAGAAGCAAGATTTCGCACCTCTTGTGCAACAACAGCAAAACCTTTTCCTGCTTCACCTGCCGTTGCAGCTTCAACTGCAGCATTTAATGATAAAATATTTGTTTGAAATGCTATTTGATCAATAACAACAATAGCTTGTGCTATATCATTACTTTTTTGTACTAAATTTGTAACAATTTCATTTTCTGTTACAATTTGATCATTTAGATTAACGGTATCTTTTACAATACTTTGAGTTAAAGTTAGCCCCTCCATCGATCCAGTAGCTGTTGATTTTGACTCTTTTGCCATATTATCTAATTCACTTAATAAATTTTGGTACACATTTTGTGTACTTGAAAGCGAATTATTGACATTTTGATTATGTTTACTTAATAATCCCTCTTCTGCATTATCGTGAATAGATGTTCTTACTAAAGAGACAACGGTAAGATCTTCATAGTTTTTATATGTTAGTTTAGCTTCACAATCCGACATAATAATCCGACTATCTCTGCTTGATATTGCACTTAATAATTTATTTTTATCTGTAATATTTTTTTCTGCCCTATCGTTCATAAATAGAAGATTATTACTTTTATCAACAGCAACTATCCCCTCAGATTCAGTAAATTTTGCAATATTTCTTATCTGTTCATTACTTTGTTTTAATTCTTCAATTTGTTTTTGAAAACTCGTAGTAACATCTTCTAAATCATTTTCATATTTTAACTTATTTTGAGACAACTCTTTTTGTAAATCTTCAATTTGTTGCTTTAATTGTAAAGACTCATCTTCCTTGGCTTTATTAGAAAAAAACATCTATAACCTTCCCAATATTTTTGACCATTGTATCCAATTAATTATTATATAAGAATTAAGTTTTTATACAATACCCGCTGCTAAAAGCCCATTGAAAATTGTAACCACCTAATTCCCCCGTTACATCAAGGACTTCACCTATAAAATAAAGATCTTTTTGTAACTTACTTTCAAAAGTACTTTTTACCTCATCGGTTGAAATACCACCTTTTGTAACCTCTGCTTTTGTGTATCCAAAATTACCTGCTGGAGAGATACTATAGTTATGTAAATCTATATCTAAACCTTTTATTTGTTGTTTAAACCTTTTGGGTAAATAACTATCCTTATAGGGTAAAAAATCTATAGAGATATTTCCTTTTTTCCAATACAATGATGCTGTTAATATAGCTGGTCCACTACACCCTTTATGAGTAAACAACATTTTTCCCTCGATTATTTTATCTAAAACTGTAATTTTTACATCAAGTGATAAACCACTAAGCTCTTTGAACCAAAACTGATCTTTTTGTACCGTAAAACCTACAAGTGCTGGATCTAATCTATTTATAGTATGTCCAAATTTTTCTGCTATTTTATACCCTATATTGCTTCCACCAATACTAGCATAAGAAAGCCCACCAGAAGCGACGATGAGTTTTTTAGCCATAATCGTATCTTTATTTGTTTTGATTTTATAATAATCTTTATCATACTCTACATCAAGTACTTTTGTACCCAATCGAAATGTACAATGAGAAGTAACTTTTTTGAACATCTCTATAACATCACGGCTACTATTACAAAAATATGTTCCTTTTACTATTTTAGGATTAAGTTTAGGGAAAACTCCATTTGTGTGTAAAAAGTGAAGCAGATCTTTTTCATTAAATCTTTCTAAATAGGGCTTAATAAACTTGCTATCACCTAAAAACTTATGAGTGCCCATAAATTTATTTGTGATATTACACTTCCCTCCACCGCTGATTTTTATTTTTGCACCAATTTTATCATTAGAATCAATAATACAAACAGTCCTATCTTTTATTTGAGAGGCAGCCATAAGTCCACTAGCTCCTGCTCCAATTATTACAATATCATATAGCATTATAATCCACTTTTTTCTGATATTTTATATAAAGATTACTATTTTTTATTTATACGCTCTTACAATAAAACCTTTTAGATTTTTTGATTTTATCGTATAGTTTACCGTTTTAATATTTTTATGTTTACCTAAATATCGTCTAATCAACCAAGATGCTTCAATTACTCTTTGTCTTGAAAGTCCCATTTGAGAGTACTGAGATATTTTTTGAACTCTTTTCTCACCATATCTCTTTTTTAATTCATCAATAAACTTAAAGCTTTGATGATCCACCATCCCTATTACTTCAAACATACTACTATTTTTATTTTTTTCTAAAAATGTTTTCAACTCCTCTTTACATTTTTTAGAAATTTCTATACTCCCTATATCCATTGATTTACAAGTATATGTCTTAAACGTTCCCTTTGCTAATTTTGTTTTATTATTAGTTATATTTAGATTATTTTCCATACTTGAAGGAGCAGTAACAGTTTTTTCAACTTCTACTACCTTTTCAACAGGTACTTCCACTATTTTTTCAACGACTTTTTCAACTACCATTGGAGTATTTGTATTAAAACTGTTTTCTAAATTTTTTAATTTTTGTTTTAACTGTTCTATTTGATTTGTATGTTTATAAAACTCTATATACTTACTTTTATCATATGATGGTAACATATCAAATGTAATATCATCTTTTTGAACATACTTTTCTTCTAGTTCCCCTTCATTTAGCATATCATATGTAGAATATATATATCCTATATAAAAAAGCAAAATCACTATAATTGCTAATAATATATATACTAAACTATTACTTTTTTTTACCTCTTCTTGTGGTGTACTTGTATTATCCATCTAATTTCCTTTTTTCGTTAAATAGTTTAATGTAGTAAGAATCAAATCATCATCATCTCTACTTGGAGATTTAATAGTTTCTTTTCTTTCATCATTATAAATAATTGTTATATTCATATCATAATTACTTATTGTTTTTACCTTTTTATGTAAGGCATTTACTTTAATAAGAATTAACTCTATAAATTGTTTTGTAGGTAGATCAAGTCTTCCAAATCTATCTTCCATCTCATCTTGTATGTTATATACCTCTTTTATCTCTTTACTCATACTAAGGCGTCTATACAACTCTAATCTTACCCTATCTTCACTTATATAATCACTTGAAATAAAAGCAGTGATACTAAGTTTTATATCAACAGATATCTCCTCTTCTTCCACTTCCCCACTTAAAACAGCTATAGCTTCTTCTAACATTTTAAGATAAAGTCCATATCCTATTTGTTTAATATGCCCACTTTGAGCCTCTCCTATAATATTACCACCACCTCGTATCTCCAAATCTTGATGAGCAAGTGCAGTTCCACTTCCTAAATATGAATTTGATTCTAAAGCAAGAAGTCTTCTTATAGCATCTTTTGTAATAGTTTTTTTATCTCTTACAAGAAAATAACAAAATCCCTCTTTATCTCCACGCCCTACTCTTCCACGCAACTGATGAAGATCAGCTATTCCAAATCTATCTGCGCCATCGATTATCATACTATTTGCATTTGGTAAGTGAAGACCAGATTCTACTATACTTGTAGCTAATAATATATCTATTTTTCCTTCAGAAAATGCTTCTAAAGTTTTTTCACTTTGAGATATGGTGATTTTAGAGTGCATAACTGCTATTTTTAAATTTGGCATAATCTCAAGTAGATCTTTTTTCTTTGTTTCAATAGTAGCAATATTGTTATAGATATAAAAAAGTTGTCCCCCACGACGCTTTTCTCTTAAGATAATCTCCTTTATCATTCTTTCATCATACTCTTTAACAAAACTTCTCACCCCCAATCTTTCTCTAGGCGGTGTTAAAAGAGAACTCATCCCCTTTACTTTTGATAAAGCTAAATTTAAAGTACGAGGAATAGGGGTAGCACTCATAGAAAAAATATGTACATCACTTCTTATATCTTTTAGTTTTTCCTTTTGTTTTACTCCAAATTTATGCTCTTCATCAACTATAACTAAAGCAAGGTTTTTACATTTTACATTTAAAAGTGCATGTGTACCTACAACTAGATCTATCGTGCCATTTTCTAGTGCTTTTTTTAAAGCATTTCTCTCTTTGGTAGAAGTTCTACCATCAATTTTTCCTATTTTAAAACCAAAAGGTTCAAGCCTTTTTTTAATACTTTCATAATGTTGAGAAGATAAAAGTGTAGTAGGACAAATAAATAAAGACTGATAGGCATTTAATAAAACTGCCAATATACCATTCATAGCAACCTCAGTTTTTCCAAATCCAACATCACCACTTAAAAGTCTATCCATTACAAGTCCAGAACTCATATCACTTAATAACTCTTTTATACTTCGTTTTTGATCTTCTGTATACTCAAACCCAGCATCTCCTTGAAATACCGCTATTTCTTCTTTTGTAGTATCTATATAGATCCCTTTTGTTAGCTCCCTTTTAGCTGCTATTGCAATAATATCACTAGCAATTGCAAAGAGTCTCTCTTTTACTTTCCCTTTAAGTTTGGCAAAACTGCCTTTTCCTAATTTATCTAAAGTGGCTATACTTCCACTATCTGCTAAATATCTATCTATGATACCGATATTTTCAACAGGGATTAAAAGCTTATCATCTCCAGCATAAGCAACAATTACAAAATCCCTTTTAGCACCCATAACAGTAACAGGTTCTATCCCTTTAAATTGACCAATACCATGTATCTCATGTACTACAAAATCATCTTTTTGTAACTCATCAAGTACGATTTTTGGTCGTTTTTTTCTTCTCTTTTTTACTTGTTTATTTAAAGATATAATAACTTCATCATCACTGACAAGATTTATAACTTCATGCTGTATTTTAAAAGTGATATTTTTGTCGCTTAAATCAAGGTCATATCCCCTAATTTTCCCCTCTGTTGAAGAGATAATAGTTACTTTTTTTCCCTCGTGAAATTTTAAAAACTCTACAACATTTGCTACATCTATTTGTTTATATTTATCATCTTCTAAAATTGGTTTTGTTGAAAGAAGCTCCTCTTTTGGTATCCTTTTCTCTTCAAAGATATAGACCTCATCTAATTCATCTAAAGCTTCTTTTGTGATACTACTTTGTAACTTTTGAGTATAATATTGGGCATCATCATCTAAAAACCAAAATCCCAAAGAGTGTATATCTTTTTCAAATACATCGATATTACTCTGTTCTATTTTTTCATTTATAATTGCTAGTTTTTGCTCATCAAAAGCTAAAAAAGAAGCACTTATAGTAAATTTTTCAATCTCATCTTTAAAAGATTTTTGATTTTCTACATCAAATTTCCGTATACTCTCAACTTCATCATCAAATAAACTAATTCGATAGCCATACTCATCATTTGGTGGAAAAATATCAATAATATCTCCCCTTACAGAAACCTCCCCCTGCTCTGTTACAATATCAACAAAATAGTATCCCCAATTATAAAGCTTATTTTTAAACTCCAAAATATCTATAGTTGAAGCAAACTCTATAGTTAAATTATCAAAACAATTAGCTTTTGGTAAGGGATAAGAGATAGTTCGTACAGGAGATATAAGAAGTTTATTTTGTTTTTTATATTGATGAAAACTCTCTAAGGTAGCAGTCATCTCTTTTATCTCATCAGTAAAAGAGAGTAAATCATCGCCATAATTTGCTCGTAAATCACTCAAGACAAAGGGAACAAATCCCAAATAACTTGCACAATCACGCGCAACCATCGCTTGTTTTTCATCTGCCACTATTAAAAGTTGCGTATCTTTATTTTCTTTTATGTAATTAAATATTTTATTCATGTATGGAAATTATGCCACTTTTCATCTTAAAAAACTCCTTTGTAAAGAGATGTACATAATCAGATAATTAGCCCTGAAAAACCAAATTTTATATTCAATCCCAAATATTAAGACTTTATAGTTATTTTGTTTTTTAGGACTAACTAGATATAATGAGTAATGATTTTAATAAAGAAGGGGATTAGATGAACAGGTACTTATATGTATTTTTAATGTTACTATTTACTGCTTTTGTAGGTGGAAATTTGGCTTTAGCTAGTGATGTTGATTCAAAACAAAACAAAAAGGAAAAAGGTTACTATTCAAACGGTAAATTACGGTATGAACTACCGTACATAAATGGTAAAGCTGAAGGTATAAAAAAAGGTTACTATTCAAATGGTGCATTAGAATATGAAATGCCATACAAAGATGGTAAAGCTGAGGGTATAAAAAAAGGTTACTATTCAAACGGCGCATTGGAATATGAAATGCCATATGAAAATGGTAAAATAGAAGGCTTATTAAAAGAATGGTATAAAAACGGTAAATTAAAAACCCAAACACCATATAAAAATGATAAAGCAGAGGGTGTAAAAAAATCTTACTATAAAAATGGGAAATTAAAAGCCACAATATCATATAAAAAAGGTAAAGCAGATGGCTTATTTAAAACATGGAATAGAAATGGTACAGTAAAATCTGAGAAACAATATAAAAATGGGAAAGAAGTGATCTGATATAATTATATAACAGAATTATATATTTTGAGGTGTTTGTATGTCTATTTTTGCAATACAGTCTTTAGTTGGTGGATTTTTAGATGAAGATTTACATAATTTTAATAAAAAATTTGATGATTGGTGTGTCCAGTTTGAAAGTTATGATGATGCTATGACTATTGTACAAACTCTCGAAAATAGAAAATCTGTAGTTGTGGTAGAAATCACACCTTTAAGTTATCCAAAATATTTTTTTTCATCTTTGCAAGGTACTATCTATCTAACACGGCAAGTAGAAGGTAAAATTATCTGTGCTTTAGAACCTTTTATGGGAGCTAGTTTTAAAATTGCGATATGTGATCTTAAAACAAAAAGTGTGAAACTTACACAAACAAGTTATAAAAGCATCTCAAGTGTTGAAGCTGCTTTTACTAACTTTTCTGTGTGAATCTATCCCCTTCCTGTTTTTTTAGGCAACATCTTTACTAAATAGTTTGAGTAAATCATGAAGTGTTTTTTTCATAGCATTTCGTTCAACTACCATATCGATACTCCCATGTTCAAGTAAAAATTCCGCTTTTTGAAAACCATCTGGCAGATCTTTACCAATTGTTTGTTTAATAACTCTAGCACCTGCAAAACCAACCAAAGCACCAGGTTCAGCCATAATAATATCACCTAAAAATGCAAAAGAAGCAGAAACACCACCAAATGTAGGATCTGTTAAAATAGAGATAAAAGGCAAACCTGCATTATCTACTTTTTTTAATGCTGCACTAGTTTTTGCCATTTGCATCAAGGCAAAAGTAGACTCCTGCATCCTAGCCCCTCCTGATGCACTAACAATAATAACACCATGTTGCTTCTCTAAAGCTCTATTACAAGCTCTTACAATTTTTTCACCCTCAACAGATCCCAAAGAACCACCCATAAATGAAAAATCGAATACAACAAGTTCTACAGGAACTCCATCAATGGTACAAGAACCACTTACTACTGCAGATGTTTTACCCGTTTTATGTAAAGCTTCTTCTAGTCTTTTTTGGTATGATTTACTATCTACAAATTGTAAAGGATCTGTGGGATGCAGTTCTCCATCATATTCTAAAAATGAACCCTCATCAGCAAGTAATGCTATTCTTTTTTTGGCTCCTATTCTCATATGGTGATTACATTTCGGACAAACATGATTTAAATTTTCAACTTCTTTAAAAAACATTAAAGATTCACAAGAGGGACACTTGATCCAATGACTTTCATTTTCTATACATTTTGGGTCATTTTTTTGTTTCTCTAAAACATCATTCTTAACCTTTTTAAAAAAACCTTTTAAGTTTATATTTAAATCCATAATTTTTCCTTACTTAATGATAATTTACAATTTTATCTTAATTCTTGAAATTTTTCAAGTTCATCAAGTTGTTCCCATGGATAATCAGGTTGTCCAACTTGCCCACGTGCAGCTACATCTGCATAAAGAAAAGTATCTGCACTTGGTTTATCAAGATTGAATTTTTTTGTGATCCAATTTGGCGTAAGTGCAAAATTTTCTTCTACAAAAGTAGATAAAGCATCATCATCTAGTGAAGTGTATGTTCCATAGGTATCAACAGCAACTGAAGTAGGTTTTGCTACTCCAATTGCATACGAAATTTGTACTACTGCTTTTGTAGCAAGTTTAGCAGCTACGATATGTTTGGCTATATATCGTGCTGCATACAATCCACTTCTATCAACTTTTGTATAATCTTTACTAGACTGAGCACCACCACCAATAGGTGAGTATCCACCAAAACTATCAACAATCAATTTTCTTCCAGTAAGCCCACTATCATGTAAACTTGAATGTGATACATATTTCCCTGTAGGATTAATATGAATTGTACAATTATTTTTATCATACATATTTTCTGGTAGTCCTGCTTCATCAATGAGTTTTTGAATTAATGCTCTTACTGTTTTTATATCCATACTAGATACACAAGGGGCAGATACCACAATAGTATCTATACTTTGAGGTTTACTTGCCTCAAAATTTTCTTTACAACCATAGTTAACTGTTACTTGTGTTTTAATATCGACACCTAATTCACTTGGATTTGATAAAGCGTAATCATATACTTTTTGCATCAACATCCTAGCGTATGTAATAGCACTTGGCATAAAATGTTCTGTTTCATTATCAGCATAACCAAACATAATACCTTGATCTCCAGCACCTATCTCGCCATCTTCTTGATCAACACCTTGATTAATATCAGCAGATTGTCTATTTAATAACACTTGAACATCTACATCTTCGGGGTGCAAACACTCTTGTTTTGTAAAATAGGGATTTCCATTGTAACCTATTTTTGCTAGTGCATCATGAACAATTTGTTTGTACTCTTCTGTTGTAATATTTGTACCACTTGTAACTTCTCCACCTATTACTACATGTTTTCCAGCTACAAAAACTTCACTTGCTACTCTACTAGAAGCATCTCCAATAATAAGTCTATCGACAATACTATCTGCAATAATATCTGCACACTTATCAGGATGGCCAGGGCTTACCACTTCGCTTGTAAATAAATAATGTTGTTGTTTTTTGTTTTCCATTTTTGTTTTCCATTCTTTTGTTTTCCGTGAAAGAAAAATCTTTCATCTGTTTTCCATTGCTTTGTTGTCCATTTTTGTTTTCCAAAGAAAATTTGCTAACGCAACCGCTATTGCTATTTCTTAGTTAATCTATAGAAGATTTTGAAAAGTAAAAATTTTTAATAAAGTATGTATTTTACATAATTGTAAAAAGTTTTCAATTGTACCAAAAAACTACTATCTCTTTCCTTTTAAAAATCATAGTACTTTTATTTATTAAGTTTTTTCATGTTTGTTTACAGAAACTAAGTAAAAACTATAATTCCCCATTTCTTATAAAATCCTCAATATCTTTTTCTATTTTTTTATAAGCAATATTTGCATCTTCATAATAAATCTTATCAAAGTTTTCTTCATAAATAGCAGAACTTTTTTCAAGATTATTTAGTATAGAATAATTTGAATAAGAACTTAGATAATTAACATCTATAACATTCCCACTCGTTCCAACTACAACTAATAAAGCACAATCTTCAAGCAAATCATACATTTTTTCGTACATAGGTGCTATCTCACCAAAAAATACTATATTTGGTCGCATTTTCTCTCCACATTTAGTGCAAGTACTATTTGTATCATCTTGTTTATCATATTTAATATTTATAATACTTCCGCAAGAGACACATCGAAGTTCTTCTAAAAAACCATGAAGATGAAGAACATCTTTGCACTTTACTTTTTCAAGTAGATTATCTACATTTTGAGTGATAATCTCAACTTTTTTTGGGTACTTATCTTTTAATCTTTGGCACATAAAGTGGGCATTATTTGGTTTTTTATCTTTTAAATCAACTCTTCTTTTATTATAAAACTCAACGGTTTCCTTGTAGTTCCAATCCAAACAACCAGCACTACATATCTCACTTATATCGTACTCTTCCCATAAGCCTCCACTATCTCTAAAA
>PDWI01000967.1_pt1 | contig 83242 bp, 83 predicted proteins | sample 1430891 | NCBI WGS metagenome assembly PDWI01 (sample SAMN01162508, study PRJNA174530) | Oral metagenome, whole genome shotgun sequencing project. | biome: Marine environment; feature: Marine mammal; material: Swab sample of the gingival sulcus; isolation source: swab sample of gingival sulcus... | reverse complement strand
CCCTATTAAAGTGTTCTTCTTTAATTGGACGCGAATTATAATAGATTTATTTGTTTTTGTCAATAGCTTTGGCTTAAGAATGGCTTAAATTTTGAGATTCTTTTTTTGGGGTGGTTTTGACATTAAGTAAATACAAATATCTTAAAATTAATTTTGATATAATTGACCAATTATTAAATAGGAATACTATATGAATTTAGAACAAACAGACAAAAAATATGTATTAAACACTTATGCTAGAAATTATGTTAACTTTAAAAAGGGTGTTAATGCAACACTATATGATGAGAATAACAACAACTATATAGACTTCACTAGTGGGATAGGTGTTGTATCTGTAGGGCATGGAAATGAACAAGTAGCAAATGCAATTTATGAACAAGCAAAAAATATCTCTCACACTTCAAATTTATATGAGATTGAACCACAAACACTCTTAGCAAAAAAGATAGTTGAGTTAAGTGGTTATGATATGGCTTGTTTTTTTGCAAATAGTGGTGCAGAGGCAAATGAAGGTGCCATTAAAATTGCTAGAAAATATGGTGAAACAAAATTTAACAATAAAAGATATAAAATTGTAACACTTGGTCATTCATTTCATGGACGAACAATAACAACTGTAAAAGCAAGTGGTCAAAAAAAAATGCATACAGATAATTTTTCTCCATATCCAGATGGTTTTTCATATAAACATAAACTAGATGAAATATATAACACAATTGATGAAGAAACTGTTGCAGTTATGATTGAACTTATTCAAGGCGAAGGTGGTGTTCAACCATTTCAAAAAGAGGAGATTCAAAATCTTTTTACTTACCTAAAAAGTAAAGACATATTGCTTATCGTTGATGAAGTACAAACAGGAGCATATAGAACAGGTGAATTTTTAGCTTCTAATCTTTATGATATTGAACCAGACATTATAACACTCGCAAAAGGGATTGGGGGAGGAGTTCCTATTGGTGTGGTTATGACAAAACACAAAAATATTTTTTCTCCAGGGGATCATGGTTCTACATTTGGGGGAGGCTTTCTTGTAACTAGAGCTTCACTGGAAGTATGTGATATATTAGAAAAACAGAAAGATAACGGTACTTTGGATGAAACTATTATTTATTTTGAACAAAAGCTAAAAGAGTTTTATAATACTTTCAAAGACGAAGGTATCTTTTATAGAGAAGTAGGATTAGGATTAATGAGAGGTCTTCGAGTAAAAGATGAAGAAACCTTGGCAAAAATTATTAGTAATGCTTTTGATGAAGGTGTCCTTGTATTAAAAGCAGGAAAGATTACCTTACGATTTTTACCTCCACTTACAATTAGTAAAAATGAGATAGACGAGGGATTTAAAAGATTGGAATTAGCAATTGAAAAAATCTAATTTTCTTTTTTTTCTTTTTTTTAGTAGTATTAGTTTATTAGATGCACAGGAACATTATTTATCTACTATAAAAGAGAATATATTACAATACTCATATAACAAAGCTAAGCAAGATAGTAATAAACTAGAAAAAGACTGGATTAACCCTATAACATATAGGTATATATACTCTAATACAGAAGAGTATGATACTCATAGATCAAATATAAGTATATCTCAACCTATTTTTAAAAGTGGTGGGATTTATTATGCAATTAAGTATGCAAAGAGTGTAAATAAACAAACAAAGATTGGTATTGATATTCAAAAAAAAGAGTTAATTAAACAAACTATTACTCTTCTATTTCAAATCAAAAAGATTGATATTACTATTTTAAAACAAAAAATTTTAATACAAAATGCAAAAATTGATATAGAAAGAAAAAAAGAGCAGGTCTTAAATGGGATATTAGACACCTCTTTTTTAGATAAAGCAATACTCGATGCTAACTCAAAACAAAATGCACTTATTGACTTAGAATATCAAAGAAGTGTATATATTAATAATCTTTCAACTTTTTCAGATAAAAAATATGAAGAGTTAGAGTTACCTGCTTTATGGCTTACACAAAATAAGTTATACTTAGAAAAAAATATTTATATCCAAAAATCTAAAAGAGAGATAGAGACATCATATCTATTTAAAAATATGATTCGTGCAAATTATTTAGCAACAATAAATCTTACAGCTGATTATACTAAATATCACGATAAAGATAACAACCCTATACTTTTAGATGAAAATACTAATTATGGTTTTAATATAACTATCCCTTTAGATATTAAATATTCAAATACAACTCAAAGTGCAAAAATCGAATACTTGCAAAAAAAAGCTTTACTTCAGGATAAAAAAGAGGAAGAAAATGTACTGTATAAAAATATATATTCAAAGATACAAAGTTTAGATAAAAAAATAAATATTGCACAAAATGATATTATCCTTTATGATTCATTGGTAACTCAAATAAAAGAACAACTAGAAGTGGGAATGAAAACAAAATCAGATTTAGAAACAATTCAAAATTCACAAAAAATTAAAAAACTAGAAATTCAAAGTCTTAAAGTAGATAAACAAATAGAATTACTACAAATTTATTCAAGAGTTACACTTTAATCAAAAATGTCAGATAATAAAATCTCTTTTCACCAATATTTTAATAACTGGCTTTATGGTAAAGATGGTTACTATTCAAACTATAAAGATATTGGTAAAAAAGGAGACTTTTATACAGCGGTTAGTACAAGTAGATTTTTTGGTGGAAGTATTGCAAAAAGAATAGTTGATATTATAAAAGAGGGTTTTTTAGAACAAAATACCTCTATTGTGGAAATAGGCGCTCATCATGGTTACCTTTTAGCAGATATTATACAATTTATATTTACACTGCAGCCACACTTGATAAAAACATTAAACTTTATTATTATTGAAAAACAAAAAGATTTAAGAGAAAAACAAAAAAAATACTTTGCACAATGTTTTGGAAATGATATTACCTTAGTGCATTATAATAGTATAGATGAGATAAAACTTGACCATGCATTTATAGTTTCTAATGAAATTTATGATTCTTTCCCCTGTGATTTGGTTTATACAAATAAAAACAAGCAGCTTCAAAAAGCGATCGTTGATAATCATAAAATATTATTTACTAAAAATAATGATAATTATTTAGAAAAACACTGTAAAAAATACAATATAAACAAGGGTGAAATATCTCGTGGTGTTGAAGAGTTTGCACAAAATATAAGTAAAAATATAACAAAATTTGAATTTATTACTTTTGATTATGGTGAAAAATATCCACGCAATGATTTTTCTTGTAGAATATACCAACAACACAAGGTATTTCCTATTTTTGACAAAAATCTTAATTTAGCAAAGGTATATAAAAAAACGGATATAACCTATGATGTGAACTTTCAACATATTATAGATAGTTTTGAAGATTTGGGAGTGAAGAATATAAGCTATCAAACACAACTTAAAGCATTAATTTCATTTGGTATTATTGAATTACTAGAGATATTACATGATAAAGTAAATCAAAAAATATACCTAAGCGAAGTAAATAAAATTAAAACACTACTCAATCCAACAGGAATGGGAGACAGATTTAAAATGCTAAGTTTTAGAAAAGAGAGATAAGAGTAAAAAATAATGATAAAATTGAATTATTATAATTTTCAAGTGTTGGATGATTAAGAAACATTAAATGATTTTAATGTATAATATTACAAATCAATTTAAAGGATAGTCATGAAAAGTAGTTTATTAAAGATTGTATCTGCAGCAGTTGTTGCAAGTGTGTTAGCAGGTTGTTTTGGGTCTTCACCAGAGAAGGATGAGCCGGATTTTAGATGTAAGCAAGAGGGGCAGTTAGCTCCAAAGTGGACTTGTAACCCTTACCTAGAAGGTTCAATTGTGGCTCTAGGTGTTGCTCCTGCAAATGCTGGTAATGATGTTGGAATGCAAAGAGCAGAAGCAATGGCAGAAGGAAGAGATGCACTAGCAAATCAATTAAGTGTAAAAGTTAGTACTCTATTTAAATCATTTAAGGCTACAACAGGTGCAGGAGTTGATGCAACTTTTGACAAAGCAAATTCTAAAGTTTCTAAACAACTTGCGAGCCAAACTTTAGAGGGAAGTAGAGGTATCGAAACTTGGATAAGTGACAAAGGGACTCTATATATTTTAGTTGGGGTAAGTAATGAGCCAGTGAAAAAAGAAATGGATAAAGCTGTTAAAACATCATTTAAAAATGATCAAGCAATGTATCAAAAATTCTTAGCTGCAAAAGCAAGTGGGGAACTTGATGCAGAATTAGAAAAGGCAGCAGCATTAAATGCAGCTTCTGAGTAAGATAACTCTCTTGTGCAAATACAAAAAAGCAGGGTTGTTCCTGCTTTTTTTTTAAGGAAAAAATATGTTAAAATCCATAATAGTTGTTGTTAGTATTCTTTTATTTCAAGGGTGTGTCTCTAAAAATAAAACGCTGGTAACAGAACCAAAGTGGTTATTAGATCCATATATTCAAAATGATAAAGTTGCAGCAGTGGGTTGTGCGAAAAGACATTTTAAAGGTATAGAAGCACAAAAAAACCTAGCAATATCAAGAGCAGTAGATAGAATAGCAATACAAAACCGTGTTATCGTTGAAAATGCAACTTTAAGAAGAAAAAGTATTTCCAATGGAAGAAGAGGAACATCATCAAGCTCATCAAGCTCTTTACAAACAGTAGATAAAGTTAAAGTGTCTACTAAAATAAAAGACATGTATACTAAACCTGATGGTGAAATTTGCGTATGGGTGGTACAAAGATGAAAAAAATATTTTTAATACTAATGGTGTTATTTTGTGTAAGTATATCTGCAGATGAATTTGAAGAATTTCAAAAACAACAAAATGCTGAATATAAAAAATATCAAAAAAATCTCCAAGAGGAGTTTAGACTTTATCAAGTAGCTTATGATAAAGCATTTAAAGAATTTTCCAAAACATTAAGCACTAAATGGCCAGAAGAAAAAGGAAAACCTGATATATCAAATAAATCAAAATTTGTTGAATATGATAAAAATTTAAATAGTAAAAAAGTAGTAAACTTTAAGAAAAAAAATATCTCTTTGGAAGTGATTGCTAAAACAGAAAAAGAAGCAAAAGAGAAGATGGAAAAAATGTTTAATGATCTTTTAAAAGAAGATGTAAAGACAGCATACAAAAGAGATTTATTAGAAAAGAAAGTTGCAAAAAAATTAAAAAAACAAAGAAAAGCTCCCAAATCAAGTCAAAAATTAATTGCAGATATTCTTAACCATCAAGAAAAAATGGAAATGAAAAAGAAGCTAAAAAAACAAAAATTAGTTTTAGTAAAACATAAAGGGAAATTCATCTACAAAGCCAATGTTAAAATGCCTCCTAATTCAATGATAAGAAAAGCAAAAACATTTAAAAGTGATGTAATGAAAAATTCAAAAAAAGAAAAAATACCAGCAGAGCTTATTTACGCGATTATCCATAGTGAAAGTTCATTTAATCCTATGGCACGATCTCATATTCCAGCATTTGGTCTTATGCAAATAGTGCCTCGTAGTGCAGGTATAGATAGCTATCAGTATCTTTATAAGAAGAAAAGACTTTTAACATCTAGTTATCTTTATGATTCATCAAAAAATATTATGATAGGTTCTGCGTATCTTCATGTTTTATACCATAGATATCTAAAAAGAATAAAAGATCCTCAAAGTAGATTATATTGTGCAATTGCTGCTTATAATACGGGTGCTGGTAATGTTGCAAAAACTTTTACAGGAAATACAAATATAAATAAAGCTGCTGTAACTATTAATAAATTAACGCCGCAACAAGTATATAAAAAGTTAATAAGTAATTTACCATATAATGAAACAAGAAAATATCTTAAAAAAGTAAATGATAGAGTCTCAGCATATAATAAACTATTAAAAACAACAATATAAAGGATATAAAATGTTTAGATTTGCACTTATTGTACTTTTCTTTTCAAGTTTTTCTATTGCTAATGAGTATCAAGAGTGGTTAAAATCACAAAATACTCAATATAGCAACTATAAAAAAAGTTTAGATGAAGAATTTAGTAATATGCTAAAAAAAGATTGGGAAGAGTTTAAAACTCTTAGTACTCCAAGTCCTTATAAAAAACCAAAACCAGTTGTTATCCCTTCAATTAAAAAAGTTGTTAAAATTCCAGCTGTGGAGATAAAAAAATCTCCTACTGTGGCTATCCCTAAAATTAAAAAAATCTCTATCCCTAAGCCCCAAAAGGTAGTAAAAAAAGTGCTAAAAAAAGAAAAAATTGTTAAGGATTTTTATACTACACAATTTGATTTTTATTCTGTTCCTATCTCGATACAATATGATAAAAAAACTTTTTTTACTAAAAATACAATCAATAAAAACACAATTAGTGAATTTTGGGATATGATAAGTAATACAAACTATAAAAAACTTATCAAACAAATAAAAGCAACTGCTGGTAATTTAAAACTAAATGATTGGGCAAAATACCAATTTATACATAAATTAGGTTTAAATATTTTTAAACAAGATAATAATAAAGCTAATTTATTTACATGGTTTATATTAATAAAAATGAATTATGATGTAAAAGTAGGATATAATACTAAACATATATATCTTATGTCAACAATGCAACATAGTTTATATCAAGTGTCATTTTTCACTTTGAAAAAGAAAAAATATTATATTTTAACACCAAATGGTAAAGTTGGCAATATTGGAAGTATCTATACCTATGCAGGGGATTACCCAAAAGCAACAAACAAATTATCTTTTGCTATTTTTGATGAAATACAACTCTATAATCACCTAAAAAACAAAACATTAAGTTTTGAATATAATGGGAAACAACACGCCATTGATGCTCAATATAGTTCAGATTTAATTGACTTTTATAAAACATTTCCACAGTCTGATTATAATATTTATTTTAATACTAAAAATTCTACACTTTTATCTAACTCTATGTTAGTAAAATTAGCACCTTTAGTAAAAGGAAAATCAGAAATTGAAGCAGTGAATTTATTATTACGATTTGTACAAACTTCTTTTAAATATAAAACAGATCAAAAACAATTTGATTATGAAAAAGTGATGTTCCCAGAAGAAACGATTAATTACCCATATAGTGACTGCGAAGATAGAAGTATAATGTTTAGTTATTTAGTAAAAAATCTTCTTAAACTTCATGTTATAGGGATTCAATACAAAGACCATATTGCAACCGCGGTATCATTTTCATCTAAAGTTAGTGGTGCAAATTTTAAATATAGAGGGAAAGTATATACAATTTCTGATCCTACTTATATTAAAGCAAATGCAGGAATGGTAATGCCACAGTATAAAAATAGTAAATTTAAAGTTATCTCTCTTTGAGATAATTTTAAATCCATTTAAACTACAACAACGAGTCCATTTGAAATTTTAATTTTTCCGTTTAGTTCATATTCAAATAACTCTTTAGGATACTTTTTCATAACCTCATCATAAGTAGGGCTAGATTTGCAATATTCTAAAAACTCATCATTATGTTTAATCTCATTTTTATATCCTAAAAAATTTTCTATAAATGTGTCTATATTATAAATTGCAGTTGCAAGTCCTTTTTCAAGTAGTTTATTTGTTGCTATGCTTTCATTGATTCTATGCGCTAAAACAAAAATAGGTTTACCCATTTTTAAAGCAAACTCGACACTTCTCATAGTACCACTATTTTCATCAGCTTGAGTTACAATCAAACATTCCCCTAGGGCAACAACTAGTTCATTTCGAATAGGGAAATTATACCTTTGAGAAGGAGTTTTAGAAGGAAATTGACTTATTATTAAGCCTTTTTGTTCTATATCTTCAATAAGTTTTTTATTTACTGCAGGATATCGTATATCCAAACCAGTTCCAGCTACCGCAATAGTATTAGAAGCACCCGCCCCATCGTGTGCAATAGCATCAACCCCCATAGCAGCTCCACTTACAATACAAATATTATTATTTGATAGCAATTTTGATAATTCATAAGTATACTGCTTGGTATATCCATTTGGTTTTCTTGTCCCTACAATAGAAACCTTTCTTTTTTCCAATAAGTCTAAATTCCCAATATAATAAAGGTTTTTAGGATACTTTTTCATAGTATCTAATTGATTTATATGAAAATCTATCTCTTTTATCATAAATCTTGCACAAATACCAAATCTAAGTCTTTTAATAAATCTTTGGATTCTTTTAAAGTTTGGAAGGTAACCCTATAAGGATGCCCTATAGCTATAGCCATACCATGTTTTTTTGCAATCTTTATTGCTTTTTTTAATTGTTGTTGAATATAATACTTATCTTTTTTATTATCTAAAAATATATTTCTACTATACATCTTAACACCATATTTTTTTGATAATTCTTTTGCAAGTGATTTTGCAGTTGTTCTACTATCTATAAAAGTATAATTATATTTTTTTAACACTTGAAATAACTTATCCATAGCCTCTTTATTTGAAGTAAAAGTACTACCTGTATGATTGTTAATATAACGTGTACCAGGATATATTTTTTGTAAATATTTTATTCTTTCTTCTATAGTTTTTAAACTATCGTTTATATGTAATGTATTTTCCTCTTCAGAGTGAACACCACTTGCTTGTAAAGGTAAATGAATCATATAATTATCTAGTTTTTGAGTAATCTTAGCAGATTTTGTATGTCCTTTGGTGGGTGGAAGAAAAGACATATTCACAATATAGCCTAAATTTTTTGTACTATTTATTTGTCTTTGAGTTGTCATATCATCAATAATAATAGCTAGTTTTGGTCTTTGAGACTTTTTATTTCTGACAAGTGTTTTGTTTACTTTTATAATAGATGGAGATACAGCTTTATACTCTTCTTTTTTGTTTATTTCTTTAGCTATCTCTTTTTTATCCATCTCTTTTAAATTTGATTCTTCAAAATGAAATATTTTATTTTGTTTTTGTTCTTGTTTTGGTAAATTTTGATTTTCTATAGTGTTATCTACATATTCTATCTCTAAAGCACGTGTTTTTTCTTCAAAAGTTATCTCTTTTGGTACTATATTGTTTTTATCCGATTGTATATCGTTATTTTTCACTAAAGTTTTAATATCTTCAGTAACCTTATCGATTTTGGTTCCATAAAAACTTCCTACGATAAGCCCTAATAAAACAGATAAAAGTATAACAGAAAGTATTAAAAAAGACGTTCTAAAAGATTTTTTCTTTTGATGTTTTGCATATCTTCGAATATTTTTAGGAGTATTTCTTTTCAAAATTAATTATACTTTATTACCAGATAGGTATACTTTTTTGATTTTTAAAAAAGTATACCTTAATCACTAGTTTTTATCTTGATCTACGATTTTATTTGCAGCAATCCAAGGCATCATATTTCTAAGTTCAACACCAGTTTTCTCAATAAGTGTTTCTCTTTGGTTATTTCTTTCAGCTTTCATTCTAGGGTATCCAGCTTGTCCTTCTAAAATAAAATCTTTAGCAAATCTACCATCTTGTATCTCTTTTAGTAGATCTCTCATAGCTTTTTTAGACTCATCATTAATGATTCTTTTACCAGCAACATAGTCTCCATATTCAGCAGTATTTGAAATAGAATATCTCATATCAGCGATACCACCTTCAAACATTAAATCAACAATTAATTTTAGCTCATGAAGACACTCAAAGTATGCCATTTGTGGATCATATCCAGCTTCTGTTAATGTTTCAAACCCAGCTTGTACAAGTGCAGTTGCACCTCCACATAATACAGCTTGTTCACCAAATAGATCTGTTTCTGTTTCATCTTTAAATGTTGTTTGAATAATAGCAGTTCTACCACCACCAATTGCAGATGCGTAAGAGAGTGCCAACTCTTTTGTTTTTCCACTTGGATCTTGACCAATTGCAATTAGATCAGGAATACCTCCACCTCTTACAAACTCACTTCTTACTGTATGCCCTGGAGCTTTTGGAGCAATCATAGTTACATTTATGTCAGCTCGTGGAGCTATTCTTCCATAATGTATATTAAAACCATGCCCAAATGCAATTGTAGCACCCTCTTTTAAGTTAGGTTCAATCTCATTTTCATAAATCTCTGCTTGATTTTCATCTGGTAATAAAATCATAACGAAATCTGCTGCAGCTGATGCATCTGCAACTGTTAGAGTTTCAAAACCTTTCGCTTCAGCTTTTGCCCATGAAGATCCATTTTTTCTTAAACCAACACAAACCTCAACACCAGAATCTCTTAAGTTTTCTGCGTGTGCGTGACCTTGTGATCCAAAACCGATAATTGCTACTTTTTTTGATTTAATTAAGTCAAGATTACAATCTTTATCATAATAAATATCTAATGCCATTTTATTTCCTTTTATATTTAGTAAAATTTATTGATTATAGCAAAAATTTATTTCTATTGACTTAAGATAGCAATTTAGTGGCAAAATTTTCAATAATCTGCTATCATATTGTAATAATTTTACAAGTAAACAAAAAAACTAGGATACCATTGAAACAAGAAGATTTAAAAAAAATTTATGATGAGCAATCTGCTCAAATTGTTAAATATACAAATGATACATATTCTCTTAATAGTAAATATAAAATAGGGACTATCTCTATTACAAATAAGATAGCTATATTAAATTTAGAAAATAACTCAAGTCAAAAAATATATATAGAGTTTGATAAATTAAATGGAGCATATAATGATGACACCGTCGTTGTACAAGTTCTTTTTAATCCAAAAGGGAAAACAAAAGCTAAAGTTATTCAAATACTCAATAGAACGCAAAGTTCTATTTTATGTTTTGTAAAAGATAAAAATCTCTTTACTATAAAAGAAAATATATTAATAGAGTGTGATATTGTAAACAATAAAGATGGAGATGTTGTCGTATTTGAAGATGGGAAAATTACTTCAAAATTTGGCAATATTGGTGATGCGAAAGTTGATGAACCAATCTCACTTTTTTTATACAATGAATATTATAGATTAATACAAGCACCAAAAGTTACCCATAGAGATTTAGATATAGAAAATAGAAGAGATTTAAGCCATTTGCCATTTTCTACAATAGATCCTGCAAGTGCTAAAGATCATGATGATGCTATTTATTATGATGATAAAGCAGATGAAATTTATGTTGCTATTGCTGATGTAAGTGCTTATGTTAAAGAAGGTACAGATTTAGACCATGATGCTTTTAAACGCTCTTTTTCTATATATTTGCCACACAAAGTTTTACCAATGCTACCCTTTGAACTCAGTACTGATCTTTGCTCTTTGGTACCAAATAAAAAACGACCTGCCTATATATTTAAAATGAAATTAAATTCAAATCATACAAAAGTACTTTCAAGTGAATTATTTGAAGCAATCATTGAATCTAAAAATAAATATAGCTATGAGTATATCGATGAGCTATTAGAAAAAAATGACTCAAATAATATTTATAACAAACTTTTTAAAGTCACTCAACAACTCAAAAAAAATAGACTAAAAAATGGTTTTGATTTTAGAAACGATGAGATACGACTTATTTTAGATGAGGAAGAGAGATTAAAAGATGTTAAGATAGAAACTTCATCTCCTTCGCATAGTTTAGTTGAAGAGTGTATGCTTTTAGCCAATCAAGAAGCAGCCAAAAAACTCCATAATGTTGGTATTTTTAGAGTACATGATGAACCATCAGATACAAAAATAAAAAAACTTATTGATGAAGTAAACTATTTAGGGATAAAAGCAAAATTGAAAGAGAATGTACATTCTACTATTATAAGTATCCAAAAACTTGCTAAAAATGCAAACCTAGAACAAGAAGTTGATGAATTAATTATCCAATCACAGCAACAAGCAACATATATGAGTATAAAAAAACCTCACTTTGGTTTAGGATTTAAAGACTATTCCCATTTTACTTCACCTATAAGAAGATATTCTGATTTAGTACTTCACCGTATACTTAAAAAAGGCACTATTCCAAAAGATATAGAGAAGATATGTGAAGATATAAGTCTTAAAGAAAGAGGGATAGCATCTCTTGTTTGGGACTATGAAGATAGAAAATATGCACGATTTTTAAGTAACCATATTAGTCATACATTTATGGCTACCATAGTTGATACAGATAAAGCTATAGCAAAATTAGATGAAATAGCAAAAGGGGCAAAGGTATATATAGAAAACTACTCAGGGGAAAAACTCTTTTCTAAAGTAAAGATAAAAATTACCCATAGTGATATCATCTCTAAAAAAGTCGATGGGAAAATAATTTAAAATGTACAAAAATCAATTTGATAATGAATTTTCTTCCAATATAATATATAATGGCTATATGTTTTATGGGCAATGTGATTATTTAATCGATCAATATACAAATAAAGTAGCTTTAAAACTTGCAAATGGAGAAGATATTCAAAAAATTTATTTTGATGAATATAACTTCAAAGAGTGTGATACCTTTTTATCCCAATCTTCATTATTTTCCTCTAAAAATATATTAGTTATAAAAACTCTTAAAAAAATACCTAAAAAAGAGATGGACTCTTTAATTGCTTCTTGCAATACAAATCCAGATAGTTTTCTAATAGTAGCTTGTGTGGGTGAAACTGACTTTAAAAGTATGACAAAAAGTTTTTCTAAAAAAACAAACTCTTGCGAAGTTCGATTTTTTAATCCTTCAGATCAAGAAGCGATACATATTTTAAATGCTGTTATACAAGAAAAAAATATGGTATGTGGATTTACAGAATTACAATACCTTTACAATATGCACCAAAAAGACTTATCTTTAGCTGTAAATGATCTAAATAAACTAGAAATACTGCAAAAACCAATAACAGCAAACATCATCAATGCTCAATGTTTTGGAATGGGAGCAGTTTCAATTGATGATTTTTTTATTAAGCTTTTTACTGCTCAACCCATCAATAAAGATTTATATATGATTTTAGAAGAAGGGATGAATGAAATTTATCTTATCAATCAAACAACAAGTTTTGTACAACAACTTTTTACTATCAATACATATCTTAAATTGCATGGTCAACTTAATATTATAGAGATATGGGGATATAAACTTCCAGCAAATATCGCAAATACTCGTGCAAGTATTGCTATAAAATTTAATGACAATGATTTTAAAAAAATGTTTAATTTCTTTTTAAATTTAGAATTAGAGTTAAAAACAAAAAAAGGTTTAGAGATAAATAGTTATATACAAGCTCAATTTAGAAACTTTTCAGCAAGTTTAAGATAAAATCGCCATTCAAAGTGGAAATAGGATTTATTTTTATAACTTGTATTGCCCTTAACCTTGCTGATATTACTTAGGTGTATCGGCTAAAACCAAAAGGAGAAAAGAATGGCTAGAATTAGACATTATGAGACTATGTTTATAGTTAAAGCAACGCTTACAGATGAAGAAACTCAAGCAGAAATTGCAACTGTAAAAGCAAATATTGAAAAAAATGGTGGAACAATTGTTTCAGTTGATGATATGGGTTCAAGAAACCTTGCGTATGAAATCGATAAGCAAAAAAGAGGTTACTATTATGTAATTTATTTTACAGCTCCATCTGAGGCAATTTCTGAATTAGAAAGAAATTATAGAGTAAATGAAAATATTATTAGATTTATTTTTATCAAATCTGAAAGTAAAACAGAAATTAAACACTGGACAGCGATGTCAGAAGAAGCAGCTAAGCGTTCAGAAAAAGCAGCGGCAAAATAATTTTATTTGAGTTAAAAGGAATTTTTTATGTACAATAAAGTGATAATGATCGGAAACCTTACTAGGGATATAGAACTAAAATACCTTCCAAGTGGGAGTGCTATAGCTAATGGTGCTATTGCTACTAGCCACAAGTATAAAAAACAAAATGGAGAACAAGTCGAAGAGGTTTGTTTTTTAGATTTTTCTATATTTGGAAAAGGTGGAGAGATCTTTAACCAATATGTACGAAAAGGTTCTAAGGTTATGCTAGAGGGAAGACTTGTTTTTCAACAATGGAAAGCTCAAGATGGAACAAATAGAAGTAGGCATGCATTAAGTGTAACAGAGTTTAAATTTTTAGATGGAAAATCTGATACACAAGATAGTGGTGTAGGAAACTATAATGCTCCACAACAGATGAATCAACCGCAACAACAGCAAAATTATAATGCTCCTCAACAGCAATATAACCAAACTCCTCAACAAAATTATAACGCTCAACCACAAGCACAACAAAATGTTGGTATGAATAACTCTTATGAACAAAACATACCTGAGATTGATATAGACAATGACGAGATACCGTTTTAGTCTATAAAAGAGAAAAAAGGAACTATTATGGCTGAAAGAAGAAAATTCGCAAAAAAATATTGTAAATATACTGCAATGAAATTAGATTATATTGATTATAAAAATGGAGATCTATTAAAAATCTCTATGTCTGAAAGAGGTAAAATTATGCCAAGAAGACTTACAGGAACATCAAAAAGATTTCAAGAACAAGTTGAAAATGCAATTAAAAGAGCAAGACATATGGCACTTGTACCATATATTGTAAATACAAATGATTTGGCAGACGCAGCATACGCTAGAAGATAATCGATTATCTTTAAAACAAAAAGGGGAACTTCATTAGAAGTTCCCCTTTTTTTATTTCATTGTTTTATAAAGATTAGAATACTTTTCTACATCTTCCCTTGATGGTTTTCTACGACAGGACATATAACACTGTTCTGCATTTTCATTTTTATATGGATAGATAGTAGCAAAAACCCAATAATATCCACCATCTTTCGTTTTATTTTTAACAAAACCTTGCCAATCATCTCCTCTTTTTATCGTACTCCACAAATCAGCAAATGCAGCCTTTGGCATATCCTCATGTCTTACTATATTGTGATTTTGATTTATTAACTCATCAAGTGTATATCCAGCAACTTGACAGAATTCTTCATTTGCATAAATAATTCTCCCTTTAACATTAGTTTCACTTACTAAAAACGCATCCTCTTCTAAAATTGTTTCTTTATTTAATCCCATAATTAACCTTTTTGTATAACAATTTATTATAACCAATAACTTCGATAATTATACTTTAATTAATATTTAATTTTAATTTAATAACTATTAAATTAAACATTTGATATAATCGCGAAAATTAATAGAAGATTGAACCCCCTAGGAGAAAATATGAGAGATATTCGAAATATTGCTGTAATCGCACACGTTGATCACGGTAAAACAACATTAGTAGATGAACTACTGAAACAATCTGGTACATTTGGTGAAAGAGATGAAACTGAAGACAGAATGATGGACAGTAATGACATCGAAAAAGAGAGAGGTATTACAATCTTAGCTAAAAATACGGCTATTGACTATAAAAGTACAAGAATTAATATCATTGATACTCCAGGACATGCTGATTTTGGTGGAGAAGTTGAGCGTGTTCTTAAGATGGTTGACTCTGTTTTATTACTTGTTGATGCCCAAGAGGGAGTTATGCCTCAAACGAAATTTGTTGTAAAAAAAGCTTTAGAGATTGGGCATAGACCAATTGTTGTTGTAAACAAAATCGATAAAGATGCAGCTGAACCAGATAGAGTTGTTGATGAAGTTTTTGATCTATTTGATCAAATGGGTGCAACAGAGGAGCAACTAGAGTTTCCAGTTGTTTATGCGGCAGCTAAAAATGGTATCTCAAAGTTATCTTTAGATAGTGACAATGAAACAATGATCCCTCTACTTGATATGATTTTAGAAGAGGTTCCATCACCAACAGGATCTGATGACAATGGTCTTCAACTACAAGTTTTTAACCTTTCTCATGATAATTTTATAGGGAAAATTGGTATTGCTAGAATATTTAATGGTACAATCTCTATGGGAGAAAATGTTACTTTAGTAAAAGCTGATGGTGAAAAAGTAAATGGTAGGGTTTCTAAACTTATTGGATTTAAAGGACTTGAAAGAGTAGATATTAAAGAAGCTGGTCACGGTGATATTGTAGCTATTGCAGGTTTTGAGACTATTGATGTTGGAGATTCTTTATGTGACCCTAAAAATCCAATGCCTTTAGACCCTTTGCATATTGAAGAGCCTACACTATCTGTAACATTTGCTGTTAATAACTCCCCTTTAGCTGGTACAGAAGGGAAATTTGTAACTTCTAATAAAATTCAAGAGAGGCTTGATGCTGAAATGAATACAAATATTGCTATGCAATATGAAGCTAGTGGAGAAGCTGCATTTGAAGTACGAGGTAGAGGAGAACTACAAATAACAATTTTAGCTGAAAATATGAGAAGAGAGGGATTTGAATTTTCTATTTCTAGACCAGAAGTTATTGTTAAAGAGATTGATGGTGTGAAGTGTGAGCCATTTGAACATTTGGTTTGTGATGTTCCAGATGAATTTTCAGGTGCGGTTATCGAAACTTTAGGAAAAAGAAAAGCTGTGATGTCAAATATGGTACCAATGGGTGATGGGCAAACAAGAGTAGAGTTTGAGATCCCTGCGCGTGGACTTATTGGATATAGAGGGCAATTCTTAACTGATACAAAAGGTGAAGGGGTTATGAATCATTCATTTTTAGACTTTAGACCACACTCTGGAGCTGTAACAAGTAGAATGAATGGAGCTTTAGTTTCAACTGAGATGGGCGAAGCTGTTGCTTTCTCAATCTTTAATCTACAAGATAGAGGAACTATGTTTGTATCTCCACAAGAAAAAGTATATGGTGGTATGATTATCGGAGAACATTCAAGATCAAATGATTTAGATGTGAATCCTGTAAAAGCAAAACAACAATCAAATGTTCGATCATCCGGTGCTGATGAAGCTATTAAAATTATTCCAGCTAGGGAGATGTCTTTAGAACATGCTTTAGAATGGATCGAAGATGATGAGCTTGTTGAAGTTACCCCTTTAAATATTCGATTAAGAAAAAGAGAACTTGATCCAACAAAAAGAAGAAGAGCGGACAAAGCTAAAAAAGATTTAAAATAGAGATTGATTCTATACAACAAGGTGAGGAATATGAGTTTAAAAGAAGATGTAAACTACATCAAAAAAGAGATTTCAGCAGAAGAGAGTTATATAGAAAGTGTTTTTAAGATTGAGAAAACTTGGAAAAAATATAAAACTTCAATAATAGCAGTAACAAGTGTGGTTGTTATTGCAGTAGTTGCTTTTTATATATCTGCATATTTTATAGAACAAAATAAAATAGAAGCAAATACTGCATTTAATACCTTATTAAAAAATCCAAATGATAAAAAAGCAAGTGCGATATTGCAAGCAAAAAATCCTGAACTTTATCAACTTTTACAATACAAGGCAAATAATACTACAACTACAGATATAGAATTTTTTAAAGAGTTAGCTTTGTATGCAAAAGCAATAGAGGAACAAAATATTAATAAAATCAATGAGGTAACTCAAAAACAAAATTTTATTTTAAAAAACTTCGCACTATTTAATAAAGCCTTACTTGAAACAAAAGAGGCGAAATACAATGATGCAAAAGAAACATTAAAATTAATCGATGCAAAATCTGAAGTAATGCCTATGGTAAAAATGTTGCAACACTTTTTATTAACAAAGTAGGTTTTTTATATGCAAACAAAAGTTTATCTCTTATTATTATCTCTTGTTATTTTCACCGGGTGTAGTTCAAAACAATATTTTGAACCAGAAACTACGCATAAATTTAAACAAAAAGATTTTGATTTAGAGAGTTCTATTATTCATTTAAACAGTGATGGGGCAACACTAGAAAATCATAATTTTATCTCAAGTAAAGGGATAATTCCTAATAAAAAAGCAAATTTTAAATTTTTAAATTTTGTTGATAATACTATAATATCCTCTAATAATGCAAAGATTAACTTAAAAAGCGATGATATGGATCAATCATTTTCATTTGAAAAAGATATTATATCTGCAAGTAAATATAAAAATTTATTGGCATTTTCTTCAATTGACAATTCAATAACCTTATTTAATATTGAGACAAAAAAAGTTTTATTTAAAGAATATTTAAGCCCTTCTTTAATAAATAATACCAAAATTGCAAACCCTATATTTTTAAATACAGTTGTTTTATACCCTACATTAGATGGTAAAATAGTTATAGTTGATTTACAAAAAAATGCAATTGTAAAAACAATTAATATAGATCCTAAGAGTGATGTAAATAATATTATCTTTTTAAAAGAGATTAACGATATTCTTATTGCAGCAACTTCAGAAAAGCTTTTTACCTTTGAAAATGGAAAAGTCAACTTAAAAGATATAGATGTACAAGATATTATTGTGCATAAAAATAATATTTATATTGCTACTCTTGATGGACAGATATCGAAATATGATTTTTCACTCAATAAAATCTCTTCAAAAAAGTTTAAATTTGCAAAAATAGAGGCTTTAGCATTTGGTACATATCTTTATGCTTTAGAGTCACAAGAGTTTCTTATCAGAATAAGTGAAGATTTTAAAGATGTAAAAATATTTAATTTCTCATTTGACAATGAGGAAAAAGTAATTGCCATAGAAAATACAATATATTTTGAGGATAAGTATATTATATTAAAATAACACTCGTTATTCTTTCAGTACAAAAATGATAAAATGAGCAAGGACAAAGAAGGAATAAAGATGTTTGATAATAAAAATATACTCATTACTGGTGGTACAGGAAGTTTTGGTAGAAAATATACAAAAATTTTACTTGAAAAATATAGACCAAATAAAATAATTATTTATTCAAGAGATGAGTTAAAACAATATGAGATGTCACAGGAATTTGATCCTAGTAAGTATCCTTGTATGCGGTATTTTATAGGTGATGTAAGAGATGGTGATAGATTAAAAAAAGCTATGAGGGGAGTGAATTTTGTTATTCATGCAGCAGCTTTAAAGCATGTACCAATAGCTGAGTACAATCCCATGGAATGTATTAAAACAAATATTATTGGAGCACAAAATGTTATTGATGCTGCAATTGAAAATAAAGTTTCAAAAGTAATAGCCCTTTCAACTGATAAAGCAGCAAATCCAGTAAATCTTTATGGAGCTACCAAATTAGCTTCTGATAAGCTTTTTGTAGCTGCAAATAATTTAGTTGGTGACCAAGGTGTTATATTTTCAGTAGTAAGATATGGAAATGTTATTGGAAGTAGAGGAAGTGTTGTCCCTTTTTTTAAAAGATTAATAAATGAGGGCGTAAAAGAACTTCCAATTACAGATGAAAAAATGACTAGATTTTTTATTACACTAGATGATGGCGTAAATTTTGTACTTAAAAATTTTGAGAGAATGAAAGGTGGGGAGATATTTATCCCAAAACTTCCCTCTATGAAAATCACAGATTTAGCTAAAGCTTTAGCGCCTAATCTACCCCATAAAATAATTGGTATAAGGCCTGGAGAAAAATTACATGAAATTATGTGTCCTGCTGATGATAGCCACTTAACTTTAGAATTTGGTGACCATTATGTAATAATACCTACTATAAAATTTACAGCAGTAGAGGATTATACTATAAATCTACTAGGAGAAAAAGGGGATTTCGTAGAACAAGGTTTTGAATATAATTCTGGAAATAATGTACAGTGGCTAAGCAATTCTCAGTTAGTAAAAATGTGTGAAAGTATTTAGATGAATTTTATCCCTTATGGAAAACAAAGTATAGATAAAAAAGATATCTCTTCTGTAATGGAAGTTTTAAAATCTGATTTTCTCACTACAGGTTCAAAAGTACAAGAGTTTGAAAAAGCTCTTTGTAAATATACAGGTGCTAAGTATTGTGTAAGTGTATCAAATGGAACAGCAGCACTTCACCTAGCTTCACGCATACTACTTCAAGAAAATGATGAAGTGTTAACAACCCCTAATTCTTTTTTAGCAACTTCAAATGCTATACTTTATGCAAAAGCAAAGCCCATATTTGTAGACATATCTAAAGATGGAAATATAGATTTGGATCTTTGTGAAAAAGAACTGAAAAAAAATTCAAATATAAAAGCTATATATGCCGTTCATTTTTCAGGAAAAGTAGTCAATCAAAAAAAATTAAAATACCTAAAAGAAAAATATAATATCAAGATACTAGAAGATTGTGCTCATAGTTTAGGGGGAAGTTTTAAAAATATAAAAGCAGGTTCATGTAAAAATAGCGATATCTCAATACTATCTTTTCACCCTGTTAAACATATAACCACAGGAGAAGGTGGGGCAATCACCACAAATAGTAAAAAATTGTATAAAAAGTTACTCCTTTTACGAAATCATGGTATAAAAGCCAATCCTAAAATAGCACCATGGCATTATGATATGCTTGAACTTGGCTTTAACTATCGGCTTACGGATATATCTTGTGCCTTAGGGATATCACAGTTAAAAAAACTTGATAGTTTTTTAGAAAAAAGAAGAACATTAGTAAAAAGATATGAAAATGCTTTTAAAAAACTTGACTTTATAAAACCTTTATATCCTTATGATAAAGGAAGCGCTTATCATCTTTTTGTTGTAAAATTTGATTTTAAAAAGTTAAATATCACTAAAAAAGATTTTGTTCTTAAAATGCGAGAAAAAAATATAGGTTTACAGTATCATTATATACCTATAAATAAACAAGTATTTTACAAAAACTTAGGCTATGGAGAAGAAAAAACTCCTAAAATGGATAAATATTATAAAAAAGCTATATCTTTACCTTTGTATCCAACTTTGGGTTTTCAAGAACAGGATTATGTTATAAGGTGTATAAAAGAGATATTAAATGAATAAATCTATAGCTATAATCCCCGCACGCGGTGGAAGTAAAAGAATACCAAAGAAAAATATCAAAGATTTTTTTGGAAAACCTCTTATTGCATATAGTATAGAAGTGGCTTTAAAAAGTAAACTTTTTGATAAAGTTGTAGTTTCAACTGACGATGAGAAAATAGCCAAAATTGCACGAAAATATGGTGCATTTGTACCATTTGTACGACCAAAAGAGCTTAGTGATGATTTTACAGGAACTGGTGAAGTTGTACAACACGCATTAAAATACCTTGAAAATAAAGGAGAAAAGTATGATTATTTATGTACCATTTATGCAACTGCACCTTTACTTCAAGAAATATATCTCAAAGAGGGGTTTGAAAAACTAAAAAACTCAAATGCAAAGATGGTATTTTCTGCAACTTCTATGCCTTTTCCAATACAGCGAACTTTTAAGATAAATGAAAATGGAAGATGTGAAATGTTCACCCCTGAACATTTTTATACAAGAAGTCAAGATTTAGAAGAGGCTTATCAAGACGCTGGACAATTTTACTTTGAAAATCTAAATATCTCTTCAAATGAGATAGCTTTTGGAAAAGATAGTATTCCCATAATTTTACCAAGGTATTTAGTACAAGATTTGGATACCCTAGAAGACTGGGAAAGGCTTGAATATATGTATCGTATTTTAAATAAAGATATTTATAAGGATATATCATAAAAGCTAATGAAGATAAAAAAAACATCCTTTTTAGAGTCAATTCTTCATCTTTTATAGGTATTGGTCATCTTATGAGAGATTTAGTTTTAGCCCAAAAATATAAAGCTAAAGGCTATAATATTATCTTTGCAACACAAGATTTAGAGGGAAATATAAATCATAAAATATTAGAAGATTCTTATAAATTAAAAATACTAAAATCAAATGATAAAAAGGAATTAATTAATCTTATAAAAAAGTTAAATATAGACTTATTAGTAATTGATAGTTATGATATAGACTATAAGTTTGAAAAATATATCAAATCAAAAACAAATGTAAAAATACTTAGTTTTGATGATACCTATAAAAAACACTACTGTGATATCTTACTAAATCATAATATAAATGCAAATAAAAAAAGATATAAAAAACTTGTGCCTAGACACTGCGAACTTAAATGTGGAAGTAAATATACTCTTTTAAGAGATGAGTTTATAAAAGAAAAAAAGAAAATCAAAAAAAAATCTTTAAAAAAAGATAGTAAAATAAGAGTTTTTATAGCTATGGGTGGAGCTGATCATAGTAATATAAATATAAAAATCTTAAATGTTTTAAAAGGGCTTACAAAGATAGAAGTAAATTTAGTTACAACAAATGCAAATAAAAATTTGGAAGATTTAAAAAAATATTGTAAAGATAAAAAATGGGTAAAACTGCACATAAATTCAAATAAAATTGCTAAACTTATGGTACAAAGTGATTTTGCTATAGTAACTCCAAGCGTTACAGTAAATGAAGTCTATTTTTTAAATTTGCCTTTTATTGCCATAAAGACTGCTGATAATCAAAACGATATGTATAAGTATTTGAAAAACAGACAATATATAGTTTTAAATAAATTTGATGAAGATATATTAAAAAAAGAAACCTATAAATTAATAAAAAAGGTATTTTAATGGGAATTGAATTAGTAAATTTTATTGATTTGACATCAGATGAAAAAAATATGATATTGAAATGGAGAAATAATTTAGAGATACGAAAATATATGTATAATCAAAAAGAAATAGGATTGGATGAACATTTAGCATTTATTGAAAACTTAAAAAATAGTAAAGATAAATTATATTTCTTAGTAAAAGATAATAAGACCTATATAGGAGTTATAGATTTTACGCAAATTATAACCAATGAAAGCTTACATATGGGGGTTTATGCTAATCCTGATTTAAAAGGGAATGGTAAGAAACTATTGAAGAGTGTTATTGGTTATTCTTTTAATATTTTAAATGTAAAAAAAATATATTCTGAAGTTTTAAAAGATAATTTAAGAGCTTTTAACTTATATGTAAAATTTGGATTTAAAGTGGTTTCTGAAAAATTAGTGAATAATAAAAAAGTTATATGTATGCAATTGGGCACATATACTCTTAGTAAAGAAAAAGTCACTTTTTTTACTAATAAAATCGTAAGTAAAGATTAAGCCTTAAACTTTACTTAGTTATAATGATAAAAATTAAGGATCTATAAACTTTGGAAAAACTATCTGTAGAAAATAAAAGCATAGAATTTAAACAAAAACTCACAGATGATTTAGAAAAAGAAGTTGTAGCTTTTTTAAATAGTTCTAGTGGTGGTGTGATTTATATAGGAATTGATAAAGACAGTAACGTCATAGGTTGTAAAAACCTTGATGAAATACAACTAAAAATAAAAGATAAACTAAAGCATAATATTTCACCCTCTTGTTTAGGATTATTTGAGATTATTCTTGAAAAAATCGAAGATAAAGATATCATCAAAATCATAATCGCTAGTGGAAGAGAAACACCATATTATGTAAAAAAATATGGTATGTCAAGTAAAGGTTGCTTTATAAGAATAGGAAGCAGTAGTGAGCCTATGAGTGAGATTATGATAGAAGAACTTTTTTCAAAAAGAGTTAGGAATTCTTTGGGCAATATCAAATCACATAGACAAGATTTAAGTTTTGAGCAACTAAAAATATACTATGAAGAAAAAGGTTTAAAATTAAATGACAAATTTGCTTCAAACTTAGAACTTCTAACACAAGATGGCTATTACAACTACATAGCCTATTTACTAGCAGATAACAATGGAACTTCTATAAAAGTAGCAAAATATGCAGGAAAAAATAAAATTGATTTAATAGAAAACAAAACCTATGCAAAAATAACTTCAAAAAATAGGTTAGAAACACCACTTTGGAATAAAATAGCCCTAAGAGAAGCCGTAATAAATGCAATAGTTCACAATGACTACACCACAGAAATACCACCTGTTTTTGAAATATATGAAGATAGAATAGAAATAACTTCTAGTGGTGGACTATCAACGGTAAAAAATGAAGAAGAATTTTTTTTAGGATACTCAAAACCAATAAATAGACAACTTATGAGAATATATAAGGATTTAGAGTTAGTTGAACATCTAGGTTCAGGACTAAATAGAATATTAGATTTTTATGACAAGGAAAGCTTTCTTATAGATAGATATTTTATGAAAAATATTTTTTATAAAAATATAGATGAGAGTATAAATGGCGGTTTAAATGGCGGTTTAAATGGCGGTTTAAAGGATGCAAATAAAGAAATAGAAAAGCTTTTAACCCAAATAGAACAAAATAGCAATCTAAACGCTATTGATTTAAGCACAAAAATAAATGTTCCATTAAGAACTATTCAAAGGTGGCTAAAAAAGCTTAAAGATGAAGATAAAATAGAATTCATAGGTAGTAAAAAAACAGGTGGGTATTTTATAAAGGCAAAACATGAAAATAGGTAATTTTGATTTAGAAAAAGATGGTGTTTACATCATAGCAGAACTAAGTGCAAATCATAATGGGAATTTGCAAACTGCACTTGATACTATAAAAGCAGCTAAAGAAATAGGAGCAAATGCCATAAAAATTCAAACATATACAGCTGATACTTTAACTTTAAATAGTAATAAAGAAGATTTTATAATAAAAGGTGGTACTTTATGGGATGGAAAATCTTTATACGAACTCTACAAAGAGGCATATACTCCTTGGGGGTGGCATAAAGAATTATTCGAATATGCTAGAAATTTAGATATAGATATTTTTTCGTCCCCTTTTGATAAAAGTGCTGTTGATTTTTTAGAACAGTTTAATCCTAGTGCTTATAAAATAGCTTCTTTTGAGATAACAGATTATGAACTTATAAGATATACCGCATCAAAAATGAAGCCTATTATTATCTCTACAGGAATAGCTACTATTGATGAGATACAAGATGCTGTTGATATTTGTAGAAGTGTTGGTAACCATCAAATTATATTACTTAAATGTACAAGTGCCTATCCTGCACCTTTGGAAGAGGCAAATCTTGTAACTATCCCAAATCTTGCCCAAACTTTTGGAGTAATTTCAGGTTTTTCAGACCATACCCTGGGAAGCATAGCACCCATAGTGGCTACAACTTTGGGAGCAAAAGTCATAGAAAAACATTTTATTTTAGATAAAAGTATAGGCGGAGCTGATGCTGATTTTTCTTTGGATAAAGAAGAATTTTCTGTTATGATAAAAGCTGTAAGAGATACCCAAAAACTTATTGGTAAAGTTAATTATAGTATGAATGAAAAAAAGAAAAAAAGTAGGCAGTTTTCAAGAAGTTTATATGTATCACAAGATATAAAAAAAAGTGAAATTTTTACAGAAGAAAATATAAGGAGTGTCAGACCTGGATATGGGATGCACCCTAAGCATTTAAAAAATATATTAGGTAAAAAAGCACAAAAAGATTATGAGATTGGAGATAGATTAGAAATAAGCTTCCTTTAAAAATTATAAATTAAATTAATTTTAAGAAAAGTTAATTATAATTAATGCCATTAAGAGTAAGGAATTATTATGATAGAAGTAAGTAAAACTGTAAAAGAACTGCACGAAAAAAGAGTAAAGATGTGGGATAAAAGTATGGAGAATCATAAAAAATATATTAATCCTGAAACAAAATTATTTTTGGATAAATTTACAAGAATACGAACTTGTCCTGTATGTGATAGTAGCAACTATATTTCTATTTTTTCTAAAGAGGGTGGAACTTACGTAAAATGTCAAGATTGTACTATGATCTATTTAAATCCTGTATTTACAGATGAGGCTATTATTGAGTATTATCAAATAAATCATACAGAACAATCAGAGGTTGTAGAATCTGATACTGATAATTTTTACATTAATATTTATAATGGTGGTCTTCAAACAATTAAACAGTACAATCATAATATCTCCAAAATATTAGATATCGGGTGTTCTTCAGGTACTTTTTTAGATTTAGCGAAACAACAAAACTTAGATACTTACGGAGTAGAGTTAAATAAGGCCGAATTTGAGTTTGCTAGAGGAAAAGGACATAAAGTATTTAATGAACTTCTTGAAAAAATCTCTTTTGGTACAAAATTTGATGCTATTACAATGTGGGATGTTTTTGAGCATATTGTTGATGGGCAATTTTATTTAAATACAATAAAAAAGTTACTTAATGATAATGGGGTGATTTTTTTACAAATTCCAAGTTCTGATTCACTTGCTGCTAAAATATTACAAGAACATTGCAATATGTACGATGGATTAGAACATGTTAATTTATACGGTGTAAAAACTATAAAACAATTAGCAAGTAGATGTAATTTGGAAATCTTAAATTTAAAAACAGTGATATCTGAAATAGGTGTAATAAATAACTTTTTGAACTATGAAAATCCTTATTTAGGAAATACTACAAATAAAGAGTTTATACCCAATCTAATTGATGAAAAAAAGTTACATGATACTTTACAAGGATATAAATTACAAGTAATATTAAGGGAAATAAAATGAAAATATGCACAAAATGTGTAATGCCATCGACGAAACCAGATCTTCATTTTGATGAAAATGGGGTATGTGACGCTTGTCAATCTCAAGAACTTAAAAATAAGAAAATAGATTGGGATACAAGAGAAAAAGAATTCCTAGAATTGGTAAGAAAATATAAAACTCATCCTGATTATGATTGTATTATTGGTGTAAGTGGTGGAAAAGATTCTACATATCAAGTTGTAAAAATTTTAGAGATGGGTTTAAATCCTTTATGTATAGTATTTGAACCAACAATTCCGACAAAAATAGGAAGAAAAAATTTAAATAATCTTAATAATTTGGGTGTTGATTTAATACATATCAAAAGAAATCCAATTGTATATAAGAAATTAGCAAAAGAGGCATTTAGAAGAACAGGAGATAATGAATGGCAAAATCATTTGGGGATATTTACAACTGTTCCCAAAATGGCTGTAAATTTCAATATACCATTGATTATTTGGGGAGAAAGTCCACAAATAGAGTATGGTGGACCAGCAAGTAGTAAAACACGAAATACTCTTGATAGACAGTGGCTTGAGGAATTTGGTGGCTTATTAGGAAATAGAATTTCTGATATGATTGGAGTTGATGGCTTGACTCAGAAGGACTTATCTTTATATACTTATACCCCCGATGAGGATATACATAGAGTTGGTGTTACGGGATTGTTTTTAGGATATTATTTTAAATGGGATTTAAGAAAAATTCTTGAAGAATCACAAAAACATGGATTTAGTGTTAAAAATAGAGCAGTTGAGACTACTTATGAAAATTTTGAAAATTTAGATTGTTATAGTAACCACTTACATGACTATTTAAAATATGTAAAATATGGTTTTGGAAGAGCTACAGATAATGCCTGCTTAGATATACGACTTGGATATATAAAAAGAGATGAAGCTATTCGACTTGTAAATAAATATGATGGTATTCCTCCTAAAAAAGCTATTAAAAAATATCTTGAATATACAGGTTTTACTAAAGAAGAATTTAATAAGATTGTTGATTCATACACAAACAAAAGAATTTTTAAAAGGGATGAAAATGGGAAGTTTTTAAAAGATATTGATGGATCACTTATACGAAAAGAGGAATATATTGTTAAGTAATAATCTTGTAATTATTGATTATAAAATGGGTAATTTACGTTCAGTACAAAAAGCTTTTGAAAAAGTTGGGGTAGATGCTATTATCTCACATGATCATAAAACTATTTTAAAAGCATCTAAATTAGTTCTTCCAGGTGTTGGAGCATTTAAAGATGGAATGAAATATCTACAGGAATTAGGGTTAATTGAAATTCTGAATAAAAAAGTCATAGAAGAGAAAACGCCACTTTTGGGCATTTGTTTAGGGATGCAACTTTTAGCAAAAAAAAGTACTGAAAATGGTGAAACTTTAGGATTGGGTTTTATTGATGCTGAAGTTGTAAAATTTAAATTTGATGTAAAGCATTTAAAAATTCCCCATGTTGGATGGAATGAAATATCTTACCAAAAAGAAAAAAGTAATCTCTTTAAAGATATTGAAAATAGAAAGGACTTTTATTTTGTCCACTCCTATTATTTTAAACCAAACGAAGAGGTCACCATCGCAACAACAAACTATGGATTTGAATTCACTTCTGCGATAGCTAAAAATAATATTTTTGCAACACAATTTCATCCTGAAAAAAGCCAATCAGATGGATTACAAATGCTAAAAAACTTTTGGGAAATCTAAGATGTTAAAACATAGAGTGATACCGTGTGTACTTTTAAAAGATTGGCAACTAGTAAAAAGTATTCAATTTGATACTTTTAGAACCATTGGTCATCCTACCTCAACAGCAAGAATTTATAATTCACGTAATATTGATGAGTTGATTGTATTAGACATAGATGCCAATATAAATAATGAAGAGATAAATACAGAAATCATTACCGATATAGCAAATGAGTGTTTTATGCCCCTTACTGTTGGAGGAGGGATAAATTCAATAGATGATATTTATACAATTTTAAATGCGGGAGCAGACAAAGTCTCTATAAACTCCAAAGCTATTGAAAATAAAAATTTTATACGAGAAGCTTCAAATATTTTTGGATCACAATGTATCGTATGTTCAATAGATGTCAAAAAACAAAATGGTATTTATAAAGTCTATACTAGAAAAAATGGTCTTTTAGATATAGATCCATTACAATTAGCACTTGAATACCAAAAGTATGGAGCAGGTGAGATTTTACTCACTTCAGTTGATAATGATGGAACAACAAATGGCTATGATTTAAAACTCTTAGATTATTTTAAAAACAAATTATCTATTCCTATTATAATGAATGGGGGAGCTGGAACTCCACAACACTGCGTACAAGCTATAAAAAATGGAGCAGATGCTGTTGCAGCTGCATATATATTTCACTTTTCAAAATATACCCCAAATGATATTAAACAAGAGATGCAGAATAATAAAATTCCTGTAAGAATCACATAAATTAAAGGATACCTCAATGACTAAAAGAAATATTTTTTTAAGATCCAATCGATTATACTTTGAACCATTAGAAGAAAAACATATTAATCCCTATTATATAAACTGGCTGAATAGTTCAAAAATAACACAATATAACTCTCATGGCGTTTTTCCTAATACTAAGAATAAAACTTTACAATATATACAGGCTATTCAAGAGGATTCAAACACTATAGTATTAGCAATTTTTGAACAACTTTCTAATGTTCATATAGGAAATATTGCTATTCAAAATATTGACTTTTTAAATTCAACTTGTGAAATCTCTATATTACTTGGAAATAGAGATTATTGGTCTAATGGATATGGATATGAAGCTTTTCATGAAGTAATCCAACACTGCTTTACAAAATTAAATCTCAATAAAGTTTCAGCAGGAACAACGAGTGATAATATAGGTATGCAAAAAGTTGCAAAAAAACTAGGAATGATACTTGAGGGTACTAGACGATCTGAGATTCAAAGAGATTCACGCTATTTTGATATTTATTTATATGGTTTGCTTAAAAATGAATATAAAAAACCGAAACAAAAAATAGTAGCCTCAATAGAAGCTAGAATGACCTCAAGTCGATTACCAGGAAAGGTTTTAAAAAAAATTAATAATATTCCATCCTTAGAACTTATGATCAATAGAGTAAAAAGATCTAAAAAACTTGATGAAATTATTATTGCAACAACAACAAATAAAGAAGATGATTCTATTATAAAATGGTGTAAAACAAATAAAATTAAATATTATAGAGGTAGTGAGGACAATGTATATAAAAGAGTTCTAAATACTCATATTGTAAATAATAGTGACATTATCGTTGAACTTACAGGAGATTGTCCTCTTCTTGACCCTATGCTAATTGATCAAGCTATTGAATGTTATTTAAATAATGATTATGAATATGTATCAAACTGCATAGAGGAAACTTACCCTTTGGGAATGGCTGTTGAAGTTTTTTCATTAGAAGCATTAAAAACAATTGCTGATAATAGAAAATTAAATAATACAGATAAAGAACATGTTTCACCATTTTTTTATACCTCAAATCAATATAAAACTTATAATATAGTAGCACCAAAAAATCTTTTTTATCCTGAACTTTCAGTAACACTTGATACTATAGAAGACTTCAAAATTATAGAAAAAATTGATAACTATTTTGATAATGACGACTATAAAATAAAAGATATAATAGCTGTAGCTAAAAAGAATCCACAGTGGTTATTAATAAATAAAGATATACACCGTAAAGGTTTAAAGTGATTTTTAATGTTGCTTTGATTGGTCTTGGAAATATCTCTTTGTTATATGATGATAAAAAGAAAACAAAAACTATTTTATCTCATATCAAAGCTTTATATAAAAATAAAAATTTTACATTAAAATATTGTGTAGATATAAATACAATAAATAAATCAAAAGTAGAACAATTTTTCCCTCAAGTATCATTTTATACTGATATCTCTAAGATAGAAGCTAAAGCTGATATTGATATTCTTATACTTGCTACACCAACTTCAAGTCATTTTGAGATATTTGAAAAGCTAAAAAAGAATACTAACATACAATATTTTTTAATAGAAAAACCATTATTTGATAGAAAGCATACTTTAGATTGCATTGATAAAAGTATTGAAAAAAAACTTATTATAAATTATATAAGAGTTTTTGAACCAAATATTCAAAAATTTCAAGATCAAATAAATAGTCTCACCTTTGGAGAACCTCAAAAAATTATTGGAACATATACTAAGGGGATAAAAAATAATGGTACACATTTTATTAGTTTAATCAACTTTTTATTTAATAATCCTATAATCAAAAATATCAAAATACTTTCTTCACAAAAGGGACTTGAGGATGATCTTACCTTAGATATTATGGCTATAATGGAATATAAAAACAAGCAAATACCTCTTTATTTAATAGGCTTAGATGAAAGCAAATATACTGTATTTGATATAGATTTTTATTTTCATAAAGCAAAAGTACGAATTGAGGATAATTCAAAAACTATTACTATAGAAAAATCAATACAAAATACAATGTACTCAAGCTATAAAACCTTGGGGAATACAAAACAAATTTTACTAGACTTTGATAATATTATGAAATATCCTTATGAATATATCTATAATATACTAAACAAGAAGACTATCCCAATTAATTTTATAGAACATGAAAAAAGAAATATAGAATTTTACAAAAACTTAGAAAAAATGGAGTTCAATAATGAATAAACTAGCAATAAACGGTGGGAAAAAAGTTAGAAAAGAAAAATTTCCTCGGTATAATAAAATATCGAAAGAAGAGATAAAAGCTGTAACGAAAGTTATGGAAGATGGTGTATTATCAAAATTTATTGGTGCTTGGTGTGATGACTTTTATGGAGGAGAAAAAGTTCAAGAATTTGAAAAAAAATGGAGTGAAAAATTTGATGCAAAGTATAGTATTTCAGTAAATTCAAATAGTTCTGGTATCGTAGCTGCTTTAGGAGCTTGTGGTATTGGACTTGATGATGAAGTTATAGTAAGTCCCTATTCTATGTCTATTTCTGCGACAGCTCCTTTGGTTTATAATGCTACTCCTGTTTTTTGTGATCTTAATATGGATAACTATGGTTTTGATTTAAAACACCTCAAAAGTCTTATCAATAAAAATACAAAAGTACTCATAGTTGTTCATATTTTTGGAATACCATCTGATATGGATGAAATACTAAAAATTGCACAAGAACATAACTTATATGTAATCGAAGATTGTGCACAAGCACCTCTTGCTACTTATAAAGGGAAAAAGGTAGGTACCTTAGGAGATATCGGAATTTTTAGTTTAAACTATCATAAACATATCCATACAGGTGAAGGGGGTATATGTACAACAAACGATAAAGAATTGGCAAATAAAATGCAACTTATACGTAATCATGCCGAATCTGTTATAGAAGACAAGGGCGATACAAATTTAATCAATATGCTAGGATTTAACTTTAGACTTACAGAACTTCAAGCTGCAATAGGGCTTGAACAATTAAAAAAATTAGATGATGAAGTTAAACTTAGACAAAAGTATGCCAAGATGTATGATGAAGCGCTTGATAAATATCCATTTATCAAAGTCAATAATTTACAAAATAGACAAAGTGCTTACTATATACAAGTATTTGAATTTGATGAAGAGATAGCTGGTATAAGTAGAGATATATTTATAGAAGCAGTCAAAGCAGAACTTGAACCAGTAAAAAATAGAGAAAATGAGGGTGTTCCTATTTACCAAGGATATGTAAAACCCCTATATTTCCTCCCAATATTTCAACGAAGACAAGTTTATAACAAAAAGAGTTTTTGTTTTAAAAATACAATAAGTTATGAAGAAGGAATCTGCCCTAATGTTGAAAAACTCTATAATCATACTTTGTGGGAGCATGATCTAACAAGGGGACCACTTAATAAAAATGATATACAAGATGTCATCTTAGCATACACAAAAGTTTGTGATAATATTGATGAACTTAAAAAGTAGACTTTTAGTATTTGCAAATGATGCTGCTAGTGCAAGTGTCACTTTAGCATATAGTTATCTCTACAAAGACCAATATAAAGAGGTATTGGTCTTTCCATATGATGATATTGCTAAAAATATTTATCAAGAATTTATTCCCAATTTTATAAGTGATAAAAAGGCAGTATTCCATCCTACAGACACAGTAGTAACAGGGACATCTGGTATTGATCCATCTTATGAGATGAATGTTATTGTATCTGCTAAAAATGCACAAGTATCTAAAATAATTGTCCTTGTTGATAATATAATTCATTTTAATATGCGATTTATATATAAAAATACAATACTTCCTGAAAAATACTTACCTAATGAAATTTGGGTATTTCAAAAAAATTTTACTTGCAATATTGAATATTTAAATAAAAGAATAATCTATCATAATGATATTTATACTGATTTTTTAAATGATTTTTTTAATTCACGACAATTAAGTAATATTCATCCTTTTATCGAAAAAAATAAAAATAATTATCTTGTTATTCTTACAGAGTATATTTATGACTTTTATAGACTTGAATACGGATTTACTGAATATGATATGCTTCAATATGTTTTAGAAGAGATAGATAGATCAAATATAAATATTCCTATATTTTTAAAACTCCACCCAAGGGAACATAAAAATAAATTTAATATCATCTTACGAAAGTATTCTCATTTAAATATTATACAAGATACCTGTAATATCCAAGAACTAATATACTCCTCCAAAATAATTTTTGGGATTAACTCCTCTGTTTTTAAAGAATGTGTACTATTTAAAAAACCAACATTTAGTATTCAAATTGGCTCCAAAAAAGTGATTACACCTTCCTATCTAGGTAAAAAATTTATAATAAAAACAAAGCAACAACTAAGCTTATTATTAAAAAACATATACTAAAAGTACCTACTTCTACTAGTAGTTTTATTCTGATCTTTCCCACAGAAAATAAACTTAGCCCTCTTTTAAAAATATGTTTTAACTAATTTACTGCATTTTTCATATCTCTAAATACAGCTACAACACCTTTTGCCCAATAATCCCTTAATAGTTCTAAATTTTTTTGAGTATAAAGATCTTTTTGCTTTAAGTTGATAGTAAAATTTATATAACTATCAACTAAGTGCGTATAGTCTAAAAAAATCTTTCCAAATACATCAACTGATAATGTTTTTACTTTTTCTAATATCCATATCATAAAATCAAGTTTTTTTGTAAGAAAATCATCTATCGAAGTTATCTTATATTTTTGGAATTTCTTAGCTCTTTGTATAATGGTATTGATACTCTTAATATCTTCTTTATAGCAATCTGTTTCTAAAACTTTTGATATACTATTAAAAATCTTAATATAATCTATATTTTTATTATCAATTTTTTCAGAAAGTTCTATAAAGAGTTCCTTTGACATAGGTTCTAAACCATCTATATAAACACCATCAGATAAATTATATGCTTCATACTTTAAATATGTTTTCATATTATTTATAACGGCATCATAATCACTTTTAAAACCTATTAAAGACCTATTTGTTTTTACAGTATCCCTTAAATTTCCTTTTACTTCTAAAATATCCTCTCGTGAAATCAAATCTTCTTTTTTATCTTCTATATGTAGAGATTCTGTTTGAGTATAAGTACTATCAGAACTATATCTCTCTCCAGTTTCTTGATGAAAAGCAGCATCATTTCCTATGGTATAAAGTTTTTTTCCACCTAAATGAGCCATCACATGAAAAGAAAATGTACCCACATTTGGAGTACTTCCTAAAGTTCCTATCTCCTTATTAATGTCAGTAAACTGACTTATATAATAGTGCAATTTTCTTTCTCTTAATATATCCATCACATCAGGATGCTGTTGTGATAAAAGAATAATAATGCTATTTTTTAAATACTCAGGGTCATCTGTAGCTAAAAATTCTGCACATAAATGAGATGGATCTATGGAAAATATGATATTTGGAACTATTTTGAATTTTTCTAACTTTTTTACTATAACATCAACACAAGCTATTATATATTTATCTTGATATTTTTGTATAATCTCCATATAGTCATCCAACGATGGGCCAGCACTAATTAAAAGTATCTCTTTAGAACCAAATATTTCTTTATCTTGAATATCACTTACGACCAAAAATCTATCTTTTGCTTTTATAAAATTTACAGTTCTTTTTACATTTTCAATAACAAGTTTATAAGGGAATGCTCCTGCATAATTTTTTTCACAAAACTCTATAAGATGTGTTTTAATATAATCTAAGTTTTTTAAAAGAGTATAGTGCTTAATATTATAATTCATATAGCTATGTGTATGATAAAAATCGCTAAAAACTTGCTCTCTTTGGGAAATTTCAGCACCTACATTTAAAAATAGTGTTCTATTTCCTTTTGCAAATAAAGTATAATCAGTCGTAAAAAGTGATAATCTAAATATCTCTAATTCTGGCTCAATTATTAAAGTGGTGTATGATTCTACTTTTTTCTCTATCTCTTGGATATGGTACCCCAATCCTACTCCAATATATACAAACTTCATAATTTTTTGAAATTCTATATTTTCTAAATCTACTTTATCATTTATAAAACCAACCACAGGTAACACTTCATCTAAGCCATATGGCATAGATAATTTATGAGAGGAACCATCTTTTCTAAGCAGATCAAGTGAACTACTAGCAGTAAAATCAACATATTTCGCTCTTTTTTCTGCATCTACATAGCTATTTGTTGCATAGTAGTAACCATTATTTTCTAAATTAAGAATATCAAAATACCCATCTTGTAACTCCAAGGAGTACTGTTCTTTTACTTTACCATCTTCCAAATCTTTTGAAAACTGCTCTAGCTCTTCAAATATATCAAAAAAATTCTCCTTTAAAAAAACTAAATTTTTTTGATATACCACTAACAGTGCTTGTTCTATCTGTTGTGTATCTATACTCATATATCATTCCTACTTTTATATTTCTTATCATCAAACATCTTCTTAAAAACCAAGTTATTTTTTGGGTCTGAAAATTGCATAGCTTACTTTTTATAGTTATTCTTTAATTAAGAAAATTATAGCATAAAAAAACCTAAGCTTTTACACTTAGGTTTTTATTACACGAAGTCAATTACTATTGAAGTAATCTCATCACATTTTCAAGGAAATGTGCCGTAAGATTAAAATCTTACTTTCCGATTACTGAAGTAATCTCATCACATTTTGAGATGCTGCATTAGCTTGACTTATAGCATAAGTACCAGCTTGAGCGATAATATTTTGTTTATTGAAGTTTGCACTCTCTTGTGCATAATCAACATCTCTGATCACAGACTCAGCTGCTTTTGTATTTGTAACCTGAGTCATTAAGTTTCTTACAGATGATTCTAATTGATTTTGAGTAGAACCAAAGTCTGCTCTCCATCCATTTAGCGTAGTTAACGCTGCATCTACATCAGTTAACCTAACTCTAGCTGCACTTTGTAAACCTGCAGCACTATCTGCAGCGGCAGTCCATGTAAGTGCAGACGCATGCATTACATCAAGACTCAACCCAGAATCATTTGAAGCAACTCCTGCAGCAGTTTGAATTACATCCGCTGCTAATGTTCCCATTTGGAATGTTAATTGTCCAGCAGAATCACTACCACCAGCACTCTGTTGTAAAAGCGTTGTACCATTATACGTAGTTTGACTTGCGATATTATTTAACTGATCCAATAATTTACTGATATCTTTACCAATAGCCTCTACCCCTGCTGCAGATGTAGTTGCAGTCGATGCTTGGATTAATTTTTGTTTTACAACATCTAAAATATTAGACTGTTCAGCCATTGCTTTATCAGCTATTTGTGTTAATGTTATAGCACTATTACCGTTTGCTACTGCTTGATTAAGCCCATTTGCTTGTGTTCTTAACTTATCAGCTATAGCTAAACCTGAAGCATCATCACTAGCTTTATTGATTTTATGTCCTGTAGAAAGTTTTTCTAATGAACTACTTATATTGTAATTTGTATTTTTATTTGCTTCTTGCGCTACTAATGAACTTACATTTGTATTAATTCTCATAATTTATCCTTATAATATTTATGACACATTGTGATATATTTTTCAATTTATCACCACGGAAAGTAAGAAAATCTTACCACATTCTTGTCCAGATATTTTATAAAAAATCTCCTTTCAAGCATAGAGTTATAAAAACTCTTCGGAAGCCATCGCTACCTAAATATGTTGGAATTATCACATACCTTTTCTTAAAATTAGATTAAACTATAAAATCTTCTCTATTTTTTGTATGTTTTCTATTGTTTTTATATTTGATACGACACGATTTTTCATATTTAAATTTTTTATATGTTTTGATAAAATCTTCGTATATTTTTTATAGTTTCTTGAATTTTTTTCAAAACAAGATAACTTTTTTTGTATTTTTAAAATATCACTAGGAATCTCAAATTTATTATTCAAAACATTTGCAACGAAAGGGTCAAAATCTTTGATTTTGGGGTACCCATCAGTGAAACCGTTTGAAGCTTATTATTTTTTGAATCTCTCTATTTAGTCGGTGCCTATTCTTCTATTCTTATCATTGCTGGTTTAGATTTTACTACACCTGATTTTTTTAACTCCTCTAGTGCATCTTTTATATCTCTTTCCTTACAAGAGTGTGTAGAGAGTAACAGATTTACACTATTTGTTGTAGAACCTTTTTGTACCATAGTTTTTATAGAGATATTTCTATGCCCTAAAATAGCAGCTACTTGAGCCAAAACGCCACTTTTATCCTCTACTTCAAGACGTAAATAATATTTTGTTTGCATATCATCTATATTTGCTAGTTTAAGTCCAGATTCTAAAGATTTATTAAACCCTAACATTGGTGTACTTTTCCCACTTCTTGCAATATCTATGATATTGGCTATAACGGCACTAGCCGTTGCATCTCCACCAGCACCAGGTCCATAGTACATAGTTTCACCTACTTTATCTCCTATGACAGAAATACCATTCATAACACCATCTACTTTAGAGATCATAGCTAAGTTAGGAATAAGTACAGGATGTACTCGTAACTCCACCTCATTGTCTATTTTTTTTGCAATTGCTAATAACTTTAATGAATAATCAAACTCTTTTGCAAAAGCTATATCATCACTATTTATATTCTCAATCCCTTCTATTAAAATATCCTCAGGTTTTGCATCTATCCCATAAGCAATACTTGCTAAAATAAGAAGTTTATGTGCAGCATCAAACCCACCTACATCAAAAGTGGGATCAGCTTCAGCATATCCTAATTCTTGAGATTCTTTTAAAATATCTTCATACTCTACACCATCGTTAATCATACGCGTAAGCATATAATTACAAGTACCATTCATAATACCTTTTATAGATTCTATATGGTTTGCACTTAGCCCATCTCTTAGGGCGGTTATAATAGGTATACCACCTGCAACAGCAGCTTCAAACTCAAAAGCAGTATCACCTGCTATATCTTGTAAATCGTATCTATGATATGCTAAAAGTGCTTTATTTGCTGTTACTACTGATTTACCTTTTTGTAAAGCTTTTTTTACCACTTCATACGGCTTTTCAACTCCACCCATAAGCTCAACAACTATATCAATAGAATCATCATTTAAAATATCATCAACATTATCTGTAAGTTTTATAGATACATCTCTTTTTTTAGATAGGTTATTTACTACCCCTGTTACAGGTACGATTTCAACTCCTGCTCGTGCTGTAATAATATCTTTATTATCTTCTAAAATTCGACAAACACTAGATCCAACTGTTCCTACACCGATTATTCCTACTTTTAACATCTATTTTTCTCCATTTTTTAGTATATCTTTTATTTTATTTTTTCAAGTATTAATTTTAAAGATATTATATCTTCATTTTCAAACATATATCGCCTCTTTTTTAATACTTTCAAGATATCGTGAACCACTTTGTTCATCTAAAATATCTGTATGAAGTAAAAAAGAATTTTCCATATCTTTTTTAATTCTATTTATTTTATCAAAATAATCCCAAGGATCACATGATCTTAGATAGCTATCTTTAAATTTCAAAATCAGATCTATATCACTACTAAAATGTTCACTATTTTTAGCAAAAGATCCAAAAAGTCCAATCTTCTCAATGTTCAACTCTTTTTCATAATAGGGCTTTAACTCTTTTAGTCTCAATAATATAGTCTCTTTATTCATAATATACTCACCTTAAAAAATTATTTAGATTGATCCTCATACTTCTTTAAAAAAGTTTTTATATTTCTTGCAGCTTGTCTTATTCTTTTATCATTTTCTATTAAAGCTATTCGGACATAATTATCTCCCGTCTTTCCAAAACCAATACCAGGGGCAACAGCTACTCCAGCTTCAACTAAAAGTTTTTTTGCAAACTCTAAAGAACCTAAATGCTCCACACATTTTGGTAGTTTTGCCCATACAAACATACTTGCTTTATTTCTTCGTATATTCCAACCTGCATTTTTAAAGGCATCGATTAAGACATTTTGTCTATGATCATATTTATCTGTAATATCCTTTACACATTTTTGATCACCATTTAAAGCAACCGTAGCTGCTACTTGAATAGGGGTAAACATTCCATAATCTAGCCATGATTTAATTTTTTGTAAAGCACCAATAAGTTTTGTATTTCCTACAAAAAATCCTACTCTCCACCCTGCCATATTGTATGATTTACTCAAGGTAAAACTCTCAACTGCAACATCTAAAGCCCCAGGTGCTGACATAATAGAGGGTGTTACATACCCATCAAATGTAATATCCCCATAAGCAATATCTGAAATCACATAAAATCGTTCTTTTTTCGCCATATTTACAAGTCTCACATAAAATTCTGGCGTCACTGTTGCAGTTGATGGATTATGTGGGAAATTTACTAAAACATATTTAGGGCGTTTCCCTTTTTCAGATGTATCAAATATCTCTTGTAAATCAGCAAAGAATTTATCTTCATTGATATTGTAATCCTCATCAAACTCAATACCAAAGTTTTTTACAACTCCACCTGCAAGTATAAAAGCATAGTTATGTATAGGATAAGTAGGATCAGGAACAACAGCAACATCACCAATATTTGTAATAGCATATGCAAGATGTGCATACCCCTCTTTACTTCCCATAGTTGCTACACACTGTGTTTGGGGGTCTAAAACTACATCGTATCTTCTTTGATACCAGTCAGCTATTGCTTTTAATAATTTTGGAATACCTTTTGATGTAGAGTATCCATGTGTTTTTGTTTTTTTAGCTGACTCCACAAGCTTTTCTCTAATATGATTTGGTGTATCTCCATCTGGATTACCCATACTAAAATCTATAACATCATTACCAGCTCTTCGTTCACGCATTTTTAAATCATTTACCTCTGCAAAAACATACTTTGGCAACATCTCTACTCTATCAAATTTTATTTCATCAAACATTTTTTACCCTTTTACCTTACTATTATAGAAAGCCCTCTTTTAATATTAATCAAATTATACATATCTGTAATTTTTATATATCGTGTATCATTTGGTGTTTTTACTTTTAAGCCTTTGTAAATTCTATTTTTTTTTATTACCTTTAATACTTTTAAATTTTTATCAAAAAAAACTATATGGGGAAACCAATGATTTAATTTCCTACTAATCACTTGTAAACTTTTTGTCTCTGTAACTTTTAACATATAAGCTCGTAGTGGCTTTTGAAATTTTACTTTTTCATTTTTATCAATTTTTACAGCATTTGTTAATTCAGCATTTTTAAAATCAATCTCATATGTCCATTTATTTGAACCATTATTTGTAACATTAAGAATTTTAGATCTATTTTTAGCCAACTCTTTTAAAAACATCACATGATTTAACATATACTCTGCTTTATAAATAATTGTCCAATCTAAATTTTCTTGTTGAGGCACTTTCATAGATTTAGTAAAAAAATACCTATATCCAAGTACCTGCATTGTATCATTTAATATTTTATATGCTTTGAAATTATTATTTTTACTTTTAAACTCTATTTCTATATCACTAGGTTTATCTAATCTAAGCTTTAAAAGTCCATTTTCTTGAAGTGTTTTAAAAAATTTATAGTATCTTATATTTCCATTGACTATATATTTATTTTCATCTTGAAATAGTAAATTTATTAAACTATTATGTATTCTGTAGTCATTTGTTCCTATTATATTTTTTACTTTCTCTTTAAGTATTGATGCACCACTAAAAGAGGTAAAAACTATACTTAGTAAAAAAACTACAAAAAATTTAAACATTCTATTTTAACTCATATATTAAAATACCAGCTGCAACTGATACATTTAAACTATCAAAATCATTCTTCATACCAATAGCAACTTTTAAATCAAGTTTTTTCTTTAATTTATTTGATAGGCCATCACCTTCATTTCCCAAAAACAAAGCAATTTTTTGATTTGCTTCTCTAGTGATATCCTTCACTTCATAGCCATCCATATCAGCACCAATTAAAGAGAAACCTACTTGTTTTAACTCATTGGCTAAATCATAACTATTGTATGAAATTGCTATTGGGATATCTAACAGGGCCCCTGAACTTGTCCTTACAATTGGAGCTGGATAAAAATTTTTCAATCCTGAGATAATAACTGCATCGACACCCATAGCATAACAACTTCTTACAATAGCACCGATATTACCAACATCACTTAAACCATCTAAAACAACTATAAAATCACTTTTTTTAACATCTTTCATATTTGCAAATTCAAACTCATCAATATCAAGTAAAAATCCTTGATGGTTACCACCTTTTGCTAAAGCTTGGGCTTTTTTATTATCAGGGCGTATTATCTTTACACCCACATCCATAAACTTATTAAAAAGTTTCTTATCAATCTCTTTTGCAAGAAAGATCTGCTTTATCATTTTTGGATGTTTTTCCAAAATATAAAATACTATTTGTTTTCCATATACTATCATGCTATTATTTTATCTAAAATTTACTTATGAAATCTTACTGATATACTTTATTTTATTCTTTAAATACAGTTTATACATGATCCAAAAAAAATTAAATCACTTTTTATATCCGCAATCTCTTTATAGAATCATTGTATTTAAATCTTTAATATAATTTAACTTAAAAGAAAAAATTTATTATTTAGCACTTTGTTAAATTAATTTTATTATGTTAAAATTCTTTATCTTAAAACAAAATAAGGAATTATATATGTTAGTAACAAAACAAGCTCCAGACTTTACAGCAACAGCTGTATTAGAAGATGGTCAAATCGTAGAGGATTTTAAATTATCAGAAAATTATGGTGAGAAAGGTACAGTACTTTTCTTTTATCCACTAGATTTTACTTTTGTATGTCCTTCAGAGATTATCGCATTTTCTCATAGAATTGAAGAGTTTAAATCAAGAGGAATCAATGTAGTTGGTGTATCCGTGGATTCACAATTTTCACACTTTGCATGGAGAGAAACTCCTGTAAATCAAGGTGGTATAGGAAAAATTAAATACCCATTAGTAGCTGATATTACTAAAAATATTGCTAGAGATTATGATGTATTATTAAACGACTCTGTTGCATTAAGAGGGTCATTTTTAATTGATGCTGATGGAACAATCAGACATGCAGTAATCAACGACTTACCATTAGGTAGAAATATTGATGAGATGCTAAGAATGGTAGATACGATGATTTTCACAAATGAAAATGGTGAAGTTTGTCCTGCTGGTTGGACTAAAGGTGATGATGGTATGCAAGCATCAACTGAAGGTGTTGCCCAATATTTAGCTTCACATGAGAATGATTTATAGTATATAATTATCAATCAAACTAAAAAAGGGAAAGTGATAAAACACTTTCCCTTTTTTATTATTTCTTAAGAAATAAAAGTTATACTGATTACTACTAAAATACAAGGGGTAAAACTATGAAATTTACAAATTTATTATTGGCTACGACTTTATTAACTACTGCTGCAACTGCATCAGAATTTATTTCATATAAAGAGTTGACAAAAAAAATAAAAGCAGAAGAGCGAAAAGCTGGGAATTATGCGACAACACAAGAGGTTAAAGATGCTTTAAAAGCAAAAGATTGGGCTGTTGTTGATGTAAGAACAATAGAGGAATGGAATGCTGCAAGTATAAAAGGTACTACTAGAATAGGAAGACAAGCACCTGAGGCTGCTTTAGAAAGTATTGTCTTAGATGATGATGATAATTTTATTAAAGATAAGTTAATTATTGTTTGTAACTCAGCTTCAAGAGCATCTATAGAAGCTAAAATATTTAGAAAAATGGGTTTTAAAAAAGTTAAAATTTATGATATATATTCTTGGATTGATGAATGTAATCCTGTGGTTACTGGTTACTCAAAGAAAAAAGATAAAAAAGGTACTAAAAAGAAATTTGGTATGTTTAAGGCTGAACACTGCTATAAATAAACTAGACAATAATTAGAACATAATTTACTTTTCCAATAAGTTATTTTAAATAAGATAGAATTTATCTTATTTAAATACTATACGCAATATAGAAATAAAAAGGAAATTTATGCCAACTATTGCTGATATAGAAGAAAAATTAAAATCTGTTATTTATCCTGGATTTAGTAAATCAATTGTAGATTTTGGATTTGTAAAAGATATTGATTTAAATGAAAATGATGTAACAATAACTGTAGATATTGTAGCAACTGCACCTGAAATAGAAACATCTATAAGAGATGATATAAATAAAGAACTAAAAACATTAGGTTTAAATACTATAAAAGTAATAGTTAAAAAACCTGCCCCACCAAAACAAAAAAGCAATTCTCAAAGTGGAAAAAATATAGCTCCACAGGTCAAAAATTTTGTAATGGTTAGTTCTGGAAAAGGTGGAGTTGGAAAATCAACAACATCTGTAAACTTAGCTATCGCTCTTGCCATGCAAGGAAAAAAAGTAGGACTTTTAGATGCTGATATTTATGGTCCAAATATTCCTCGTATGCTTGGTTTAGAGAATGAAAAACCTGAAATAGTAGGAAATAAAGTACTACCATTTAATGTATATGGTATAGAGATGATGTCTATGGGTTCGCTTATAGATGAAGGTCAAGCTTTGATGTGGAGAGGAGCTATGGTTATGAAAGCTATTACTCAGCTTCTACAAGATATTGCATGGGGTGCATTAGATGTATTGGTTATAGATATGCCACCAGGAACTGGTGATGCTCAATTAACTCTAGCACAAAGTGTACCTGTATCAGCTGGTGTCAATGTAACTACACCTCAACATGTTGCACTTGATGATAGTAGAAGAAGTTTAGATATGTTTAAAAAACTTTATATTCCAATTGCTGGAATCATTGAAAATATGTCAGGATTTGTTTGTCCAACTTGTAATACTCAAAGTGATATTTTTGGAAAAGGTACTTGTGATGAACTAGCAGAAAAATATGAAACTCAAGTAATAGCAAATATTCCAATTGAACCTAGTATAAGAGCTGGTGGTGATGAGGGAAAACCTATAGTTTATTATTACCCTGATAGTATAAGTGGAAAAAAATATCTACAAGCTGCACAGATGCTGTGGGAAAATATACTCAAGTCAAATGAAGAGGGAATTATTAGCAATGAAGCAATTCAACCTAATATGCCAGCTGGTGTAAGTGCCTGTAGTACAGAAGGAAAAGCGCATACAGCAAAACAAGAGATAAAAAAAGATGATAGTGAATGTTGTGGTGGTGGTCACTGCTAATTATTAAAAATCTATTATATAACCCTTTGAAAATGTGTTAAAGCTACGGCAATTGCATCTGTAATATCAAGGGGTTTAATATCTTGTTTTAACCCCAATAATCTTTTTACCATAAAAGCAACTTGTTCTTTACTTGACTTTCCATTTCCTGTAACTGATTTTTTTACTTGTAAAGGGGTGTATTCACTAAAATTGCCTAACTCTAATAATATTTTTAAACTTAAAGCTCCTCTAAACTGAGCTAGTTTGATTACTGACTTTGGATTAAAAGCATAGAATATATCCTCTATGGCTACCTCATCAATTTTATGAGATTTTAAAATCAAATCTATAGCTTCAACCAATTCAACTATCTGCTCTTGTAAAATTCTACTTTTAATTTTAATTAAACCAGCTTCTACTAATTTTGGTTTCCGAGAATTTTTCACGTTATTCACATTCTCTAAAATAGCATAACCACAGTTGATTGTACCTGGATCTATCCCTAATATTTTCAATTTATTCACACCTTATTACTTATAATTTACTATTTATTCACATATAATTATATAACTTTGACAATATTAACATATTTTAGATATAATAATATATATTTACAAATAATTAGGAAAAATAGCTTGACAACCAAAGAGATATTATCGGCACTAAAAAATGAAGTATCAAAAAATGATTTTGATAATGTCTTGAAACAGCTTGTTTACAAAAAAACTAGTTCTAGTAATGAGTTAGCTGTATTTGAAGTGAATAATAAACACATTGCAAGTTTTATAAAAACAAAATATACTACAATATTACAAGATATATTTGAAAAACTCACAAATACTAAGCCATCTATAGAGATTATTATCGCTGGAGAGAGAAGAAGAACTAAAAAAGCTATTATCAACGAACAACAATTAAAAGGTGCTTCCGATAGTACAATATTAAATCAATCATTCACTTTTGATTCATTTGTCGTTGGAAAATCAAATGAGATGGCTTATAACTCTAGTAAAGCTGTGGCTCAAAAACCAGGTACGCAATATAATCCACTTTTTATATATGGTGGTACGGGTCTTGGTAAAACTCATCTCTTACAAGCAATTGGAAATGATGCAGTAGAAAAAGATAAAAATGTGATTTATGTAACTATTGAACAGTTTATGAATGATTTTTTATTTTCTATGAAAAATAAAAATTTGGAACATTTTAAATCAAAATATAGAAAATGTGACCTACTTTTGATCGATGATGTTCAATTTTTAACAGGAAAAGAGACTACTCAAGAGGAGTTTTTTCACACCTTTAATGAACTTAAAAATGCCAATAAACAAATAGTTCTTACAAGTGATAGACTTCCTTCTCAAATAGCAGGTTTGGAAGATCGTATTAAAAGTAGATTTGAACATGGATTAAAAGCACATATAAATCTTCCTGAACTTGAAACAAAAATTTTAATTATTGAGAAAAAAAGTGAATTAAATGGTATCAAACTTACAAAAGATATAGTTCAGTATATTGCCACAAATTTGGGGAACTCAGTAAGAGAGATTGAAGGTGTACTTATTCAAATAAATGCCAATGCCAATTTGTTGGGTGTAGATATAAATATCGACCTTGTACAAAGAGTTTTAAAAGAACAAATTAAAGAAACAAAAGAAAATATTAAACTAATAGATATTATAAATATAGTTTCAAATGAGCTTAATATAAAGCCATCTGATTTAAAATCCACAAAAAGAACAAAGAATGTAGTAGATGGGAGAAGAACGGTTATATACTTAGCACGTGAACTCACTCATAACTCTATGCCCGATATTGCAAAATTTTTAGGAATGAAAGATCACTCTTCTGTTTCTAAAAATATATCAAAGGCAAATGAGTTAATCGAAAAGGATGAAAATTTTAGATTAAAATTAGAAAATCTAAAAAATAAAATTATAAATAAGGATTATTAGTAGAAATAACTATATGTAAATGTGAATAGATGTGAACAACTTTACTATTTTAAAAACAATTAATTTGTTTTAAATATAGACTTTAAAGCTTGTTTTCATCTATTCACACTGACTACTACTAATACTACTTATTTATTAAATATAAATAATAGCAAAAAGGAAAAAAATGAAATTTACGATATCTAAAAACATCATTGAAAATATTGTTTCATCTATGCAACCATTTTTAAATAAAAAAGATTCAAGTGCTATAACTTCACATATCTACATGGAAGTATTAAATGCAAACTTAATTATTAAATCTACAGATTATGAGATGGGCTGTGAAGCACATGTCTCAGACATTACTGATATTATTGATGGTAAATCTACGGTAAATGGAAGTAATTTATTAAATATTATTAGAAGATTAAAAGATGAAGAGATTATTTTTGAAGTGCTTGAAAATAACTTAAATATACAACAAAAAAAATCTAATTTTAAACTTCCTATGTATAATCCAAATGAATATCCTGATTTTATAAAACTAGATAATTTAAAATCTTTAGATATCAATACTATTAATTTAATAAATTCAATTAGAAAAATTACACCTTCTATAGATAATAATAATCCAAAATTTGAATTAAATGGGGCTTTAATAGATATAAAATCACAAAAAATTAATTTTGTTGCTACAGACACCAGAAGATTAGCTGTTGCAAATTTAGAAAATATTTCAAATGAAGAATCACAAATAATTATTCCTAAAAAAGCAACCATAGAGATACAAAAACTATTTTTAGATGAAGCTACTGTTAAATATGATGATACTTATTTAGTAGTATCAAATAATAGATATACATTTTTTACAAAACTTATAAATGGTAAATTTCCAGATTATGAAAGAATTATTCCAAAAAGTTTAAAATATACTTTTCCTTTATCTAAAGCATTTTTAATAGAATCTATAAAACTAGTAACCTCAATAGAATCTAAAATTAAAATAACTTTTAATCAAGATAGTATTATATTTGAATCATTAGATGATGATAGCGAATCAAAAACACAAATTGATGTACAATTGGATATAGAGGATTCTTTTTATATTGCAGTAAATAGTAAATATATATTAGATTTTTTAAGTAGTACTAATAATGAAAATATTACTATAGGATTTAATGAATCAAATTTACCATTTTATTTAGAAGATAATAATTTTATAACAATTATAATGCCAATAGTATTAGATAAATAAGGATTGATAATATGAGTACAGAGATAGAACAAACAGCATATGGTGCCAATAATATTAAAGTCCTAAAAGGACTTGAAGCGGTTCGTAAAAGACCTGGTATGTATATAGGTGATACAAATGAAAATGGTCTTCATCATATGGTTTATGAGGTAGTAGATAACTCTATTGATGAAGCGATGGCTGGATTTTGTGATACTATTAAAGTAACCATAACAAAAACAAACTCTATTATAGTATCTGATAATGCTAGAGGTATTCCTACAGATATGCACCCTACTGAAAATTTAAGTGCAGCAACAGTAGCACTTACAGTTTTACACGCAGGGGGTAAATTTGATAAAGATACTTATCAAGTATCAGGTGGACTGCATGGAGTTGGTGTATCTGTTGTAAATGCACTTTCTTCAAATCTTAAAATGACTATACATAGAGCTGGACAGATACATTATCAAGAGTTTCATAAAGGAAAATTTGATAAAAAACTTGAAGTTATAGGAACCACTAAAAAAACAGGTACTACTATAGAGTTCCAACCAGATGCTTCTATATTTGAAGTTATTGAATATAAGTATGAGGTTTTGGCAAAACGATTTAAAGAGGTCGCTTACTTAAATCCAAGTATTACAATTGTATTAGAAGATAAAAGAGATGGTAAAAAAGAGGTTTTTCATTTTGAAGGTGGAATTAAACAATTTGTAGAGGATACAAATAAATCAAAAGCTATAACAGATTCTATCGCTTTTAGTTCAAAAGAAGATGGTGTTGAAGTGGATATCGCTTTAATGTATAATGATACTTATGCAGGAAATGTTAAATCATTTGTAAATAATATTAATACTGCAGATGGGGGAACTCATGAAGCTGGGTTTAGAGATGGTTTAACAAGAGCAATAAGAAACTATCTAAAAGCAAATGCAAATGCAAAAGATAAAGATGTAAAACTTGATGGAAATGATACTAGAGAAGGTTTGGTAGCTGTTGTAAGTGTAAGAGTTCCTGAGCCCCAGTTCGAGGGTCAAACAAAAGGAAAGCTTGGTTCTTCTTATGTAAAACCTATTTGTCAAAAACTTACCTATGAGATGTTAAGTAAATATCTTGAAGAAAATCCAGTACAAGCAAAATTAGTAATGGAAAAATCTTTAATGGCTGCACGGGGACGAGAAGCAGCTAAAAAAGCAAGAGAACTTACTAGAAAAACAGATAGTATGTCTGTAGGAACTCTTCCTGGAAAACTTGCTAATTGTCAAACAAAAGATCCAGAAATTGCTGAATTATATCTAGTCGAAGGGGACTCAGCTGGTGGTTCTGCTAAGCAAGGTAGAGATAGAGTCTATCAAGCTATTTTACCACTTAAAGGAAAGATTTTAAATGTTGAAAAAGCTAGACTTGATAAAATTTTAAAATCTGAGGAGATTAAAAATATTATTACAGCTATGGGTTGTGGTATAGGTGAAGATTTTAATGAAAATAAAGTTCGATATCATAAGGTTATTATTATGACCGATGCAGATGTTGATGGTAGCCATATTCAAACTTTACTTTTAACATTTTTCTTTAGATTTTTACGACCTATTATAGATTTAGGTTATTTATATATAGCCCAACCACCATTGTATCTTTATAGAAAAGGGAAAAATGAAACATATTTAAAAGATAATAATGCTTTAAGTAATTTTCTCATTGAAAATGGTTTAGGTAACTTTGAATTTAAAGGTATGGGGCATAATGATTTACTTGATATGTTTAAAATTGTTTCTGCTTATAGAGGTATGTTGGAAAATCTTGAAAAAAGATACTCTTTAGTTGATGTTATTAAATATATCATTGAAAATGATAATTTAGTGGGATTAGATAATGAAAAATTATTTATAGAGATAGAAAAATATATTGCTTCTGTTGGTTATAATATATTAAATAAAGCTGTAAGTGAAGAGTCAATTCATCTTTTTGTACAAACAAGTGAAGGATTAGAGGAGCTTATTATTGATGATGAACTTTTTGCTAGTCCCTATTTTGCAGAAGCGACATATCTTTATAAGAAAATTTTGGATAGAGATACTTCTATATTTGAAGAACGAGATATGATAGAATATCTTATAGAGATAGAAGAGAGTGCTAAAAAAGGTGCTTATATTCAAAGATATAAAGGTCTAGGTGAGATGAACCCTGAGCAACTTTGGGAAACAACTATGATACCTGAAAATAGAAGACTTTTAAAGGTAACTGTAGATGATGCTGAAATAGCTAGTGAGACGTTTACTTTATTTATGGGTGATGAAGTGGAACCTAGAAGAAAATATATAGAGGATCATGCGAAAGATGTCGAACATCTTGATGTGTAGATGATATAAATATAAAATAAAGAAAAGAAGGGGTATAACCCCTCTTTTATCTCGTTTCTTTTAGAGTATCAGCAATCATAAATGCTAGCTCTAAAGCTTGATCAGCATTAAGTCTGGGGTCACATTGTGTATGGTATCTATTTGTTAAATCATTTGTAGTGATATTACTACTTCTACTCCCCGTACACTCCGTCACATCTTGTCCTGTCATCTCTAAGTGGATACCACCTGCTATACTTCCTTGTGTTTTATGTATTTGAAAAAATTGTTTTACTTCACTTAATATATTATCAAAATCTCTTGTTTTGTAACCATTGTCTGTTTTCTCAACATTTCCATGCATAGGGTCGCTTGACCATACCACTTTTTTCCCTTCAGATTCTACTCTTTGAAGGAGCTTAGGGAATTTTTCTGTTATTTGATTAGCTCCCATTCTTACTATAAGATTTAATCTTCCTGCTTCATTTTCTGGATTTAATACATCTATTAATTGTAAAAGTTCATCTTCTTGCATAGATGGACCCACTTTGCAACCTATAGGATTTTTAATCCCTCTAAAATATTCTATATGAGCTTCATTTAAAGCTCTTGTTCTATCACCTATCCATAACATATGTGCACTACAATCATACCAGTCACCAGTAAGACTATCTTTTCTTGTGAGAGCTTCTTCGTAGTTGAGTAAAAGTGCTTCATGTGAAGTAAATAGCGTAGTTTGATGCAGCGTTGGTGTATTTGAAGATGTGATACCACAGGCTTCCATAAATTTTAAACTTTCACTAATCTTAGAAGCCATATCTTCATATTTTTCGCCCAATGTATGGTCATTCATATAGTTTAAATTCCAACTATGTACTTTGTTTAAATCAGCCATACCACCTCTTGCAAATGCTCTTAAAAGATTAAGTGTAGCAGCACTTTGGTTATATGCTTTTAAAAGTTTTTTCGGATTTGGTGTTCTAGATTTTATATCAGTTGCAATATCATTAACTATATCACCTCTGTAGCTTGGATATTCTACACCATCTATAATTTCTGTATCACTACTTCTAGGTTTTGCAAATTGACCAGCGATTCTTCCCACTTTTACTACTGGTTTTCCTGCACTAAAAGTCATCACCACAGCCATTTGCATCATCACTTGAAAGAGTGATTTGATATTATTTGCATTAAAAGCTTTAAAACTTTCTGCACAGTCCCCACCCTGAAGTAAAAAAGCATCTCCATTTGCTACATTTGCTAACTGTGATTTTAATTGTCTTGCTTCCTCTGCAAATATTAAAGGGGGATACGAAGATAGTTCTTTTTCTACTTTTTTCACTTTTTTCATATCTTCATATATTGGTTGTTGCTTAATAGGAAAATCTCTCCAAGAGTTTGGTGTCCAAATTGTATTCATTATTTTACCTTTATAATTTTACTTTTTTTAATAATTCTTCAAATGAAACTTTAAAAGCTTCTAAGCCCTCTTTAAGAAGTTGTTTTGAAATATTTTCTATACTAATTCCTTGTTGTGATAATTTTTCAAAATAGATATCACAATCCTCTTCACTTATAGTATTTGAAGGAGTTTTTGAACCATTTTCTAGCCACTCTTTTATAGTTGCTAAAGGTGCAGTGTTTATTGTGTTTTTATATATTAAATTATCTATATAATAACTGGGCTTTAACTCATCACCTTTTACCCCAGTACTTGCAAACAGTGTTCTTATATTACTATTTTCAAATTTTTCTATCTCATAATAGCATTTAATAGCATTCATAATACCAACTTTGGAAACCTCTATATCTTTTCTTTTTAGTAGAGGATCTAAGGCTCTATCAAATCTACTTACAAATATAGAGATAACACCTTTTGTATCTTTTCCACTTTTAATGATACCATCATTTAAAGCTTTGGCACATTTTATCGCTTGTTCTTTGGAAAAAATCAATGTTGCATTAACATTTATACCAATTGAGGTTAACTCTTCCATCGCTTTATATCCGGCCTCTGTTGCAGGAACCTTTATCATTATATTATTGTATCCAATTTGTTTATGTAATCGAATACCCTCTTCTACAGTAGCTTTATCATCATCGCATAATGTTGGATCTACCTCAAGAGAGATAAAACCATCATTTGCATCTTTTTCATACAGTGGTCTTAGCAATTGTGCTGCTCTTTTAATATCAGTTATAGCAAGCTCTTCATATATTTTTTTTGTTTCATTTGCTTGAAGCATATTTATTTGTTGTGCATATGCATCTGAAGAACTAATCGATTGTTCAAAAATCGCTGGGTTACTTGTTGCTCCATATATAACTTGATCTTCTATCAACTTTTGAAATTCATTTTCTAAAAAATCTCTTTCTATAAAATCACACCAAATTGAATAATTTATCTCTTTTCTTAAACTCATATTATTTTGAATCCTATTTTATTTTTGTACAAATTAAATCTTTGTCTACATTCTTTTTAAAATCTTTTAAAACAAAACCTTTACAATGCTCATTTGTTTTTAAATTTGTAAAACTTATGGTATATTTATACCCTTTTACATTTATATCTTCCCTTAAAAACTGATGACTTGCATATACTTTAACATTTTTTACTTGATCGTAGCCCAATTTATGAAGAATTTTCGTAACTTTACTAGACTGACCATTGCTAACTAAAAAATACCATAAAACCCCTAAAATAGATAAAACTATCATTATAAATATCGTTTTTTTTGGTAATTTCCTAACTTCTGTTTCCATTTATATCCTTATATCGCGAACATTTTACCATAAATTAGTTATAATCCACTAATGAAAAATGTATTAGTTATATTAGATGGACAAATTGCAAAACATCTATTAAAAAGAATGATTGAGTTAAATAATAATCTTAATCAATATGATATTATATATACAGATGATACCATTTTACCAGATGATCTACCATCAAATTTTACTCTGTATAAGTTTGATCCTACGAGTTATTCTAAATTATTTTTTGTATTGAATAAAGTTTTATATCAAGATGCTTTGCTTGTTTTAGCGACAAAAGAAGACACAGAGGCAGTTGTAGAAAATATAAGAAAAAAATATAAAGATTTAAATTTTAATGTTTACGATAAATGGGGTTTAGAGTTAAATGATAAAAATATTCAGTATTATAGAGGAAAAGATGTAATATCAAATGGTTTAGTAGAACTTCTTCCAAATATACCTGTTTTTGCTCAAAATATAGGTTTGAAACAAGGTGAGATTATGGAGATAAAAATCACCTTTGGTAGCACTTATGCCTATAGATATATAGGAAGTATTGCCCAAAAAGATTGGAGAATTGTTGCTTTATACAGAAATCAAAAACTTTTAACAGTAAAAGCATCTTTAATTATAAAACCAAATGATACTATTGTAATAATTGGAAAACCAAAAGTGTTATTACAAGTTTATAATGCTGTTTCAAAATTAAGTTCTCAATTTCCTATGCCCTTTGGGCAAAATATCTATTTATATATTGATATGTATATACAAAGCGAAAAAGAGATAATTGATGCGATACAACATGTAAGAATTTTACATAAGCGTTTAAAGAGTTTTAAATTAGTTGTTAAAATTACAAGACATACTACGCTAGAGATGATTGATAAAATAAAAAAACACTTAAAAGATATTGAAAATTTAGTTATCAGTAATGATTACTATAGTAAAAGTATGCAAAAAATTTTAAAAGAGGATAAGAAAAAATTTGATGCAGGTATGATTGTTTTAACAAAAAGTTTGTTAGGTTATAGAGAAATAGTAAGTGAAATTCTTGCACTAAAAATCCCTATTTTTAAAGTGGGCAGTGAAAATATCTCTTCATTAAAAAGTTCATTAGTGTTGTTAAATGATAACAATTTATATGAACAAATTTCACCTATTTTATTTGATATCTCTAGTCAACTCAAAATAACTCCAAAAATATTAGATATAGATCCTATGGGAGATTCTAAAAGGGAAGATTTGGTATCTCATTTAAAAAACCTATCTAAAATTTTCAATCAAAATATTGTTTTAGTTTCAGAAAAAACAAATCCTATTAAAAGACTAAGCCAAGAGCAAGATGTATTGCAAATATTGCCGTTAAAAGCTGAAATGTTTAAAAAGAGAAAAGTGAAATTTTTTAGTACAGATAGTGATCTATTGTCGTACGATAGCTATAAATTTAATCAGATACTTATTCCAGTCATTGATAATTTAAAATAATTTATTATGTAAAAATCCTTGATGAAAAAAAGTTTATCATATAGGGGCTAGTTTAAAAGATTTAGGAAAGAAAGTATTTGCCTTTTCTAAAGTGGAAGATTTTAATGCCAGTTTATTAGAACCTAAATAAATATCACAATTTGTAATCTTTTTTATTATGTAGAATATATTTTGATATAATTGAGAGAAAGAATATGAATAGGATAAGATATGTCTAATGTAGTTGTTTATAGTAATGGAGAGATAGAATTAAAAGTATCAGTTGATGAGGATACGGTGTGGCTTAATCAAATGCAAATATCAGAATTATTTAATACAAGTGTAGATAATGTGAGTTTGCATTTAAAAAATATTTATAGAGAGAAAGAATTAGATGAAAATTCAACTATCGAGCATTTCTCGATAGTTCGCAAAGAGGGTAATAGAAAAGTAAAAAGAAATATAAAGCATTATAATTTAGATGCAATTATTTCGGTTGGATATAGAGTAAATTCATTTTATGCCACAAAATTCAGACAATGGGCAACATCAATACTGAAAAACTATATTCAAAATGGATATGCTATAAATACCCATAAAATAACAGAACATAGACTAGCAAGTTTAGAAAATGATGTGGCAAGTATAAAATCTCATATAAAAGATAATTCTTTAGAATGTAAACAAGGTATATTTTTTAATGGACAAATATTTGATGCACATAATTTCGTATCTGATTTAATAAGAAAAGCTAAAAGTAAAATAGTTTTAATTGATAACTATATAGATGATACAACTTTAACACTATTTAATAAAAATCAAAATATAGATGTAGTTATCTATACACATACTATAAATAAAGCTTTAAAACTAGATTTAGAAAAATATAATAAACAATATAGAAATATCACACTAAAAGAAGATAAAAACTTCCATGATAGATTTCTCATCATAGATGAAAAAGAAGTTTATCATATAGGGGCTAGTTTAAAAGATTTAGGTAAAAAAGTATTTGCCTTTTCTAAAATGCAAGATTTTAATAATAGTTTGTTTAAATCAATGTAATTTATCAAAAATTAAAACTATTAATTTTTTCACTAGAACTAATGTTTTGTAATGTGTACTTAATTATTATTTAGTCTTTAGTAGTTTATAAAATTCTATCATCAATAATATCAAAATCAATCATCGCATTTAAAAGGGCAAATTTTTTTGCTTTTTTTAGTGTTTTTATATCTATATTCATCTCTTTTAAAATCCCATTATCTATATATCTTTGTCTTGTGGTGCCATATAATAGTGGCTTTTTTGGGGTGTACCATTGGTCATTTAGATATATGGCTATATTTGCAATAGAGGTATCTGTGATAAGATTATTTTTAAGGATAATAATATCATCGAAATTTCCTTTGTTTGATAGATGAAAATCTATCTCATCTCTATTTTCATATTTAAAATTATATTCTATAAAATTATCTGCTACGATTTTAAATGTTTTTATCTCTTTTTTTTTGTATAAGTCAAATGAGATATTTAAAATTTCATTTTCATTATAAAGCACTTTACATTTTAATAATTTTGGGCTTGGGGGATAAATATAATCTAAAAGATTGATATTTTTACCAATGGTATTTGCTATTCTTTGTTGATGATACTTTAGATGAAAAACTTCCATATCGTAACATTTTATTGTTTCAAAATAGTTCATATTTCTCCTTTATGGTATATATACTTTATCACACATCTCTTGATATTCTTTAGAAACATCACTATCACTTGTAATACCACCACCACTTTTATATATAAGATTTCCGTGTTTATCTTTTTCTAAATAGCGAATGATAACTGCACTATCTAAGGTTGTTCCATCATATATACCAAAAACGCCTGTAAAGTACCCTCTATCGTATTTTTCTATTTTACTAAGGATCTCTACTGTTTTCTTCTTTGGTGTCCCTGTGATACTCCCTGCTGGTAATAATGAGCTTATTATATCTCCCATTCTTTTTTCCCAATTTTCTTCTAATTGTCCAGAAATTTTAGAACTTATTTGAATAAGTTCTTTTTGCCCCGCTTGTATAGTTTCACAATATCTAAATTTTTCAACTTCTACTTTTTTGGCAACAATCGATAGATCATTTCTAAGTAAATCAACTATCATAGTATGTTCAGCTAACTCTTTTTTATCTTCAAGAATAATTTTTTTTGCATCTTTGATTTTTGTATCTATTGTACCTTTCATAGGGTATGTATAAATTTTATTGTTTTTAATCTCACAAAATCTTTCTGGTGAAAAGCAGATAAATTTATCTTTGTAGTTGAGTTTGAATTTTGCATTTGCCATCTTATAAATCTCATCAAAAGATAAAGAACTGTTTATTTTGGTTTGAGATGTTAAGTTTGCTAAATAGGTATTTCCATTTTTTATCTCCTCTTGTAGTTGAAAAAACTTTTTTTTATACTCTTTAAATGGTATATGTTTTTTTTCAAATACTTTGTTGTGATCTATACTTTTTTTATTTCTTGAGAAATTAAATTTTATAGTATCGGGAAGTTGTGAAAGTGGAATAACCTCATACTGAGTTTTATCATAACTTATGATGAAAAAAAATGGTTCTTTTTTCCCACCATAAAAATTAAGTTTTTCTTTTAAATTCAAATTATTGCTGTAGTATCAATTTTTTCAAACACGCCATCCGAATAGCAACACCATTAGTGACTTGTTCTAATATTTTTGTTCTAGAATCATCTAGTACTTCATCACTTATATCGATATTTCTATTTACAGGACCTGGATGTAAAATAAGTAAATCTCTATCTTTTATTATTTCTTGTGTAATACAATATTTTTTTGCATATTTTTGTTTACTCTTTTCAAGTTCCTCTTCTGTTCTTGAGAAATTGTGTCTTTCATGTTGTACTCGTAAACTCATAATGATATCTAATTGATCTATAACAGATTTAATATTTTTTACCGTTTTAAATTTTGATTTTACATAAAATTCTTCTGGAGCTACTAAAATTGGTTTTAGACCAAACCTTGGTAAAAGTTCTAAATTTGAAGAGGCTACCCTTGAATTTAATATATCTCCAACTATTGCAATCTTTTTATTTTTTACATTATAGTTATAATGATCCATAATTGTATATAAGTCCAGTAAGGCTTGTGTTGGATGGGCATTTTTCCCATCTCCTGCATTTAAGATAGGACAATTTACATGTTTTACTAAGCTAGCAGGAAGTCCACTATCACTATGGCGTATAATAATCGCATCTGGTTTCATAGCATTTAGATTTGCAATAGTATCCTCTACTGTTTCACCTTTTTTTGTTGAACTTGTTTGAACTTCAAGATTTACAACATCTGCACCTAATCGTTTTGCTGCAATCTCAAAACTACTTCTTGTTCTTGTAGAATTTTCAAAAAATAAAGTAACAATTATTTTTCCCTTTAAAAGATTATTTGATTTTAAATCAATAAACAATTTTGCATCATCAAAGAGTTTTATAATCTCATCATTTGAAAAATCGGCTGTTGTAATAAGGTGTTGCATATTCTCTCCTAAATTTATTTGCCATTATATCATATCTTAATTTTAGATATCCAATCATCAAGTATTTTTTCGTAGCCAATTTTTTTACTTTTATAAAAAGTGATATCTTTTTCCAAATATTGCTGTTGTACATAGCCACCAAAATCGTGGGGATATTTATATCCTATATGTGCATCTTGAAGATGTAAAGGGATAGGAAGTAGTTCCTCATTTTGTACATAAGATAAAGCACTGTTTATTGCACTATATGCACTATTTGATTTTGGACAAGAAGCTAAATACACTACGCACTGTGCAAGAATAATGCGTGATTCTGGAAAACCAATTTTATTACAGCTTTGCATTGTGCTATTTGCTAAATTTAGGGCATGTGGATTTGCATTGCCTATATCTTCACTAGCAAAAATCACAAGTCTTCGACAGATAAAATCAACGCTCTCACCCCCATCTATGAGTCGTGCTAGATAATATAAAGCTGCATCTATATCGCTTCCTCTTAATGATTTAATCATAGCACTTGTAATATCATAATGGCTTTGAGAGGAGCTTACCCCATCACCCATACTTGCAAAGCGTAACTCTTTTAAAATATTCAGTGTTATATGTGTATCAATTTTAGAAGAAAAATCAAGTAGATTCAATAAAGCTCTACCATCACCCCCACTACTTATTAAAGCATATTCTTTAGCTTCTTTATCTATAGTGATAGCAAGTTTTTGTATCGCTTTATGAAGTAAAAGCTCTAGTTCAGGGTATGATAATGTTTTAAACTCATAGATAAAACTTCGCGAACGAATCCCATTTGTTAAGGAAAAAAATGGGTTTTCAGTACTTGCACCAATAATAATAGCATCATAGTTTTCCATAATAGGTAGCAGTACCTCTTGTTGGGTTTTAGAAAGTCTATGAACTTCATCGATAAAGATAAGAGGTTTAATGAGCGTATTATCATATCGTTTAAATATCTCTCGTAATTGTTCTATTTTAAGACTCGTTGCGTTCATAGTATAAAAATCATATCCACTATTTTTAGCTATTATTTTAGCTAAGGTAGTTTTACCAGTTCCAGGAGGTCCATAAAAAAAAAGATGTGGAATCTCTTTTTTTATTATAAGTTTGTAAAGTGCTTTATTTGATGCAATGATATGAGACTGACCTATAAACTCTTCTAAATTTGTAGGTCTTAAAATATTTGCAAGATTAGTATTCACGAGAATCCTATACTATTAATTAATTTTAATTTAGTGGATTCATTTAATTCAACTTCTTCAATTAATGATTGAATTATATCTAGTAGTAAATCTTTATTTATTTTATTATCTGCCAACCAAACTACTATATTTTCCATTTCTACAATAAATTTATTTACACAATAGCCATAGCCGTTTAATTCTAAGAAATATGCACCTAAAACTAAACTAGATCTTTTATTACCATCATTAAAAGGGTGAAACTTATTTACAGAAAACACTAAATGGGTAAGTTTATCTATAAAAGTTGGATAATATAAATCATTTTGTATATTATTTAACACACTTTCAAGTAGGTGGATTTCCTTATTACCAGGTAATCCTCCACTATGTTCTATTATCCAGTGATGTTCTTTAATTGCATGTTTGATATCAAAATAAAATATTTGATGTGTCATTATCTATCTTTTAATCTTTTTAAGACATTTAATGTCTCAGGATTAGACAATCTTTCTTCAAGAGACCTACTTGTTTCCCCTAAGAACTTATCAAAGTCACTTTTAGGTACAGATTGTACATAGTTTTCTAATTTATTATGTAAAGCATCTCTAAAACATATATCTCGGCTTGCCATTTTAATTCTTGCATCTTCAATTGAAGGTTTTAAATAAGGATTATTTTCAAGTTCTAAAAATATCTGCTTGAGTTCTTCATGTTTTAGTTTTCTACCTAATTCTTTACATTTTTTTTCCATCTCTTCTGCTACACCATTTTCTACACTTGATATTACATTTAATATTTCTGAATATAATGTTTCTCTAATTTTATCTTTTTTACTTAAGTCTAGTATTTTTTTATACTCTTTTGCATTTTCTAAAAAAACAATTTTATAAATTTTATTTGTATAAATAGCATATTTGTATTGATTATTTGTATCTAAATAATTATCTATTGCATTTGTAAATTTTTGTCTATAACTATATTCTTGATATGAAGAAAGAAGGTAATTATCTTCTCTTTGATTTATATATTTTGTATGACCACCAGATTTTTGTGCCATAACATCTAAAACAATATCTAAAATTTTACTTCGTATTTGTTTTGTTTTTTTACTCTCTGTGATTAACATTGCTAAATTTAATACTGCTCTAAATGAGAAAATCCCTAATGAAGGGGTTTTTAGCATGTCTCCGACATTCATGTCGGAGACATATTCTTTAAATTCTTTAAATTCTAAATTTTTAAGTACTCTATAACCATTTTTTATTAATTCATCTTTATTTTGTTCTAAATATCTTTCAATTGTGCGAATATCGACATTTAATAATTTTGCTACCTTCGCTTTAGTAAATATTCTTTCTTCTTTCCATGTAATTCCACCTAGTGCAAGATGTAATTCTACCTTTTCTAAAGCATAATCGTTATTTAAAATATTTTGTCTGCTTACATTGGATGTAGTTAAATCATTATTCATTTTGAGCCTTTAAATTATTAGTCATTATTTGCAAGATTAGTATTCATCTGTGTGAAGTTCTTCTTTGTTTCTCTTTCTATTTACTTTATTTTGCTCTCTCATAAAAGTTCTTAAATTCTCATACTCTTCTCTTTCTAGGTATCGAACCTTTCCTGATGGCAGGTTATTTAAATTTATTCCACCAAAACTTACCCTTTTAAGATCAACAACTTTTGATCCAAAGTGTGCAAAGAATCGTCTTAGTTCTCTATTTTTACCCTCAGAGATGGCAACCTTTAGTTTTGAGTATTTAGGGGTACTTGTTTGAATTTGATATCCTAAAAATGGTTTAAATTCCATATTTATAGTTTTCGAAGTATCCCATGCCCCAGCACTTGCATCATCTAAAGTGATACCATTGTCCATGGCATTTATCATAGCTTTTGTAACTTCACCTTCTATTTTAAGCTTATAGACTCTTTCTAAATCAGATTGCATAATAGCTGTTGCTATTTTAGGATCATCAGTCAATAGTAATAATCCCTCACTAGCAAAATCTAACCTTCCAATAGGTATAAAATGGCTAAATTTCTTCCCTATAGTATCGTATATTATTTTTCTTCCTTGAGGGTCATTTTTAGAAACTATTTCCCCTTTTTGTTTATTGTAAACTATAACTGTTGATGCTCTTGTGTGATCAACCTTAACAGTTCTACCATTTACTTTTACGACTGTTTTATATCCAACTTTTGTAGAAAGATCTCCTATAACTTTACCATCTATTGATACTTTTCCCGCTTTTATTAGTTCATCTGCTTCTCTTCTGCTAAATCTACTATTATGTGAGATAAATTTATTTAATCTTACTTTACCATCTTCTTGATTTTTATTGTCATTGTTTCCCATGATTATTCCTTTGTTTTATTGTTTTATTGTTTTATTATAGCTAAATTTGTGTATTTCTAATGAATTTTTAGATAGAAAAAAGGAGTGAAGTAATCCACTCCTTCTTAAATTGTTCCATGTGGAACTAATAAGAATATTTATTGAACAAATATAGTTGGTACAATCATAGGGTACTTTCTATATTTTCTAATACAGTGTTTTCTTACTACTTTTCTTAGTTCTTCTTCTACTGCTCTAGTATTTTGTAAAATACCTGGTTTGATATGTTCTAAGAAATTAGTTAAAATATCTTCAATCTCTTTAGCAAAATATCTTTCTTGTTTTGAATCAACCATACCAAAAGAACTTACTCTTGCTGGTCCTACAACTTTTCTTTCATCTTCAGAAATTTGTGCGACAATCATAATGACACCTTCATTTGCCATAGTTTGTCTATCGATAACTACATCTTCACCAATTTTTCTATTTCTTTGGTTATCTATGTATGTTTTTCCTGTTTTTACTGTTTTTACTTTTTTAAGATATTTTGGTGCGATTTCAATTTGCTCTCCATCACTTAAAATATAGGTATTTCTTTCTAGTACACCACACTCAATACCTGTTTGAATATGTCTTACAACATGGTTATATTCTCCATGTATAGGTATAAAGAATTTTGGTTTACAAAGCCGTAACATAAGTTTTTGTTCCTCTTGACCAGCATGTCCAGATACATGAATATCTGCATAATTTTGGTACGCTACAGTAGCTCCTGCTTTTTGAATTTGGTTAATAATTTCAGAAACACTTCCCTCATTTCCTGGAATTGCTTTTGCAGATAATATTACTGTATCTTCTGGTTTTATCTTTACATGTCTATGTTCATGAATTGACATTCTAAATAAAGCACTCATAGGTTCCCCTTGAGATCCTGTAGTGATGATTAAAACCTCTTTATCAAGATACTTGTTTACTTCATGTGCATCGATAAAGTTTTCTTTAGGAAATTTTAAATACCCCAGTGTTAACGCAATATCAAGGTTTTTCTCCATACTTCTTCCAATAACACATACTTTTCTCCCATATTCGATACCAGTTTGAATTGCTTGAGCAACTCTATGTAAATTTGATGAGAATGTAGACATCAAAATTCTACCCTTTGCTTTAGCAAAAATTCTTTCAAATGTAGGTCCAACTGTTTTTTCAGTTCTTGTAAATCCTGGAGAATGAGAGTTGGTGCTATCACTTAAAAGTGCTAAGATACCTTTTTCACCATAATAGGCAAGTCTATGCAGATCCGCTGGATATCCATCAACTGGGGTATGATCTATTTTAAAATCTCCTGTATGGATAATAGTACCAGCTTCTGTTGTAATTGCTAGCGATGAACTATCAATAATTGAATGAGTCATATGCATCCATTCAACTTCAAATTCACCTATTTTAATTGGCTTTCTTTTTTGTACAGCTCTGAAATAACTTCTATGCTGTTTCATTTTATGTTCATCAAATTTAGAACCAATTGATTCTAAAGGTAAAGATGTTCCATAAATTGGAACTTGTAACTCTTTAAATATGTATGGCATAGCACCAATATGATCTTCATGTGAATGGGTGATTACAATAGCTGTTATTTTATTTCTTATTTGTCTTACATAAGTAAAATCAGGGATTAAAATATCAACTCCATGCATCGAGTCATCAGGGAAAGACATACCAACATCAACTATAATAGCTGAAGTATCAGTTTCTACTACCATCATATTTCCACCAATTTCACCCAATCCACCAAGTGGAGTAATTCTGATACTTGCTTCAGATTTTAGATTTAATTTATTATGTGGATTCAATCTTTCTTTTTGAATTCTTTCATTTACTTCAAATGCCTTTTTAAGGTCATTTGTCCATCCATTTCCACTCACTGGTGGTTTTCTTTTTGCAGGAACTGTTTTTCCTTTTTGATTTTGGGTTAAATTAGTATTTCCAGATTTATTTGAATTAACTAACTCTTCTTTTTTTTCAACTTTTTCTACTTGTGGATTAGTAGCTTGTTTTTTTGTTTCTTCCATTATTTGTTACCTTTGTATAAATATGGCTATACAAAGATGCGTCAACTTCATGTGGTCTTGCATTATCTGATATATCTAATTCAATAAATGTATCAATTAAGAGTTTCTTATTATAAAATCCAGATAGATTTTTGATTAGTTTCTTTCTTGGCTGTATAAAACAAGCTCTTAAAAATTTTTTAAATCCTAAACTTACTGATTTATTTAAATCTTTTTTGATATAAATAACAGCAGAATCCACTTTTGGTGGAGGAGAAAAACTTTCAGGAGGAACAACTATAATAGTTTTTGCCTCTTTTGAAACTAATTGTGTAATTACACCAAGTGAAGAGTATTCTTTATCTCCACATGATGCAGTAAATTTATCTGCAACTTCTTTTTGAACCATTACGATGATATGCTCACAATTGGCATCTTCAAATGCGTTCAATATAATATTTGTTGCTATATAATAAGGTAAATTTGCAATCATGTCATATTTACTATTATACAGTGAATTATTATGACTCCATCTATCTAAAACATCACCCAGTACAAGGTTTAATTTATTGGATTCTAACTCTTGATGAAATTCTTTTTGCAAAATAGAGTATAAATCCCTATCCACCTCATACGCTGTTACATCTTTGCACTTGACAAGTTTTTTTGTCAAATCACCTAAGCCAGGCCCTATCTCCACGATATGATTATCATTCTTGGGCATCGATTGGATGATCTGTACCAATACACTATCGTCTTTTAAGAAATTTTGTCCAAATCTCTTTTTTGCTTTTATATTTGTCATATTAGTCGTCATTTTAACAAAGATATACTTATAAAAAGATAAATAGTAAAATAGACATCGCCTAAATGGAGAGAGTAAAAAAATAATAAGCTTCAAATGGTTTCACTGATGGGTACCCCAAAATCAAAGATTTTGACCCTTTCGTTGCAAATGTTTTTTTCTTATTACTTTTTTACTCTATAAGTCTATTTAGTCAATGCTGTAAAACACGATATGTTCTACATAGAACAATTGGATTATTTTAGCCACTAACAAGATGTTTATTATCGATTAGATATAATAAAAAAATATATATATTAGGATAAGAGATGAGTTATTTTGCAAAAAGGATAATACCTTGCTTAGATGTTGATGATGGAAGAGTGGTTAAGGGTGTCAACTTTGTAGGACTAAGGGATGCAGGTGATCCTGTAGAGGTAGCCAAACGATACAATATTGAGGGTGCAGATGAAATTACATTTTTAGACATTGGAGCTTCTCATGAGGGCAGAGACACCATAGTTGATGTAGTAAAAAAAGTGGCACAAGAGGTTTTTATTCCACTCACTGTTGGTGGAGGGATAAGAAAATTAGAAGATATCTATAACCTACTCAATGTAGGATGTGATAAGGTAAGTATCAATTCAAGTGCAGTAACAAACCCAGATTTCATCAACGAAGCAGCAAAACGATTCGGTAGCCAATGTATTGTTGTAGCTGTTGATGTAAAAAAAGTTGTAGATGGTTCCTATCATGTTTTTGTTAAAGGTGGTAGGGAAGATACGGGACTTGATGCACTATCTTGGGCAAAAGAAGTTTATAATAGAGGAGCAGGAGAGATTTTACTTACCTCAATGGATGCAGATGGAACAAAAGCTGGATTTGAAACAAATATTACAGGTCAAATTAGTAAACTTGTGGATATTCCAGTTATCGCTTCAGGGGGAGCTGGAACTATGGAGCATATAAAAGAAGCGTTTTTGTGTGGAGCTGAAGCTGCCCTAGCAGCATCAATTTTTCATTTTAAACAGATAGATATTATGGATCTAAAAAGATATTTAGCTTCATATAATATTCCTGTGAGATTATAAGATGAGAAAATTATTATTATGTAGTTTATTTGCTGTACCTAGTTTTTTATTTTCATACAATTTAGAATTTTCTAAATCATTTTATAAAAATATTCAAAATGATACATTGGAGTCAAGGGTTGAAATTATAGTAGATTCAAAAGATATTGATTTTATAAATGAAAAAATCGAATTTTTTCAAGATGTTATTAATGATAATTCTACTGTTAAGAAAACAAATGGAAATTATAGTTTATTGCCAAATTATCAGTATAGGAAAAATCAAGAGATATTTCTTGGATATAGAGGTTCTTTATATTACAATATCGAAACATCTCAATATGAAAAATTAAATCAATTTATACTTGATTTAAAAGATATAAAAAAGAATATGAATACAAATAGTGTAAAATTATCCATATCAAATCTTCAATGGACAGTAAGTAAAGAGTTGTATGAAAAAAATATCAATATGATGAGAATAGAAGCTATTAATTGGATAAAAAAGTATAGTAAAAAGTTAAGTGATCCCTGTATCATAAAAACAATAAGTATAAATAATCATTCTGGATTTAATTCTTCTATGTATGCAAGAGGTGCTATGGTAAATAGTAGTCCAGAAGCTATGAATATAGCACCCATACAAACAAAACGGTTTATTTCAATAAATGTTCATTATAAATTAGATTGTAAATAAGGGAAAAAAGTGATAGTATGTGCGGGAGATAGTGAAACATTTTCATTTGCAAAAACAATTGGTATCGGACTTGTACAAAGTGCGATGAATTTAACACGAATATGTATGCTTGATAAACCAGATTCTATTATTTTTATAGGAAGTGCTGGATCGTATGGAGATCATAATATTTTTGATATTGTTGAGTCTTCAAGTGCTTCAAATTTAGAGTTATCTTTTTTAGATGGCAATTCATACACTCCTATTGATAATATTTTAAAAGGTGAGAATGAAAAATTTCAAAATGATACAATTGTAAATTCTTCTAATTATATAACTATAAATGAAAAATTAGGAAAAGAATATTTACAATATGGTATAAGTATTGAAAATATGGAGTTTTTTTCTGTAGTGAAAATTGCAAAAGAATTTAATATAGATGTGAAGGGTATTTTTGTTATAACAAACTATACAAATAAAGATGCACATCAAGACTTTATATTAAATCATAAAGAAGCTATGAATAAGTTAATAAAAGAGTTAGAACAAAGAAAAATAATTGTTCCACATGGAACAAAGAAAGATATTAAATGAAAAACACAATTTATGATTATACTTTAGAAGAGTTACAAGAGAGCATAAAACCGAAATTTAGAGCAAAACAAATATATAATTGGATATATAAAAAATATGTTACTTCATATGAAGATATGAAGAACATACCAAAAGATTTAAAAGCAGATTTAGAGGAAAACTATCCTATAGATATTTGTAAAATAATTAGAGTAGAAGAAAGCTCTGATGGAACAAAAAAATACCTTTTTCAATATAGAGATGGGAAAACAGCAGAAGCGGTTTTACTTTTAATGAAAGAGAAACAAAAAGATGAAAAGGGAAATATAATAAAAAGTGAAAAATATACTTTTTGTGTTTCTAGTCAAGTGGGATGTAAAATAGGATGTACTTTTTGTTTAACTGCAAAAGGTGGTTTCGTAAGAAACTTAACTCCAGGAGAGATAGCAACACAAATAAGTTATTTAAAAAAAGAGAATAATATAGCAGAAAATAAATCAGTTAATATTGTATATATGGGTATGGGAGAACCTTTAGATAATTTTAACAATGTAGTTAAAGCTATACGAATTATATCTGATTTAGATGGTTTAGCCATTAGTACAAGAAGACAAACTATCTCCACAAGTGGAATAAGTACAAAAATTGCAAAGCTTGGTAAACTAGACTTAGGTATACAATTAGCTATTTCACTCCATGCAGTTGATGATGATCTAAGAACAGAACTTATTCCTATGAATAGAGCATATAATATTCAGTCTATTATAGATGCTGTTAGAGAATTTCCCATTGATGCGAGAAAAAAAGTTATGTTTGAATATCTTGTAATTAAAGATAAAAATGATGATATACAGTCTGCTGATAAATTAGTAAAACTTTTAAATGGTATTGATGCAAAGGTCAATCTCATCTTTTTTAATCCTTTCCCAGGAACTACGTATGAAAGACCATCTAAAAATAGTATGGTAAGATTTCAAGAATATTTATTAGGGAAAAATTTAATGTGTACAATAAGAGAGTCTAAAGGGATAGATATAAGTGCTGCCTGTGGACAATTAAAAGAAAAGGAACAAAATGGGAACTCTTGATATTATTATGTTGGTATTTATTACCATAGTTCTGATTGGAGGGATGGCTGGACTCTTTATATATAATAATAAAGAGGAGTAATTCACTTTATTTGTATAAGTGGTTTTATGATAGAATGAAAAACAGTAAATGGGGTAAATGTAATGAATATAAATGATATAGCAAAAGAAGTATTTGAAATAGAATCCAATGAGATAGCTAAGTTATCAAACTTACTTACGGATGATTTTAGCAAAGCTATAGATGCAGTTATAAATACAAAAGGAAAATTTATCATCTCAGGGATGGGGAAATCAGGTATTATTGGTAAGAAAATTGCTGCAACCTTAGCAAGTACAGGAACACCCAGTTTCTTTCTTCATCCTGGTGAGGCATATCATGGAGACCTAGGGATGATTGAAAAAGATGATATACTCCTTCTTATTTCAAATTCTGGAGAAACTGATGAGATTTTAAAGCTTATTCCTTTTCTAAAATTACAAAATAATGTAGTAATTGCTATGAGTGGTAAACCAAACTCAACGTTGGCAAAAAATAGTGATTATCATCTTAATATATCAGTAGATAAGGAAGCCTGTCCTTTACAATTAGCTCCTATGAGTTCAACAACAGCTACTTTAGTGATGGGTGATGCAATAGCGGCTGCCCTGATGAAAGTCAGAAATTTTAAAGATGAAAATTTCGCTTTATTTCACCCTGGAGGAAGTTTAGGAAAACGATTATTAACAAAAATAAAAGATGTTATGAAAAAAGACAATTTGCCAATATGTAGTAAAAATACGGTAGCAAAAGATATTATTCATACTATTACAGATGGGAAATGTGGATTAGTTATAGTGTATGAAAATAATAAAATTCAAGGTATTATAACAGATGGTGATATTCGGCGAGTTATGGAGTCTCAAGAAGAAAACTTTTTTAAATTAAAAGCAAAAGATATTATGACCACATCAGCGAAGCAAATTTCTGAAGAAGCAAAACTTGTAGAAGCTAGTGATCTGATGAGTGAAAATAAGATAAACTCTTTATTAGTAGTAGACAAAAATAATAAACTTTCAGGTATAGTACAAATGTATGACTTAGGGATATAGATATAATTTTATGAAATAGTTTTGAAGAAGAAAACTATAAATTAGTTTTCCTCTTCTACCGTTTCTTCTATATTACCTTCAAGTTTAGCGATTTTTGCATCGATAATTTCTAATGTTTTTGCTTGTGTTTCATAAGATATATCAGGGAGTTTTCCACCCCAAAGTTTTTCAGCTTCTTCAAAACCTTTTACAATACCTTCTCGACCCTTTTTTAGAATCTCTACATCATCATCTGAAAAATTCAGTACAAAATCTGAGACCCTTTTTGATGTTTGTTTAACTCCAAAAAAACCATCTTCACTTAAAAGATCATTTGCTTCTTCTACAGATAATTCAGTGATTGGTTTACCTTCGTATCCTATATTCTTAAGACTAAGACCATCTTCTGTTTCGTTACCAGAAAGAAATTCAAAAATCGATTTCTGTCCTGCGATATTTTCACTATTTAGTTGTCTTGCATCCATTGAAAATAAAACTATCTGTGCATTCATAGATAAAGTAACTCTTACTGCTGAGTCCTCAATACTTTTTTTTATATCTTTACTCTCTTGTTTTGAATCATCATTTTTTGGAAGATTCTTACTACTAGAACCACTAGCTAAAGAATTGTTTAAATAAGGATTTTGTCCAATTATACTACTGTCTATGTTAATCATTTTTTACTCCTTTTTATCCGCTCAGGATATCATAAAAAATATAAAAACTATCTCAATTCTTAAAATTAGTTTAAAATTATCTCTTATATCCTTAACTGAATTTTAAATAATAAGGGTAAAGTACAATCTAAATCCCAACTATTTTGAAGTAACCGTAAGTTATAAAACAATTTAGCACTACTTGTAAAGTTTGCAATGACACAAGAGCTTGCTACTATCTCTTTTATTTCAGCTATTTTTTTACTTCTTTTCTCTGCTAATTTCTCTCTGAATTTATTTGTCATAATTTAGCCTTTTTTCTAGCTAAATATTACTTTATACTTAGTAAGAATTCTTTAAAAATATTGACAATATGTATCTTTTTTGATACAATAAGCCTAATAAAGGTTAAGTATGGAAAAAATAATTGCTGTTAGATTTTTTAAAAGTGAGAATGGTAATGAACCTGTTAGAGACTGGTTGCTAACACTTGACAAGGAGGATAGAAAAATAGTAGGAGCTGATATTCAAACGGTAGAATTTGGTTTTCCTATTGGTATGCCTTTAGTTAGAAAAATTGATGCAAAATATAAACTTTGGGAAGTAAGAAGCAAGTTATCTAGTGATAAAATCTCTAGGGTTGTATTTACTATATATAAAGATTGTATGATTCTTTTACATGCTTTTATTAAAAAAGATCAAAAGCTACCAGAAAAAGAGAAAAGTATGGCAATTGAAAGAAGGAAAAAAATTGATACAGGAGAATGCGATGAACAATAAATATCTAGGAAGTGATTTTAATGATTTTTTGAAAGAAGATGGAATTTATGAAGAAGTTAATGATATAGCTATAAAAAGAGTTATTGCTTATCAATTACAAAAAGAGATGGAAGCCCAAAATCTTACCAAAACTAAGATGGCTAAGATGATGAAAACAAGTCGTGCGGTTGTAAATAGGCTGTTAAACCCTGATAATAGTTCATTAACTTTACATACACTTGAAACTGCTACTAATGTGCTTGGAAAAAGATTGAGTATTTCTATCGTATAGTGCAAATAGTATGTAGCTGTATTATTAATTTGCAATTAAACAACATTCTAACTACAATTCGATATAATCAAGAAGCAAAAGAAGAAAGAATAATATGATTTTAATGATTGATAACTATGATAGCTTTACATATAATATTGTTCAATACTGTTTAGAGTTAGGTGCAGATTTAAAGGTGATAAAAAATGATGAATTGACTCTTGAAGAGATAAAGGCATTATCTCCAGAAAAAGTTATAATTTCTCCAGGTCCTGCTACTCCAAATGAATCAGGGGTATCTTTAGATGTGATAAAGGAGTTTAGCAATACAAATATCCCTATTTTAGGGATATGTTTAGGGCATCAAAGTATAGCGCAAGTTTTTGGAGCAGAAATCATAAAAGCAGATACTATAATGCATGGGAAAACATCTCAAATAGAAGTGTTATATGATGATATTTTATACAAAAACTTACCATCTCAAATGACTCAAACACGATATCACTCTTTAACAATAAATAAACAAAATTTACCAGATACTATTATAGTAACTTCAAAAAGTTTAGATGATGATGAGATAATGTCCTTAAAAATTAAAGATAAAAATATGTATGGGGTACAATTTCACCCTGAGTCTATAATGAGTGAATATGGACATGAAATATTGAATAACTTTTTAAAAGTTTGATATCTCAATGAAATTAAATAAATACAATATGGCGTTCGTAGGGGTATTATCCTTACATATAATGATTTTATTATTCTTAGTAGATAGTTATAGTATCTCATCTAAAGAAGCTGCAATATATTTTAGTCAAGACCTAAGAGTCTTACCTCTTATAACACACTTTTCTACATCTCTTTTTGGTCAAAATGATTATGCTTTAAGAGTTCCCTTTATCCTTTTTTATGCAGGAAGTGTAATATTACTCTATCTTTTAACTGATGATTATTTTAGATCTCAAAGAGATAGGTTCATAAGTATAGCAATTTTTATGCTTTTGCCAGGAGTCAATAGTGCAGCACTCTTAGTAAATGAATCTATTATTGTTATTTTTGGTATTTTACTGTATCTTTATTTATTTAAACTCAAAGAGAAAGAGTATTACCCTTTATTAGTACTTTTTTTATTTATTGATAACTCCTTTGCAATATTGTTTCTAGCCCTATTCTTCTATTCTTTACGCAAAAAAGACAATACTTTAATGGTAGTTTCATTACTATTATTTGGACTATCTATGAGTTTGTATGGTTTTGATATTCATGGAAGACCTAAGGGGTATCTTCTTGATACTATTGCTGTGTATGCAACTATTTTTTCCCCTATTTTATTTTTATACTTTTTTTATGCCTTATATAGGGTGGGAATCAAATGGGAAAAAGATTTATATTGGTATATCTCTATGACTGCTTTAGGTTTATCATTGGTTTTTTCATTAAGACAAAAAATAGCGATTGAAGATTTTGCACCATTTGTAGTGATTGCTATTCCTTTGATGGTAAGGCTTTTTATTCATAGTTTACGAGTAAGATTAAAAGAGTTTAGAACAGTTCATTATTTTATTATGAAATTATCTCTTGGGGTATTAGTTATAAGTTTTTTATTATTTGTTTGTAATAAATATTTCTATTTATATATAAAAGACCCCTCTTCTCATATGGTAAATGAACACTATATAGCAAAAGAGTTATCCCAAAGTTTAAAAGATATGAATATTTATAATCTATCAACAAGTGATAAAAAATTAGCTATAAGACTGAAGTTTTATGGTATTGGTTTTGATAAAAATGTACTATTAAGTAAAAAGCCAATAAATGTAAGAAATAAGGTAATTAATATTAGGTATAAACATAAAATAATACAGAAATTTTATATTTTAAATTTAAAGAATTTTAAAATTCAAATCAAAGAGTAATAAAAAAGAGAGACATGATACAACTAACAAATATATCTAAACGATATGGAACACAAGAACTTTTTCATAATGTAAATTTACGAATGACAAGTGGTCAAAAAATAGGACTAGTAGGACGAAATGGTAGTGGAAAATCTACTTTATTTAAACTTATTTTAGGTGAAGAGTTTTATGATGATGGAGAGATCTCTATCCCTAAAAATTATAAAATAGGAGCGTTAAAACAACATCTTGAGTTTAGTGAAAAAACACTTGTGGATGAGGTTTCACTAGCTTTATCAGATGATGATAAATTTAGTGTATATAAAGTGGAAAAGATTTTATTTGGATTGGGATTTTCCCATGAAGATTTAGAAAAATCGCCCTTATCTTTTTCTGGTGGGTATCAAATACGAATCAATCTTGCTAAATTACTTATTACTGAACCTAATATGTTACTTTTAGATGAGCCAACAAACTATCTTGATATTTTATCTTTGAGATGGTTAAAAACATTTTTAAAAACATTTGAGGGCGAAGTTATCCTTATTACCCATGATAGAGATTTTATGGATTCGGTGAGTACTCATACTATGGGAATATATAGAAAATCTCTTAGGATTTTAAAAGGTGATACTTATAAGTTTTATACTCAACTAAAAGATGATGAGGAGTTATATGAAAAACAAAAAATTTCTCAAGATAAAAAAGTAAAGGAGCTTGAAGAGTTTATCGCTAAAAATAAAGCAAGAGCTTCAACAGCTGCACAAGCTCAATCAAAAGTAAAATTATTGGAAAAAATGGATCGTATGGATAGTTTAGAGTTTGATAATACTTTGAAATTTAATTTCAATTTTAAAGAAACTCCTGCGAAAGTTTTACTTGATATAAAGAACTTGTCATTTGGATATACTACGGAGAATATTTTATTTAAAGATATATCATTTACCCTTAAAAAAGGTGAAGTTTTAGGTATTATAGGGAAAAATGGGAAAGGGAAATCAACTTTATTAAATACTATAGCAAAAGAGTTAAATCCTTTGTTGGGGACTATAGAGTATCATGCCACTACAGTAGCTGGACATTTTGGTCAAACAAATATTTCTCACTTAAATCCTGATAATACAATTATGGATGAGATATATTTAGGAAATGCAAAACTAGCAGAATCAACAGTAAGAAATATATGTGGTTCGATGATGTTTCCAGGCGATAGTGCAAAGAAAAAAATATCTTTACTTTCAGGTGGAGAAAAAAGTCGTGTAATGCTAGGACAAATTATAGCACGAGAAGTAAATCTTCTGTTTTTAGATGAACCTACAAATCATCTTGATATGTATTCTATTGAGGCTTTGATAGAAGCGATTAAAGATTTTAAAGGATCTGCTATTATTGTAACGCATAGTGAAGAGTTACTAAGAGAAGTGTGCCATAGATTAATAGTATTTACAAAAGATGGTGCTCAATATTTTGATGGAAATTACGATGAGTTTTTAGAGAAAATCGGCTGGGATGAAGAGAGTGAAAGCGAAATAAAACAAAATAGTAAAAAAATTGAAAATAGTGTAAAAATCAATAAAAAAGAGAATAAAAAACTAAGAACTGCACTCATACAAGAAAGAAGTAAAATAACAAGTCCACTTAAAAAAGAGGTTGAAAGATTAGAAAATCTAATTATAAACAATGAAGAGATTGTTGCAGCTTTACATAAAGAGTTAATGGAAGCTTCAAATAAAAATGATAATAGTAAGGTAATAGAGATATCAAAAGATGTAACAAAATATGAAAAAGAGATTGAAGAGAGTTTTGAAAAACTAGAAGTTACCCAAATAAAATTAGATGATATTTTAGAAGAATATGCTTCTAAGTTAGAGGAGTTATAGATGAGTTTTGATGGTTTAGATTTATCAAAAGAGATAAATAAGGCACTAAGTGATTATAAATATACTCAAATGACCTCTGTACAGGAAAAAGTTATACCACTTGTTCTAGAGGGTAAAGATGTCATGGCAAAAGCCCAAACAGGAAGTGGTAAAACAGCTAGTTTTGTACTTCCCTTACTTCATATATGGCAAAAAAATATATGGCTAAAAAAAGCAAAAATTAAACAACTTATTATAACTCCAACACGAGAACTCACTATCCAAGTAGCAAATACACTAAAAGAGTTTAGCAAAGAGTTTAAGAGTAAACCTACAGTAGTTACTGTAATTGGGGGTGAAAGTATAGGTGACCAACTTTTAAGTATCCAAAAAGGGTGTGATATAGTTGTTGCAACCTCTGGACGACTCCTTGATATTATGAGTAAAAAACAGATTGATTTATCTTTTGTGGAACATTTTGTCTTAGATGAGGCAGATAAAATGCTTGATTTGGGCTTTGCTGATGAATTAGATCTTATTTTAAAACATTTACCACAAAAAAGACAAAATTTACTTTTCTCTGCAACCTATCCTGAAAAATTTTTACAAATAGCAAAACGCATCACAAAAGATGCCATAAGTGTAGAGATAGAAAATGAAGAACCAACTGTTGATACTATTACTCAAAGGGTGATATTAGTAAATAAAGAAAATAGAAGTCCCCTCCTTCAAGATTTAATACGAAAAAATAGATGGAATCAAGTTTTAGTTTTTATGGCAAGTAAAAGAGCTAGTGATAACTTAGCCAATAAATTTAGAAAATATGGTTTTTTAGCAGACTCTTTTCACGGAGATTTAGTCCAAGATGATAGAAACTATACCCTTGAACAGTTTAAAAAAAATAAAATAAAAATCTTATTTGCTACAGATATCGCTAGTAGAGGACTGCATATAGATGATATTACTTGTGTCATTAATTATGATTTACCTAGAAGTGCACGTGATTATATTCATCGTATAGGGAGAACTGGTCGAGCTGGTAAAAAAGGGATAGCAATTTCATTTGTTGGATTAGATGATTTTGAGCATTTTAGACTTATTGAAAAGCGTTGTAATATCTCTTTAGAGAAAGAGCAAATAAAAGGCTTTGAATTAAAAGGTGATATTGTTCAAAAGGAAAAAGGTTGTGCCCCGCAAAAAGGGAAGCGAAAAAGTAAAAAAGATAAATTACGAGAGCAAAATAATCAAAAAACATAAAAATGCTTTTTCACTTTTAGAGATACTTTTTGTATTAAGTATTTTATCTATTGCTATTTCACAAGTTGTCTCTAAAAATCAAATATCAAAACTCAATCTTGCAACACAAAAAATTATTTTATATTTAAATTATACACGCTATATTACGCATATAGATAATAAATTTACATATAATGATGCGGAGTGGGAAAGAAAAAGATGGACATTAAAATTTTTAAACTGTAATAGTAGTATTGGTGGTTTGTATTATAATGTGTATAGTGATATGCATGGTGGTACAGCACATTATAAGAAAGAAGATACATTAAAAGACCCACTTAACAATAAATATCTCTATTCTAACTCTTGTCAAGAGGATATGCTAAACGATAAAAGTAAATATATTCTTTTAACAAAAGAGTATGGTATAAAAAAAGTTGAGGTAAGTTGTAATACAACCAGCACTATAGGACAGATTAGCTTTGGATATACGGGAAAAATATACTCACAATTGGGATCGAATATTAAAGAGATTCTGTCCCCCTGCTCTATTAAATTATTTGATGAAAAAAATAATTTTCAGGAAATTATTGTTGAACCAAAAACTGGATATATACATAAAATTTAAACTATCATTTGATATAATCGCGTAAGATAATATAGAAGGAATTTCTTTGTACAATTTTAACAAATATCCATTTGAGAGATTAAATGAATTATTAGAAAATATTACGCCAAATAGTAAGTATCAATTAAGTAGTTTAACCATAGGTGAACCACAATTTGAAACACCAGAGTTTATACAAAAGGAATTAAAAAATAGTACTGCCTTATTAAATAAGTATCCCAAAAGTTCGGGAGAAGATTTTTTAAAAGAAGCGATGTGTAATTTTATCACTAAAAGATTTAATGTAGATATACAACATAATGAGATTATTCCTACTTTTGGTACACGAGAAGTTTTATTTAACTTTCCACAATTTTTACTATTTGGGAAGAACAATCCAACTATGGCGTATCCTAACCCTTTTTATCAAATATATGAAGGTGCGGCAATTGCTAGTAATGCGAAAATAATTCATATGGATATGACAAAAGAGAATGATTTTTTAGTAAGTTTAAGTTCTTCACAAATGAAAGATGTTGATTTAGTTATATTAAATTATCCTAATAATCCTACAAGTGCAACTATCTCAAAAAAAGAATTAATGAAGTGGGTTGAGTACTCTTTAGAATATAATTTTATTTTAATAAATGATGAATGTTACAGTGAATTATATTTTGATGAAAGTAAAAAACCTATCTCTTTACTTGAAGCGTGTGTTGAAGCTGGAAATAGTGACTTTAAGAATTGTTTAGTATTAAACTCTATTTCTAAAAGAAGTAGTGCGCCAGGATTAAGAAGTGGTTTTATAGCTGGAGATAAAAATATTTTAAAAGAGTATATGAAATATCGTACCTATGTTGGGTGTGCTTTACCTCTACCTTTACAAAAAACAGCAGCCTTGGCGTGGAATGATGAAGATCATGTCAAAGAATTTAGAAAAATCTACAAAGAAAATTTTTTAATAGCTAAAGAGATTTTAGGTATAGATATTCCTGAAGCGACATTTTATCTTTGGATTGAGGTTGAAGATGAACTAAAATTTACAAAAGAACTTTATAGAGAAGAAAATATAAAAGTTTTACCAGGAAGTTTTTTAGGAAGAGGTGGAATGGGTCAAAATTATATACGAATTGCATTGGTTGAAAATTCTACAAAAACAAAAGAGGTACTTTTAAGATTAAAAAAGTTCATCTCTAGATATAAAGCATAATAAAGGATACAGAATAAATGGAACCAAACCAATTAGAAGAAGCTAGAAAAAATCCAGATTTTTTAGAGTGTCTTGAAGATTTAGAATCAAAAGCAATAGAATCAAGAAATTTATCTGAGCTATATCAAGTACTTGATTCCCTTCTTGTTTTAGATTTAGATGAAGAACGAGTCCACACAATATATCAAGAGATTTTAAAAGTTGCCTTTGATGGGATAGAAGAGCGTCTAAAAGAGGATAAGAAATTAAGTTTAGATAATGATGATATTTTTTATATTAGAAGCTTTTATGAGCATGCGATTGAAAAATGGAGTATGGACAACACTCAAGGAGCAAAAGAGTTATTTTTTATATTAACTCAAATTTGTGAAGATGAGTTATTGGTTGAAACATTTAATGTACATCTAATAGCCTGTTCACTAGAGAGTGATATGGATCATTTTTATGAAGAAAATGTTTTAGAGGAACAATCTCATTGCGAAGATAAATATGGATATTTTATTTTAGACTTTACCTTTGACAAAAAAGAGTATTTAAATAAACATATAGATTTACTTCAAAAAGAGTTTGAAGCATTAAGTCACCTTCTTAACTAAATGAGAGTACATTTTATAGGAATAGGTGGTATTGGTTTATCTGCCCTTGCGCGTTTTCTTTTATATCGTGGCTATAAAGTAAGTGGTTCAGATATCAAACGAACACCTATTACGCAAGAACTAGAAAAAGAGGGGATAACTGTTATTATCCCTCAATCTTCCTCTTCAATAACTGGACAAGACTTAGTTATCTATAGTGCTGCAGTGTTAAATGATAATGTAGAGATTCAAGAAGCTAAAAAGCAAGGGTTAGTATTATTACCTAGAAAAGAAGCTTTAAGTGTTATTATGCAAAAAACTACAAACTATTGTGTGTGTGCTGCACATGGGAAAAGTACAACAACGGCGATATTGAGTTCTATTTTGCAAAGTTCAGCTATCATAGGTGCTATTAGTAAAGAGTTTGGTTCAAATTTTAGATACATTGGTGAAAATTTGGCATTTGAAGCAGATGAGAGTGATGAGAGTTTTATTTTATCACATCCTTATTGTTCAATCGTTTTAAATACTGAACCTGAACATATGGAATATTATAATTATGATGAAAAAAGATTTTATGATGCGTATACAAAATTTTTAGATATTGCAAAACTTCGTGTAATTAATGCAGAAGATGAGTTTTTGCAAAACTATAAAGGATATGCCATTCGCTTATATCCATCAAAAGATATAAATAATATTGAATTTATATTAAAAGATGATGAGCCATATACTTGTTTTACCTTAAAAGATTTTGGAACATTTGAGGTATGGGGTTTTGGGGTGCATATTGCTATCGATGCTGCTTGTGCTATTTTAGCAGCTTCACAAACTATGCAGATAGATAAAATAAAAGAAAATCTTGCAAAATACAAAGGGATAAAAAAACGTTTTGATATTGTTCAAAAAAGTGAAAAAATGATCATAATAGATGATTATGCACACCATCCAACCGAAATAAAAGCCACATTAGAATCTGTAGAACTTTACAACAAATATAAAAAATTAGCAAAAAAAATCGTTATTTGGCAACCACACAAATACAGCCGTACTTTGGATAATCTTCCTGCTTTTAAAGAGTGTTTTAAAGGCTGTGATGAGCTTATAATACTCCCTGTATGGAGTGTCGCTGAAGAGATTAAAAAAATTGACTTTGCAAAAGAATTTGCAAACTACAATACAACTTTTTGTACAAAGATACGTACATTAAACGGTAGCATAGAACTATTAAAAGAAGACGATATTATCCTCCGTACGATTACAAATGGAATTGTAGTAGGTGTAGGTGCAGGAGATATTACATATCAATTAAGATATTAACTTAAATATTTCCTCCATTTGGAAAAGTTAGAGTAAACTCTGCACCTGTATATTCTGTATCTTCATATTTATAGGTTCTATTTTGCACAGTTAAATCTCCTTGCATATGTTTTGTGATGATCTCTTGACACATATAGAGTCCTATCCCTGTACCTTGCGATTTGTGTTTTGTAGTGAAGTATGGTTCAAAAATTTTATCGATTATCTTATCATCTACTCCTCCTCCATTATCTCTTATCGTCATAATAACGTCGTTGTTATTTTTGTAAAGAGTAACAAATATTAATTTTCTTTGATTTTTTTCTAAAGCATCTTTTGCATTGTTTAAGATATTCATAATAACCTGCATAAGTTCATTATCTAAATTCGTAATAGATATATCTTCTAATGATTCTATAATCTCAATATTTGAATTTTGAAATTTAGCATCTAAAATATTCAATGTTTTTTTATAAACATTTTTAATAGAAAAATGTACTTTTTCTTTATGTTGATGGAAAAAATCTCGAAAGGAATCAATAGTTTCTGACAAATACTGTGTTGTATTATTGATATTATTGAGTGTTTCTATCTCCTCTTCTATTGTTATAGGTATATTCATCTCTTTTTTAACGGCTAATCCCGTAGAAGCAGTAGCAATAAGCGATAGTGGTTGCCTCCACTGATGTGCAATATTTTGTATCATCTCACCCATTGCAGCCATTTTTGATTGTTGAAGAAGTAATTTTTCTTTTTTGTATAATTGCTCTTTTGCGATAATTTCATTTGTTATATCAAGTTTGATTGCAATAAACTCTATAATTTGATTATTGTCATCATATACAGGGGTGATGGTAGCTTGTTCATATGACAAGTTATTTGATTTACCCCTATTGATAAATGTACCACTCCATTTTTTTCCTGCATAGAGTGTTTTGTTTATATTTTCATAAAACTCTTTTGGTTGATCTCCAGAACTTAGGATTCTTGGATTTTCTCCTATTACATCTTCTAAGGTATATCCTGTTACTTTTGTAAATGCAGTATTAACATATTTTATTCTTTGTTTTTCATCAGTAATAACAATAATATTATCACTATTTTCAACAGTTTCACGAAACCTTTTAAGTTCCTTTCTTGAAAGAGATAGCTTATAATCATATACTAAATAAAGGAATAGAGATAGCAATAGTAAAAGAAATAACATTATAATTGCAAGGTATGCTTTTTGAATGATGTGTTGAGAATAATTATTATACTCTTGAGAAAAATCATCAATTTTTTGTTCAAGATTAAGCTTTACTATCTTATTTTGAAGAGTTTCTATCTTATATTGATATTCCAGTATAATTTTAGCATGTTTTAGAAAAGATTTTGTAATTTTAGAATTCTTTTTTGCAAGAAGTGTATCTATATAATCAATCTCTTTTTGTATATCAAGGTCTGGATTTTTATCTGCAGTCATAACAAGAGTATATACAGAGTACAAATCTTTTGTCACCTGCTTTTTTAGAATAATTTGTATAATAAGATAGGAGTTATTCAATATCGCTTTGTATGATTTCGCTTTTTCCATTAGTGTTATCTTTTCTGATAAAGAGAGATCAAGAAGATGAAGAGCGTTTTGTACTTTTGTATCTCTTTGTTCTTGAAATATTTTATAGTTTTTTAGGGTATAAAGTGCCTCTTTTGCAGAATTTAATTTTTTTTGAATTATATCAAAATTATTATATTGAAAAGAATCTTTTATATAGAGATTAAAATCCTTATTTAACATAGTAATCTGTTGTATATTATTATGAATTTTAAAAAAATCATCATTTTGAATTTTTGCATTATTGATAAAAAAACCAAGAGTACATAATAAAATAATTAATAAAAAGGAGTTAATAGCTCTGTTATTCATTATTTATTGACCTCTTCTAAAAATGGTGTTTGTCCAGTTAATGTATTTAAAAATAAAATTATCTGATCTATTTCTGTCTCTTCAATAGTAAAACCCAGTTGATGAAATATCATTTTATCTACTGAATCTCTTAATGATTCTGCCCTTCCATCATGAAAATAAGGGGCAGTATTTTGTATATTTCTTAAAGTGGGTACTTTAAAATAGAATTTATCTTCATCTTTTTTTGTAATATTAAATTTACCAAAGTCATTTGTAGGATATTCTTCTGTTATACCAAGTTTTTGCATTAAATTTCCCCCTACATTGACTCCATTGTGGCATGATATACAACCGTATTCTTTAAAAAGTTTATACCCTTCTTTCTCATCTTTGCTAAGTATATTTTTATCACCTCGTAAAAATTTATCAAATTTTGAGTTGGGGGTTATAAGGGTATTTTCATATTCTACAATTGCATTAATGATATTTTTTTCAGTAATTCCATCTTTATAAATCAATCCAAATTGTTCGACATAGTCAGGGTCTTGCTGTAATTTTTTAGTTATTTCAGTGAAATTAGAATCCATCTCAATAGGATTGTGTATAGTACCACTTGCCTGCTCTTCAAGATTTTTTGCTCTTCCATCCCAGAATTGCCTTGTATTAAAGCTTGCATTTAGTACTGTAGGAGAGTTTCTTATCCCTTTTTTCCCATCGACTCCAAAAGAGACTGGTATATTATTATCCCCACCTCCATTTAAAATATGACATGTCGCACATGATATGGTGTCATCTTTACTAAGACGTGTCTCATTAAATAATTTTTCTCCTAGTCTTGCTTTATCTATATTATAATCAACCTTCAAAGGTATCGGAGTAATTAATTCTTCTGAAAATAAAACAGTAATAAGACTAAAAATAAAGAATGCTTTTAACATAATTTTTCACTTTTTAAGATATTTGTTATGTTTCATTATAACAAAATTAATCTTTACTTATTTATAACAGTATTTATTACGTAAAAAAGAATTTTTTTATAAATTAGAAAGTAATTATTCTTTACAAGTAACTTTTTGATAAAATACAAAAAATATTATGTAGGCAGGAATAATTAATGGTAGAAAGATATGCTAGAGAAGAGATGAGTAAACATTGGACACAACATGCACGGTATGCAGCTTGGTTAGAAGTTGAAAAAGCAGCTGTAAAAGCTTGGAATAAACTAGGACTTATTCCAGATGAAGATTGTAAAAAAATTGTTAAAAATGCAAAATTTTCAGTTGAAAGAATAGAAGAGATTGAAGCTATTACAAAGCATGATCTGATTGCATTTAATACAAGTGTATCTGAGTCGCTAGGAAAAGAATCAAGATGGTTTCACTACGGTATGACATCTTCTGATGCTGTTGATACAGGGGTAGCTATTCAGATGAGAGACTCTTTAAAGATTATTATTAAAGATGTAAAGATGCTTATGAAGTCTATTAAAAAAAGAGCAAAAGAGCATAAGTATACTCTTATGGTAGGAAGAAGCCACGGAATACATGGTGAGCCTATAACTTTTGGTCTAACCTTAGCTGTTTGGTATGATGAGATGGCTAGACATCTTAAAAATTTAAAACAAACTTTAAAAGTTATATCTGTGGGACAAATCTCTGGAGCTATGGGTAATTTTGCACATGCACCCTTAAAACTTGAAGAGTATGCAATGAAAGAGCTAGGACTAAAGCCTGAGCCATGTTCAAATCAAGTAGTACATAGAGACAGATATGCTAGGCTTGCAACTTCTTTAGCATCGATGGCTTCGTCTATTGAAAAATTTGCAGTACAAGTAAGACATCTCCAAAGAACAGAGGTGTATGAGTGTGAAGAGTTTTTTGCAAAAGGTCAAAAAGGATCTTCAGCTATGCCACACAAAAGAAATCCTATTTTAACAGAAAATATTACAGGGTTAGCTAGAATTATAAGAGCGTATGCAACTCCAGCTATGGAAAATGTAGCTTTATGGCATGAAAGAGACATCTCCCATTCCTCAACTGAAAGATTTTGGTTACCTGATGCTTTTATCACAAGTGATTTTATGTTGCATAGAATGAATAATGTGATAGCAAACCTTACTGTAATGCCTGAAAATATGATGAAAAATTTAAATTTAACAGGTGGATTAGTATTTTCTCAAAGAGTATTACTAGAGCTTCCTATTGCCGGAGTAAGTAGGGAAGATGCCTATAAAATAGTTCAAAGAAATGCTATGAAAGTTTGGGAAGAGATTCAACAAGGGAAACCTTCAACAAATAAAAAAGGGGAATCTTTATATTTACAATATTTACTAGAAGATAAAGAATTAAGAGAAAAATTAGATGAAAAACAAATAAGAGAATGTTTTGATTATAAATATTATACTAAAAATGTAAGTGCAATATTTAAAAGAGTTTTTAAAAAATAGTAGATAAAATAATCGAAGTACCAGTAGTAAAAGAATTTATTTATAATTTTGATTTAGCATAAATACTTTAGATATTTATAGGTAAAATTTTGTTACTACTTTAAGGTTATTTTATTTAAGATTAAATGGATTGTGTTATCTTCTTGTAAAAGTGGAGGCATTGATTAAATAGACTTATAGAGTAAAAAAGTAATAAGAAGAAAACATTTGCAACGAAAGGGTCAAAATCTTTGATTTTGGGGTACCCATCAGTGAAACCGTTTG
>PDWI01000251.1_pt1 | contig 83368 bp, 76 predicted proteins | sample 1430891 | NCBI WGS metagenome assembly PDWI01 (sample SAMN01162508, study PRJNA174530) | Oral metagenome, whole genome shotgun sequencing project. | biome: Marine environment; feature: Marine mammal; material: Swab sample of the gingival sulcus; isolation source: swab sample of gingival sulcus... | reverse complement strand
GCACCAGGGAAGAAACTTAATGAAATATCTTTTAAAATCTGACGCTTAGGTGGAACAATTTTGCCCACTCTGTGCATCGTATAAACAAATTGTGACGACATTATTTATCCTTATATTTAAAATAATAGGCTATTTTACTGTAAAATTATCTTTATAGCAAAGTGGTATTAGATTAATTTTATATTTTTATAACCTTTGTAAATACTAACATTGTACAAAGTTTATAAAATTATTAATGTTAGTCTTGTAAATGATAAAATATCAACTTGTGATTCCGATCATTTAGTTATTAATTTTACAAGAAAACCTTAATCTTATATCATTTTTTAATTGTCAATAGTCCAAGTAAGATAGCTCCAAGAAGTACAAAAATCATTCCGAAAATATGGGTATTTATACCAGCAAAAAATAAGATTAAAAAGGCAATAATAGGAGAGAATGACATATAGCAAAAACCTAAAATACCAGATGCTAGTGATGAGTGATTTTGATGATTTGCAAGAGCAAAAGAAATTGCAGGACCTAATGATAATGCAAATCCTATACTAGCAATAATTATTAAAGTCCAAAAAGAAATAATTGAAACCTCAATAAAACTTAATCCTAATGAGGCAAATATTATGAATAACATTCCTGCAAAAATACATTTTGTAGCACCAAATTTTGTGATGATATGTTTTAACATAAAAGACATTATAGAAATAATCGCAGCATTCATACCAAAGCAGATAGAAAAAAATAGGGTACTTGTTTGGAAATATTCCATCATTAAGATGGGTGCAATATTCAAATAAGTCATAATAAAACTTAAACAATATATACAAATTAATGCAAATAATAAAAATTGTTTATCACTTAATAATTGCATAATAGCTTTTTTATAATTATTAGAACTTGATATTTCAGGATAATTAAAATGATTATGAAAGTGATATAAAACAACAATACTGTAAATTACAAAGAAAACAAAAATAAGTTGCCAGTTATAAATGCTAAGTAAAATAGCACCAACAATGGGAGCAAGAGCAGGGATTACATTTAAAAAACCACTTTGGATTGAAAATATAATAGCAGCCTCATCTTTCTGATAATTTTCATTCACCGTTGCATAAGCGATAACACTTAAAGCACTAGCACCAAGTCCTTGTAATACACGAGAACCTAACACAATATCATAATTTTGTGTGATTAAAACGCCAATAGAGCCTAAAATAAAGAAAATAGCACCTAAATAACCAATATTTCTTTTTCCAAAAGATTGTGATAAAAATCCAAATAAGAGCTGACCAATTCCCATTGATAAAACAAATACTAAAATTGAAAGTTGAGCTAATGAACTATCAATACCAAAATATTTTTTAATTTCAACAAGAGCTGGTAAATGAAGATCTATACCCAAAGGGCTTAAAGTTACGAGTAAATATAAAATAATTGGTGAATTATATTTTTTCATATAAAAATCCTTTTAAAATAAATTTATTACAACAAAGGTACTTTTGAGAAACAATATTTTAACAAAAAAAATCACCAGTCAAAGAATTATTATGATATTTTTCCTAAATAATAAATTTTAATATTATTGGTTTTTTTTAAATATATTTTAATCACTATAAACGAGCTTGCAAGTGATAATGAAATTCCTAGCAATATCAAAAGTTCGCTATTGAAAAGTAAAGAAAACATTAAAGTACTTAACAGCAAAGTAATAAGTGGAATCATATAGAGCATAAAAACAGCATAAAAAAAACGGTGCTCTTGAATGCCTATTTTTATTATTTGATTTTCTTCTAATTCTTCATTAACCTTAATTTTGTGAATTATAGTTTTATTTTGACCGCTTAAATTATCAAAATTTTCATAACCACATTTACTTTGACACCCACCACAACTTGTTTTTATTTCAGCTTGGATAGTCGCTTGACCTTTATAATAAGAAATAACCTTTGCTCGTTCAACTAACATAATTTAACCATAAAAAAACCGCCTATAAAAGGCGGCACTCGGAAAGCAAATTATGAATTAAAGAGGTTTTTAACCATTCTTATTTATTATGTTGCTTATGATAACGTTTTCGCCTTTGCTTTGCAAGTAAAAATGTTAAAAAACATAAAAAACATCACATTTTTTATTAACATCACGTTACTTTTCTTCAAATTTTGCTCGAAATTGCTGGCTTGTCTTAAAACTTACTACTTTTCTTGCACAAATTTCTACTTCTTCACCCGTTTTTGGGTTACGTCCTGGACGAGCTTTTTTATCTCGAACATTAAAACTACCAAATCCAGGTAATTTCATTGTTCCATCTTTTACTAGAGCTTGTGAAATCTCTTCAAAAAAAGCTTCAACAAACTCTTTAGCTTGTACTCGTTTGAAATTTTTTTGCATTAAAACATTTATTAAGTCAGCTTTAGTTAAAGTTGCCATACTTACTCCTGTTAGTCTCTTAAATGAGCATTAAAAGTAGTTTTAACAGCATTTAAAACATTATCAATTACTTCATTGATTTCAGCGTCATTAAGCGTTTTCTCGGTGTTTTGTAAGGTAAGAGAAAAAGCTAAACTTTTTTGATCTTCTGCTAAATTACCACCTTCAAAAATGTCAAATAGCTTAACATCAATTAAGTTTTCACCACCACTTTGGTACATTTGAGCAATAAGTTCTCCTGCATTTACTGATTTATTCACCACAAGAGCTAAATCTCGTTTATTTGCAGGATATTTAGAAATATTAACAGCTTGAGTTACTTTTCTATTGCTTAATGCACTAAGTTGTAATTCAAAAACAATAGGAGTACTGTTTAAATCAAACGCTTTAATAGTATTTGGGTGCAATGTTCCGATAAAACCTACTTCTTCTCCATCAACCAATACAGCCGCTGACTGCCCTGGGTGTAAGAAATCAAATTCTTTGGCAACAAAGGTTAGATTTGCTTTATGTTTTGTAAGAGCAAATACAAATTCAAGATCGCCTTTTAAATCAAAGAAATCAACATTTTGAACTTTCTCGCCCCAGTGTAATTCATCTTTTGCACCAACAATAGCACCTGCTATTTTCATTTCTTGCTTAATGCCCATTTCACTTTGCTCACAAGGAGTAAAAGTTAATCCTGTTTCAAAGAAACGCAAACGAGATTGCTGACGCTTTTGGTTAAAGGCGATAGTTTCTAAAAGCCCTGTCATAAGTGATAATCTCATTGCTGACATTTGCGATGAAATAGGATTTGGTAACACGATAGCATTTTGACTAGTGATTGCTTGTTGTTTTTTGGGATCAACAAAGCTGTATGTAATTACTTCTTGATAATCACGATCAACTAACGCTGTTTTCACACGCATAAGATCTAAATTTTCTTCTTTTTGCTCACGAATGCTTAAATGAGCAAGTGGTGAATTGTTTGGAATGCTGTTGTAACCGTAAATTCTTGCTACTTCTTCAATAAGATCTTCTTCAATTTCAATATCAAAACGCCAAGATGGAGCAGTGATTTGCCATTGATTATCAGCAAAAGTAGGATTGAATGCTAAACGAGTTAAAATATCGGTTACTTCTTCATCTGCGATGTGATGCCCTAATACTTTATCTAATTTTTGACGAGTTAAGATTACTTTGTTTTGTGTTGGCAAATGTTCATTTGCAATTTCACAAACTATTTCACCAGCTTGTCCACCACAAATTTCTAAAATAAGAGCCGTTGCGTATTCCATTGCAAGTTCAGTTTGAGCAAAATTAACGCCACGCTCAAAACGATGTGATGAATCAGTGTGTAAGCCATATTTTCTTGCACGACCTGCGATTGCAAGAGGTGAGAAAAATGCAGATTCTAAAATAATATCTTTGGTTTCAGTACTTACGCCACTTTCAAGACCACCAAAAATTCCCGCCATTGCAAGAGCTTTTTGGCTATCTGCAATAATTAAAGTATCATCATCAAGTGCTACTTTTTGTTCATCTAATAATACTAATTCTTCGCCTTTTTGAGCGAAACGAACGGTTAAAGGCAACTCAACTTTGGCTTTATCAAAAGCGTGCATTGGTTGTCCTAATTCAAGTAGTACAAAGTTAGTAACATCAACGATTGGATCGATACTGCGAATACCACAACGGCGTAATTTTTCTTGTAGCCAAAGTGGTGATTCTGCTTTAACATTGACACCGTTGATAATACGAGAAACATATTTAGGACAAGCCTTTGGTGCTTGATTGATAACGGCAACTTTTTCATCAATGCTTGAAGTAACTTTGCTAATATTTTTTTGTTTTAATTGTGCTTTATTAACAATAGCAATTTCACGAGCGATACCTTGAATGCTTAAACAGTCAGCACGGTTTGGCGTTAAAGAAATTTCAATTACGCTATCATCTAAATCTAAATACTCACGAATATTAGTGCCAACAGGTGCATTTGGATCAAGTTCAATAATACCCTCTGATTCAATATCAACACCTAATTCTTTAAATGAACAAAGCATACCTTCTGATGGCTCACCACGCAATTTTGTTTTTTTGATTTTAAAATCACCTGGTAAAATAGCACCATCTGTTGCACAAGCAACTTTTAAACCAAGACGACAGTTTTTCGCACCACAAACGATGTCAAGTAAGCGATCGCCGCCAACATTTACTTTGGTAACTTGTAATTTATCAGCGTTTGGGTGTGGGGCACATTCAACAACTTCACCAACAACCACACCACTAAAACTTGCAGCAACACTTTCAATGCCATCTACTTCAAGCCCTAGCATAGTAATTTGTTCGCATAATGTATCAGTTTGTGGCAAATTAACAAATTCTTTTGCCCAAGATGTATTAAATTTCATATTATTATTTTCCCCTATTTATAATCAAATTGTTTTAAAAAGCGTGAATCATTTTCAAAAAATGAGCGTAAATCTGTTACGTTATAACGCAACATAGTTAAACGCTCAACCCCCATTCCCACAGCAAAACCGCTGTATTTTTGAGGATCGATACCAACATTTTCTAAAACCTTAGGGTGTACCATTCCACAGCCTAACACTTCAAGCCATTTACCATTTTTACCCATTACATCAACTTCGGCAGAAGGCTCAGTGAATGGGAAGAATGAAGGACGGAAGCGAACTTTAAGATCTTCTTCAAAAAATGCTTTTAAGAAATCATTTAATAGCCCTTTAAGTTCGGTGAAATTTGCATTTTCATCAACAAAAAGTAACTCAACTTGATGGAACATTGGAGTATGTGTTTGATCGTAGTCGTTACGATAAACACGCCCTGGTGCGATAATGCGAAGTGGTGGTTTTTTCTTTTCCATATAACGAATTTGCACACCTGATGTTTGTGTTCTTAATAATCGTTTTGCATCAAACCAAAAAGTATCGTGATCGGCACGAGCAGGGTGATGTTCAGGAATATTTAAGGCATCAAAGTTATAATAATCAGACTCAATTTCAGGTCCATTTGCTACTTCAAATCCTAAATCTTGGAAGAATTTAACAATGCGATCGATTGTAATTGACACAGGGTGTAGCCCGCCCATAGTATTTTTACGACCACTTAAAGTAACATCAATTTTTTCTTGTTGCAGTTTTTGATTTAAAATTTCTTTTTCAAGTTGCTCTTTTTTTTCATTTAAAGCGGTCAGAACTTCTTGTTTTTTTTCATTTATTAAAGCTCCAACTTTTGGACGCTCACTTGGATCTACATTGCGTAAACCTTGCATTAAAGAAGTAAAATGTCCTTTTTTACCAAAATAAGCAACACGAATTTGCTCTAATTTTTCAAGAGCGGCAGATTTGATTTCCTCAATCCCCTTATTTTTTATTTCTTCTAAATGTTTCATAACCTTTTGTTAAAATCCTTAAAATAACGCATAAGTCTTTAAATTATAAGGATTTTAACAATAGTTGTAAACAATTTTTAAAAGATACTAAAGTAATTGCTCTATATATTTTCTAATTTTTTCAGGTTTCGTCATTGGTGCAAAACGTTTTGTTACTTTTCCATCTTTATTTACTAAAAACTTCGTAAAATTCCACTTAATTTTTGAGCTAAACAATCCTCTTTTTTGCTCTTTTAAATAAGTATAAAGAGAATGTTCATTTTCACCATTTACTTCAATTTTTTCCATAATAGGAAAGGTTACCCCAAAATTCAAACGGCACTGCCCTGCAACTTTATCTGCACTATCAGGCTCTTGCCCTGCAAACTGATTACAAGGAAAACCTAAAATAACTAAACCTTTATCTTGATAATCTTCATAAAGTTTTTGAAGTGCATCATACTGTTTAGTAAAACCACATTTACTTGCTACGTTTACAATCAAGATCACTTTGCCTTGATATTTCTCCATTGTAAACTCTTCACCTGTTGCCGATTTTACGGCGATATCATAGATCATAAAATTTCCTTATGTTATAAAAATTAATCTGTTGTTAAATTCATTGATAAAATCATATTTTTAAAAAGATCTTCTGTCAAGTCTAATATATCCTGCTTTTCTTGTTCACTAAAATCTTTATTTGCTAATACTCGATCACGATAAGGCTCCGGATAACTATAATAACCTTCGTCTTTCAATTTAGCTATCACATTATCAGTATTTATATCAAATTGAATACCATATTTCTTGGTACTTTTATAAAGCCCATTATATACAAACAAAGACAACTCTTTTTGTGCTAACAAATAACAATCTAAATATTTTTGTAGCTCAAATAATGCTTCTTCTTTACTTAAATTTTGAAATGATAGCTCTTGAATACTCTCTTTTTCTCTGGTTATAAAAAATTTTTTTTGCTCATTTGCGTTAATACAAAGAATCAAATGGTAAAGCCACATTTGAATGATATTTTTAGTTTTCAAACTACCTGTTTTATAGAGCATTAAGCGGTTATGATCTTGATAAAAATTGCAAGATCCTTTAAAAGTAATATCTTTGCATTCCATTTGATATATTTGCTCAAATGTTAAATGAAAAAGTTCATTTTCTAAAAAAGGTTTAACTTTTTCATAAAAAGGTTTTAATGAGTTTTCAAGATCATCTCGACTTAACTGTTCAAAGTCAGCAACAGGCAATTTTCCCTGATAAGTTAAACGCTCAAAATAGTCATCAAAATCTTCTATTTTCATAAAATCATCACTGATAATATATCGTTCCAAACCACTTAAATGAAAGTGTTCATTTTCTTCTAACTCATCATTATCATCGTATATTTTAATTCCAAGCTGATGTTTACAAAAAGATTTAATAGGATTAGATAAAAACGCAATAAGATCATCAAGTTCTATTTTTGAAGATATTTCACTATCAATATTATTTAAAAAGGTGATCTCTTTTTGATCCTTTTGTAATGCAAGATCGAGCCATTGTTTATGAAATGATTGATGCTTACCTTCTTTAAAATTAGCTTCACTAAAAGATGTCATAGGGTGCTTGGTTAGAATTTTTTCATACACTTCTTTGCCAAAATGATCTGCTAATTGAGAAATAAGAACTGATGGTAAAAGCTCATCTTTACTGTTTAAACTCTGCCCTACATAGCTAATATAAAGCATTTCTTTTGCACTTAATATCATTTCTAATAATAAGTACTGATCATCCTCTCTTTTTGAACGATCTCCTAATCTTTTCGTATAGCTCATTAAATCAAAGCTAACATTTTGATCCTGTCTTGGAAAATCTCGCTCATTCATTCCTAATAAAACAACAACTTTAAAAGGTATCGCTCGCATAGGTTGTAAACTACAAAAATTTACTGCACCAAGAAGAAAACTCAAATGATTTTGATCAGAGTTTAAATTATTACTCAATGCACTCATAATCACTGAATAGTGTAATGGTTCTTTAAACTCAGTTTCTGTAATTTCTTTAGTGATCTTATCAATTGCACTATAAAGCATTAATATTCCCTGTTGATTTTCAAGATCATTACAAAAGAGAGTATCAATACATTTTTTTAATTTTTCTTGCCACTTATCAATACTATGATCACTTTGCATAAGTCGCATTACATCTTGCAAAATCATCACAAAACTGCAAAGTTTAGCACTTATTTCACTTTTTAAACCATAGGTTTCATCAAAAGCAAGTGTTTGTTGCCACAATCCTTCATCTTGACTTATTGCTTGAGATAAAATCATTCGATTAAGACCATATTCCCACGAGTTAAAATTATTAAAATTACTATTTTTTTGACTTAAACCAAAGCGAATCCCACAGCTATCAACCCACTCTTTGATAAAAGGTAAATCATCAACCGTTAAGTCAAATTTTTCAAAAATAACTTGGTTATGCAACAAATCTAAAATAGATTGAGCAGTAAAAGGGCTGTTTTTAAGATCTAATATTGCTAAAAATAATTCTACAACTTTATGAACCTCTGAAGATTTACGATCAAAAATAGTATAGGGAATTTTCTCTCCTGCAATTTTTTGATCAAATACTGCTTTAATATACGGACTATAAGCATCAATATCAGGTGATAATACAACAATATCTGATGGCTTAACCAATGGATTTTCATTAAAAATATGCAAAAGTTCATTGTGCAAGACTTCAACCTCTCGCATTTTACTATGACAACTGTGCACCGTTAAGGAATTATCCCCTTTAATTTTTTGATACTGTGGATTTTCAAGATAAAAAATTGCTCGTTTAAGCTGGTCTAATAAAGAATTATCTCTTGCCTCTTGATATTGCTCTGTTTCAATAATAGCTTTATCATTTTCAAAGAACAAATGATTATAAAAATCTTTTCCAATTTTTCCCCAAGTAGCAAGCAATTCATTGCCTTCAAACTCATCTTTTTGCTCTAAATATTTTGCAAATTTTTCAGGATATTTAACCGCTAATCGTTCTATTTTTTTAGTATCTAAAAGATCGCCCCAAAAATATTCACTTGGATTTAATAAATAAAGCTCAACATCTATTTTTTCTGCAAGTTTAAAAAATATTTCAAGTTGAAATGGTGGCAAAGATGAAAGAGCAAAAATCATTATTTTTTGTGGTAATTTTTTCAAATCATAAGGTGAAATACTATCAATTTGCTCACAAAAATGTTCTTTAAAATAAACTCTGTGAGCTGCTTTTAATACTTCATCGCCATAAATTTCTTTTACTCGTACAACCAATGCTTGCCAAAGTTTAGCCTGCCATTTAAGATCCTTTGAAAAACCTATAAAATCCTTAACATTTTCTTGTTTTTTTAAGTTTTCTAATAATTCATCAGTTTTACCTTTTTCAAATGCAATCAAAAAATCACCACGATACAGCAAATATTTTGCAAAAAGTCCTGCAATTTCACCCGCTAACGCATACATTTTTTGTTGATTAGTATCTTGTAAATAACTTTTAATACTTTGAAAATCTTCATCATCTAAAAAATTAGGAATAATTTCCATTAAATGCCAAAGCATCATATCTTGACTTAATACATTTTCAATCGGCAAATCTTTATTTAATTTTTGAAATATTCGCCATAAAAATGATGGCGGATAATAAAACTTAACATTAGCACATACGCCTTGATCTTGTGCAATTTTTACCGCTAAAAAATCAGCCATTGCATTGGAGTGAATAACAATATGTTGCTCATCAAATGGATTTAGAGATGAGTCTTTTAATGATGTTAATAACGTATCTAATCCATTTTCAAGATTATTAAAATGATGAAGGTAAAATGCCATAATTTATAAGATAAAAATAAGTTACTCTATTCTAACAAAAAATACTACTATTTTTCTAATATAAAGCTATCAATCTTATAATCAACTTCAATTTTTCCATCACTACAACTTATGTTAAAGTTATTATTATTCTGATACACCACTCTCTTACAACTTTTACCCGAAGCAAGCATTGAAAGTTGATTTTCTGCAATTTGCATTGCTTGAAGCTGTAAAAATAAATGCGATTTATCACTGATTTGTCTTATTGAAAATTTTTCAAAACTTATAAAAATAATTGAAAAAATAACCATTGCAATCATCATTGATAATAGGTTGTAGCCTTTTAAATATATTTTTTTAGTAATCATTAAAAGCTTCCTTTTATCATATTTTTACTATTTTCCAAATAATGCCAGTTACGATATTTTTTATGAACATATTTAATTACACTTTTTTTGTATGAAATATAACGACTTTTACCATTGTTTTCATAACTTGAATAAAGTTTTCCATAAAGTTTTTTCCCTGTAATCTCAAATAAAGAATCAGTTATAATAATACCGTAAAAATTACGTTTTAATCTTCCAACAAGCGGTTTATTTGCATAAACAATTTGCGGATTTCTAGTGCTTGTTTTAGGAAGATCATCAAGGTTATCAATAACCAAGATTTGAAAGTTATCAATATCAAAATGATCTTCAATATTTTTAAAACTAACATATTTTTTGTTATTAAGATCTTGTTTAAAAACTGAAGTAAATCGACAAGAAAAATGTAACCCTACACTTCCTTTTACAATAATATTTTTTTCTTTTTTACGAACATTGCATTCTTTTTCAAAATCACGATCTAACTCATCAAGTATTTTAAACTTATCTTGTAAATAAGTTTTATAACTTAATTGTTGCTGTTCTTTGTGAGAAACAATTTTATCAAAACTAAGAAATAATATTGTTAATAATGATAGCAATATCATTAAAACAACAATTGAAATACTTGCTTTAATTTTTTTATTTATTAAGATTGAACGCATAAATAATCGCACTTTGTGTAAAATTAACATTATCTTTTTCAAGGGATAGTTTAACCTTGATAAGATTATTATTTATTTGAGAAAACAATAGCTCTTTTACTTTATAAATATTCGCATCAGTAAGCGAACGCCATTTTCCTTTACGACAAGATTCTAACAACTTTTCACACTGCTCTTTTATACATCGTGAAATTTTACTATCTTCGTACATCTTAATTTTATCAAATTCAAGTTTTATACCAAACACCTCTTTTGCTACTGATTTTGTTTGATTTTTATCGGATTTAAAGCAAGAATTTTTTCGCTTTCTTTTACCAACACAGCCATCAAAGTTAATATCATAGAAAAATATAATACAGCTATTAAACAAATTATAATTTTTATTTTGATAAGAAAAATTCTTATAATTAGATCCTTCTCTCAAATTACCTTGAAAATTAATATGGCTAATATGTTGCCTCATATAATTTAAAATAGTGTTAGATTCATTTTGCAAAAATATTTGGGTATCAAGTTTTCTGTTATCAATAAATTTATTTTTGTAGAACATCATTACCGATCCAATAAGTGTTACCATAATAAAACAAACCACCATCATTTCAACAATAGTTTGAGCTTTTTGGTATTTTTTAACGACAATTTGACCGCTTGCTTTTTGGCAATACATTGATTACTCCATACTGATTAAAAAAGAGAACATCGTGAGCATCATTAACACTTACCTTAATACACTTTGATTCTAATGCAAAAGCAATACCATCAATATTTAAAAATGTTTTAGGGTACAAAAGTCTAGTTTTTATTTCTGACTTAATGCTATTTTCTAAAATGTAATACTCTTTAAACTTATTACAACTATTTGGTTCTAAACAATTACAACTAACTTTGCGAGAGGTGGGTTTGTTAATAGCAACCATACACCATTTTTCATCTTTTTGGTTAATAAGCATTGAATAACGTTTTCTCTCAAATCTTGCTTTATCTTGTATTTTTACAATAAAAGAACTTATCAAAGACATTTCTCGATCTAACTTTAATTGATCACCTTGTTCAAATAATTTAGGCGTAGCAAAAGATACCACTATCGCTATTAAAGCAATAGTGATTAAAGACTCTATCAATGAATAGGCTTTAAAATACGAAATTTTAAGCGGTATAAAAGTTTGCATTTTTTACAAGGTTATAATTAATGTTCATCAGCATAACAAATTATTGAGAAACGTACTAAATATTTTCTTTAGAGTGAGATTCTGATCGCAAAAATAAATATTTGATAGCTTTTTAAAAATTATCTATAATGTAACTTTACATATCTAGGAAAAAATATGAAATATTTAAAAATTATAATGATAAGTAGTGTAGCATTGCTTTCAGCTTGCACATCAACGGAGCAATTAAATGAACAGTCTGCACGTAATTACACTCAAGTCGTTGCTAAAGTAAAATCAAAAGGAATGATTGAGACGAAAACAAATACTGCAAGACGCATTCAAAAGATTTTCTATAAAATGTTACCCATTGCTAAATCTATGAATGAAACAGGTGTTCCTTTTGATTGGGAAATGACCGTTGTTCGCTCTAAAGAACATAATGCTTGGGCTATGCCTGGTGGTAAAATGATGTTTTATACCGCATTAGTTGAAGATTTAAAATTAAATGATGAGGAAATAGCTACCATTATTGGACACGAAATGGCTCACGCTTTAAAAGAACACACAAAGTCTTCCCAAAGCGTTAATATAGCTACTACATTAGGAGCTATAATCGGAAAAGAAGTTTTAAATAATTATGGAATTTCAACAGAAATTGGTGATCTTGATATGGTTTTAATTGCAAAAGATTTAGGTGTTGATAAACCATTTTCTCGAAAACTAGAATCTGATGCTGATGAAATGGGATTAATGTTAATGGCTCGTTCAGGCTTTGATCCAAGAAGTGCTCCACAAGTTTGGCAAAAGATGACTAAAGTTTCTGGTGATACAATTTCATTTTTCTCGACACACCCAAGTAATGCTGATCGCCAAGAAAACTTAAATCGTTTATTACCAAAAGCATTAGAGCTTTATAAAGCATCTCGATATTAAACATAATTATAAAAAAAATGATACATAAAATCTCTCTTAATGTTACTTATTAAGAGAGATTTTATTATTCATCTTCACTATCACGCTTCGCTCTTGGGTGAGCTTTGTTATATTCTTCGCTTAAATGTTTAAAATCAAGATGAGTATAAATTTGAGTAGTTGATAAACTTGAATGCCCTAAAAGTTCTTGTACTGCTCGTAAATCTTTGGAGTTTTCAAGCATATGAGTTGCAAAAGAATGGCGAAGTTTATGGGGGTGAAGATGATTTTTTAATCCTTGTAAAACACCTCTTTTATGCATAATAAGCTCAATTGAACGATTAGAAATTCTTTTTCCCATTTTATTTAAAAACAACGCATTTTCTTGTGGATTGAATAAATAACGTTGCTCTAAATAAGCGGTTAAAACCTCTATCGCTTTTGCACCTATCGGTAAAATACGCTCTTTACTTCCCTTTCCTAATACTTTTACTTCTTTTGAAATTATATCAATATCACCGATATCAATGCCTTGAAGCTCAGACAATCGAAGTCCACTGCTATACATCAGCTCCATCATTGCTAAATCTCGCCAATCATTATGATTTTCTGGCGTAAAATCAAGCAATTTTTCAATATTAGTATGGTCAATATTTTTAGGTAAATGTTTAGGTTGTTTCGGAGCTTTTACGCCGATTGCAGGATTTAATCGTATTTCACCGCGACTTAACAGAAAATCAAAAAAACTACGCAAAGAGCTTAATCGTAACGCTATTGATTTAGCACTTAATTTTTGTTTATGGCTCTCACTTATCATAGTTCGCACTAATGAAGCATCAACATTATTCCAAGCATTAACTTCACAATCAATAAAAATACGAACGCAAGCGGTAAGTTGTCTTTCATAATTTGCAATACTATGAGAGCTTAATTGACGCTCAACTTGTAAATACTTAAGGTAAGGTATTAAAGTTTGATGTAATTTTTTATAATTATCATTCATTTTTTAATAAATTTCCTTCTATTTGAGATATGAGAATACCAACAAAAATAAAAATACAGCCCATTATACCATCAAAACTTAATCGCTCATTTAATAATAACATTCCTGCAAATAGAGCAAAAATTGACTCACAACTCATAACAATAGCAGCGTTTGCTACAGGGACAAAACGTTGCCCTAAAATTTGTAAAATAAAAGCAATAGAACCTGAAAGGATAGCTGTATAAAAAATTTCCATTTTCAAATTATTTACTATTTCAAAACTTGGAATAACACCACCGTTTAATTTCATTCCCAAAAAGCTTAAAATAGCAGTTACCACTGATTGATAAAAAACAATTTTAAGAGCATTGGTATATTTTGCCGTAAGCCCAATCCAAAAAACATAACCTGCACAAACTAATGCCGAAACTAAAATAATAATATCACCTTGATTAAATGATGAATGAGTAAATATATCAACTCCTCCACCGAGGAAAAACAATCCTAAAATACAGCAAACACCACCAAGCCAAAGCTGAATTTTAGTTTTTTCTTTTAAAATTACAAAAGATAAAATTGGCACTATGACGATATATAAAGCGGTTAAAAATCCAGCTTTTCCTGCAATAGTAAACGATAATGCCCATTGTTGTAAATTGATAAGCGAGAACATAAAAAATCCAGCAATAACACCTACAAAAAGATCACTTGAAAGATACCAAGGTGCATTTTTACTTTCAGGATTAAAAAGCTTTTTAGGTAAAATAAAAAGAGCTAATAATGCAGGTGTTGCAACTGAAAAACGTACAAAGTTAAAACTTAAAGCATCAAGCATTTCAGTAGCATTTTTTTGAAATACAAAAGCTCCGCCCCAAATCATAGTAGAAATAATTAGTAAAAAATAACCTTTAAATAATGATTGTTGTTGCATATTTTATTGTTATAATGAAAAATATTCGTCTATTTTAACGACTTTAATATAAAAAGCTAGCTTTTTTATTGAGAAAATAACCTAATTTTATTAAAATAGTTATTTACCATTTAAAAAATTGATAATTGTGGAAAAAATAAAACTAATTGTAGGGCTTAATAACCCAGGTTCAAAATATGAAGGAACACGCCATAACGCAGGTGGCTGGCTTGTTGAATTGGTTGCTAGACAATATAATGCTATTTTTAAAGATGACGCAAAATTTTTTGCAAAAACTGCAAAAATTCATACCGCTTGTGGGGATGTTATTTTAGTTTTGCCTAATACTTTTATGAATTTAAGTGGTAAGGCAGTTGGTAGTATTGCTAATTTTTATCGCATTAAACCAGAAGAAATTTTAGTAGCTCACGATGAACTTGATATTCCTTGTGGTACAGTAAAAATTAAGCAAGGTGGCGGACACGGTGGGCATAATGGCTTAAAAGATATTATTGCAAGTTTAGGCAATAGTAAAAATTTTTACCGTCTGCGTATTGGTATCGATCACCCTGGTAATAAAAATATGGTTTCAAACTATGTATTAGGCAAACCATCACCTAGTGATCAAAAACTTATTGATGAAGCAATTGATGAAGCAGCTCGCTGTCTTGAAATATTATTTAAAGATGGTGTTGAAAAAGCAATGAATCGTTTAAATGGCTTTAAAGCAATATTATAAGCGGTATTATTTATATAAAAATTTACAAAAAGTAAGGAAATATTATGGGATTTAAGTGTGGAATTGTTGGACTTCCAAATGTAGGGAAATCAACCCTTTTTAACGCATTAACAAAAGCAGGTATTGAAGCGGCAAACTATCCGTTTTGTACTATTGAACCAAATACAGGCGTTGTGCCTATGCCTGATCCAAGATTAGATGCGTTAGCAGAAATTGTTCAACCTCAAAGAGTTCTACCAACCACTATGGAGTTTGTAGATATTGCAGGATTGGTTGCAGGAGCAAGTAAAGGCGAGGGTTTAGGAAATAAATTTTTAGCAAATATTCGTGAAACTGATGCAATTGGACACGTGGTACGTTGTTTTGAAAATGATGATATTGTTCACGTTGCAGGAAAAATAGATCCTGCTGAAGATATTGAAATCATCAACACCGAACTTGCTTTAGCTGACTTAGAAAGCTGTGAGCGTGCAATGCAACGTTTAAACAAACGTGCTAAAGGCGGTGATAAAGATGCTAAATTTGAACTTTCAATTATGGAAAAAATTCACCCTGTATTAAGTGAAGCAGGTATGATTCGTAGCGTCGATCTTGATAAAGATGAACTTTTTGCTATCAAAGGCTATAATTTCTTAACGTTAAAACCAACTATGTACATCGCAAATGTAAATGAAGATGGTTTTGAAAATAACCCTTATTTAGACAAAGTACGTGAGATTGCAGCTTCTGAAAATGCAGTTGTTGTGCCTGTTTGTGCAGCAATTGAGTCTGAAATTGCCGAGCTTGAAGATGATGAGCGTGATGAATTTTTAGCTGATTTAGGCATTGAAGAACCTGGATTAAACCGAGTAATTCGTGCAGGTTATAAGCTACTTAATTTGCAAACTTATTTCACCGCAGGAGTCAAAGAAGTGCGTGCGTGGACGGTGGCAATTGGTGCAACAGCTCCAAAAGCGGCAGCAGTAATTCACACTGATTTTGAAAAAGGCTTTATTCGTGCAGAAGTTGTTTCTTATGAGGATTTTATCCAATATAAAGGTGAAAATGGAGCAAAAGAAGCTGGAAGATGGCGTTTAGAAGGAAAAGATTACATCGTGCAAGATGGTGATGTAATGCACTTTAGATTTAATGTCTAATTAAACTTTTAAATGAGTGTAAATAATATTATTATTTGCACTCTTTTTGTATTATTATATTAAAAAAATAAACTTGATCCTTTTATAGATTACTCCTTTACCTCATTGTTGAAAAAGACATATGAAAACTCAAATGACAGAGCATAATCTAAACAATGATGAAATTGAACAAAAGCGTCAGTTTAAACTTGCCATTGCAATTATCGTAATATAGTTACTATCAGGTTTACAAACCTATTTATCACCACTTATTCGTCCACTTTTTGCAACTGAGTTTGCATCACAGCAATATTATGAATTACTTTCAGGTGTACTCAATGTTATTGGTTACGCATCTTTACCGCTAGGCATATTTTTATTACAGCGTTTTGAACTAAAAAAATTACTTTCTTGGATTATAATATGTATAATCATAAGCTCTCTTATTCGAGCAACCGCACCAAATATTTGGGTTTATATGTTTGGCTCAATGATTTCAAGAATGGTAAGCCCTATTCTAGGTATGGTTGCAATGGGAGCTGTTGCTCTAGGGATTTCAGGAAGAGCAAGGCAACTTACCTTTGCCTTTTCTTCTTTTAGCTGGCTTATTGCTTCTATTATTGGCCCTACTTATTCAGCTTGGATAATATCTCTACTTTCGTGGCGATGGGCTATGCTTATCTATTTGCCATTTTTCCTTATAACTCGTTTGTTTATTGTGCATAATATTAGAGAAAAAAGTATCAATAAACAAAGTAATTTTGATAGCAAAACAACCTTTATTATCATTATTGGTATTAGTTTAATTACCTTTCCATTATCATCTACTATATTACGAATTTTAACAACCATCATCGGTATTTGTTGTTTACTTTATACCTCTTTTCAATTATTACCAAAAGGAACTTTTTATAAAAACTCAATAAGACACCGTGCTTTGCTAATGCTCTTTTTATTATCAGGCGTATATTTTGCTGCTGATGATATTATTTCATTGATGGCACACGATCTCTTTAATGCAAATATAGTAGAAATGAGTACTATTTTAATGATCGCCGGTATTGCTTGGTCTGGCGTTGGTATTTATTGTGGCATCAAGCCTGCTTCAAATTTTACTCATTATAAAAAACGAGCCTTTTTTGGATTATCTTTAATTACCATTGCCATATTTAGCATCACTTTAGTTGTCTTAATAAAACCTCTATATTTAATTACTTATTTAATAATCCTATGGGGTATTGCAGGTTTTGGTATGGGCTGGATTTATTTAGATACCTTAAATATCTTGTTTGACCCACCTGAAAAAGATGATGGTATATCACCAAAAGAAATGGGAGTTGCTTCATCACTTGTTGAAACTTTATCATCAGAAATTACTATTTCATTTTCACTTTCAACGGTTGCTTTTGCATATGCAAAAAACCAAACACCAAGTGCTATGCCCTTTAACATCGTTTGGATTATACTATGTATAATCATAATTTTAACATTTATTTCATTATTTACTTTAAGAAAAACGCATAGATGATATTAACACTCAAAATGAGTATAAATTATATTTCTATTTATTCTCCTTTTTGGTATGATCCTTACTATATGAATATAAATTAACATTATTATGAATGTTTCAGCATTTTTTATAAAAAGACCTGTACTTGCTTTTTTACTGTTTGCTTTATTAACTATTATTGGTATTTTTGGCTTTTCACAAATGACTATTAAGCTCTTCCCTGATGTGAATAATCCAATTGTGGTAACTAATGTATTTGTGCCTAGCGAAAATGCAAAATCACTTGAAACAAATGTTGCACAAAAAATAGAAAATAAAATCGCTGGAACTTCTGAATTAAGACATATTCATAGCAACATAAAAAATAATTTAGTAACCGTTATTGCAGAATATAGTACTAAAAAAACACAGCAACAAGCTCTTGATGATGTGCAAAGTGCTGTTTCACAAGTTCGTTCTGAATTTCCTTCATCGGCAAAAGAGCCTATTGTTAATTCTTTTGATATTATTCCAACTCCGCTTTTAATTTATAGCATTCAATCTGACACTATGAGTGTTGCCCAGCTATCAAAATATATTGATGAACACATTAACAAAAAGATTTCATCAATTGCAGGAGTAAATAGCTTTAAACGAATTGGTGGACTTTCTCGTGAAATTAAAGTATTAGCCGATCCTAAAAAACTAAAAACATATAACATCAGCATTGATAATCTTGCCGATCAAATAAACTTACTACAACGCAGTTTTGGTGGTGGTAGTATTAATATCAATGGCTCTAATTCAAATCTAAAAACAACCCAAGCGGTTGAAAATATTGATAATTTTGCAGATCTAGATATAATTTTGCCAACAGGAAGAATTACCAAGCTTTCTAAACTTGCAAAAATTGAAGATGGTTTTAAAGATCAAACCTCAAAAGCACTACTTAATGGAAATGAAGGTGTTGCTTTTTTAATTAACCGAGCTAATGGTTACGGTGATTATGATGTTGGAACTAAAGTTCGAGAGCAAATTGATTTATTAAAAAAAGAAAATCCAAATTTAAAAATTACTGAAGTATTTGAGCGTGTTAATAATGTTAAGCAAGATTTTAACCACTCAATGAATATGCTCTATGAAGGAGCTGCTCTTGCTGTTTTAGTTGTGCTGCTCTTTTTAGGTGGATTTACACCAACTATTGCTTTAACTATTAGCGGTGTAATTGGTTATTTTGGATATTATTATCTTTTAGATATTATTGGTAGCACTTGGAGTATGGTTGCTGTTGGAGCTATTTTATTACTACCTGTAATAATATTTTTTGATCGCTTTCGTGCCACTATTGTTTCAGCAACCGCACTTCCATTATCTATTTTACCAGCCTTTGGCGGAATGTATTTAATGGGTATTTCAATGAATATAATGTCCACTATTGCTCTTTCTCTTGTCGTTGGAATTTTGGTTGATGATGCAATCGTTGAAGTTGAAAATATCGACCGCCATATGAATGAAGGCAAAACAGCCTATCAAGCAGCAATGGATGCAACTGATGAAATAGGAATGGCGGTAATTGCTATTACTACAACTCTTATAGCAGTATTTTTACCAACTGCTTTTATTTCAGGAATGGCAGGAGCTTTTTTCTATGAGTTTGGTGTTGCCGCATCACTTGCTATTTTTTCATCATTAGTTGTTGCTCGTGTTGTAACTCCAACTCTTGCCGCTTACTTCTTAAAACCAAGCTATCATAAAGAAAAAGATAGTCTTTTATTAAGAGCTTATTTAGTGCTTGCTCGTATAGCTGTGCGTTTTCGTTGGATAACGATCATTCTTGCTGCAGGATTTTTCTACTATTCATTGCTAACTTTAGGAAGTTTGCCAAAAGCATTGCTTCCTGCAACAAATGATTCTTTCACTATGGTAAAAGTTGAACTACCACTTGCTAGTGACTTACAAAAAACAGAAAAATTAGCCCAACAAAGCCGTGATGTCATTAAAGATATTGCTGATATTAAAAATATTTTTACCTTTGTTGGAGATAAAGGAAAATCAAAAGCAACTCTTTTTATCAGTTTAAAAGATCCTGAAAATCGCCGTGTAAAATCAGAAATTGAACAAGATATAAGAAAACATCTTGATACTATTGAAAATATTACTTATCGTGTTTCTTCTGGTAATGCGGGAGATAAATATGAACTGGTACTTGCTGGTGATGATGATGCATTATTAAAAGAAACAAGTTTACAAATAGTTAAAGAAATTGAAACTATTAAAGGTTTGGGTAAAGTATATCAACACATCAATGATGAACAAGATGAAATAGCAATTAACATCAATCAGAAAAAAGCAATGCAAAAAGGTGTTAATGCAATGCAAATTGCAAAAGCTATTAGAATTGCAACTGTTGGTGATTATGAAATGAATCTACCTAAATTTAATGATGCTAATGAACAAATTCCAATAGTAGTTAAGGTTGCAAAAGCATCGCAAAATTTAAAAATGCTTAAAAATTTAATGATCCCTTCTGCTCGTGGTATGGTGAAGATTAGTGATGTTGCTGATCTAAAAGTTATACAATCTCAATCTGAAATTGAACGCTATGATCGTGAGCGAGTAGTTAAAATCATTGTCCCAACCTTATCAATGGAGCTTGGTGATGTAAAAGATAGCATTGATAATTTACCAACTATGAAAAACTTACCAAAAGGGGTCAAACAAATTTCAATGGGAGATGCCCAAGTAATGCAAGAGCTTGGTGAAAGTTTTGCTATTGCTATGAGCTTTGCTATTTTATGTATTTATGGCGTTTTAGTGTTATTATTTAACCGCTTATTGCAACCAATAACTATTTTATCTGCCCTACCACTGGCTATCGGAGGTAGTGCTTTTGGACTTGTATTTATGGACGCATCTATGTCGCTTTCTGCAATGGTTGGTTTTTTAATGCTAATGGGAATAGCCGTTAAAAACTCAATTTTATTAGTTGAATATGCTATTGTTTTTAATAAAAACAATCCAACTTTTACTAAAGCACAAGCTGTGCTTGATGCGTGTCGCAAACGTGCAAGACCTATTATTATGACTTCAATCGCAATGGGAGCTGGAATGCTACCTATTATTTTAGGGCTTGGTGAAGGTGATTACAGTTTAAGACAACCAATGGCAGTTGCCGTATTTGGTGGGCTTATTACATCAACCATATTAAGCTTGATTGTTGTTCCTGCTTTTTATACCATAGTTGAAGATTTCTCTCAGATTGTCAGAAAAACTTTTGGCAAAAAATAAAGGTTATTTATGAAATTATTATCTTATGTTACAATGATTCTACTGGCTACTTGCTTCGTAACGAGCTATGCTCAAACCACATCAGAAAATGAATCATTTAAGCAATGGAAACAAAATTTTGCTCAAAAAGCTAAGCAACAAGGCATTAGTAACGATTTAATACAACAATTTCTATCAAACGCTCATTTATATCAAAGAGCTATTAAAAATGATAGAAATCAAGCTGAATTTATCAAAACCGTAGAGTCTTATTTAAGCACTGCCGTTTCAGAAAAATGTATTGCAAATGGACAAAAAAACTTTAATGAACAAAAAGAACTATTACAGGCAATTTCAGAGCAAACAGGCGTTCCTGCTGAAATTATCGTTGCTATTTGGGGCATTGAATCAAATTTTGGTAGTTATACTGGCAATGTTTCACTTATTTCATCTCTTGCAACCCTTTCCTTTGAGGGCAGAAGAACTAACTTTTTTGAAAATGAACTTTTAACCTTATTAAGCCTTATCGATCACAATGATGTGCCTGATATCAATATCACAGGTTCTTGGGCTGGCGGAATGGGAATGACGCAGTTTATTCCAACAACATACGATCGCTATGGCGTTGATTTTGATAATGATGGGCATAAAAACTTATGGTCTATTGCTGATGCGTTAGGCTCAACAGGAAATTATCTTCAAGCTATGGGCTGGAAAAGTGGTGAGCCTTATGCGTTAGAAGTTCAAGTCATTGATGATTTTAACTATCGTTTAACTAACAATTCAAAAATTAAAAAACCGCTTTCACTTTGGAAAGTTCTTGGTGTTTTAAATGCTCAAGGAAAAGAGCTTGATGATAATAATAATTTACAGGCATATTTATTTGCCCCTGCTGGAAAAAATGGTCCTAAATTTTTGCTTTTTGAAAATTTTAATGTGATTAAACGTTATAACAATTCTAACTCTTACGCTCTTGCAGTAAGTTTACTCGCTCAAAGAGTAAAAGGTGAAAAAGGACTTGTTTCAACTTGGCCGACTAATGGCAAAAAATTAACCTATGATGATGTTAAAATGATACAACAATCTCTATACAATAAAGGTTTCGATCCAAATGGAATTGATGGCATTTTAGGCAATGGTACACGTTTAGCAATACAAGAGTTTCAAGACAGCATTGGGCTTATTCCAGATGGATTTTTAACCGATGAGCTTTTTGATTTAATTGTAAACTAATGAATAGAGTTACATTAAAATATCCTAAAAAATAGCCATTGTATTATCTAAATAAAGCATAAAGACTAAATAATAATTTATTATTTAGTCTTTTTACTAACATTTTTTATCTATTTTATCTTTATTTTTAAATATCCCTTATTAGTTACTTTGAAATAGTCGGCATTATTAAAACCCATTCTAAAATAACAATAATATTTTTATTTTACGCATTACCCTTATTATTTTTTACTACTTTTTTAACTAACTCTATGAGCTTAACCGCAATATAACCCACAATTAACGCAAGTATAATATCTAACAACATCATCGCAAAAGGAATATTATCAATAGTATCAGCAAAAGAATGATATAAATGAATTTGGTGTGAGATAATTCCGCCTCCAACAGCAAGCATTGCGATTGTGCCAATAATTCCAATCCATTTGATTAACACAGGCATTGCTTTAATTAAAATATCCCCCATAAATTGAAAAAATGTACTCTGTTTCTTTTTAAGATAAAAACCAATATCGTCTAATTTAATAATCACACCCACAATGCCATAAACAGCCACAGTGGTAATTATTCCAATTAAAATTAAAACAAAAAGTTTAGTAATAAAATCACTGTCTTGTACTAATCCTAAGGTAATTACAATAATTTCAAAGGATAAAATAAAATCGGTTTTTACAGCTCCCGTTACTTTTTTATTTTCAAACTCTTGTGCAGTTAAATTAAGGTTTTGTGGTTGCTGAGTATGATTTTTATGATGTAAACCGAGTTTATTTAAAATACTTTCCACCCCTTCATAAGCCAAATAAATTCCCCCTAAAATTAAGATCGGTGAAATTAGCCAAGGTACGAAAGCACTCATCAACAAAACCAACGGAATAATAATCAATTTATTCTTAAAGCTCCCTTTGGCAATTTTACACACAATCGGAATTTCTCGTTTCGCTGCACATTCTGTCGCTTTTTGTATCGCTTGCTGTCTTAAACGTTCAAGCTCCGCTAACACCTCTTTTTTCTCGTGTTCAGGCAAATTTTCGATATGCTCTTTTAATTCTTGTGTGGTTTGAACCTTTGATAATTCCTTTTTTAGTATTTCAGAAGTTGTATCATTCGTCATACTCGCAATCGCCGCTAAATCATCAACGATTAAGCCCGTAGATTTTATCCCTGCTACTTTGGTGTAAGTCGCAATATCGTCAAATAAAAGTGCAATATCATCAAAAGAAGCTGTGATGGTTTTGGTGGTACTCGCCACCGTTTTACTCGCTAAGCTGCCGATGTCATCTGCTAAAAGGGATAAATATCCCAATAATCCTGCCATATATTTATATTCCTATTATTTTTTAAATTTTATGTTCTGCAATATTTTGATGATCTTATCAATAATTTATTATTTTGAAAAGGAATTTAAGTATTTAAAAATGAGTTAAAGCTAGAAATAAAAAATTATAAATCTTCCAAAACGTGGATACATATTACATATATAGATTTATCCCCAAATTTTAATATTAAGTTAAATATTAAAACAAGTTATAGTTTTTTAGTATAAGTAGTAATTGTAATTAAAGCGATCATAATGACCGCTTTTTTTGTATAAATCTTTTAAAATTTTTTCATCTTATGCTAGAATGCTAAAATATTTTTATGGACTGTATAAAAAATAAGGATAACTATGTTTAGTAATGTTCCAATGGCGCCTGATGATCCCATTTTAAGTTTAGCTGATGAATTTAAGAAAGAAAAACGCTTAAACAAAATAAATTTAGGAATAGGAATTTATCAAGATGAAAATGGAAAAACAAGCATTTTAAAAAGCGTTTTAAAAGCTGAAAAAATTCTTCTTGAAAGTGAAAAAGATAAATCCTACTCACCAATGGATGGCATTAGCGAATTTAATCGTTTCACCAAAGAGCTTATTATTGGCTCTGATAATCCTATTCTAAACTCTGAACGAATGATTACCGCACAATCGATTGGAGGAACTGGGGCTGTTCGTATCGGTGCAGAATTACTAAAAGATCATACCGCTTGTAATCGTGTATTCATATCCGATCCTACTTGGCCAAATCATCATAGTATTTTTAAATCTCTTGGATTTGAAATTAAAAATTATCGTTATTATGATAAAGAAAATAATTGTCTTGATTTTAACGGACTACTAGAAGATCTAAATGAGGTCAAAGAGGGTGATTGCGTATTATTACACGCTTGCTGTCACAATCCAACGGGAATTGACCCAACCTTTGAGCAATGGCAACAAATTAGCAAACTATTAGCTGATAAAAAAGCATTAGTATTTTTTGACTGTGCTTATCAAGGTTTTGGAAACGGTATTGATGAAGACACTCTAGCAATTCGTTATTTTGCAACCCAACACCCAAACCTTATGATCGCAAGTTCATATTCTAAAAATTTTGGGATTTACAGCGAACGAGCCGGTGCTTTTTCTATGATCACACCTGATAAAAATATTTCACAAAAATGCCTAAGTCAAATAAAAAATATTGTCCGAAGAGTTTACTCAAATTCACCAAGTCACGGTGCAAAAATTGTTGCTTTAGTATTAAGTAATAAAGAGCTTTATGAACTATGGCGAAGTGAAGTTGATCAAATGAGAGAAAGAATTACTAAAATGAGAGAAAAAATGGTAGCTTTACTGAAAGAAAAAGCACCTAATCATAATTTTGATTTTATTTTATCTCAAAAAGGAATGTTCTCTTTTACAGGCTTAACAAGTGAGCAAGTTGATTTACTAAAAAAACATTTTGCTGTATATGCCGTAAAATCAGGTCGCTTTAATATTGCTGGTATTAACGAAAAGAATATTGTCACTCTTTGTGATGCTATTGCAGAAGTTGTGAACAATTAAGAAAATTAATAATAAAAATAATGTGCTAATTTTTACAAAGCACTAGATTTTTTAGTTGATTTTCTCTATAATATGGCAATTTTTTAAAAAAAGCATAACCAAAAGGAGACTTATGAGTGCTAAATATATCGTAACTTGGGATATGTGCCAAATGCACACTCGCACACTTTGTGAAAGTTTATTACCAGCAAAACAATGGAAAGGTATTATTGCTGTTAGTCGTGGAGGTCTATTCCCTGCTGCAATTTTAGCTCGTGAATTGGGAATTCGTCATATTGAAACACTATGTATTGCAAGCTATGAAGAGCATTACACTCAAAGTGAAAGTATGCGTATAATACACGCTCCTGAAGGTGATGGTGAAGGCTTTATTATTATTGATGATCTTGTTGATACAGGAAATACTGCTAGGGTAATCCGTGAAATGTATCCAAAAGCTCATTTTGTTACAGTGTTTGCGAAACCTCAAGGTGCTCCTCTTGTTGATAACTTCGTAATTGAAATTCCACAAGATACTTGGATTGAACTTCCTTGGGATTTAGGATTAGAATTTGTTCACCCTATTGTAAAACGTAAATAATTGTAAAAGTTACTGAAAAAAGCACCGCTTGGTGCTTTTTTATTATTAAAAGGATAATTTATAATGAATTCAGCAAATCTTTATATTGTTTCTGCACCATCTGGAGCTGGTAAATCATCGCTTATCAATGCTTTACTTAAAAAGCTTTCACCAAACTCGCTTACTCTTTCAATTTCTCATACAACTCGCAACCCTAGACCTGGTGAAGTTAATGGAACACATTATCACTTTGTTGATATTGACACCTTTGAAAAAATGATTCAAGAAAATGATTTTTTAGAATATGCCAAAGTTTTTGATAATTACTACGGAACTTCACTTTCTTTCATCAATGAAAATTTAAAGAAAGGTATTGATGTATTTTTAGATATTGACTGGCAAGGGGCTAGACTTATTCGTGAAAAACTAAAAAATGTAAAAAGTATTTTTATTCTTCCTCCAAGTAAGAAAGAACTTGAAGAGCGTCTTCAAAATCGAGGACAAGACAGTGATGAAGTAATTGCAAAACGAATGGAGCAAGCAAGTAGTGAAATTTCTCATTATAACGAATTTGATTATATTATTGTAAATGATGATTTTGATACAGCTCTCTCTCAATTAGAAACTATTTTAACTGCTGAGCGATTAAAAAAAGATATTCAAAAATTTAAACATCAAGCATTAATTGACGAACTATTAAAATAGAAATATCACATAAATAAAAAACGGTTATCTTAAAATAACCGTTTTGCCTTTTGAATTTAGTATTAGCTATAAAGAGACTCTTTACCTAATTTTACTACTACTAAATAGCAAACTACTGCACGATATTTACGAGGATTTGATGATCCTAATGTTGCAAATGCGTATTCTACTGATTCATCAACCGCTTCATCAGTTAATTCTAATTTCTTTTTAAGATAAGTTTTTAATCTTAAAACTTCTTCTTTATCACTTGCGGCGATAATTTCTGCATCTGCATTATAAATAGATGGACCTAAACTTTTAGTTACTGCTCTTAATAACTCTTCATTAGGATTTACATCACACTTCTCTACTAGTGATTTAGTATATAGTGCTACTTTTTCTTCAAATTTACTCATTATTACTCCTATTGGTAAATATAAAGTTACCTTACTATCCTATATCAGTCCTAACATAAAATCAAGGATAATTTATATAAATTATGATATTATGACGTTATTATTGATTAGTAAAAGGATTTATTATGGCACTTCGTATCTATTTAGTAAGGCACGGTAAAACGCCTTGGAATTTAGCAAGAAGATTACAAGGATCAACAGATATTCCATTAGCACAAGAAGGAATTGATGGAGCTAAAGCGGTTGGAAAGGCATTAAAAAATATCGAATTTACCGCTTGTTATTCTAGTATGCTTAAACGCACTCACCAAACAGCACAACATATTTTAGGCGATAAAAAAGTACCTCACTTTCATCATCAAGGATTAAATGAACTTGATTTCGGACTTTGGGAAGGAGTTGATCAAAATGAATTAATGAACAATGAACAATTTCAAATGATGATTTCAAATGCTAAATATTATACGGCACAGGAAAATCAAGGTGAAACACTTGATCATTTTAGAGAACGTATTATGACTGCCTTTAATGATATTATTGCTATTCATAAAGGACAAAATACTAATATTTTAATCGCAGCTCACGGTATGGTTTTAACACTTCTAACAGCAATTGTTAGAGGATTACCTTGGTATGAATTTAGAAATAAAGAATTACACAATTTTGTACTTAATACAACAATTAACATTATTGAAGTTAAAGATGATTACTGTGAACTCATAGCAATTAATAAAGAACCTAATATTATAGAGTAATAATTTTTCTTAAAAATACTTTTAATATTAGGTTATCAAAAATCCCTTTTTACTCACTAAATAAAAAGGGATTTTTATTTTAAAAAATTATTAATTAGCTAAATAAATAACTTCGCTATTTTTTAGTTAAATCATTTGCATAAAAAATAATTTCTACACGTCTATTAATTTGGTCACAACTTTTTCTTTTTGTTGTTTGGTTTGGATATTTTTTCAAACAATCCTTAACGATTAAATTTTGCTCTCCTAAACCTTTTGCTGAAATTTTTGTCTCAATTCCCGCATTTATCAAAGCCTGTTTAACCGTATTTGCTCGTCTTTGTGAAAGTTTCTCATTATATTGTTCTGTACCCATTGGGTCGGTATATCCAACAACAGAAATTTCTTTAATTTTAATTTTATTAGCTTTAATTTTTCTCGCCACCTCTAAAATTTCTTCTTTACCTTTTGGTAACATATTTTTGTAATCATATTTATCAAACTTAAATAAAGAATGTGCTGATAAGGTGATTTTTTCTAACATACCCGCTTTACAAAGACGATTATTTTTAACACGTGGTAATGTTTGTGTTTCTTGCTTCAATTCTTTTATAATTTTTTCACCATACTCTTTTGACACTCTATGAAATACAGGTTCACCCTTATCATTTAACTGAACTCTTACATAAGAGGTAGAACCTGGATAAAAATTATAATCAATACCTGAATCTCTATCAGCAAAGATATCATTTCTGCTAAAACTTGCTAATAATTTATCTCCAGATGAACAAATAACAGCAGCTCTATAACCACCATTTAAAATAGACGCTAAATAATCTCTATCCACAAAAACATTGACAGCATTACCTGAAAAACTATCTTTTTCTCTAAAAAAATAAACCGTCGCTTGCTTATCTCCCATTTCTGGTAATGCTATTGTTTTTCCATCAAATGTAGTCCATCTCTCTTTTGGGCCATTTGAATTCATACAACCAGCTAAACACACTATTGATAGTGCCATACACATTAATTTTTTCATAAAATTTCCTTATCTTAACAAGATAAAATATACAATTATCTATAAGCTAGGCTATCATATTTTTAGACTTAATTCAATAAAATTATTTACCTTTAAAAGGTTCAAAAATACAAAAGCAATTAAGATTAACAAAATAATAAATAACGTTTATCCCTATCATAATTGATATCATTATGTTCTCATAGCCATTTTTAAAAGCTCCTTCGCATTATCTCTTGATGTTTTAGATAAAATATCCCCTGCTAATAATCTTGCTAGTGCATCAACCCTTTGTTCATTATTCATTTTTATCATTGATGTTTGAGTTTGCCCATCTTCGATATATTTTTCAACATTAAAATGCTGATCACCAAAAGCTGCAACCTGTGGTAAGTGAGTTACACAAAGTACTTGACATTTTTGGGCTAGTTCTTGCAACAATTTTCCAACGCTACTTGCTGTTTTTCCACTGATTCCCACATCAACTTCATCAAAAATAATGGTAGGTGTCGATCTCTTGCTAGCAGTTAATACTTGCACTGCCAAAGAAATACGTGAAAGCTCACCACCTGATGCTATTTTTGAAAGCGGTTGGGGTTTTTGACCTAAATTTGATCGCAAATTAAAAATAATCAAGTCTGCACCATTTGAGTTAATTTTTTCATCATTATGTAGCACATCAATAAAAAACTGTGCATTTTCCATTGCTAATGTTTTTATTTGTGCAGTGATTTTTTCACTTAATACCGATGCTGCTTGTTTGCGAGATTGATATAACTCATTACTTAATATCATCAATTCTTTGTAATAATTTTTTTCTTGTTTTAATAGCTCGTCTTGGCTATCCTCAAAATGTAATAAATCATCAAGTTTATCTCTTAATTCTCTATGATGTGCTGATAATTCTTTTGCAGAAATATGATGTTTTCTCGCAAGACTTATTGCTTTTGAAATTCTACTATCAATTTCATTAAAAGCATTGGGATCAACTTCTATATTATTTGCTAAACTTCCTAAATCAGAAGATGCTTCTTGCACATAAATAAGGGCATCACTAACGGTTGTTAAAATTTGTTGATACTGCTCATCAAAATCTGCTAATTTTTCTAAAATTCGTACCGCTTGAAAAAGCTGTGTTTGTACATTTTCATCACTTTCAGAAAGAATATTACAAACCTGTGATGACAATATTGCAAGCTCTTCACTATTAGCTAATCTTTTATGATCTATCTCTAACTCTTCAAACTCGCCATCTTTTAAATCAAACTCATCAAGCTCTGCAACTTGATATTCTAAAAGTTCTCGTATTGCTAAATTTTCTTGACATTTTTGTTGGTATTCTTGTAATTTTTTTTGAGCAGATTTCCAATCTTTAAAAGATTTTTTTACCTTTTCTAATAATTCACTATTTTTAGCATAATTATCTAAAATTTCTAACTGATAATCACTTTTTAATAAAAGTTGTGGAGCGTGCTGTCCATTAAGATGAATAAGATATTGTCCAAGTTCACGAAGTTTAGCGATTGGAATACTACGATTATTTACAAAAGCACGACTTCTACCATCTGTAGTTAGAATTCTTCTTAAAATACATTCATTAGGATTATCTTCATCTAATAATTCGTGTTCTTTGAGCCACAAATAAGCAGGATTTGACTCAACCATATGAAAGGTTGCACAAACATCTGCTTTATCCGAGCCTTCTCGAATCATACTACTTTCACTACGATAGCCCAAACATAAGGATAAAGCATCAATAGCGATAGATTTCCCTGCACCAGTTTCACCGGTGATAACTGACATTTTATCTTCAAGAGATAAATTTAAAGATTTTACAATAGCAAAGTTATTTATAGTTAAATGAGTTAGCATAATCAAACCTGTAAAAACACTGTACAAAATAATAATAGCACTGTTTTTTTGTATAGTAAAGTGTTTTTTTATCTTTTTTCCTGTATAATGTGTTCATCTTTTAAAATAATAACTATCCATTAGTTTTTTAATGAAAATAATAAAACAACGACCGTTATTAACTAATAGCATTATTTGCGAACACTCTCTTCTTAATCGAATTTATCAGGCTCGTGGTGTAAACACCCAACAAGAAATCGATTACAGACTTGCTCATTTACTACATCCTAAAGATTTAAAAAATATTGACAAAGCACTTGACCTTTTAACAAAAGCTCATCAAAAACAACAAAAAATTGTAATCGTTGGCGATTTTGATACCGATGGAGCCACCAGTACCACTCTAGCACTACTTGCATTAAAAGATTTAGGTTTTAAAAAAGTTGAATATTTAATTCCAGATCGTTTTATACAGGGCTATGGTTTAAGTCCTCTTGTTGCACAAACTGCTATTGAATTAGGTGCTGAACTTGTTATTACGGTTGATAATGGTATTTCATCAGTTGATGGTGTTGCTCTTTTAAAAGAGCATAATATTAACGTGCTTATCACCGATCATCACCTTGCTCCTGAGCTTTTACCTAATGCTGATGCTTTGATTAACCCAAACCTTAAAGATTGTAGTTTTGGTTCTAAATCATTAGCAGGTGTTGGTGTTATTTTCTATGTAATGGCAGCTTTAAGAACTCATTTAATGAACATAAAAGCGGTTGAAAACCCACCAAATTTTACTCAATATCTTGATTTAGTAGCTCTTGGTACTGTTGCCGATGTAGTGCCACTTGATCATAATAATAGAATTTTAGTTGATAATGGCATAAAACGTATGCAGTCTTCTCTTGCAAGACCTGGGATCAATGCTCTTTTTGAAATTGCACGACGAGATATTACTAAAACAAAAGCAAGCGACCTTGGTTTTTCTATTGCCCCACGACTAAATGCAGCAGGCAGACTTGATAATATGGCAATCGGTGTTGAGCTACTACTTTGTAATGATGAAAAAAATGCGAGATCGCTCGCTTATGAATTAGATCATCTCAATCAAATGAGAAAATCACTTGAACTTGAAATGAAAGATGAAGCTCTTAATATTTGTCGCAAGATGGATAAAGTTTGTGAAAAAAGCTCTAATCCTTACGCTATTGTCCTTTATCAACCAGACTGGCATCAAGGCGTTTTAGGAATTTTAGCATCTCGCATTAAAGATAAATTTAATCGCCCTGTTATTGCCTTTGCAAAAGAAAATGATGAAAGCGAATTTATGAAAGGCTCGGCTCGATCTATCAACGGCTTGCACATTAAAGATGTATTAGAACGTATTGATAGCCAACACCCTCATCTTATAGAAAAATTTGGTGGACACGCAATGGCAGCGGGATTAACATTAAAATGCGATCATCTTGAAGAATTTACCAATATTTTCTATAAAACTGTAAAAGAAATACTAGGTCTAAATCCTATTGAAAATATTATCGAAACAGATGGTGCTTTGCAAACAAAAGAAATTACCATTGCAACAGCTGAACTTATTGAAGAGGCAGGTCCTTGGGGGCAACATTTTCCTAAACCTATTTTTGATAATGAATTTACGATTGTACAGCAAAAAATTGTTGGTACTAATCATTTAAAAGTATTACTAGAAAAAGATCATCAATTATTTGATGGCATCTATTTTAATGTCGATTTAAAACAATTTCCCGATCGTTCAATAACCAAGGCTCGTATTGTCTATACTCTTGATATTAATGAATTTCGTGGTAATAGAAATGTACAACTTTTAATTCAACACATTGAAGCTTTATAAGGAGAGCTTATGAATATATCTACTATTGCTTTTGATATGGACGGAACACTTTTAACTTCCGATCAAAGAATTTTAGCTGAAAACTTAAAAGTGATTGAAACACTGAGAAAACAAGGTGTTAAAATTTTACTGGTTACTGGCAGACATCACACCGCAGTACGCCCTTTTTATGCGATGCTCGATCTTGATACACCTGTAGTTTGTTGTAATGGAACTTATATTTATGATTTCCATAATGAAAAAATATTACAAAATACACCATTTGACTCTCGCCTTGCTCTTGAACTTATAGAGAATGCAAAAAAAGAACAAATTCATACCGCTGTTTATATTAAAAATGCAATGGTATTTGAAGAAATTAACCCTCATTTTGAAAAACTTTTAAACTGGGTTAATACGGTTGAAAAACCACTTCGTCCAGAAGTATTTCAAGTGCCTAGTTTTAAAAATTTAATTGATGAAGGAATGACAGTTTGGAAGGTATTATTAAGTGATAGTGATACTCAAAAATTGCAAAAATTCACTGAAACGCTACCACTTAATAAATTAAGTGCTGAATGGTCGTGGATCGATCGCCTTGATATTTCTATGGCTGGTAATGGCAAAGGAAATCGCTTACTTGAATTATTGCAAGAAATGCAAATCAATCCTGAAGAAGTAATGGCATTTGGTGATAATATCAATGATATTTCTATGCTTAATGTTGTAGGACACGCTGTTGCAATGAAAGGCTGTAAAGATGAAGTCGTACAGGCTTCAGATGTTGTTATCGGCTCTCACGATGAGCCAAGTATTGCCGATTATTTAACAAACTTTTTTAAACTTTAATGGATATTATTCTTTTATTAAAAGCCTTCATTTTAGGCGTTATTGAAGGTATTGCAGAGTTTTTACCAATATCAAGCACGGGCTATCTTATTTTAGCTCGTGACTCTCTTGGTTTTTTAGATGAAGCAAAGTCAGATCTCTTTATTGTTGTTATTCAATTTGGTGCTATTTTAGCTGTGATTTTTGCTTATTTTCAAAGACTTTGGTATGCTCTGCTCTTTTTTATTTTTGGCGATAATTCAACATCTATTTTGCAAAACAATCAAAAATTTCAATCGCTTGCACGGGGATACTCAAAAGGATCTTTTCGTAACTTTGGATTTTCTTTGATTATTGCAACCTTACCTATTTTGATAATTGGCTTTACTATTAGTGATGTCGTAAAAGAGTGGTTTTTTCATAAGAACATTGTTGCTTTTATGCTTATTTTAGGTGGTTTTTTAATTTTATATATTGAAAAATTTCCACCAAAAACAACAATTTTTGAAGCAGAAAAAATATCTCTCAAAACTGCTTTGTGGGTAGGTATATTTCAAGCTCTTGCTGTTATACCTGGAACATCTCGTGCTGGAGCAAGTATTGTAAGCGGTTTATTTTTAGGAATTTCTCGCAAAGCTGCGACAGAATTTTCATTCTTTTTAGGAATACCTGTTTTAATTGGTGCAGCACTGTTAGATTTTGCAAAAAATTATTCAGTTCTTACCGCTAATAGCGATTATTTGATACTTATCTTTGGAATTTTAATTTCATTTATAACTGCCTTACTTACTATAAAATGGCTTATTAGTTATGTAAGTAAATTTGATTTTAAAATATTTGCCTATTTAAGAATAGTAACAGGAATCCTTGTTTTTACAGGAATTATTATTTAAAAACTTTATATTAAGATAGTAAATAAGTTATACTATACTACTATCTTAATAAACTTTTTGTACTATGAAAAAATATCTTTATACCCTTATTTTATCTTTGGTTTCATCTTCTGTTTTTGCTGATAATTATCATAATAGAACAGAAAGACTGCTTAATACCTCATTAAAAGACTTTAAACTTATTATCCCTTATGATGACAACTACGTCGCATACAGCGTATTTAGTAAAAATATCAATATCAAACCTAAAAAAATGCAAATTGATGAGTTAAAAGGACAATTTAGTTTTGCTATCCCTCTTTATAAAGGATTATGGGATAAAACAAGCTTACTTGGATTTAGTCATACACAAAGTTCTTATTTTCAAGCAAGAAATGTAAAAGAATCTTCACCTTTTCGTGATACCAATTATAGTCCAACTATTTTCCTTGCCTGGTCTAAAAATTTTAAACTTCCTTTAGGATTTAAAACTGAAGATTTTGAAATTGGCTATCAACATCAATCAAATGGACGAGGACGACCTGAATATACACGTAGTTGGGATAGATTATATGCTCGTGTAGGTTTTAGTCGCTCATTTGCTGAAAAAGGTGATTTATTTATTGGCATAAAATTATGGGCAAGATTAAAAGTTGCTGAATATGTGAGAAAAATAGATCAAAATCCTAGTATTTTAAAATATCGTAGTATTGGCGATATTACTGTTGGTTATAAATATAAACAACACCAATTTAAACTAAAAGGACATTATAATCCTCTTGCCAATAAAGGTGGACTTGAAATAGCTTATAGCTACCCTATCACTAAATGGATGAGTTTTTATTCTCAAGTATTTACAGGTTATGGGGAAAATTTAATTGACTATGATAAAATGAATCATCGTTTTGCTGTAGGACTTTCTTTTAGTGATCTTTTTTAAGAAACTAAATGATAAGATAAATGTCTAATAAATAGCATTATTTATTTTAAATTAAAAATAAAGGGCTAAAAACACTAAAAAAATATGCAAAATCTTTATTTTTTGCGTATAATAAAAAGCAATTAATGATTACAACTATGGGAGTATATAATGCTTAATGCACTAAGAGAATTAAAAGAATTAGTTCGTGAAACTAAAGATAATCTTGAATTAGCAAATCTTGAAATTGAAGATCTTAAAGGTCAAATTACTCATCTTCAAGAAGAAAAACAACGTTTAACTCAAGAACGTGATGACGCACAAAACGAAATGAGAGAAACAAAAGATATGATCGAAAGTATCAAAACTATGTTTGATAAACCTAAAGATCAACATCATTATTAATTCAAATATATAAAGGCGGTTAATTTGATTAGCCGCTTTTTTCTATAAACTATTTCAAGGAAAAAAGAAATGGCTAAGCTTTATTTTTACTATTCTGCAATGAATGCAGGAAAATCAACAACATTATTACAATCATCTTATAATTATCAAGAACGTGGTATGCACACCGTTGTTTATACAGCAGCTATTGATGATCGCTTTGATGTTGGTAAAGTTACCTCTCGTATTGGTATTTCACAAGATGCACTATTATTTGACAACAAAACTAATTTTTTGCAGGAAATAGCAAATTCTCATCAACACAAAGAAATAGATTGTATTTTAATAGACGAAGCTCAGTTTTTAACAAAAGCTCAAGTATTAGCTCTTTCTGATGTTGTTGATGATTTAGATATTCCCATTCTTTGCTATGGTTTGAGAACTGATTTTCAATCAGAATTATTTGAAGGTAGTCGCTATCTGCTTTCTTGGGCAGATAAACTTGTTGAGCTTAAAACCATTTGTGAATGTGGTAGAAAAGCAAATTTTGTTGTCCGCTTAAATGAACAAGGAAAAGCGGTTACTGATGGTGCTCAAATTGAAATTGGTGGAAATGATCGCTATCTTTCTGTTTGTAGAAAACACTATAAAGAAAAAATCAGAGCTTAATTAAAACTGAACTCCTTTTCTCATTTTTCTGATCCAGCTTCTGTTTGATGATAAATAACGTATAATTTCTGAATCAACAGGAGCTATTTCTTTTGCAATTTGACTTGCTAATATTTGTGAACAAAGTGGTGCTGTGGTAAATCCACGTGAGCCTAATGCTCCAATTACAAAAATATTCTTAAAAAAGACCGCTTGTTCAATAGGTTTATTTCTTCTTTTTAATTCAAAAAGTTTATTAAATTGGTCTTTTTGTTTTTCAAAATTAGCAACAAGCCCAACACACGGCATTCTATCACGCAACGCACAACGAATAGCAACTCGCCCTGTTTCACTTCTATTAAGAGCTAAACCTAAATTATGCTCAATTTTTTCAAAATTTTGCTCTTGCTCTTGCATACTAAAATCAAAGTTATCATTATCTCTTTTATGACTTGCCCCTAAAATATTAAGATTTTTAACCATTGGAGTAAGATAAGCATCAGCACAAAGTACAGATTTTAGCTCTTTAAGACGTTCATTAGCAAAAGTTTCACTAACCTGCCCTCTAATAGGATAAAACGGAACCGAATTTAGACCTTCAAATTCTTTTAAATGATGCCCACAAGCTAACACAACGGATTGATGATGAATACTACGATCTTCAAAAATAAGCCTGTTACCCTCTTTATTTGGCTTAATATCCAATAATTTGCTATTAAGATGAATCTCAACTCCTTGGGTTTCTAAATAAGCAAAGGCTTTTTCCATAAAATCTCGTGGTGAGAGATAGCCACCTTTTTCAAAAAAGCCAACATTATAATGTTCAAGCGGTAAATTAATGCCAACTTTTTGCAAAATTTCATTTTTTTCTAATCGCTTAAATAAATCACTTGGATAGTTTTGTGCAAATAATTTTTCATTTTTCTTTATATTTTTATCATTATAGCCAATTAAAGCAACACCTGATAAATCAATAGTAAAATCAAAAAGTTCTTTTAATTTTTGATACTCTTTAACCGCAAAATCAAAGGCTGAAATATTAAAACTAACATTTACAGGATCATCATCACTTAATTGAGCATAAAAAGCACCAATTTTATTGCCAGAAGCATTTTTATAAAGCCTATCATCTTTGCAATAAATAGTTACCTTAATACCTTTTGATAATAAATAATTCGTAGTAAAAAAAGTTGCAACGCCACCACCAATAATGGCAACATCACTAATATCATCTTGCACTTCTTGATAATACTCGGGATATTGCAAGTGTAAAGAGCTACTCTCTTTTACGCCACAAAGCATTTCACGTTTTCTGCCAAAACCTTTTCTTTTTGAAACCTTAAAGCCAACCTGCTCAAGAGAGCGACGCACAGCACCTGCTGCGGTGAAAGTAGCAAAAGAACCATTATTTTTTGTCAAACGATAAATATTTTCAAAAAGAGTATCATTCCACATCTGCGGATTTTTACTCGGTGCAAAACCATCTAAAAACCAAGCATCTACTTTATTATTAAAATTATCATCAAGTTTTGGTAGATTCTCTAAAATATCACCAATATGAAGATCTAAATAAATATTATCAAAAATAAAACGGTGTGAACCATTATGAAAAATTTGGTATTGTTCTAAAAATGTTTGAGTAAGCGGTGTTATTTCATCATAATATTGCAAAATATTTGCTAAATCTTGCTTGAGGATAGGATACTTTTCAAAAGAAATAAAATATAATCTTTTTAATGTATGATTAGGATATTCTTTTCTAAATTTTTCAAAAACATTAGCTGTAACAAAAAAATTAAGACCTGTGCCAAATCCTGATTCCGCAATAACAAAAAAAGACTCTTTATGAGCTAAAAATCTTTCAAAAAGATTATTTCCTTCAATAAATACATATTGCGTTTCAGCTATGCCATTATCAAAAGAAAAATAAGGATCGTCAAATTTTTGAGAAAAAGGTGTGTTTGAACGCGCAAAACTAACTTTAGCAAATTCTACTGACATTCTACGCGCTCAAATTAACAAGTTTAAAAAATACTTGTTGACATAAATACGATTAAACCTAAAGAAACTACTACAGTTAAAGTTGTCCAAGCTCCAGTGCTCATAATATACTCCTAATATAGAAAAAACCATAGTTATTTTATAGCTTTTTTCATCAAAATGCTAATATTTTCTATAAAAAAATAGTTTTTTTAACTGATTTTTTTTATTTAACAAGTAAAAAAGGATATAATAGAGAATGAAATTGAATAAAAAAAGGAAATATTATGGCAACAATTAAAGATGTAGCAAAACTCGCTGGAGTTTCAATTACCACTGTTTCTCACGTAATGAATAAAACTCGCTTTGTTTCTGCTAAAAATACCGCTCGAGTGCTTGATGCTGTAAGTGAACTTAATTATTCACCAAGTATGATTGCAAGAAGTTTAAAAGTAAGTACTACCAAATCAATCGGTATGATTGTTACCACCTGTGAGTCTCCTTTTATTGCTGAAATTATTTTAGCAACAGAAAGACACTGTTATGAAATGGGTTATTCTCTGCTTTTATGCAATACTCAAAACAATGAAGATAAAATTCAAAATCATCTTGATATGTTAATGAATAAACGTGTTGATGGTATTTTAGTAATGTGTAGTGAATATACCGACAATTCATTAGCACTATTAAATCGTACCAATATTCCAATGGTTGTAATGGACTGGGGACATCAAGATCCAAACAATGATCTTATCAATGATAATGGTGAAATTGGTGGCTATTTAGCAACTAAACATCTTATTGAAAATGGGCATAAAGATATTGCAATTATTGCAGGAAACCTTAAAAAAACCATTTCAAAAAATCGTTTTGATGGCTTCTTAAGAGCAATGCAAGAAAAGAATCTAGAAGTTAATCAAGATTGGATTTTTGAAGGTGATTTTGAACCAGAAGATGGTTTTGAAATGATGGATAATATTTTACAACTTGAAGGTAAATACCCAACAGCTGTATTTTGTTTTAACGATGCTATGGCGTTAGGTGCTATTTCTGCTATTAACAATGCAGGGCTTAAAGTTCCTGATGATATTTCTGTTATTGGTTATGATGATATTCATAACTCTCGTTTTTATGCACCTCCATTAACAACTATACATCAATCAAAATCTCGCTTAAGTGATGAAGCTTTAGCATTATTAATGGAACGAATTCAAGCAAAAGCAAATGATGAAGCTTGCTCTCAAAGAAAACCAACAATATTGAACTTTATGCCTGAACTTGTAGTTCGTAATTCTGTCCTTAACTTACATAAAAAATAATATAAAATAAGATGGAATTTTTAATAGAATTTTTTAGTAACTACGGTTATTTTGCTGTTTTCTTTGTGCTATTAATCTGTGGTTTTGGTGTTCCTATACCTGAAGATATCACTCTTGTTTCTGGCGGTATTATTGCAGGTCTTGGCTTTGCAAATCCCCACATTATGCTAGTGGTAAGTCTTTTTGGAGTCCTTGTTGGCGATAGCGTTATGTATTGGCTTGGGCGAATTTTTGGTGTTAGAATTTTACGTTTTCGCTTAATAAAACCAATGATTCGCAAGGGAAGGCTTAGAAAAGTTCGTAATTTATTTAGTAAATATGGTAACCGTCTTTTATTTGCTGGTCGTTTTCTTCCAGGACTTCGTGCTGCAGTATTTTTACTTGCAGGAGTAACTAAAAGAGTAAAATATTGGCAATTTATCGCTGTTGATTTTATGGCGGCTATTATTTCTGTTCCAATTTGGGTATATTTAGGTAACTATGGAGCATCAAATATTGACTGGATAAAAGAACAAATATCAAAAGGTCAAATGATTTTATGGATTATATTAGCCGTTGTTATTGCTTTTGTCGCTATTAAAATTCTCATTACATATTATGCGAAGAAAAAAGAGCAAGAAATAATAAAAAAATAATAATTATGAAAAAAGTAGAAATTTTTACTGATGGCTCTTGCTTAGGAAACCCTGGCAAAGGTGGGCTGGGAATTTTAATGCGATATAAAGGTGTTGAAAAAAAGTTTTCTCAAGGTTATTTTCACACCACTAATAATAGAATGGAACTTCTTGCTCCAAGTATTGCGTTAAAAAAACTAAAAGAGCCTTGTGAAGTAATAATTACATCTGATAGCCAATATGTAAAAAATGGTATAGAAAAATGGATTTTTAACTGGAAAAAAAATGGTTGGAAATCTGCCAATAAGCAAGATGTAAAAAATAAAGATTTATGGGTAATGCTTGATGAAGCTATTAGTCATCATAAGGTGAGTTGGCAATGGGTTAAAGGTCATAGCGGTCAGAGAGAAAATGAAATTTGTGATGAGCTTGCTCGTAATGCTGCTAATAACCCAACCCTTAATGATATTTCTGCTGATTAAAAAACTATTTTAATACTCTATCTTCATACGATAAAATTGTATTATGCATAAGCATAGTAACCGTCATAGGCCCAACACCACCTGGTACAGGGGTTATAAATGAGGCTTTCTCTTTGGCATTTTCAAAATCTACATCGCCACATAATTTATTATTCTCATCACGATTGGTTCCAACATCAATCACAACAGCTCCATCTTTGATCCAATCTGCTTGAATAAATTTAGGTGATCTTATCGCAACAACAATAATATCTGCTTGTTTAATTTTTTCAGGTAAATTTTGAGTAAATTTATGGGCAATAGTTACCGTTGCATTTTGATTAAGCAATTCCATTAACATCGGCTTGCCCACAATGTTTGATGCACCAATAACCAAAGCGTCTTTACCTGCTAAACTAATGTTTGCATTGCGTAACAGCTCTATCACGCCAAAAGGGGTGCAAGAGCGTAAATAACCATTGCCTTGCGAAAGTTTGCCTACATTTTCAGGGTGAAAACCATCAACATCTTTGGCTGGATCTATGCTTTCAAGAATTTTTTTGCTATCTATATGCGTTGGCAAAGGCAGTTGTACTAAAATGCCATCAATATTCTGATCTTTATTTAAGCCATCAATTAACGCTAAAAGTTCATCTTCTCTTAAGTTTTCAGAAAAGGGATAAAACTTTGATGTAATACCAATTTGCTCACAGCGTTTTTGTTTATGATTAACATAAATTTGCGACGCTTTATCACTACCTACCAAAATAACAGCAAGTGCAGGATTTCTATATCCTTTTGCTAAAAACTCTTGAATTTTAACCGCTTGCTCAAGGGTTAATTGTTCGCTTAACTCTTTTCCTGATAAAATTTTTGCACTCATTACACCTCCTTAATAATCCAACAGTTATGAATATGAACATTACGAGCAAAATCTAGTGGCAAAGTTTGTTTGCTAATATTTTGAGCCGTTAATCCAAGAGAGCCAAGCCCTTCAAGATCCATTTTAAAATTGCGTTTGTTATTTGAAAAAATAATCTCACCATTTTCGCTTAAAATGCGTTTTAAATTTTTAAATAACACTAACTGATCACGCTCAACATCAAAAGTTTGCTCCATTCGTTTTGAGTTTGAAAAAGTTGGAGGATCAATAAAAATCAGATCAAATTTTTCTCTTGTTTCACTTAACCATTTTAAACAATCAGCTTGAATAAATTTATGCCCACACATATTGATATCATTAAGATCAAAGTTGTTTTCAGCCCAATTAAGATAGGTGTTAGACATATCAATCGTTGTTGTAGCCAATGCTCCACCAAGAGCTGCGTGAACACTTGCTGAGCCTGTGTAAGCAAAAAGATTTAAAAATCTTTTGTCTTTGGCTTTTTGACCTATCATTTTGCGAGTAAGACGATGATCTAAAAATAATCCTGTATCTAAATAATCTGTGAGATTTACCCAAAATTTTACGCCGTATTCATTTACATCAAAATATTCACCTTTATGTGATAATTTTTGATATTGACTTGTTCCTTTTTGTTTTTCACGAGTTTTTAACACGAGTTTATCGCTTGCAATCCCTATTATTTTTAACGCTGTTGAAATAGCATCTAGCAAACGCCCACGAGCTTTTTTAGGATCGATATTTTTTGGTGCTTTATACTCTTGTACTACTAAATAATCTTGATATTTATCAACAGCTAAATTATATTCAGGCAAATCTGCATCATATAAACGATAGCAATCAATACCTTCTTTTTCTGCCCAAGCGGTTAATTTTTTGATATTTTTTGCAAGACGATTACCAAAATCAGGTGCGGCAATTCGCTCTTCATTTTCTCTATTTACTTGCAGATGAGAATTTTCACCTAATCGATAATTTTTTAATATACAATCAAGCTGACCATTTCTTACTTTAAATTGTCGGTGCGATCTCATTCTTACGCAGTTTAACAAATCATCTTCACTGCTAATAATTGAAACTTTAAAGCCTGCAAAATGTTCTTTTAATTTTTCACCTAATAAGCCATAAAGAGCAATTAACGCAGGCGTAGCCCCCAATCTTTCACCATAAGGAGGGTTTGTAATGATTGCTCCTTTTTTATCTTGGAATGGATTTTTTAAATTTTTTACATCTCTACAATCAAAATGAATATCATCGCTCACTCCTGCAGCTCTTGCATTTGCTTTTGCTTTGGCAATAACACTTCTGTCAAGATCGAACCCTATAAAATTTTTCGTTTCATTGCTTGGTAAAATCTGACTGCGAGCCTCATCTAATACTTCATTCCAAAGTTTAACATTATGCCCTAAATAGTAATCAAATCCCCAATGAAATCTATTGATTTGTGGAGGAATATTACGAGCCAACATTGCCGCCTCAATCAAAATCGTACCACAACCACACATAGGATCAAGCAATACTTCATCTTTTTCCCAATCACTACGAACTAAAATTGATGCTGCCAAAGTTTCACGAAGAGGGGCTGCACCTGTATCTTTGCGATAACCTCTTATGTTTAATGCTTCTCCACTTAAATCATAAGAAATAACGCAATCATCTTTGTTTAAATAAATATGAATACGCACATCAGGATTATCTTTATCAACTGATGGACGAGCTTTGCCATTTCTTTCAAAATAATCAACAACGGCATCTTTAACACGCATCGCACCATAATTTGAATTACGAATTACCTCATTTGTACCGTTAAAATGAACAAAAAAGTTATTACGAGGATCAAAAATATTGTTCCAATCAATTGAAAAAACAGCAGAATAGAGATCGCTATCAGTGAATATTTTTGCATTTTTCAAAGGCATTAAAATTCTTGACGCAAGGCGTGTGTGAAGTAATACTTTATAAACATTTTTTTGATCACAACTAAAATGAACACCGCCCTGTGCGATTTTTACCTGCTCAATACCTAAATTGAAAAGCTCTGTTTTCAATAATTCTTCAAAACCGCCTTGACAGGTTGCAAAATAATCTTTTCTTTCCATAAATAAAACCTTATTAAACTAGTATCTGCGAGAGAACTAACTTACATCCAAAAAAAACAAAAATACAGCCTGCTAATATATCAATCAAGCGGGCATTTTTAATATACTTTTTACGAAAAAACTCTCTTGAAAAAAAGAGTCCGACTAACACAAAATAAAAAAATGTGCTGAAAAATATTATTAAAATAACGAATATATAATCAAAAGAACTTTGAAAACTTGGTACAAAACCTGAAAGAACTGTTGAAAAAAACACCATTGCTTTGGCGTTTGAAAGGTTAATAAATAATGCTTTTTTAATCTCAATAAGAGGCTTGCTTGCAACTTGTTCAATGTTATTTTCATTTTCAATAACGCCATTTGAACGCATCATTTTATAGCCTAAATAAGCAAGAAAACTTCCGCCTAAAATAGTTATTATTTTAGGTAAATAATAAAAGTAATTAGCAATGATCCCTAACGCAAACATTGCTACAAACACCCAAAATAAAATCCCCAAAGCTATTCCCAAAGAGGCAAAAACAGCTGTTTTTAAGCCATATTTTGCTGAAGTTTTAGAAATATAAAAAAAATCAGGACCTGGGCTTGCAAGTCCTGCTAATTGAATTAAAAAAATTGAAAATAGCATTTAAACTCCTAAATAGACAATAAAATAAAATAAATATAATAATATTATCGTATAAAAGCCAGCTAAAAGGTCATCAAACATAACCCCAAAACCATTTTTTAATTTCTTGTCAAATACTTTTATAGGATAAGGTTTTAAAATATCAAAAAATCTAAATACTGTAAACCCTATCCCATAAAAAAACATTGATTTGTCAGGAATGAATGCAAAAACGAAAAAAATTGCTGCGATTTCATCAATAACAATTCTGCCATCATCGCATTTATTAACCGCCTTACCTGCTAATGAACAAATAGGAATGCCGATTGCAAAAGTTACAAGGAATAAAAAAGATAAAATTATAAATGATTTTGTAAAAAAAGAGCAAATTATAACCGCTATCAAAGTCCCTGCTAAACTTCCCCAAGTCCCTGGTGCAGGTTTTAACAAACCACTACCAAATCCTGTTGCCAAAAAATGTACAGGATTTTTTAAATTAAATGGTTTTTGCACCGTAGATTTTTTCGTTGCCATTCGTTATTTTCTTCCGATTTCAGGGGCTACTTTATCTAAAATACCATTGATAAATTTATGGCTATCATCAGCACCAAATACTTTTCCAACTTCAATAGCCTCATTAATTGCTACTTTGTAAGGAACATCAAGACAATATTTAAGCTCAAATACTGCTACTCGTAAAATACTTTTTTCAATTAAACCTAACTCATCAAGAGTTCTGTCCGAAAATGGTGCATAAATATTATCGATTTCTTCAATATGTTCAACAGCACCTTTTACCAAGCATTGAAATAATAGCGTATCAACTCCTTCCATATCTTCTTCTGCTAAAAAGTGAGCTAAAATACTTGCTACTTCATTTCTTGTAATTTCCCAAGAATAAACAGCCTGTGTTGCACATTCTCTTGCACGACGGCGTGGTGATGTTTTTTTCATATTTCTATTCCTTATAAATTGTTAAAAAGCGTAATTGGATATTATACCATATTTTAATCTTCTTTTTAAGATCATCATAAATATTAACCTAATAATTTTTTCAAAGTATCTAAATAAATCTGTCCACATTTTGCCAAATCATCAATATCAACACATTCATTGACCTTATGAATAGTTGCATTTTTCACACCAAATTCAACCACTTGCGGACAAATTTTAGCAATAAAACGACCATCTGATGTGCCACCTGTGGTTTCTAATCTTGCTTCACAAGTGGTATGTTTTTTGATTGATTCTGCAAGAGCTGTGGTTAGATTACCTTTTGGTGTTAAAAAAGGATCGCCACTATGACTCCACTCGATTTGATACTTCAAACGATGTTCATTAAGCATTTGTTCTACAATTTCTTTAATGCGAGACGCTGTCATTTCACTAGAAAAACGAAGATTAAATTGCACATCAAGATAAGCTGGAATAACATTATTTACGCCAAGTCCTGCGTTAATATTCGCAATTTGCAAACTTGTCGGCGGAAAATATTCATTACCTTCATCAAAGGTAAAATTAGTAAGTTCATCTAAAAATTTTAATGATTTATGCACTGCATTATCGGCTAAATGAGGGTAAGCGATATGCCCTCCAACGCCTAAAATTCTTAAATTTGCCGTAATTGAGCCTCGTCGCCCATTTTTGATAATATCACCTAATTTATCAGAGCTTGATGGCTCACCGACAATACAATAATCCAAAGTTTCACCTCGATTTTTAAGCCATTCAACCACTTTTACTGTACCATCTTTTGCTGCTGCTTCCTCATCAGAAGTAATCAAAAGTGCAACTTTTCCTTTATGATTTGGATTTTCTTTTACAAATTCAATGGCAGCAATAATCATAGCGGCAAGATCGCCCTTCATATCAGCCGCTCCCCTGCCATAAAGTTTATTGTCTATAATGGTTGGCGTAAAAGGATCACAAATCCATTCATCAAGATTACCAATAGGTACAACATCGCTATGCCCTGCAAAAACAAAGCAAGGTGAACTTTCCCCGTGCGTTGCCCAAAGATTTTTGGTTTCGTTGATATTGATTTCTTCAATGCAAAAACCGTGATGTTTTAAAAGCTCAATGATGATTTTTTGACAATTTTTATCATCAGGGCTTATTGAAGGCTCACTGATAAGCTGTTTTGTTAAAGTAATAATTTTATCTTTCATAATTAGTTATTTTTCTCTTGTATGCGATTTAACCAAAGACAATTTCCTTTGGATTTTTTTTGTAAAAACTCTAAATATTCTAAATGCTCTTGTTCTTCTTGTTCAGTTGCTTTAAGTACCACAAGATTGAGAGCTTGTTTGTTTTTAACGGTTCTACTTAATGTACTTTCACTTTGTTCTTCACCGTGATCATCACTCAATAAAGAAATTTGTCCACCCGTCATCAACAAATACACTTGAGCTAACAAATCAGCATCGATTAACGCTCCGTGCAAATCACGCCCTGAATTATCAACATTAAAACGCTTACAAAGTGCATCAAGATTATTTCTTTTACCAGGAAAAGTTTGTTTTGCAATCGCCAAAGAATCAGTTACTTCATTCGTTTGTTCAAGCGGTAGATTTGATGATGAAATTTGCGATAATTCTTGATTTAAGAATGCCAAATCAAAGGGTGCATTATGAATTACCAGTTCAGCATCTTTAATAAATTCACAAAATTCTGATGCGATTTCTGAAAAAGAAGGCTTATCTTCTAAAAAATCATCGGTAATACCGTGAACTTTAATCGCTTCTTCATCAATTTTGCGATCAGGTTTTATATATTGATGATAGGTTCTTCCTGTAAGTTTTCTATTAACCAACTCAACAGCACCAATTTCAATAATCTGATGCCCTAAAGCTACGCTACCAGCCCCTTGATTCATACCTGTCGTTTCGGTATCAAGTACTACTATTCTTTTTTGATTTTTCATTGTTCATTGATTTTAATATTTTTAATTATTGTACTTTATCAAACACAAATTGTCATTAAAAAATAAACTTTTACAAACGCTTAATTTATTTATTTTAACTTTTTTTATAAAAACGCTTGCAATTATAAAAATAATAAGTTAGATTAGTTTTATCTTTTAGTAGAGGTGCAAATATTAAGAGTAACTATTGGAGTGGCAACGTTGAAGATAGTGAAAGGAATATTTGCCGAAGTTTTGAAATTGCAACCTTCAGAGCTGGTGTGATTTGGCGAAAGCTTACACACTGTCATTGCTTAAGAAGCATTGGAGCGCTACTTCTGATTTTCATATTTTACCTATGATTTCATAAGCAAGCCCTTTGTAAGATGTTTAACACAATATTTGAGGATTTTATGGAACTTATAGACTATTCACATTCGATTTATTCGATTATTCCGCCAATTTTGGCACTTGTTTTAGCAATTGCAACACGTCGTGTAATTTTATCACTTGGACTTGGGATTATTATTGGTGCATTAATGCTTAATAATGCAAGCATCAACTCAGTATCTTACATTTTTGATAAAGTTATCTCTCTTATTTATGATGATGGTATCAATGGTAACGTTAATATTTTATTATTTCTCGTATTACTTGGTGTATTAAGTTCATTATTAAGTTTATCAGGTGCAAATCAAGCTTTTGCTAACTGGGCAAAAGAGAAAATTTCTGATCGCCGAGGTGCAAAGGTTATGGCTGCCTCTCTTGTTTTTGTAAGTTTTATTGATGATTATTTCCATAGTCTTGCAATGGGTGCTATTGCTCGCCCTGTAACTGATAAATTCCGCGTATCACGAGCAAAACTTGCTTATATTTTAGATTCAACAGCAGCTCCTATGTGTGTACTTACTCCTATTTCAAGCTGGGGAGCCTACATCATCACCTTGATCGCAGGTTTATTAGCAACTCATAATATTACAGGCTATTCTCCAATGGAAGCTTTTATGACAATGAGTGCTATGAATTTTTATGCTATTTTTGCTTTGGTTTTAGTGTTTTTAGCATCTGTTTTTTCTATAAATCTTGGTTCTATGGCTCGTTTTGAGCAAGAAGCTATCGCATCAGAAAATGATAATGATGATTATCAAGGTGTAGAAGCTCGCGTGTTAGATTTAATTTTACCAATAGCAGTATTAATTCTTGGAACAATAGCTATGATGATGTACACAGGTTATGAAGCTCTTGTTGCTGATGGAAAAGCATTTTCAATTTTAGGTGCTTTTGAAAACACCACTGTTGGTATCTCTTTAGTAGTAGGTAGCGTAGCTGCTATTGCTGTTTCTACATTATTAATGATTTTAAATAGTAACTTTGATGTAAAAGAATACCTTATTTCTTACTCTGTTGGTGCAAAATCAATGCTTGGAGCTATTTTAATTTTAATCTTTGCGTGGACAATCAATGGTGTTGTTTCTGATATGCAAACAGGGAAATATTTATCAACTTTAGTAGCTGGTAACTTAACTCCTGCTTTACTGCCTGCTATTTTATTTTTATTATCAATTTTTATGGCATTCTCAACTGGAACAAGCTGGGGAACATTCGGTATTATGTTACCAATTGCTGCTGCAATGGCTGTAAATGCAGATCCTAATTTAGTATTACCTTGTTTATCTGCGGTAATGGCTGGTGCGGTTGCAGGTGATCACTGCTCTCCAATTTCTGATACTACTATTTTATCCTCAACTGGAGCTGATTGTAATCTTATAGATCACGTTACCTCACAGCTTCCTTATGCTCTGTTAGTATCTGTTGCAACTATCATAGGTTATCTAGCATTAGGTTTTACTGAATCAATGCTTATAGGTTTTATCGCTACTACAATAGTGTTTGCATTATTAACCTTTATTTTTGCTAAAAAATCTTAAAATTTATAATAATTTCCCTAATAAAAAATCTTCTTTGTTTCATAAATAACATAGAAGATTTTTATTTTTTATACTAATTTAATTAACTATACATTGCTATTTAAATAGCAATTATATAATATTCCTCCATTATTAAACATTGAAAGTAAACGTTTTCTTGTTTATAATTTACCTTTTTTTTAAAAAAAATAATATGTATTTTCCTTTCTTATTAAGAGATATATTATGAAAACATTAGGTGAATTTATTATTGAAGAAGAGCAGCGTTGTGAACATTTAACAACTGGTGAATTATCTCGAGTTCTTTCTGCTATTGAGCTAGTCGGAAAAGTTATTCATTCAAACATCAATCGAGCAGGTCTTAATGATGATATTTTAGGTTTTGTGGGTAGCCAAAATATTCAAGGTGAAAATCAAATGAAACTTGATATTTTCGCTCACAATACTATGCAAAAAGCACTTTGTGGACGTAAAGTGGTTGCAGGTTTTGCTTCAGAGGAAAGTGAAGATGTTATAATATTTAATCCTGAAGATTCTAATAATGCAAAATATGTTGTATTAGCAGATCCTCTTGATGGCTCATCAAATGTTGATGTTAATGTTTCTGTTGGAACGATATTTTCAATCTATAAACGAATAAGTCCTGAAGGAACACCCGTTGTTCTTGAAGATTTTTTACAGGCAGGAAATAAACAAGTAGCTGCAGGTTATATCATCTATGGTTCTTCAACAATGCTTGTCTATACCACAGGAAAAGGAACTAATGGTTTTACCTATGATCCAAGTATTGGTGAATTTTGCTTAAGTCATAGAAATATCAGCATACCCAAAACAGGAAGTATTTACTCCGTAAATGAAGGGCAATATATAAAATTTCCACAAGGGGTTAAAAAATTCATTAAATACTGTCAAGAAGATATACCAAGTGAAAATCGTCCTTATACTGCTCGCTATATTGGCTCTCTTGTTTCTGATTTTCATAGAAATATGCTCAAAGGTGGAATTTATTTATACCCTCAATCAACACACTATAAAAATGGAAAATTACGTTTACTCTATGAAGCAAATCCTATCGCGTTATTAGCAGAGCAAGCAGGAGGACTTGCAATCAATGGCAATCAACGCATTTTAGATATTGTCCCAAATGAACTTCACCAACGAGTTCCTTTATTTGTAGGATCAAAACAAATGGTTGAAAAAGTCCACTCATTTTTACAAGAATGTGGAGAAAATAATTCTTAATATTTAAAAATGAGTTTTAAATTACCTATTTTTAAAGCTCATTTTTCTCTCAAATTATTGTTATTATCTCAAAAATAGTGTTATAATATACAGTATATTTATATACATACTATTATTTTTGAATTCTCATCTTATCAAAAAAGTGCAAGCAAGTTTTGCAAATAATGGCGTTATAGCTAAAGAAATTGTTGGTTTTTCAGCTCGTACATCTCAAGTTGAAATGGCAACAGCTATTGCTCGTTTACAAGAAAAAGAAGCTTTAATTGTTGAAGCAGGAACAGGTACTGGAAAAACTTTTGCTTATTTAGTACCAAGTATTCTTAGTGGAAAAAAAACTATTATTTCGACCGCTTCAAAAGCACTACAAGATCAACTTTTTAATAAAGACTTACCTATTATGCTCAAAGCATTAAAAAAACCTATGAGCGTCTCTTTATTAAAAGGGCGAGATAACTATCTTTGTATTGAACGTTTTAATAGATTTTTTGATAGTATTAAAGATCAAGATCCTCGCAAAATTCCAAACTTGAAAGAAATTAGGGAAATTGCTCGTTTTAAAGCGAGTACCCAAACAGGCGATCTTAATGAATGTGGAAATATCTACGAACAATCAATATTTAAAAGTTCTATTATTAGCAACAGCGATAATTGTCTTGGTAAAAAATGTAAACACTATACTGATTGCTTTGTTACCAAAGCTCGAACAAAGGCTCTTGATGCTGATTTAGTTGTCGTTAATCATAGTCTTTTTTGTGCTGATATGGCGGTTAAAGAAGAGCAAAAAACTGAAATTTTACCTGATGCTGATTATATTATTTTTGATGAAGCTCATCATTTGCCTGAAACGGCTTTGAAATTTTTTGATGAATTTTTTAGCAGTAGTAAAATCAATGCCATTTGTTCTGATATTGAACTCCTTTTTAGAACAGAAATGAGTGATGCTAAAGAGTTAGAGCTACAAGCTCAACATATGAAACAAAAAGTCGCTGATTTTAGGCTCTATCTTGGTGCCGATGTTAAAGATGAAATTAAAATTTTATTTTCTCATCAAAATATTTTTGATAAATTCAAAGAACTTAATCAAGCGGTAGAAAATTTATTAAAATTTGCAAAAGTTCATCAAAAAAGAAATGAAACTATTGATAAAATCATTGATCGTATTAATGAGATGCTAAATATCACCAAAGTTTTTATAAACTATACTGAATTTAACGACAAGAATTATACACTTTGGTATGAGGCAAAAAAAACGTATTTTTCTTTTCATATATCACCGCTTGATATAAGAAATAAATTTAAAAACTGGCAATCTCAAAGTGATGCTCGCTGGGTATTTACTTCTGCAACTTTAGAAAGCAATGGAAATTTCAAACATTTTGACTATAAAATAGGAATGAATGAGCTTAATCATCTACAACTTGACAGCCCTTTTGATTATCAAAATCAAGCGTTGTTATGTGTGCCAAGATTTTTGCCTGATCCTAATAGTCCAACTTTTGCTATTGATATTGCACCACGCCTTAAAGAAGTTATTTTAGCTAATAAAGGAAGATGTTTTTTGCTTTGTACTAGCTATAAAAATGTTATCAATTTTGAACAATATTTTAGTCAAGATTCTCATCTTAATGTGTTTACTCAAGGAAATGATAGTAAATCACAATTATTAACAGATTTCCTTTCTCATAAAAATGCTCTTTTAATTGCTACCCAAAGTTTTTGGGAAGGAATTGATGTAAAAGGTGATGATCTTAATCTGGTTATTATTGATAAACTTCCTTTCGTTATGCCTGATGATCCTATTTACAAAGCTCAAATTGAAAAATGCCAAGCAAATGGCGGAAATCCTTTTATTCATATGACCTTACCAAGTGCTATTATTACTCTAAAACAAGGTGTTGGAAGACTTATTCGAGATTCTAGTGATAAAGGAGCTGTTATTATTTGCGACAATAGGTTAGTCCACAAAAATTATGGTAAAAACTTTTTACAATCTTTACCTAATTTTCAAAAAACAAGATCACTTAAAAAAACAATTTCATTTTTAACACAAAAGTCTTGACGAAAAGAAAACGATTGTGTATTATTGGTAGATTTTTAAAACAGAGGAAAATAATGCTATGAATAATATGCAAAAGATGAGCAAAGTAAAAGAAGCTTTTATTGGCTTACAAATGTTATTTGTTGCTTTTGGTGCTTTAGTTTTAGTGCCGCTATTAACAGGATTACCCCCCACTACCGCATTACTCACCGCTGGGACTGGTACTTTATTATTTCATATAATAACCAAAGGCCAAGTCCCTATTTTTTTGGCTTCAAGTTTTGCTTTCATAGCTCCCATTCAATATGGAGTACAGCATTGGGGAATAACTATAACAATGGGAGCTCTTGCCTGCTCATCTCTAGTATATGTAGCATTAAGCACATTAGTAAAATTACGAGGTAATAATGTATTAACTAAACTTTTTCCACCCGTAGTAGTTGGACCAATCATTATTATAATAGGTCTTTCACTTGCTCCTGTCGCAGTTAATATGGCAACAGGTAAATCAAGCAACATTGATTATAATACAGCAATGATTATTTCTATGAGTACTCTTATCGTAACCTTAATTATTTCTGTATTTGCAAAAGGCTTACTAAAGTTAGTTCCAATTTTATGTGCTATAACCTTTGGTTATCTATTATCAATAATGATGGGAATTGTTGATTTCACCCCCATTTATGAAACCCCTTGGTTCTCAATTCCACAAATAACAACTCCTGAATTTAAGTTTGAGGCAATTTTATTTATGATTCCAATAGCAATAGCTCCAGCTGTTGAACATATTGGTGATATGATGGCAATCAGTCAAGTAACAGGGAAAGATTTTCTTAAAAATCCAGGATTACATCGCACTCTACTAGGTGATGGTATAGCAACAGGAATGGCTGCTTTCTTAGGAGGCCCACCTAATACTACTTATTCTGAAGTTACTGGTGCTGTTATGCTTACCAAAAATTTTAATCCTAAAATTATGATATGGGCCGCAGTATTTGCTATTATTATGTCTTTTATTGGCAAAATTGGAGCATTTTTACAAACTATTCCTACTGTAGTTATGGGAGGAATTATGATGTTAGTTTTTGGAGCTGTTGCTTCTGTTGGTATGAACACTCTTATTAAAAATCAAGTAGATCTTAATCAACCTCGTAACCTTTGTATTGTTTCAATTGTTTTAACTTTTGGTATAGGGGGAATGCTTTTTGATATGGGGTTATTTTCAATTAAAGGCATTGCCCTTTGTGCAATTGTTGCTATTGTTTTAAATTTAGTATTACCTGAAGATAATAAACAAAGTTAATTAAAATTAAAATTAAATTTTAAAATAAAAATATCCAAATATTATAAATTAATATTTGGATATCATTGAAAATAATATCAATATTTTACACTAAAATTAAGCTTTTGTATCATTACAGTCGTGACTGTGACAATTACCATAAAGATATAAACTACGTTTCTCAAGCTCAATTCCATATTTTTGACCTATTTCACGCTGACGTTCTTCCATTTCTTTATCTTCAAACTCAAAAACTTGACCACAGTTTTTACAAATAATATGATGATGATCCTGATCTTTGTTTAATTCAAAAACCGATTTATTAACTTCAAAATTATGACGCAGTAAAATACCTACTTCTTCAAATTGATTTAATACTCTATAAACAGTCGCTAATCCAATATCACTTTTTTCAGTAAGTAAATTTTTGTAAATATCTTCTGCAGTGAAATGCTGTTTTTCTTCTCTTGTATCTTGAATCAAACTTAAAATAGTAAGACGAGGCTCCGTTATTTTAAGAGAGTATTTTTTCAATAATTCTTTATTTTCTTCCAATTGTTTAGACATACTTCCACTCCTAATTATAATTGGTTTAAACACATTTCATCACGAAGTTGATCACACCACGTTGCTACACGATTATCTGTTAGCTCTGGCTGACGATCTTCATCAATACAAAGACCTACAAAAGTATTTTCATCAACTAATGCAAGTGACTGATCATAACCATAACCCTCTGTTGACCAATGACCTACTATGACTGCTCCATTTTCCTCTACAATATTAGCAATTTCACCCATTGCATCACAGAAATATTCTGCGTAATCTTCTTGATCACCACAGCCATAAATAGCAACAATTTTTCCACTAAAATCAATGGTTTTTAATGTTGGCATAAAATCGTCCCAATCTGCTTGAGCTTCTCCATAATACCAAGTTGGAATACCTATAATGATAAAATCATAACTACTTACATCTTCTTTAGTACATTTAGCAATATCAAAAATATCAATCAATTGCTCTCCTAAATTATTTTGGATCATTTTTGCAATATTTTCTGTATTTCCAGTATCACTTCCATAAAATAAACCAACCGCAGCCATATATCTCCTTAAATATTAATTTCCGAATGAAAATAAGAATTAAATAAAACCTTACCAATAATATACCATAATTAACTTTTTTTGAATACAAGAAATAATAATTTTTTTAACTATTATTCTATTTTGTTTTACCTATTGATCTTCTTGCTTATCAATAACTTTCATATTTTCAAGACTTAAAACTTTAAAAAAAAAATCTTTATATGCCAATCCCATATCTTCTCTTAATACGCCAAGATAAATTTGCTCTGAAGTATGTTTCATTACTGCTGGAATATACTTTAAACTATCTACAAATACTTTATTATCATAAAAAACTAAATCAAAACAAAACAATGCCGTTATTGTCTTGTTAAAAGATGTTTGCCCACTAACAAAATTTCCTAATGAATAAATAATTAATGTATTTCTTCCATCTTTAGTTTGATACTGTTCAAAAGGTTGTAAAACGTGAGGGTGTGATCCAACCACTGCACTAGCTCCTAAATCTAACCATTTTCTTGCGTATTTTTTTTGTCTCTTATTAGGTTTAAGATGATATTCAAATCCCCAATGTGGTGTAATAATTAAGGCATCATATTTAGAAGAAAGATTACTTACCAACTCTTCCATTTCTTTAGTAAAACAATGTAACACTTGCTCTTTTTTATCAATAATCCCATTAGTAGCATAAGTACAAGCAAGAAATGCTATTGTTTTCCCTTGGCGAATTAAAACATCATAAAAGCTATCACTTTTAGATTTTCTAGTCCCTGTAAATTTTAAATTAACTTTATGTAAAGCATCAATCGTTGCTTCTAATCCTTTCGAACTTCTATCTAAACTATGATTATTAGCTGTTGAAACAATATCAACTCCACTATTTCTTAAATCTTTAAGAAGTAATGAATGATAATTAAATCTTGGATAGCTTGTTAGAATAGAGTTTGAAGATTTCCTACAATCTTGCTCAACCTTTATACCTTCTTTTTTAGACGTATTTCCATCACAGCGAATATATTCAGCCGTTGGTCCTTCCAAATTAGCATAAACGACATCAGCTTGTTGAAAATAAGGTTCGGCTTCAAACCAAAGACTATTAAACCCTTTATTCAATCCTTGTATTTGTAAATCCTTATGCAACAACACATCACCAACAGAAAGAATTTTCACTCTTTGTTCTTCAACAGACAATGCACTATGTGAATAAAACAATAACAATATCGAAAAATACCATACGGTATTTCTTAAAAAGAAAAGAGTATTAGAACTAGCTAATCTATCTATAAAAAAATATTTTTTTTCAAATAACACAATTTCAATTCGCCATATTACAAAATAACTCCTGAAAATTTGAAAGTTTTCAAGAGTTAATACTGTATCAATCTATAAGCGGTAAATTATTCACCTAATTTTGCAAGATATTGTTCACGAACTACACGGCGTAAAATCTTACCAATATTAGATTTTGGTAAATCATCGGTAAATTCAAATTCTTTTGGTACTTTATAACCTGTTAAATATTTACGACAATGTTTTCTTAACTCTTCAACCGTTAAACTTTTATCACTTGGTGTTACCAATACTTTTATACTTTCACCTGAACGTTCATTTGGAACACCAATAGCAGCAACTTCACTTACTTTTGGATGTAATGATACTACTTCTTCTATTTCATTTGGATAAACATTAAAGCCTGAAACAATAATCATATCTTTTTTACGATCAACAATATGAAGATTATTATTTTCATCCATTTCAACAACATCGCCAGTCATCATCCAACCATCGGACATTGATTTTTCTGTTTCATCTTCACGTTGCCAATAGCCTTGCATAACCTGTGGACCTTTCACCCAAAGCTCGCCTCGTTCACCACGTTTAGCTTCTTCGCCATTTTCTTTAATAATTTTAATATCAGTATTTGGAATAGGAATACCAATAGAACCTGAAAAATCTTTAGCATCAGCACGAGTTGCACTAACGAGTGGTGAACATTCTGTCATTCCATATCCTTCAATTAACACAGAATTAGTTAAATCTTTCCATCGCTGTGCTACTTTTTTCTGAATAGTAGCTCCACCACCAATAGATAATTTTAATTCTGAAAAATCTACTTCTTTTAAACTAGGCTCATTTAACAAGGCATTAAATAACGTATTAACCCCTGTAAAACTTGTAATATTATATTTCTTAAGCTCTTTTACAAAACCTTTTATATCACGAGGATTACTAATTAAAAGAGCCGTCATTCCTAATTCTAAAAATAGTAAACAGTTAATTGTTAATGCAAAAATATGATAAAAAGGTAAAGCACAAACCCCTATTGTTCCTGCTGTTTTCGATAATGCGGTTTTAGCCACCCATTCAGATTGCACAATATTGGCAACCATATTAGCGTGAGAAAGCATTGCTCCTTTAGCAACACCTGTTGTTCCGCCAGTATATTGCAAGAAAGCAAGATCACTTGATTTTATTTCAGGTCTAGTGTACTCCATTCGTTTACCCTTTCCTAACGCATAACGAAACCCTACAGCGTGAGGAAGTTTAAAATGAGGCACTAATTTTTTGACATATTTTACAATGAAATTTACTAATGTTCTCTTACCAAAAGATAGTTCATCTCCCATTCGGCTTAAAATAACGTGTTCAACAGGTGTTTCTTTAACAATTTCTTCTAATGTTGCTGCAAAATTAGTAACAACAACTATTGCTTTGGCACCACTATCACAAAGCTGATGTTTTAACTCTCTCGGTGTATACAATGGGTTTACATTAACAACCGTTAAACCTGCTCTTAATGCTCCTAACAATGCAATTGGATATTGTAATACGTTTGGCATCATAAGAGCGATTCTATCACCTTTTTCAAGTTTTAATTCATTTTGTAAAAAAGCTGCAAAATATCGAGAACGCTCTTCTAACTTTCTGAAAGTTAAAGTTTTTCCCATATTGATACAAGCCAAATTATCAGGACGACGATTTAATGTTTTTTCAAAAAAACCAATAAGATCTTCATAACGTTTATCATCAATTTCTTTTGGCATATGTTCAGGATAACTGTCTAACCAAACTTTGTTATTTGACATAATTTCTCCTTAATGTCTTTATTTAATAATAGCATTTTATCATAAAAAACAACTTTTCTTCAAATTGTCACCTAATCCTACAAAAAACCGCTTAATAGATAAGCGGTTACTTTTTTGCTATTTTTTACTATTCTGTATTCTCACTTGAGCTTTCTGTATCTGGCTTATTATGTTTCCAAGCTGCAGGCTCTGGAACTTCTTGCCTATTCATAATTGCTTCAATTTGTGGAATATCAATAGTTTCATATTTCATCAACGCATCTTTCATTGAATGAAGAATGTCAATATTATCAAGCAGTGTTTTACGGCCACGCTCATAAGCATTTTTCACTAACTCTAATACTTCCTGATCAATAATACGAGAGGTTTCCTCTGAAAACACCTTCGCTACACCGCCATAACCTTGCTCTTCTTTATAAAGTACTGGCCCTAGATGTTTTGAAAAGCCCCATTCCGTAACCATTCTTCGAGCAACACCTGTTGCAACTTCAATATCATTTGACGCACCAGTTGAAATATTTTCTTTACCGTAAATAATCTCTTCAGCTAAACGTCCACCATACATTGAAACTAACTTACTTTCTAATTGTTTATGGCTAATGCTAATTTGATCGCCTTCTGGCAAGAAGAAAGTAACACCTAATGCACGACCACGAGGAACAATAGTAACTTTATGAACAGGATCGTGTTCAGGCATTAAATACCCTAAAATTGCGTGTCCTGATTCGTGATAAGCGGTTGATTCTTTTTGCTTTTCTGTCATAATCATAGAACGACGTTCAGGTCCCATATTGATTTTATCTTTTGCCATTTCAAAATCATTCATAGTAACTGAAACACCATTTCTACGAGCAGAGAAAAGAGCCGCTTCATTTACTAAATTTGCAAGATCAGCTCCAGAATAACCAGGTGTTCCACGTGCAAGCACCATAGGATCAACATCATCAGCTACTGGTACATTTTTCATATGAACTTTCAAAATTTGTTCACGCCCTTTAACATCAGGAAGCCCTACCGTTACTTGACGGTCAAAGCGTCCTGGACGAGTTAATGCTTTATCAAGCACATCAGCACGGTTAGTTGCAGCGATTACAATAACACCTTCATTGCCTTCAAAACCGTCCATTTCAACAAGCATTTGGTTTAACGTCTGTTCACGCTCATCGTGTCCACCGCTAAACCCTGCTCCACCACGTTGACGGCCAACGGCATCAATCTCATCAATAAAGATAATACAAGGAGCATTTTTTTTAGCTTGGTCAAAAAGGTCACGAACACGAGATGCCCCAACCCCAACAAACATTTCTACGAAGTCTGATCCAGCAATGGTAAAAAATGGCACTTGTGCTTCACCAGCAATTGCTTTTGCAAGCAACGTCTTACCTGTACCTGGAGGACCAACCATTAAAATACCTTTTGGAATTTTACCGCCAAGATTTTGAAACTTACGAGGATCACGTAAAAAATCGACAACCTCTGTTACTTCTTCTTTTGCCTCATCACAGCCTGCCACGTCAGCAAAGCGAGTTTTCACCTGATCAGCTGTTAGCATTTTAGCTTTGCTTTTACCTACCTTCATAGGTCCTGCACCACCACCTGTTTGAGCTTTAAACATAAAAATCCAAAAGCCTATTAACACCAACATTGGTAAAAGAGAAATAAAAATACTCATCAATACCGAGCGTTTTTCTCTTGGCTTGCCTTCAACACTTACATTTTTACTAATGAGATCATTTAATAAATCTCTATCATAAAGAGGCATTACCGTTTGAAATTTTTTACCATCTTTACGCTCAAAAAGAATTCGCTCATCATCAGCCGTAAAATCAACACTACGTAAGCGGTCATTTTTTAATTCATTTATGAAAGTTGAATATTTAACGCTATTTTCTTGGCTACTATAATCACCAAAACTTTCATAAGCAAAAAGCATAGCTATAGCAATAGCTAGCCAAATTGTTATATTTTTTGTTAGTTTATTCAAAGAATGTTCCTCAAATTAAAATTATCTTGGTAAGGTTACTATAATTTTTAAAACTTTTCGATATTTTTTATAAAATTTTTATAAAAAACATCAATAAATCGTATTATTTAACCTTTAAACCCTGTTGCCACAAAATAAACTTCTCGTGATCTCGCTCGTGATGCTTCTGGTTTTCTCACTTTAACTGATTTAAAAGCACTACGAACTGCTTTTAAATAATCATCAAATCCTTCACCTTGGAACACTTTGACCACAAAAGAACCATTTTCACCTAAAACTTTATGACACATATCCAAAGCAAGCTCAACAAGATACATAGCTCGTGGAATATCAACTGCAGGCATTCCACTAAAATTTGGTGCCATATCGCTCATAACTAATGATACTTTACGATCACCAACTTTATCTAGTAACGTGTTTAATACTTCCTCATCACGAAAATCACCTTGCAAAAAATCAACGCCTGGCATTGAATTCATTTCTAAAATATCACAAGCAATAACAACGCCATCATCTCCTATTTGAGAAACAGCATATTGTGACCAACCACCTGGGGCTGCTCCTAAATCAATAACCACAGAACCTTTTTTAAAAATCTTATCTGTTTTAGCAATTTCATCAAGTTTAAAATAAGCGCGAGAGCGTAATTTTTGCTTGTGTGCTTTTTGGACAAAAGGATCTTTAAAATGTTCATTAAGCCATCTTGATGAACTAGCCGAGCGTTTTTTTCCCATAATTTTCTACCATAATAGAATAATACTATTATATATAGGCAAAAATAGTATTTTCAAGAATTTTTTCTTGCAATTTATGATAGGTTAATTTATATTAAAAGTTCGTCTTTAAAAGAAATCTTAAAATATGACGAATAATTTGTAATTAAATAATATATTAAGGAGTTATTATGCAAAACAAAACATTAGGAAGTACCCTAATTGTTGCTGGAATTACTATTGGCGCAGGAATGCTTGCAATGCCTCTTACTTCAGCTCAAATGGGTTTTCCTTTAAGTGTGATTTTATTGATAGGGCTTTGGTTACTGCTTTCATACAGTGCCTTACTTTTCGTAGAAGCTTATCAAAAAGCACCAGCCAAAGATGCGGGTATCGCAGCTTTAGCAGAGCAATACTTCGGTATTTTGGGACGTATTATTGCAACTGTTGTTCTTGTACTTTTTATGTATGCAATTTTAGTAGTATATGCTCTTGGCGGTGGTAACATTTTAAAAGCCTTTGTAGGTAATGAAACAGCAAGCATTTGTTTATTTGTAGTTGTGTTTGGTTTAGTAGTAACCTTTGGTACTAAAGCTGTTGATGGTTTAACTCGTGGACTTTTTGCTTTAAAACTTGTTGTCTTTGCATTAGTGCTCTTTTTAATGCTACCAAAAGCAAGCCTTGAAAATTTAGGAAATCTACCATTAAACTATGCTCTATTCATTTCAGCAAGCCCAATATTTTTTACTTCCTTTGGTTTTCACGTAGTAATACCTAGTATTAATAAATATTTAGATGGTGATGTTAAACTATTAAAACGCTCAATTATTTTAGGAACTTCACTACCTCTTATCGCTTATATTATATGGCAATTAGCAACTCACGGAGTATTCCCTCAAAGTCAATTTGTTGAAATCATTAACGCTGATCCTACTCTTAACGGATTAGTTGAAGCAACCAAACAAGTAACAGGAAGTACTCTTATTAGCAGTGCAGTGCGTATTTTTTCAGCTTTTGCGTTAATCACTTCATTCTTAGGTGTAGCATTAAGTTTAGTTGATACTTTAGACGATTTACTAAAACGTGTAAATATTAGTTCAAATCGTACCGCTTTAAGTTTATTAACTTTCGTACCAACCTTGTTAATTGCATTATTTTATACTAACTTCTTATCTGTTTTAAGCTATGCTGGTCAAATGTTTACTTTCTATGGATTGATTTTACCAATCGCAATTGTATGGAAACTTCGTAAACAATACCCTAATCTTCCTTATCGTGTTGCTGGTGGGAATCTTGGATTAGTACTTGCCTTAATTCTAGGACTTTTAATTATGAATGTTCCTTTCCTTATTTCAGCTGGTTATTTACCACCTGTTGCAGGGTAATCATATAATAAGCCCCAAATATTCATATAAATTTGGGGCTTATTTCTATAAGAATTAATTTTGTATAATAATTTTCACAATAATTGTTCTGCAACAATAGTTGTATAACTATCGTTAATAACTTTATCACCTGTTGCATAAAAACCATTTTGTTTCCAAAACTTTTCTGCTTTATAATTACTTTCTACCCAACACAACCTTATCCCTTTAAATCCTACGCTTTTTAAATAATCACAAATTTCAGCAATCATTAAAGATCCTAATCCTTTATTTTGATTATTTATATCTATCATAAAAAAACCTATAAAAACATAATTATCAAAAGGATAAGCATTAATTATATCAATAACAGCTATTAACTTATTATGCTCAAAAAATCCTAAATAATATTTATCTTTTTTATCATCAATTTTCTTTGGAGGTAATGCCTTTAGATCTTGTAAAATACTCTCTTTGGTTACACAAGGGGGACAATGCTCATAATAAAAAGTATTTTCCTTACATAAATTATATATAGTATCTACATCTTCTTCTGCTAATTTTTTTACCTCAAATAGTTTTGATAATTTTGTTATGCTCAATTTTATTTTCATAAATTCTTTCCTAATAAAAAAACACCTTACGATGTTTTTTAAATGAATTGAACTATTTTCTAATTGGACGCTTTCTCATACTTGGATGTGTAATAGGAATAGCATTTAATAGTTTTTTTGTATAATCGTGTTGCGGATTATCATAAATTTCTAAAGTATCTCCCATTTCCACAATTTTACCAAAATACATAACAGCAACTCTATCACTTATGTGGCGAACAACCGATAAATCGTGGCTAATAAAGATAATAGCTAAATTCATTTCTTGTTGTAATTTTAGCAATAAATTTAAAATTTGTGCTTGTACAGAAACATCAAGAGCTGAAACACTTTCATCACAAATTAAAAGTTTTGGTTTTAAGGCTAAAGCACGAGCAATACCAATACGCTGACGCTGACCTCCTGAAAATTCGTGCGGATAACGATTAACACACTCTTTATCCAAACCAACTTTTTCTAGTAGTTCTTCAATCCACTGTTTACGTTCAGCTTTTGTTCCAACATTATGAATAACAAAAGGTTCTTCTAAAATAGTATAAATGGTATGACGCTGATTTAAACTTTCAAGTGGATCTTGGAAAACAATTTGCATTTGACTACGCATTGCTCTCATTTTTTTGCCTGAAAATTTAGTAATATCTTCACCTTCAAAGAATATTTTTCCATCATTTGGTTCAAAAAGTTTTAAAATAGTGCGTCCTAAAGTAGATTTACCACAACCACTTTCCCCCACTAATCCTAGTGTTTCACCAGCTTTTACCGAAAAACTAACACCATCAACAGCTTTTACCGTATGACCTTTTTTAAAAAGACCATAGCCAACTTTAAAGTGTTGTTTTAAATTTTCAATTCTTAAGATCTCTTTATTATCATTATTGTTATTGTTCATTTTTCCCTCTAAAACTCACCGCTTAACTACGTAATGCTTCTTCAATTGGCAAAATATCAATCATTGTTTTTGGTGCTTTATCGTGGCTTGGCATAAGTCCTAACAAACGTTTAGTATAGCCGTGTTTTGGATTATCAAAAATATCAAGCACTGGGCTAAATTCTAAAATTTGACCACCATACATCACCGCAACATCATCACACATTTCAGCAACCACACTCAAATCGTGAGTAATAAAAATTACTGCGGTTCCTTTCTCTTGTTGTAATTCATTGATGAGATCTAAAATCTCTGCTTGAATAGTTACATCAAGAGCTGTAGTTGGCTCATCACAAATAAGAATTTCAGGCTCACACACAAGAGCCATAGCGATCATTACACGCTGACGCATTCCTCCCGAAAGTTGATGAGGATACTCATTCATTCGTTTTTCTGGTAACGGAATTTTTACGCTATCTAACATTGAAACAGCAAGTTCATAACGCTCGGTCTTATTTAACTCTGGACGATGAATTTCTATTGCTTCTTCTATTTGTTGCCCAATACGATATACAGGGTTTAATGCTGTCATTGGATCTTGAAATATAACAGAAATCGCTTTACCTCGAATTGCTCGAGCTTCAACATCATTTAACTCTAATAAATTTTTTCCGTGATATAAAATTTCACCTTCCGTAATTTTTCCATAAGGTTTAGGCAAAAGCCCCATAATTGACATTGCAGTAACTGATTTACCAGAACCACTTTCACCAACTAAACCAAGAGTTGTTCCTGCTTTAAGCTCTACATTTACACCGTGTAAAACTTCAACCTCTCCATCATCATTGGAAAAAGAAACGTGTAAGTTTTTTACTTCTAAAATTGTAGTTTCTTCTGATACGTTTTTCATTATTTTCTCTTTATGAAGCGGGCAGAAACTACCCGCTTTTTACCATTTAATTATTCTGGTTTATAACGATAATCGTGAATTTCAACTGGCTCGAAAGTTTTTCCTTCTTTCATAGCTTTTAATGTTTCTTCACGAGCTTTTTCATCAATCCAGAAACGGCCATAGTTAGCATAAGCACCACCTGCAGGAGAAAGTGTTAATTTAAGCATTGCAGGTTCTGGAAGTTTAACCCAACGCCAAAGTCCCATACGAGAATAAGGAACCATATAACTTGGTACAATTAAGAAATTTTGCTCAACAATATCACGAATTTCGTGAGACATTGCAACTTTTTTATCAATATCAAAAGTTACACGAAACTCGTTGGTAAGTTCATCTAAACGTGGTGTTGAGAACATAGTAAAGTTATTTGTTTTCGGTTTTACGTTTTCAGAGTTTAGGTATTCCCAATATGCTGGAGTAAATCCTGTATTCATACCTAACCACGCAATCACGTGTTTTTTCTCTGAAGTTTTCTTAAAGTTTGCTGAACCTTCAACAAGCTCAAGTACAAACTCCAATCCTGCTTTTTTTGCTTGCTCTTTTAAGTAAGCAAGACGAGGAGTATGTCCGTCCCAAGAGTAGTTAATTGGGAAACTTAAACGCTCACCTTTATCATTTACACGAATACCATCATCACCAACTTTATCAAATCCAGCTTTTTCAAAAAATTCAACCGCAAGTTGTGGATCAAATTTTGGTGCTTTAGTTTTTTGATCGTATTTTCCGTGTCCTGTTCCTAAACCGTGAGGAAGACGAGAGTAATCACCAAAGAGAACGTGTTCAATCATACCATCAATATCAGTTGCGTAAGTAACACCTTTACGAACATTGATGTCATCTAAATGTTTAGCTTTGGTGTTAAACCATAATCCATTAGCACCTTCTGGTCTTTGATTATATCCCCAGAATTTATAGATATAACCTTTATCATAAGCATCTGTTGTTGGTAGTTTAGTACGTTCACGCCACCATTGTGGAATAATAAGACCTGTTGTATCCATTTCACCTTTTAAGAAGTGCTGATGTTCAATACCAGCATCACGAATAATATTATAAATTTCTTTATCAACATTATAACGATTTGTATAGTATGGGTTGGTATATCCCCACCAATCTTTCACTTTTTCAACAACTACTTTTTTACCTTTATCAACTTCAGTAATTTTATAAGGAGCAATCGTTGGTGCAACTTTAAAGTTTAAACGACGAACATAATCATCTGGAACAAAGTCATTGTTTTTATCGTGTCCTTTCGCTTGCTCTTTAAACCAATGTAATGGCATTGGAATGATCTCCCCTAAAGAAGAATATAAATCGTCACGGTTCATTTCTTCTTTTACCGTTGCTTTAATAGTGTGATCATCAATTTTTTCAACGCCTGTAATTACATTAGTATTGTAATCATTGTACCAAGGGTCAGTAATATCTTTTGATCTCATAAACTGAATAGTGAAAAGGAAATCATCAGCAGTAACAGGCGTACCATCTGACCATTTTAGCACTGGATTTAACTTAAAGTACATTGTCTTATTGTCATCACCAAATGCCCATTCATTTGCAGTACCTGGAATCATTTCTAATGTGTCAGGGTGACGTTCAATCAGTTTTGGAACATTATCAAGTACGTAATTACGAAGACCTGCATTTGAATCTGGTCCTACTGGACGTAACGTTTGAGGGAATGAACGTAAACTTGTATGAATTACGCCTCCTTTTTTTGCTCTTTTATCACCAAATTTTGGCTCATCCCAGTTTGTTTCCCATTTAACATCAGCAGGAAGTGTTGCTGTTGCTTCATATTGAGATGATGTTTTTTTAGTTTCCTTTACAGCCGTTTTTGCATTATCTGCTGAAGGTGCTTGAGTCTCTGCTTGTTTTTCATCATTACAAGCACTCAACACTAAGGTTGCGACTGCCGTCAAAGCGAGAGTTTTTACTACTTTCATTGTGCTTACTCCATTTTAGTTTAAAAAATTATTCATAACGGGTAAATTTCTTCGGATCGAAAGCTGCTCGCGTTGCCTCTCCGATAAAAGTTACCATTGTTAAAACTGCGGTTAAAGATGTTACCACGGAAATTAAAATCCAAGGTGCTTCTAGATGATCTTTACCTTGTTTTAAAAGCTCTCCCCAACTTGGTGTTGGTGGTAATAACCCTAATCCTAAATAATCAAGAGAAGTTAGGGTTGTAATTAATCCTGCTATAGTAAATGGTGCAATAGTTACTATCATAACCATTGTATTTGGTAAAATATGCTTAAACAAAATTCTCCAAGTAGATGCACCTAATGCACGTGCTGCCATTACATAATCACGAGTACGCTCTCGATAAGTTAATGTACGCATATACCACGTCATTCCCGTCCAACCAAAGAATACAGTAATACCAATAAAGAGCATTAGCGTTGGTTTAAGAATTGATACCAATATCATAATAACATACAATGTTGGAATCATTGACCAAATCTCAACAATACGTTGTGAGAACAAGTCAAATTTACCGCCAAAATACCCCATTGCACAACCATAAATAACAGCGATAGTGTAAGTTATTGCCATTACCACTAATGCAAATACAATTGCAATTCTAAAACCATAAACCAAACGAGCCAATATATCTCGACCAATAATGTCTGTTCCTAATATATGACCATTTGTTAATGATGGTTTTAACGGTGGTTGCCCTTGGCTAAAATCTTGTTCATAAGGATTATAAGGAACAAGAGGCATAATCACATAATTATCACTATTTTGATTTTTTTCAAACTGTTTGGCAAGATCTTTATAGTTTGCAGGACCTGAAATATTTTGTCCAAAATCCTTACCTTGATAAGAATTTGAAATCACAGGGAAATAATACTCACCTTCATATTTCACAACTAAAGCATTTGAGTTGATAAAAAACTCTGCCAACATTGAGAAAAATAGCATTATCAATAACGCTATGAGTGAATAATACCCCCGTTTAATAGCACGAAAACTTTTTATTTTTTTTACAGTAAGTGGGTTTAGTCGAATTTTTATCATTATTTTAATCTCCAAATTTAACCCTAGGATCAATTAAAGCAACACAGATATCAGATAAAATGTTACCAATTAAGAATAGCATTGCATTGATAGCAACAATAGCCATTACTACAGGATAATCACGTTCCACAATAGACTCATATCCAAGTAACCCTATACCATCAATATTAAAGATAACCTCAATTAAAAATGATCCTGAAACAAAGAACATTAAAGAGTTACCAAAGTGGCTTGCTATTGGAATAAGAGAGTTTCGTAACGCGTGCTTACGAACCGCTTGACGAAATGGAAGACCTTTTGCAATAGCGGTACGAATATAATCAGATGAAAGATTTTCCATCAAATTATTTTTCATTGTCATCGTTAATGTTGCAAAATCACCAATCAAATAACAAAGAAGAGGTAATGCTCCGTGCCAAAACAAATCTTTCGCTTTAGCAAAGAATGAAAAGTCATCAAATCCTTCACTAACAAATCCTCCCATTGGGAACCATTCTAGCCTAAAAGCAAAATAATAAATCAATAACACACCAACCACATAACCAGGTAGTGCATATCCAACAAAAATTAAAACGCTAGATACGCTATCAAATTTACTATTATGCCTCAATGCTTTAAAGTACCCCAAGGGAATGGAAACAAGATAGGATATTAAGAAAGTTAAAAAACCATAAAAAATAGATACTGGTATTTTATCTAAAATCATATCTATAACAGGATCATAATAACGAGTTGAATAACCGAAATCACCACTTAACATTTTTCCAAGCCATTCTGTGTAAGACTCAAAAAAAGGCTTATCTAGTCCATAAAACTCATTTAACTCTGCAAGTTGCTCATCAGAAAGGCTTGTGTTTCCTCCCATATGAGAACCCACACCAGTTACTGAACCTCCTGCCTCACCTGATGCTGATTTCATTTGAATCTGCATCATAACACGTTCAACAGGACCACCTGGTACCATTCTTGTAATTCCAAATATTAAAATAGTAATTCCTAAAAAAGTAGGAATAACGAGTAATAATCGTCTTATAAAGTATGAAATCATCTTCGTATAGTTTGTTATTATTTTAAATCACTTTTATATCTTAAATAGAAAAATTTTGCAAATGAAATTTTACTTAACACTCTATTTTTTAGATTTTTTTGATATTTATCATAAAATTTATATTAATTCTGGGAAAAAAATAAATTAAATATTTACTTAATGAAAGAGTTTTATGATAAAATTTTCGCCTATAGTATTAAAAAAAACAATTATGGAAATTGAAAAACTTTTTGAAGAAAATCAAAAATGGGCTATTAACACAAAAAAAATAAATCCTGAATATTTTTCAGCAGTAGAAAATCATCAAAATCCTAAAATCTTATGGATTGGATGTAGCGATTCTCGAGTACCTGCTGAAACTTTATTAAACCTTAATGCAGGTGATTTATTCGTTCATCGTAATGTTGCTAATCTTGTTATACATACAGATTTAAACTGTCTATCAGTAGTTCAATATGCTATCGATGTCTTAAATGTTGAGCATATTATCATTTGTGGTCATACTAACTGTGGTGGTGTTAAATCAGCATTGACTGACGAAGATTATGGGCTTATCAACAACTGGTTACTTCACATTAAAGATATTCGTTTTCAATATAGCTCTTTGTTAGGACAGGTATCCTCTGAAAACAGGACTCTTATTTTAGGACGTTTAAATGTGGCAGAGCAAGTTTATAACTTAGGACGTTGTAGTCCTGTAATCAATGCGTGGAAAAATGGTAAAAACTTATCAATACACGGTTGGATGTACAATCTTGCTAATGGTATGTTAGAAGATATGGGCGTTTGTGCTTCAAGCCGAGAAACTCTAGAAATAAGCTATCGCAGTGCTATGTCGAAACTAATTTCAGAAGTTGAGCAAGAATATAAACAAAACATAGAATATGATGAAAATAATTCATCTAATGAAGAGTAAACAAAAATAGGGAGTGGTTAAAAAACACTCCCAAATATTTATAAAAAACTATTTTGTCTCAAAAAGTAGAGATATTATAGTTTATTTACAATACTTATAATACGTAAAAATTCTTCTTTATTAAAAATAAAATTTGATCTCACGCTAATCAAATATTTTCCAGTTTTGCCCAATAGAGCAAACTCATTAAAATTATTTTTTTGAAAAACCTCATTAACTTTTGATTGAAGTGTTGTACAAGTATTACCACAAGATATAACTAAAATAATATCATTACGATTATTATCCAAAGTAACTAAAAAAGCACCTGATATATTTTTCATAAATGGTTCATTATCAATTTCTTCTTTTTTCAATCCAAGAAGTTTGCCAATAATATCTCTAATTTGTTGATCACTACCTTCTTGCACTTGTTTAATTTTAAAACCTTCATCTAATACAACTTTATTGATTTCCTGTTGTGAAAAATTACTACTATTACAAGCAACAATACCACAAGATAACAATAACACTGCTAAAAATTTTTTCCATAATTTCATATTAAGCCTCTCTTATTAAATTCAAATAATATTTCAAATTGTAGTCCATAATATCATAGTTTTTATCAAAAAACAAAACCGCCTAACTCCCTGTTTATACAAGTGTTAAGCGGTTAAATTATTTTAATATTTGTAAACTAAAACTCTAATTTACTATCACCATTTTCATCTTTAATGCGATTTGGTAAACCTATTTTGTTAAGTATGTTAATATAAGGTTTTGGATCTAATTGTTCCACATTACGCATTTCAAGGCAATCCCACTCACCTGTCGCAACAAGTATTGCAGCTGCTACTGCTGGAACACCTGCAGTATAAGAAATGCCTTGACTTCCAACTTCTTTAAAAGCTTCTTCGTGGCTTGCGGTATTATAGATAAAGATTTCTTTATCTTTACCGTCTTTTTTACCTTTAATTAGGTTACCAATACAAGTATGGCCTGTATAATTTGGGGCTAATGATGACGGATCAGGCAAACAGGCTTTTACTACTTTAAGAGGCACAACCTCAACCCCTTCAGCTGTTTTAACTGGTTTTTCTGAAAGTAGTCCAAGATTTTTTAATACGTTAAATACATTAATATAATGATCGCCAAAGCCCATCCAAAAACGAATATTTGGCACGCCTAAATGTTTTGCTAATGAGTGAACTTCTTCGTGCCCTGTTAAATAAGAATTTTGTACACCAACCACAGGTAAATCATCGGTACGTTTTACTTCAAACATTTGGTTAGTTTGCCATTGGCTATTTTGCCACGAATAAACAACGCCTGTAAACTCTCTAAAATTAATTTCAGGATCAAAGTTAGTTGCAAAATATTTACCGTGGTTGCCTGCATTGATATCGATAATATCAATACTTTCTACTTCATCAAATAACGTTACACCGTAACTTGCATAAGCATTCACAACGCCAGGATCAAAACCTGCTCCTAAAATTGCAGTAACTTTATTTTTTTTACAATCATCTAATTTTGTCCACTCATAATGAGCATACCAAGGCGGCGTTGGACAAACACGATCTGGGTGTTCTGCAACTGCTGTATCAATATAAGCCACTCCTGTTTGAATACAAGCCTCTAAAATAGGCATATTCTGAAATGATTGTGCTACATTGATAACAATTTGAGAATCTGTTTCTGTAATGAGTTTTTTAGTAGCTTCAATATCAAAAGCATCTAAACTACAACATTTTATTATTGCAGGATTTTTAAAACTCCTACGTTCTGCAACATCTTTTGCAATTGCTTCGCATTTTGAAAGGGTACGAGATGCAATAACAATGTTTCCTAATACATCATTATTTTGAGCCACTTTATGAGCCACAACTTGAGCAACTCCACCAGCTCCGATAATTAAAACATTTTTTTTCATATAGTATTTTCTCCAAAAACTTTGCGGGAAAAATTTAAACGCAAAGGAGGCTAATATTTGTTTGATACATATTGAAAACCTAAAAAGTCAATATCAAACACTCTCTTACAAAATTGTAAGGCATAATTATAGACTATTTCTATGAAAGATGCGATAAAATATAGCTACTAATTATAACAATCAATAACTTTTGATTGAATTTGAGCATTGTTATCATTAACTTTTTGCCATTTAACAATTTTTGCATCTTGCTCATCGTGGGAAAGCCCAAGTTTAACTGCTTCATCAACAATAATTTTGGCAATATTAAAATGAGTATTATGAGGATACTTATTAAGCTCTGCTCTTAATATTTCTGATAACTCGATGCTATCACCTCGTGCTTTAAACTCTTGTAGATAGCTTGCCATTGCATCTCTTATTTGATCGTAAGTTTCACTAAATAACTCATATTCAATTTCATCAGGAATTTCACCTAAAGCGTCCCCTTCCGTAAGCTCTTGCTCCTGATCCCTTAAATCTAATAATGGATCATTTTTGGCGTAGTAAAGATACCAAGGCTTGTGTAAATAATCTTGAATTGAACTACGAAGTCTTTGTGCAAATACTCGATTTTTATCAAGATCGATTGCTGTTCTGATAAATTTATGCACCTGTTTATCAAATTTTGTCCATAAATCAATTGATTGCTGTCCCCAGCTCATAATTCTGTCAAGTTTATTTTGTAAATCAATAACTAAATCATCAATAAATTCTAAACTTTCTCGACCAATTAATGCTCTTGCAATACGCACCAGCTGATTTTGTAAATTATCCCCTGCTGCATTTAGCGTATCTTGTAATTCTCGTAAATTCATTGATGTTTCATCAAGCAGTTTTTGGCTAGAATCAATCGCTTTGTGCCAATCTTGAGAAAGCAAAAGTGCTATTTTTTCTCTGATATGTTGCTGATTTTCATCCATTGCACGCTGGGATAAGTCGATACTATCAAAAATTTCAGCAACGGTATATTTAAGTGGTGCAAAAACATTATTTTTCCAAAAAAACAAATCACCATCTTCTTCTGCTGCCTTACTCGCTTTGCTCATTTCATCGGCAACTCGGCTTAATTGAATTGAAAGTTTTAAATTAGAAAATTCTCTTGCTCGCATAAAATAGTTGCTAATGGCGATACCAAGAGGAGTTAATCGATATACTGAATTTTCTTCTAAACCCTCCCCAAATCGATTAAGAAAGTGCTGTTTAATGAGATCATTAATGGCATTATTTGCACGGTTACTAATCATATTTTCTTTGATCTTAAAAGCTCGTGCTACATAACGATAGAGATCGAGTAAATCTTCTTCTAAAAGTTCTCCACCTTGATTTAATTCATTGTTAAGTAATGCTATTGCCAATAAAAATGCTAGTTTTTCACTATTAAGATCAATACTAAAATTACGATCGTTAATCCAAGCAATTAGATCTTGTAAATTAGATTTCATTTTCATCATCCTTTGCAACAATAAATTCTTCACCTTTTATGACGTGTTTTTCACTCGCCCATTCTCCTAAATCAATCAAGCGACATCTATCACTGCAAAAAGGACGATTTTTATTATCGCTACTATAAACTATTTCTTTCTTACATTGAGGACAGTTTAATACTATTTTTTTCATAATTATACTAACTTAAACTCATAAACAAAAAAATCATCTTCCGTTGGATAAATTTCTTTAATTAATTTTTTCAACACTTCTAACGACATATTTTCCTGTTCTGCGTGTTTTTCATTGAGTTCATCAAGAGTTACTTGTGTTTTATTAACAATCGTTATAGTTGCAAAATAGCGATCTGTTTCATTCGTAAAAACCTCTAACGTTTCACCAATTTCAAAATAAGACTCTGCTCTATCTCGTATAGTTATATTTTTTTTACCTGATACAATATCTTCTTCAAAACGTGAAAAAAATGTGATTTTTCTTAAACTCATACTAACTCCTTAACAAATAATTTTTCTATTATATATAATTTACCACCAATTAGAAAATATTTTACAAAAAAAGCCAGAATACTGGCTTTTATCAATCAATTAAACTCAAATTACTCTAAACAATCAGTAAAACTATTCGCAAGACTTTGTAGATAAAGAGTATATCCTTGAGCTGTTAATGGTATTTTTTCACCAAGTGGATCTAATTTCCCAACTTTTACTGATGTTTGACGTTGTAATCTATCAACTACTTTTGGAGTAAATTGTGGCTCAACAAATAAACAAACGGCATTATGTTCATTTATTTCTTTTTTTATTTCGGCTATTTTTTTAACTCCAGTTGCAATACTTGGATTTATAGTAAATGAGCCTAAAGAATGCAATCCATAGTTTCTTTCAAAATATCCATAAGCATCGTGAAACGTATAATAACCTTTATTTTTTACTTTAGAAATCTGCTTGCTAATAACCTTATGAGTTTTTTCAATATTAGCCTTAAAATTTGCTAAATTTTTCTTAATTTTATCCGCTTGATTTGGCATTTTTTTAGTAAGTTTATTTGCAATTTCTTCAGCAATTATTACCGCTATTTTAGGTGATAACCAAATATGCCAATCAATATCGTGATGATGATCTTCGTGTTTATGATGATCTTTGCTATGAGATGATGATTGATTATGATGAACATAATCTTGAATGTTTTTTATTTTGCTTAACGAAAGTACTTTATCATTATCTAAATTAGCAATAGACTTTGTTAAAAAAGATTCTATATCCTCACCAATCCACACCACTAAATCACTTTTTCTTAATTTAGCAACATCAGATGTTTTTAAGGCATAGTTATGAGGACTCGCCGTTACAGGAACTAATACCTCTGTTTTGGTTACGCCATCAGTAATTGCTGATGAAATCAGTCCTAATGGTTTAATTGTTGTTAATACATCTGCATTAACAGATGTAACCGCTAACAATGATAATAATGCTAATAATATTTTTTTCATATAATCGCCCTAAACACCATAATAAAATTATGGTTATTATAGCACAAAACTGACAAATTATAATAATTTTTTATCTTTTTATTGTTGATCCGCTAAAAACATAGATTTTGCTGCTAAAAGATACTGTATCATAGACCAAATAGTTAAGATAACTGCAATATAAAGCAAAATAAATGCTAAAATTTCCATCAAACTATTATATCGCCACAAAAGACCACCAATAGCAAACATTTGAGACATTGTTTTAATCTTTCCTAAATTTGAAACAGCAACTTTACAACGTTCACCAATTTCTGCCATCCACTCTCTTAAAGCTGAAACCAAAATTTCTCTTACAATAACAACCATAGCAGGAATAGAAACCCACCACGTATGATAATATTCAGCAATGCAAACTAAAGCGGTCGCAACTAATACTTTATCTGCAACAGGATCTAAAAACGCACCTAATCTTGTGATTTGATTCCACTTGCGAGCTAAATATCCATCAAAAAGATCCGTAATTGAAGCAAGAAAGAATATAAGCGTAGTAATTTCTTTTGCATAAGGAATAGGCAGATAAAAAAACAAAATGAACAGAGGGATCAAAATCACTCTAAAAAACGTAAGATAAGTAGGTATATTTAATCTCATAAGCCTATCTTTTTGAAATAAAATTTATTGTATTGAAAATAACGGATATTTTCAAATGTATTTTAACCTTTTCTCTCATTATTTTTAATAACTATCAAAAACACTTTAAAGTTTTTTGATCTTTTACACTAAAATTATTTAAAAATACTTATTTTTACGGTAGAATTTAAAGTAATTTCGTATTTAAAAATTAAGGAAAACAAATGCAAGCAATTTATAATCCACAGCAAATAGAATCAAAGGTTCAACAATACTGGAACGAGAACAAAATCTTTAAAGCAATCAAAGATGAAAGCCGTGAAAAATTTTACTGTTTATCAATGTTTCCATATCCATCTGGTCGTCTTCATATGGGACACGTTCGTAACTACACCATAAGTGATGTGATTTCTCGCTTTTGGCGAATGAATGGCAAAAATGTTCTGCAACCTATGGGCTGGGACTCGTTTGGTTTGCCTGCTGAAGGAGCGGCAATTAAAAATAAAACAGCACCTGCTGCGTGGACTTATGAAAATATTGATTATATGAAAAATCAATTAAAAATGCTTGGCTTTGCTTACGACTGGGATCGTGAAATCACCACTTGTCGCCCTGAATATTACAAATGGGAACAATGGTTCTTCACTGAGCTTTATAAAAAAGGATTAGTGTACAAAAAAACGCAGGCGGTGAACTGGTGTCCAAACGATGAAACGGTACTTGCAAATGAACAAGTAATTGAAGGCTGTTGCTGGCGTTGTGATGCACAAGTTGAGCAAAAAGAAATTGCACAATGGTTCATTAAAATTACTGATTATGCCGATCAATTATTAGGTGGATTAGAAAACTTACCATTTTGGCCTGAGATGGTAAAAAGAATGCAAGCAAACTGGATCGGTCAAAGTTTTGGTGTTGAAATTAGCTTTGATGTTGAAGGTTTTGATAAAAAATTAGATGTTTATACCACTCGCCCTGATACTTTCTTTGGCGTAAGTTATGTTGCAGTGGCAGCGGCTCACCCACTAGCTGAGCAAGTGGCTAAAAATAATCCACAATTAGCATCTTTCATCAAAGAAATTAAAAATGCCAAAGTAGCAGAAGCTGATATGGCAAAAATGGAGAAAAAAGGAATGGCAACAGGAATGTTTGCTATTCACCCATTAACAGGTAAAAAAGTGCCTGTTTGGATTGCAAACTTCGTACTGATGCACTACGGAACAGGTGCTGTAATGGCTGTTCCTGCTCACGATGAACGTGATTTTGAATTTGCAAACAAATATGATTTACCAATTAACCAAGTAATCGCACCGCTTGATGAAAGTGTAGAAATTGATTTAAGTAAAGCAGCTTTCACAGAGCAAGGAATGCTTATCAATTCAGGTGAATTTGATGGTCTTAATTTTGAGCAAGCATTTAATGCTATTGCTGAAAAATTAGAAAATTTAGGTTGTGGAAAACGCCAAACAAATTACCGCTTGCGTGACTGGGGCGTATCTCGTCAGCGTTACTGGGGAGCTCCAATCCCAATGGCAACGCTTGAAAATGGTGAAACCGTTTGTGTTCCAATGGAAGATTTACCTATCGTATTACCAGAAGATGTGGTTATGGACGGTGTGCAAAGCCCAATTAAAGCAGATCTTAACTGGGCAAAAACAACCATTAACGGACAAAATGCTCTGCGTGAAACCGATACCTTTGATACCTTTATGGAAAGTTCTTGGTACTACGCTCGCTACACTACGCCACATTGCAAAACGGCAATGCTTGACAAAGATGAGGCTGATTACTGGCTACCTGTGGATCAGTATATCGGTGGAATTGAGCACGCAACTATGCACCTACTTTATTTTAGATTTTTCCATAAATTACTGCGTGATGCAGGTCTTGTTTCAAGCGATGAGCCTTGCGAACGCCTATTATGTCAAGGAATGGTGCTTGCTGATGCGTTCTATTACAAAAATGAAAATGGTGCGACCGTTTGGGTAAGCCCTACCGAGGCAAAAACACAAAAAGATGAGAAAGGTCGCATTGTAAAAGCATTTGACAAAGATGGTAACGAGCTTATCCACGCAGGTATGATCAAAATGTCAAAATCAAAAAATAACGGTATCGATCCACAAGAAATGGTTGATAAATATGGTGCAGACACCGTTCGTTTATTTATGATGTTTGCAGCTCCGCCTGAACTAACGCTTGAATGGCAAGAATCAGGAGTTGAAGGCTCTCGTCGTTTCTTAAATCGTCTTTGGAATTTGGTACAAAACTATAACGAAATCAAAGGTGATGAAGTGTTAGATCTTGCAAAACTAAGCAAAGATAACAAAAATTTACGCCGTGAACTTCACAAAACTATTGCCAAAGTAACTGATGATATTAGCCGTCGTCAAACCTTTAACACAGCCGTTGCTGCAATTATGGAGCTTATGAATCATTTAACCAAAGCACCATTAGAAAGCGAGCAAGACAAAGCTGTTATGGGCGAGGCTGTTACTGCTGTGGTGAAAATGCTTTATCCTTTCACGCCACACATCTGTTTTGAACTATGGCAATTATTAGGAAATAGCGATAACATTGATGATGTAACTTGGATTACCCCTGATGAAAAAGCAATGGTTGAAGATGAAAAACTTATCGTTGTACAAGTAAATGGTAAAGTTCGTGGTAAAATCACCGTTTCTGCTGACGCTGACGAAGAAAGCGTAAAAACTCTTGGTTTAAGTGATGAAAATGTGAAAAGATTTACTGAAAATATGAATATCGTTAAAGTTATTTATGTCAAAGGTAAATTATTAAATATTGTGGTAAAACCATAATTGTCAATGTTACAGCGAATAAATGCAGAAAATATTGCTTTTCATTTAAGCAAAAACATCGTGCCACTTTATATATTAAGTGGCAACGATCTGCTTTTAGTCGATGAAAGCAAAAATGAAATCATCACATCGGCTCAAGCGGTCGGTTTTGATGAGAAATTTACATTTGATATTGACGCTCATTTTAACTTTGAAACATTGATGGAAAAAGTTCAATCCGTTGGACTTTTTTCATCAAAACAGCTTTTTATTCTTAACTTTGGCGAAAATATTAGTGCCAATATCAGCAAAAAATTACAACAATTTTGTACAATGCTCAACGATGATATTCTGCTTATTTTACACTTTCCAAAACTTACCCTTGCTCATCAAAAAGCAAAATGGTTTACGCAAATTACCGAGCAATCAATTAGTAATGCTGTTTTGGTAAATTGTACAACTATTGCACCTGCTAAAATGCCTGAATTTATCAATAATCGTTGTAAAAAATTGCAAATTTCATTATCAAAAGATGCTCTTACATTTTTAATCTTTAATTTTGAAAATAATCTGATTGCTTTAAATCAATGTTTGCAAACCTTGCAACTGATGGGCATAAAAACTGAAATAACAGTAAAAGAGATTGAGCAAACTATTGAAAATAGTTCACAATTTACCCCTTTTCAACTTATTGATGCTCTGCTTGAAGGCAAAATTAAGCGTGCTTTTCGCATTTTAAAACATATTGAAAATGAAGAAACCCCTCCTTTGATGCTGGTGCGTTTGATACAAAAAGAACTTATAACCTTGCTTGAACTTGGCTCATCAAGTTTTAAAGGTGATCTTCATCAACCTTTTAACACAAGCGATTTTTCATATCAATGTGAGCAAATGAAAATTTGGCAAAGCAAGCGGTCATTTTATCTTGCTTTTTTACAAAGAAAAACTCCGATGGCACTACTTGACATCATCAAACATCTTGCAAATACCGAGCGAGCATTAAAACAAAGTTTTGATGCCTCTTATGATGATTTTGAAAAATTAGTTATGTTATTTAATTGATGACAATTATTTATTTCAATAAATTTATTATCATTTTTAATTTTTTTTACGAGTAAAAATCTCTTTTAATTTTTGCATAAAATCTTTACCTAAAAACAATAAAGAACTCCAAAATAATATTTCACCAACAATCAATAAAATAGTGGTAAAGCTAGCAACTTGTACTTTTGTAATATCTAGAAATGGCAATAAAGCAATAATACCCCAAACAACAAAAGAAAGTATAAACAAAATATAACCAATCATTTTTTTCATTTTAAACCTCATTAAATATTTATAATTATTTTTTAAAGTGCTAGTAAAGATTAGCATACTACAATACAATAGTCAAAAATTTATAAAAAGAGGAAATTATTATGAAAAAATTTATTACCCTTGTCTTTTTGGCTTTTTTTCTTACCGCTTGTTCTGAGAATTTTGAAATAAAAGATCCTGCTGAATTTAATCAAAAAATCAATAATCAAGTAGATATTAAAACTCCGATACAACTGATTAAAAATTATTATGATTACCCTATTGATGAAAATGATCCTAATATTAGCATCAGCACTGAAAATTTAGGCAATGATATATCTAAAATCATATTTATTCAAGATAGATTAGAAGATGATTCTTTAAAAGCAATCAAAATGATAATGACAGCTCAATTAAAAAATAAGCAATGGAAAGTGTTAGAAATAAAAAGTAACTGGAAATGTTGGGAAGGAAGAGGGCATACCAACTGGGATATTCAGTGGTGTAATTAAATATCACAAAAAAGGATTAAGTGATAAACTTAATCCTTTGTATCAATCTAAACTAATTACCAAGCAGAGTTGATTAACACTTCTTCGCCATAACCACCATTTAATTTTTGTGGGTTAGTTGAAGAATATGAACGTTGTACACGAATTCCACGAATGCCAGCTTCACGAGCAGATAAAATATCATCATCAGAATCACCGTAGTGTAATTGTGAACCTACTTTGTTGATATAGAACGCTTTATCATTTTTATATGGTGCTACTGGGGTTGAGGCAGTGTACCAAATAACCGTATCTTCTGGTAAACCGAAGTATTGTTGTAATACTTTTGCGGTTTTAGTTACTGTACCATTTTCATTGTTCGTGTGTTTAGTACGACCAGTAATGAAGACAACTTTATCGCCACGTTCTTTGTGCATTTCAATAATTGCTTTTGCAGATTTTTTAGGAATAGACATTTCATCGCCTTGTTCTGCTAGCCAGTCCCAATATTTTTGAGAATGTAATACTTCTTTTGGACCTTTACCAAAACCTAATTTATCGCCAAAAGTAAAGCCATAATGGAAATAGCTACTAGAAAAAAGAACGGTATCATCAATATCAAAACTTACCGTCATCGGTGCTTTGCCTTCTAGACTTTTCTTGATATTATCAAGAGAAGTAAAGTGTACCGCAATTTGTGTTGGTGCAGTTGTATAAAAACCTTCATTAGTGTAAGGTACTTTGTGTTTTGCAACTGCTACATTTGCAGCACAAATTAAAGGTAAAACTGCTAAACCTAGTTTTAAATATTTTTTCATTACAATCTCCTTAAAAAATATTAAATTACTCACAACTGAACAATTGTGAGTAATGATTGTAGAAAAAAGATTATTTAAATACAATAGTTTTTTTCATAATAAAAATATCAATGTTAAAAAATGCGAAAAAGTTCACATTTTTCAAAATTATTTCATTATTTAATGAGATAATTTGTTATAATTTATAAGTTTTCATAATTTATAAAGGATTTCTATGTTGGAACTTTCAAATCAGAACATTAAGCTCAATGCTATTGCTCAAAATAAATCAGACGCAATCAAACTAATTGCTGAAGGACTTACTCTTAACGGAAATGTGAAAAGTGATTACCTTTCAGGATTAATGGCTCGTGAAGAACAAACATCAACTTATTTAGGCAATGGTATTGCAATTCCTCACGGTACGCTTGATACTCGTCATTTAGTTGAAAAAACAGGTGTTTATGTTTGTCAATTCCCACAAGGAATTCAATGGGGCGATGAAACTGCTTATGTGGTAATCGGAATTGCTGCAAAATCTGATGAACATTTAACTCTACTTCGCCAATTAACAGCAATTTTAGGTGATGAAAATGCAACTAATACTTTGGCAAAAGCACAAAATTTAGATGAGTTTATTAACACCTTAAGCGGTAAGAAAAGCTTCAGTATTTACAATCAAGAACTGATTTCTTGCAACGTAGAAACATCAAGTCTTATTACTCTAAGTGCTGTTAATGCTGAAAAATTACATCAACAAGGTTATGTAGATGAGCATTTTGTTGTTGATGTAATCAATTCAAAGCCTTTGCCACTAACAGAAAATCTTTTTATCACTGATGCACGTAAAGGAAATAAAGTAAATGGTATTGCTCTTGCTCGCAGTAACAGTGCAACTTTAATTACGGTTTCAAGTATTGATAAACGTATAAATTTAGAGCTTGAAGCATTAACAGTTAAAGAGAATATGCAAAAACTTGTTAGCTTATCAGAAAGTGAACTTGTAGATTTTCTTATCAAGAGAAATGATCTTCAAGTATCATCACAGGATAACACATCAACAAATGAATTAAGTGCTACATTTGAAGTACTTAATGAACACGGAATTCACGCTCGTCCAAGTGCTATGTTGGTGAAAACAGCAAGAGGGTTTGAATCACAAATTTTAGTACAAAACCTAGATCGTCAAACCGATCTTGTAAATGCTAAAAATATAATGAAAGTTGTGAGTATCGCTGCTAAAAAAGGACATAAAATTCGTTTTGTGGCAACAGGTGAAGATGCTCAACAAGCATTAGATGCCATAGGTAATGCAATGGCTGAAAAATTAGGTGAAAAATAAGGAAAAACAATGAAACTATCATTTATTTACCCAAGTGAATTGGGACAAGCTCGCGTTTTTATTATTGATAATATATTAAAAGCAACAGCAAAAGAACAAGGCTATCAAGTGGTTGAACCACAAAATGCTGATCGCATTGTATTATTTAACGAAGAAATTCCTGAAATTGCGTCAGGAAAGCAAGGCGTAGTCGCAGATTTAGAGCGTGCGTTTAGCAATCCTCAATTTGTTATTGAACAAGCGGTCAAATCAAACGAAGTTTTTGCACAAGCAACTCAAAGTAATGTTCAAACAGGTATTTCATTAGAAAAATCTGTAAAAAATATTGTGGCAGTAACCGCTTGTCCAACTGGAGTTGCTCATACTTTTATGTCAGCAGAAGCTATTGAACAGTATGGAAAAGCACAAGGCTGGAATGTTAAAGTTGAAACCCGTGGTCAAGTTGGTGTTGGCAATGAAATTTCACAAGCAGAAATTGATGAAGCTGATTTAGTATTTGTAGCTGCTGATATTGATGTTGATTTACAAAAATTCCAAGGCAAACCAATGTATCATACATCAACAGGTTTAGCTTTGAAAAAAACAGCGCAAGAGTTTGATAAAGCCTTTAAAGAAGCAAAAGTTTACACAGGTGGAAAATCACAATCTCAAAATGCAAGCCAAGAATTTTCAACCGAGAAAAAAGGTGTTTACCAACACTTAATGACAGGTGTTTCTCATATGTTACCGCTTGTGGTTGCTGGTGGTCTTTTAATTGCTATTTCATTTATGTTTGGTATTGAAGCATTTAAAGACGAAGCTATTGCATTTGGATTACCAAAAGCATTGATGGATATCGGTGGTGGTGGTGCATTCCACTTAATGATTGCAGTGTTTGCAGGTTATGTAGCATTTTCTATTGCAGATCGCCCTGGACTTGCAGTAGGTCTTGTTGGTGGTATGCTAGCAACTAGTGCGGGAGCAGGAATTTTAGGCGGTATTATCGCAGGTTTCTTCGCAGGTTATTTAGTGAAATTCTTAAATGAAAAAATTCAACTTCCACCAAGTTTTGCCTCACTAAAACCTATTTTAATTTTGCCACTTTTAGGTACAGCAATCGTAGGTCTTGGAATGCTTTACATCATCAACCCACCTGTTAAAGCCTTAATGGATGCTTTGGTTTCTTGGTTAAATCATATGGGACAAATAAATGCTGTCGTACTTGGTCTAATTTTAGGAACAATGATGTGTGTTGATATGGGCGGCCCTGTAAACAAAGCAGCTTACACTTTCGGCGTAGGCTTAATTGCATCTGGAACTTACACTCCTATGGCAGCTGTAATGGCAGCGGGAATGGTACCGCCTATCGGTATGACAATCGCAACTTTACTTGCAAAAAATAAATTTACAACTAACCAAAAAGACGCTGGTAAAGCTTCTTTCGTACTTGGTTTATGCTTTATTTCAGAAGGTGCATTACCATTTGTTGCAGCAGATCCAGTTCGTGTAATCGGTTCATCTATTGCTGGTGGTGCTGTTGCTGGTGCTATTTCATTAGGACTTGGTATTACTTTACAAGCACCTCACGGTGGTTTATTCGTAATTCCATTTGTATCACAACCTCTTATGTACCTTGTTGCAATAACCATAGGTTCAGTAATTACAGGTGTGATTTACTCAATTATTAAACCAAAACAATAAATGATGTTTAAATAGTTTATAAACACCATAAATAAAAGGATTATTCAGAATAATAATGAATAATCCTTTTTGTTTTTATTTTAAAGTTTTAGATATTAATTCAGAATACCCTAAATTATAATTCACTTATTAAAATATTTAAGTTTAAATATAGTATGAATTATTATTAGCATTTAAAAAAACATCTATATATTATTAATGCTACTACTACAACTAAAACTCTTGTAGCAAAAGATTGGCTTAAAGGACAAAACTAATGCTAAAAAGTTGTTTGAAACCTTATACAATAAGGCTTTAAGCGACTTTTTTGAATGAATATAAAAAAATGTAAAAAA